>Ga0209677_100187_pt1 | contig 50389 bp, 49 predicted proteins | sample AraplaCvi_mCL_r2_2_FD_184285 | JGI IMG/M metagenome (GOLD analysis project Ga0209677, IMG submission 184285) | Arabidopsis root microbial communities from North Carolina, USA - plate scrape CL_Cvi_mCL_r2 (SPAdes) (version 2) | ecosystem: Host-associated > Plants > Roots > Endosphere | place: USA... | reverse complement strand
TCGGGCGATGCCCGTTCGTGTCAGCGTCCGTCGTGCGCTCGGGCTCCGCTGGATCAGCGGCATCCGCGCCGGGGACGATGTTCTGGATGGCCGCGGCGAGCTGCGCGCGGCCGGCCGGGTCGACGACCCGGAAGTAACTGTCGGCGGCCGTGCCGCCGGTGGTGGTCCAGCCGACGCGGAGCAGTCCGTCGCGCTCCACGGCACGGTCGATGGCGACGCTCGCTGCGCCGGTTCCCGAGATGACCGCGGCCGGCACGAAGACCGGGCTCTCGCCGGTGACCGCGATCTCGAGGCCCTCGGGCCGCACGGTGACGGTCGCGGCGCCGCGGAAGGCGAGGCCGGGCAGCGCGAGGCGCTCCAGGTGCTGGCCCGCCTTCGTCGTCGCCACGTACAGCACGTCGGCCTCCGCGGTCGGTGCACTCAGCGTCCCGGGCGTCGAGTACCCGCCGCCCGCGGCGCTGTCGCGGCGGACCCGCCGGCGCCAGCCGACGACCGCGAGGGCGATGACGACGACGACCACCGCGACGATCGCCAGAGTCGGGAGCACCCTATCCACGTGCCACCGCCTCCGCGTCGACCACGGCGCCGTCGAGAACCGTGGGCCGTCCCTGGTGGAAGGTGGCGGTCACGCGTCCGGGCAGCGTCAGACCGAGGTAGGGCGAGTTGACGCCCTTGCCGGCGAGTTCGGACGCCGCGAACGAGCGGGAGACCGTCGGGTCGTAGAGGAAGAGGTTGGCGGGAGCGCCGGCCGTCAGCGGACCGCCGTGGCCCTCCAGCCGTCCGATCCGGGCGGGCGTCGCGGAGAGGACGCGGGCGATGTCGGACCAGTCCAGCATCCCGTTGTCGACCACCGACGCCTGCACGACGGAGAGCGCGGTCTCGAGCCCGACCATGCCGAACGCGGCGGCATCCCATTCGCAGTCCTTCGACTCGACCGGATGCGGTGCGTGGTCGGTCGCGACGATGTCGATTGTGCCGTCCGCGAGTCCTGCGCGGAGCGCGTCCACGTCCTCCCGGCGCCGCAGCGGCGGGTTGACCTTGTAGCGGGCGTCGTAGCCCGAGGCCAGTTCCTCGGTGAGCGCCAGGTGGTGCGGCGTCACCTCGGCGGTCACGTCGATGCCACGCGCCTTCGCCCAGCGGATCACATCCACGCTCCCGGCCGTCGAGACGTGGCACACGTGCAGGCGGGAGCCGACGTGCTCGGCCAGGAGGACGTCCCGGGCGATGATCGACTCCTCGGCGACGGCGGGCCAGCCGGCCAGTCCGAGTTCGCCGGACAGCGCGCCCTCGTTCATCTGCGCGCCCTGCGTCAGCCGCGGCTCCTGCGCGTGCTGGGCGATCACGCCGTCGAACGCCTTGACGTACTCCAGCGCCCGCCGCATCAGCAGCGGGTCCGATACGCACTTGCCGTCGTCCGAGAAGACCCGGACCCGCGCACGCGACTCGGCCATCGCGCCGAGCTCGGCGAGCCGCTCGCCCTCCAGCCCCACGGTCACCGCGCCGATCGGGCGGACGGTCGCGTACCCGGCGGCCTCCCCCAGACTCAGCACCTGCTCGACGACACCGGCGGTATCGGCCACCGGCGAGGTGTTCGCCATGGCGAAGACGGCGGTGAAGCCGCCGGCCGCCGCGGCGCGCGTTCCGGTCAGGACCGTCTCGCTCTGCTCGTAACCGGGCTCGCGCAGGTGCGTGTGGAGGTCGACCAGACCGGGAAGGGCGAGCAGCCCGTCCGCGTCGATCCTCGTCGCACCGTCCGCGCTCAGACCGGACCCGGTCTCGGCGATGCGGCCGCCGTCGATCAGCAGATCGGCTCGCGTGCCGTCGGCCAGGGTCGCGCCGCCGATCAGGAATCTCTGTCCCATGCTCACCTCACACCTGCTGACTGAACCACCTGCTGCGGACCGCCACCCGACAGCAGCAGGTACAGCGCTGCCATCCGGACGGAGACACCGTTAGCGACCTGCTCCCGGACCGTCGAGCGCGGGGAATCCGCGGCCGCGGCCGAGATCTCCAGCCCGCGGTTCATCGGTCCCGGGTGCATCACAATGCTATCGGCCTTCAACCGGCCGAGCCGTTCCTCATCCAGCCCCCACCGCCGCGTGTATTCGCGGGTGTTCGGGAAGAACGCTGCGTTCATCCGCTCGGCCTGGATGCGCAGCATCATCACGACATCCGGCCCGCCGGCGATCGCGGCGTCGAGGTCGTACCCGACCTCGGCCGGCCAGCCGGAGAGGTCCACCGGCAGAAGAGTCGGCGGCGCGACGAGCATCACGTGAGCCCCGAGGGTGCGCAGCAGCCACACGTTGGAGCGGGCGACCCGCGAATGGAGGATGTCACCGACGATCGCGACGCTCACCCCGTCGAGGTCCCTCCCGCGCGATGCCGTTCCGTGCAGCCTCCGGCGCATCGTGAACGCGTCGAGCAGCGCCTGCGTCGGGTGCTCGTGGGTGCCGTCCCCGGCGTTCAGGATGCCCGCCTCGATCCAGCCGCTCGCGGCCAGCGTCTGGGGTGCGCCGGAGGACCCGTGCCGGATCACCACGGCGTCCGCGCCCATCGCCTGCAACGTCTGGGCCGTGTCCTTCAGGCTCTCGCCCTTGGACACGCTGGAGCCCTTCGCGGAGAAGTTGATAACATCCGCGGAGAGCCGCTTCGCGGCCGCCTCGAACGAGATGCGGGTGCGGGTCGAATCCTCGAAGAACAGGTTCACGACCGTCTTGCCGCGCAGGGTGGGGAGCTTCTTGACCTCGCGCTCCTGGACGTCCGCCATGTCCTCGGCCACATCGAGCAACTGGATCGCGTCCTCGCGCGCCAGATCGCGGGTCGACAGCAGGTGCCTCATCCTTCAGTCCCCTGGCTCTCGGTGCGCGACTCCGCAGGCGACTCCTCGATGGTCACCGACTCCTCGCCATCCACCTCGCTCAGGCGGACGAAGATGCGCTCCGAAGCCGCCGACGGCAGGTTCTTGCCGACGAAGTCCGCCCGGATCGGCAACTCGCGGTGGCCCCGGTCGACCAGTACCGCGAGGCGCACCGCCCGGGGCCGCCCGAGGTCGCCGACGGCATCCAGAGCAGCGCGGATGGTGCGGCCCGAGAAGAGCACGTCATCCACCAGAACCACCGTCTTCCCGTCGATGGGACCGGGAACCGAGGTCGGCTGCGGTGTGCGGGTGGGATGCCGCGAGAGATCGTCGCGGTACATGGTCACATCGAGCGCGCCGACGATATCGGCCGGCGAGGCGATCGCCGCGGGCTCGATCCGCTGGATGTTCTCGGCGATCCGTCGCGCGAGCACGACGCCGCGCGTCGGGATCCCGAGGATCACCAGCCCATCCGTTCCCCGGTTGGACTCCAGGATCTCGTGGGAGATCCGAGTCAGCGCCCGGGCGATGTCAGCCTGTTGCAGCACGGTACGTGCTGTCATGCCGACCTCCTTCCCCGCCTCACAGGACGGCTCTTAAAGGATGTCTACGTCGCCCACCCTACCAGGCGGCCGAGTTTCGTCACGAATGTCGCCTCCCGCCGCCTCCAGGTGCACATTCGTGACGAATGTCGCCTCCCGCCGCCTCCAGGTGCACATCCGTGACGAATGTCGCCTTGGGCGAGCAGCGGTCAGTGGGCGGCGAGGAACGACCGGAACGCCTTCGCGTCGGTCACGCTTCCGGGATACTGCTTGCCGTCGACGAGGACGGTCGGAGTTCCGGTGATCGTGTCGAGCGCCTTCCGGCCGTCGACCACGATCGGGCCCTTCTGCGAATTCGCGGTGTTGCCCTGCGCCCACGCCTGGTAGCGGCCGCTGTTGCCGAGGCATCCCGCGATGTCGGGGGCGCCCGCCTTGGTGGCGCGAGCGACGAGCTGCTTGTCGGTCAGCCCGCTGGAGTTCTCCTCGGGCTGGTCGACGAAGAGTGCCTGATAGAAGGGCAGGACGCTGTTCCGGTCGCTCACCGCGACGCACGTCAACGCGGCGGCCGCCCGCGTGGAGTACCCGGTGCCGTTCGAGGCGGCATCCAGGAAGGTCAAGGGGTGCAGGCGCAAGGTGATCGAGCCGTCGTCCACGGCGTTCGCCAGCGTCGCCCCGTTCGCCTTCTCGAACGCCCCGCACACCGGGCACATCGCATCGAACCAGAGGTCGACCTTCCTGGCGCCGTTCCCGGCCGCGATGAACCCGCCGTCGAAGTCGACGGGACCATCGGTGCCTGTCGGCGGCTTGTCCGTCGCGACCGGCACGTTGGATGCGCCGCCCAGCAGCGAGCAGCCCGCCACGGCGAAGACGATGCCGAGGGCCAGGACCAGAGCCGCCGCCGTCCGTCGCAGGCGCCCGTCGACGCGGCCCCGCAGGCTCATACCGTCCTGCTCTGTGCGATCTTCGCCAGGAGTCCGTTCACGAACCCCGCAGAGTCGTCCGTCGACAGCACGGTCGCGGCCTCGACGGCCTCCGAGATGGCCACGCCCTCGGGGATCTCGTCGTTGAACAGCACCTCCCAGACGCCGATGCGCAGGATGGCGCGGTCGACAGCGGGCATGCGCGCGAGCGTCCACCCCTGGGCGTACGTCTCGATCAGCTCGTCGATCTCGTCCTGGTGCTCGATCACGCCGTCGAGGATCTCGCGGGCGTACAACCAGGACGCCTCACGCGCGGGCTCGTTCGCGGCGCGCTCGGCTTCCGTCGCCAGAGCCTGACGGAACGGGGTCTGGCGCAGGTCCGCGCTGTACAGCACGTCGAGCGCGCGCTTGCGCGCCTTGGTCCGAGCGCTCATCTAGTCGTTGACGCGGCCGAGGTAGTCGCCCGTGCGGGTGTCGACCTTGACCTTCGTGCCGGTCTCCAGGAACAGGGGGACCTGGATCTGGTAGCCGGTCTCCACGGTGGCGGGCTTCGTGCCGCCGGTGGAGCGGTCGCCCTGCAGGCCGGGCTCGGTGTAGGTGATCTCGAGCACGACGGACGCGGGGAGCTCCACGTAGAGCGGCAGGCCCTCGTGCAGCGCGACCGTCACGTTCTGGTTCTCGAGCATGAAGTTGGCGGCATCGGCGACGACGGGGCCCGGGATGGTGAGCTGGTCGTAGTCCGACGTGTCCATGAAGACGAAGTCGGCGCCGTCCTGGTACAGGTACTGGTACTCGCGGCGGTCGACGTTGGTGATGTCGATCTTGGCGCCGGCGTTGTACGTGCGGTCCACCGTCTTGCCGGTGGTCACGTTCTTCAGCTTCGTGCGGACGAACGCGCCGCCCTTGCCCGGCTTGACATGCTGGAACTCGATCACGCTCCAGAGCTGCCCGTCGATGCTGAGGACGACGCCGTTCTTGATGTCAGCGGTTGAGGCCAAGGGGATGTTCCGTTCGTTCGTGGAAAAGATTCGGGTGGATGCCGCGCTCGCGATGCGACGCTCGCTCGGGGCGGCGCACGGCGGCCCCACAAGATTCTAGACGTCAGGGCCGGTTTCGGCGAATGAACGCGAGCGCCAGCCGGTACGACTCGAATCCGAACCCGGCGATCACCCCGGTCGAGACGGCCGTGATCACGCTCGTGTGCCGGAACTCCTCCCGGGCGTGCGGATTCGACAGATGCACCTCGATCACCGTGCCTCCCGACGAGGTCACCAGGGACACCGCGTCGCGCAGCGCGTAGGAGTAGTGCGTCCAGGCCCCCGCGTTCAGGATGACGGGGTCCCCCGAGTCCGCCGCCTCATGCAGCCAGCGCAGCAGCTGCCCCTCGTCGTCGGTCTGGCGCAGGTCGATGGTGTCGCCCGCTGCGTCCTCCTGGAGCACGGCGCGCAAGTCCTCGAGGGTCGCGGAGCCGTAGACGTCGGGCTCGCGCGTTCCGAGTCGGCCGAGGTTGGGTCCGTTGAGCACGAGGACGCTGGTCATGCGGTTCACCCTACCGGGGCCTCGCCCTCGGCCAGCGGACGGACGCGCACAGCCGACCACACGTCGTCCACGGACACGTTGCTGATCGGGCGCCAGCCGAACGCGCCGGACTCGCGGATGATGACGTCGCGGTTGACATCCGCCCGGCCGGCCTTCGGGTAGAGGAACCACACCGCTCGGGCGGCGGCGAGCACCGGCAGCTCGGAATCGAAGCGCTCCAGCAGCTCGTGGGTGGTTCGCACGAAGGTCACGGCCACGGCCGCCTCAGCGGCGGACGCCTCCGTCGTCCCCTCGGGAAGAGGGTCCAGGAGCGCACGCTCCCCCGCAGTCGCGCCGACGACGCTGACCGCGTCCCCCGGCTTGACCAGCAGCTTCTCGGCGACGGACTTCGCCATCAGGAACCCACTTCCTGGTACGCGGCGAAGAGCAGGCTCTGATCCGGGCCGGCCAGGATGGTCGGACGGGCCACGTCGTCGAGCACGATGAAGCGCAGCAGGCTGCCGCGCGCCTTCTTGTCGCGCTGCATCGCCGCCAGCAGCGTCTGCCACCGGCCGAGTGGATACGACACCGGCAGGGTGAGCGACTCCAGGATCCGCCGGTGCCGGTCGACCACCTCGTCGCTGAGGCGGCCGCTCAGGCGGGCGAGTTCCGCCGCGAACACCATGCCGACCGAGATCGCCGCGCCGTGCCGCCACTGGTAGCGCTCGGCGTGCTCGATGGCGTGCCCCAGCGTGTGGCCGTAGTTCAGGATCTCGCGGAGGCCCTGCTCGGTGAAGTCCTCCCCCACGACCCGGGCCTTGATGCCGATCGAGAGCTCCACCAGCCGACGGAACTCGGGCGTCTCCGGATCGGTCGCTCGCTCGACATCGGCCTCGATGATGTCGAGGATCTCGGGCTCGGCGATGAAGCCGTACTTCACGACCTCGGCGAAGCCCGCCAGGATCTCGTTCCGCGGCAAGGACGTGAGCGTGTCGAGGTCGCAGATCACCGCCGCGGGCGCGTAGAAGGCGCCGACCAGATTCTTGCCCTCTGCCGTATTGATGCCGGTCTTGCCGCCGACGGCCGCATCCACCATCCCGAGCAGCGTCGTCGGCACCTGGACGAGCTTCACGCCGCGCAGCCAGGTCGCCGCGACGAAGCCGGCGAGGTCGGTGACCGCCCCGCCGCCGAAGCCGATCACGGCGTCCGAACGGGTGAAGTCCGCCTGCCCCATGATCCCCCAGAGGAACGAGGCGACCTCGACGCGCTTGGCGGCCTCCGCATCCGGCACTTCCGCGAGCAGCACCTCGTACCGGCCGAGCAGCGACTCGCGCAGTTCGGCTGCCGCGGCGCCCAGGGTCGGCGGGTGCACGACGAGGATCTTGTTCACCGCATTTCCCAGGTGGGCGTCGAGGTCGAGGCGCAGGCCCCGCCCGACGACCACCGGATACGGCCGTGTTCCGGAGACGAGGATCTCGGTGGGTGCGTCGGTCATGCGTGTCCTTCCGTCTGCACCCACGCAGCGATCTCCTCGACGATGGCGTCGATGGACCGCGACGAGGTGTCGGCCGTGTAGTCGGCGAGCGAGTGGTAGAGGTCGCTGCGCTGTGCGACGAGGCGCTTCCACGACTCCAGATCCGTGATGAGCGGGCGCTTGCCGGTCGAAATGCGTCTCGCGATGGCTTCCGGCCGCACGGTCAGCAGGATCACGCGGGCACCGGCGAGGTCGGCCTGCGTCTCCGGGTCGAGGACGGCTCCCCCGCCGAGCGACACGACGCCGGGCTGCCGGAGCGCCCCCGCCACGGCGACCCGCTCCAGCTGCCGGAAGTACGCCTCGCCGTGGGTGGCGAAGATGTCGGAGATCGGTCCGTTGCCGGCGACCACCAGGGCGTCGGTGTCGACGAACGGCAGGTCCAGCAGCGCGGCGAGCCGCTTGCCGACGCGGGACTTCCCGGCCGCCGGCGGCCCGATGAGGGCGATGGTCTGCCCGTCCGGGAGCCGAGGTGCGTGAGGCACAGCGTGCTCCTCAGGTACAGGGTGCTCCTCAGGCACAGGGTGCCCTTCGGGCCTACGGAGCGCTTCAGGCATACGGGGAACTGAGGCGCTCAGTGGTGAGGTTCTGCGGGATGGCGTCCAGGTAGCCGCGGAGGTTGCGCGCCGTCTCGGCGATCGAGTCGCCCCCGAACTTCTCCAGAACGGCGTTCGCCAGCACGAGCGCCACCATCGCCTCCGCCACCACGCCGGCGGCGGGAACGGCACAGACGTCGGACCGCTGGTGGTGGGCCGGAGCCGCTTCGCTGGTCGCCACATCCACAGTGCGGAGGGCATGCGGGATGGTCGCGATCGGCTTCATCCCGGCCCGGACCCGCAGCACACCGCCGGTGCTCATGCCGCCCTCGGTGCCGCCCGCCTTGTCGCTCGTGCGGACGATGGCGCCGTCCTCGGCGAGCAGCTCGTCGTGGGCCTGCGAGCCGCGGCGCGTGGTGGTCAGGAAGCCGTCGCCGACCTCGACGCCCTTGATCGCCTGGATGCCCATCAGGGCGGCCGCAAGCTGAGCATCCAGCTTGCGGTCCCAGTGGACGTGCGAACCGAGGCCCGGCGGGAGGCCGTACGCGAGCACCTCGACGACACCGCCGAGCGTGTCGCCGTCCTTGTGGGCGGCATCCACCTCCTCCACCATCCGTTCGGAGGTGGCCGGGTCGAAGCACCGCAGCGGATCGCCGTCGAGCGTGTCCACATCGGCGGGCGTCGGCAGCGGCGCGTCCTCGGGGACCCGGACCGGGCCGATGGAGAGCGTGTGGCTGACGAGGGTGATGCCCAGCTCGTCGAGGAACGACTTGGCGATGGCGCCGAGCGAGACCCGGGCGGCGGTCTCCCGTGCGCTCGCGCGCTCGAGGATCGGGCGGGCCTCGTCGAAGCCGTACTTCTGCATCCCGACCAGGTCGGCATGGCCCGGGCGGGGGCGCGTCAACGCCGCTCCGCGTCCGGACTGCAGCACCGCAGGGTCGACCGGCTCGGGGCTCATCACGTCCACCCACTTCGGCCACTCGGTGTTGCCGATGCGCAGCGCGATCGGGCTGCCGAGGCTCAGGCCGTGCCGGACGCCGCCGGAGATCTCCAGCGCATCCTGCTCGAACTTCATCCGGGCCCCGCGGCCGTAGCCGAGCTTGCGGCGCGCCAGATCGGCGCGGATCGCGTCGAGCGACACCGGTACCCCGGCGGGAAGACCCTCCAGGACGGCAATGAGTTCGGGGCCGTGGGATTCCCCGGCGGTGAGCCAACGAAGCATTCTTCGATTCTGGCATAGCGCCATGGAGCGCCCGGACCGGGTCAGCCCGCCAGCGGAGCGCCCTGCTCGTCGATTCCGACCGCATCCCGCATCGCGGCGAGGACGTCCGGCTCATCGGGGAGCGGCTGCAGCGGGTCGCCGGAGACGAACACGCGCACCTGCAGCAGCGCCTGGTGGACGAGCATGGCGAGACCCGAGACCGTGCGGCCGCCGACCGACTCCCACTGCGCCGCGAGCGGAGTGGGCCACGGCTCGTAGGCGACGTCGAATAGGAGCGAACGACGCCGGGTGGAGTCCGTGTACAGGGCCTCCGTGAGGGCGCCGCCCGGGACGGTGCTGATCACGAGCTCGGGCACGTCCAGTGAGCGATCCGCCTGCGAGAACGGGCGGATGCGGATGCGCAGGCCCAGGTCGTTGGCCAGCGATTCGATCCAGGTGCTTCGAGCGAGGTCGCGCACATGCACATCCACCCGCTCCGCCCCGAGCTCCGCGGCGGCGACGAGCGCGGACGCGGCGGTCGCTCCCCCACCGAGGATGTGGACGTAGCGCGCCTGCTCGAGGCCGGCTGCACGCAGTGCGTGAACGATGCCGGCGACGTCGGTGTTGAAACCGCGGACGTCCTCGCCGTCCAGCAGGACGGTGTTGGCTCCCCCGGTCTGCTCGGCGATGCGGTCCGTCTCGCTGAGCAGGGGCAGTACCGCCTTCTTCAACGGCATGGTCAGCGATAGACCGCGCCACTCCTGGCCCAGCCCCGCGATGAAGCCGGGCAACGCATCCTCGGTCACGTCGACGGCCTCGTAGGACCAGTCGAGGCCGAGGGCGCTGTACGCGGCGCGGTGGAGCTCCGGAGACCGCGAGTGGCCGATCGGCGAGCCGAGCACGGCCAGGCGCCGGCTCGGGGCTTTGGCCGCGCGAGGCTTGGATGCCTTCGACTTGGCGGGAGCGCGTGCGGGCACGGGCTCCGCCTCGGGCTCGGGTTCCGGCTCCGGCTCCGGTTCCAGCTCGGACTCCGGCTCCGGGTCCTCGCGGTCTGCGGCCTCCGCAGCCTCCGCGACGGCGGCCTCCTCGGCCTCCCGCTCGCGCTCCTCGTCGACCAGCGCGGCGATCGCGGCCTCCGCCGACGCCTCGGAGACCCCGTCCTCGACGGCGACGTCCTCGACGGCGACCTCCTCGACCTCGACCTCCTCGACTTCAACCTGGCCGGCCGCCTCCGTCATGTCGACGTCGCGCGTGGGCTTGCTGGGCTTATCCATAACCGGGGTTGTCCTTCATCCATTGCTGCCACTTCGCGACCGCCGCATCGTGCTCGGCCTGAGTCGTGGAGAAGATGGTCTCTCCGGTCTTCAGGTTCCAGGTCACGAAGTACATCCACGAGCCGTCGGCGGGATGCTGCACGGCGTTGATCGCCAGATCGCCCGGGTTCGAGATCGGCCCGACCGGGAGCCCCGGATGCGCGTACGTGTTGTACGGGTTGCTCGCGTCCGCCCGCTCCGCATCGGTCGTCTCGACCCGGTTGGTGTGGCCGGTGCCATAGGCGACCGTCGCATCCGACTGCAGGTCCCAGCCCTGAGCGAGACGATTGAGGAAGACGCGCGCGACCTTGGGGTAGTCGTCCTTGAGTCCGGCCTCACGCTGCACGATCGACGCGAGGATGACGGTGTTCCAGCGGTTCTGAGGAGCGACGCCCGCCGCATCCAGCGACTGGAACATCCGGTCGACCATGGTCTTGATCGCCTGTTGCGCTGTGGTCCCCGGGGGAAACGTGTACGTCGCCGGGAACAGGAAGCCCTCGAGGGACTTCGCCTGGGCGGGCAGGCCGTACGCCGCCGGGTTCGCCGCAGCGGCCTGAAGGTCGGCGAGCGGGATCTTCGTCGCATCGGCGACCGTCTGAAGGGCGTCCTTCTCGGCCGTGCCCTCCGGGATCACCGCCGTGTTCTGGAGGCGCGAGGCCGGGTCCTCGAGAGCCGCGAGCGCCGCCGCTGCGCTCATCTGCTTGGCCAGCTTGAAGACGCCGGGCTGGAACTCGACCTGCGGCTTCTGGCGCAGCAGGAGCGAGTAGAACGCGTCGTAGGTCTTGACCACGCCGGCTTTGGCCAGGTTCTGCGAGATGGACGAGCCGTCGTCGCCGGACTTGATGGTGAACATCACCTCGCCGGTTCCGGTGCCCTTGTAGTCGTCGTCCGGCGGGAACAGGGCGTTCTGCAGCTTGACGATCTGCGGCTGGAAGATCGCGTACGCGCCCCCGGCCATCCCGCCCAGAAGGCCGAGGACCACGATGGTCACGACGAGTCGCCTCACCCAGCGCCGCTTCTTGGGCGGTTCGTCGTGCGATACGTAGTTCTGCTGCCGCCAGACGAGGCCGGCCACGGTGTGCGCCGGGTCGTCATGCGCCGACCCGTGGTGGGCGGACTCGTCTTCGGTGTCCTCCAGCATTCCGAACAGAGTACGCGCAGGATGATCGTGGTGCGAGGATGCCTGCTCGTCCGCCCCGTGACGGGCCGCCACGCCGACGGGCTCCGGCTCCTCGACCTGGGCCACGGGGCCCGTGATCACGGCGTCGAAGTCGAGGCCGGCCAGCGCCGCCGTTTCGGCGGGTGACTCGTGCCCGGGTCCTGGGGGCGAGGCCGGACCGACCGGTTCGTGGGTCAGGGCCTGCTGCTGCGCCTCGCGCGCTGCTCGCGCCTCCCGTCGGGTCATCGGAGGGCGTTCGACGCCGGGCTCGGCTGCTGCGGGCGACTGCGCCGGCGTCTGCGTCTGTGCCTGCGGCGGCTGGAGCGGCGCCGGAGGCCGGTTCACCGCCGGGAAGGCGGGCGGCTCCGGCCGCTCCTGCGGGTTCTGAGTCAAGCTAGCGTCCAATGCTCGATTCGACGGGGTCACCCGGCGGACGGCCTGTGGACCGCTCCGCATCGAGGGCGTGCTGCAAAATTATCGTGGCCGCGACCTGATCCACCACCGGACGCGCCTTCTTCGTATTCCTGCCCGACGCACGCAGCGCCGAGGCCGCCGACACGGTCGACAAGCGCTCGTCGACCAGACGCACCGGGACGCCGGTCTCGCCGGCCAGCGCCGCGGCGAACCCGATCGCATCCGCCGTGGAGGCGGTGTGCGCGCCCGAGAGCGCCAACGGCAGGCCGACGATAACCTCGAAGGCTCCGAGTTCCCCGACGATCTCGGCGATCCTGCGGCGATCCGCAGCATCCTCGGAGCGTGCGACCGTCTCGACGGGGGTCGCCAGCATCCCATCGAGGTCGGAGCGGCTCACGCCGATCCGCACCTTGCCGACGTCGATGCCGATCCGCACCCCGCTGCGCACGCGGTGCTACCCGATCGCCGAGACCACGGCGGTCAGCGCCGCCGGGATCGCGTCGGTGTCCGTGCCGCCGCCCTGTGCCAGGTCGGCCTTGCCGCCGCCACCGCCGCCCAGGACACCGGCCGCCGTCTTCGCGAGCGCGCCCGCGTTGACGCCTGCGTCGCGAGCCGCCTGATTGGTGCCGACGATCACGACGGGTTTGCCCGCGGCGCGTGCCGCCAGGGCGACCGTCGCCGCGTCCGAGCCCAGCCGCTCCCGGACGGTCGTCACCAGAAGCCGCAGGTCGTCGGCGCTGTTCAGCGTCCCGGCATCCTCTGCCACCACGGTGACCGAACCGCGACGCGTGGCCGATCCGAGCAGCGTAGGCACCTTGTCCAGCACGGCCCGCGCCTCGAAGGCTTGGATGCGCTTCTCCGCGGCCTTGAGATTCGCCATCAGGTCGGCGATCTTCTCGGGCAGCTGCTCGCGCGGTGTCTTGAGGGAGCTGGAGAGCTGCGACACGATCGTGCGCTCCACCGCGAGGTCCTTGAAGGCCTCCAGGCCGACCAGGGACTCGACGCGCCGATTCGTCGAACCGACGGACGACTCGCTGACCAGGTTGATCATCCCGATCTCGGCGCTGGAGGAGACGTGGGTGCCCGCGCACAGCTCGCGCGACCACGGACCGCCGATGTCGACGACCCGGACCACGTCGCCGTACTTCTCGCCGAACAGAGCCATCGCGCCGAGCGCCTTGGCCTCGGCGAGCGGAAGCTCACGAGTGCTGACCTCGAGGTTCTGCCGGATCGCGTTGTTCGAGATCTCCTCGATCTCGGTACGGGTCTCGGCCGAGAGCGCCTGGTTCCACGAGAAGTCGAGGCGCAGGTAGCCGGCCTTATTGAAGGAGCCGGACTGGTGTGCGTTCGGCCCGAGCACCTGCCGAAGGGCCGCGTGGATGATGTGGGTGCCCGAGTGCGCCTGGCGCGCACCGCGGCGGTAGTCGCCGTCCACGATGCTCGTCGCGGGCGCGCCGACCCCGACCTCGCCGCTGCGGACGAGGACCTTGTGGCTGATGAGCCCCTTGACCGGCTTCTGCACGTCGAGCACATCCAGCTCGTAGCCGGGCCCGACGATCGAGCCGGCATCCGCATCCTGGCCGCCGGACTCCGCATAGAGCGCGGTCGCCCCGAGGATGATCTCCGCGACCTGGCCTTCGGCCGCCCGGTCCACCGAGCGGCCGTCGACGATGAGACCCAGGACGCTCGACTCGGTCTGCAGCTCTGTGTAGCCCGTGAACACCGTCTCGCCGAGGGAACGGAAGGCGCTGTAGACGGAGAGGTCGGCCAGCGCCGTCTTCTTCGCCTTGGCATCCGCCTTCGCGCGCGAACGCTGGTCGGCCATGAGCCTGTCGAACGCCGTGCGGTCGACCGTCAGGCCGGCTTCGTCCGCCATTTCGAGCGTGAGGTCGATGGGGAAGCCGTACGTGTCGTGCAGGAGGAACGCGGTGTCGCCCGCGAGCTGCTTGCGACCCTCCTTCTGCGTCGTCGCCACGGCGGTGTCCAGGATGCTCGTGCCCGCCACGAGGGTCCGGAGGAAGGTCTCCTCCTCGGCGTACGCCAGCTGCGAGATTCGGGCGAACTCGGTCGCCACCTCCGGATACGCCGCCTTCATCGCGTCCCGCGAGACGGGGAACAGCTCCGGGAAGGTCGCCGACTCCACGCCGAGCAGACGCATCGCGCGAACCGTGCGGCGGAGCAGACGGCGCAGCACGTACCCGCGGCCCTCGTTCGACGGCGTGACGCCATCGGCCATCAGCATCAGCGCGCTGCGGACATGGTCGGCCACGACGCGCAGCCGCACGTCGTCCTCGTGCGCCTCGTTGCCGTACGGCTTCTCGGCGAGCTCGGCGGCGCGGTCGAGCACGGGCCGGACCTGGTCGATCTCGTACATGTTGTCGACGCCCTGCTTGATGAACGCGACGCGCTCGAGGCCCATGCCGGTGTCGATGTTCTTCTTCGGCAGGTCGCCGAGGATGTCGAACTCCTTGCCGTCGCCCTCCCCGCGCAGGTACTGCATGAAGACGAGGTTCCAGATCTCGACGTACCGGTCGTCGTCCGTCGCCGGTCCGCCGTCCGCTCCGTATGCAGGCCCACGATCGAAGAAGATCTCGGAGCAGGGACCCGCCGGCCCCGGCTGGCCCGTCGACCAGTAGTTGGTGTCCTTGCCGAGGCCCTGGATGCGCTCCGGCGGGAGGCCGGCGACGCGGCCCCAGATCTCGCGGGCCTCCTCGTCCTCCTCGTACACCGTCACCCAGAGATCGTCGGGCGAGAACCCGAGGCCGCCCTCGCCCTCGGACGTGGTGAGCAGGTCCCAGGCGAACGTGATCGCCTGCTCCTTGAAGTAGTCGCCGAACGAGAAGTTCCCGCACATCTGGAAGAACGTGCCATGCCGGGGCGTCTTGCCGACTTCGTCGATGTCGAGGGTCCGGATGCACTTCTGCACACTCGTCGCGCGCGGGAAGGGCGCGGGCACCACACCGGTCAGGTAGGGCACGAACGGCACCATCCCGGCCACCGTGAACATCAACGAGGGGTCGTCGCTGATGAGGGAGGCGGAGGGCACGACGGTGTGGCCGCGCTGCGCGAAGAAGTCGAGCCAGCGGCGGTGGATTTCAGCAGTCTGCATGGGTTCCGGTCGATCGAAAGTCTGTGGGGTGAGAAGGGACGCAGGCGGCGTCAGTCGCCCTGGATGGCCGAGCGGATCTCGGCCTCGCGCTGACGGTAGCCGTCGGACACGGCCTCACCGAAGTCGCGCGCTTTCCGGTCGATGCTGTTGAAGAATTCGCGACCTTTGGCGGTCTCGTTGACCTGGTGGGCGACGGCGAAGCCGATGGCGACGCCTGTGAGCAGCCACAGGAAACTCTTCATGCTGGTCCTCCCTCTCTGGACGGCGCTGCGCACGGGCGTCGGAACACCCGGGCGATCTCGCACCGAACAAGTCTAGTGCGAGCGCTCGCGAGTCTTCCGGGAGGAGGACCGGCCGCCTGAGGACCGGCCCGAGGCGAAGCCGCCGGCCGTCCGGAACGCGGCTCGCGCTGCGGCGCTGAAGCCGGCCAGCTTGATCAGCGGACCGCCGATGGTCGCCGCGAACAGGGCCACGAGCGCCGAGACGTTGCCCGTCACATCCGCGACGTTCCTGGTGATGACATCCACCCGTGCCAGCTGCTTGTTGGTCTCCTGCAGCGTGGTCGCCGTCTCGTCGAGGATCGGCGTGATGCCGTCGCTCGCCTCCTTGATCGCTGCGCGCGTCTGGTCGAGCACACGCCCCAGCTTGATCAGCGGGATGGCGATGAAGCCGACGAGGACCGCGAACACGACGGCCGCGATCAACCCCGCGATGTCTCCTCCGGACACGTCGTCCCCTTCCATTCCGTCACCGGCATACGGGTCCAGCGTAGCCGCAAGCGGCGCTCCCGGGAACGGCGAACGGGGCCGCGGCGTGATGCCGCGACCCCGTCCGGGTCGTACCTGCTGAACTCAGCGGGCCGCGTAGTACTCGACGACCAGCTGGACCTCGCAGGTCACGGGGACCTCGGCGCGCTTCGGGCGGCGCACCAGGCGGGCCTGCAGCTTGTCGATCTCGACATCCAGGTAGCCCGGGGTCTTCGGCAGCACGTCGAGGTGTCCGCCGGCGGCCGCGACCTGGAAGGGCTCGGTGCCCTCGGAGCGGGCCTTGACGTGGATGAGCTGACCCGGCTTCACGCGGAAGGACGGGCGGTCGACGAGGTTGCCGTCGACGAGGATGTGGCGGTGCACGACGAACTGGCGAGCCTGCGTGATGGTGCGGGCGAAGCCGGCGCGGAGCACGAGCGCGTCCAGACGCATCTCGAGGAGCTCGACCAGGTTCTCACCGGTCAGGCCCTGGGTGCGACGGGCCTCCTCGAAGGCGATGCGGAGCTGCTTCTCGCGGATGCCGTACTGGGCGCGCAGACGCTGCTTCTCGCGCAGACGCACCGCGTAGTCCGAGTCGGCCTTGCGCTTGGTGCGGCCGTGCTCACCCGGAGCGTAGGGGCGCTTCTCCATGTAGCGCGCCGCCTTCGGGGTGAGCGGGATGCCCAGGGCCCGCGACTCGCGGGTCTTGCTGCGGGAACGTGAAGACACGGTTTCCTTTCGATTTCTCTCTGAAGTGGTGGATGCGGGCATGCGTATGCGTCCGCAGAGAGAGGGATTGTCGCCAGGGACGCCCGGCTACAGGGCTACTCCCATCGAATCGTGACCGCGGCAGCCGCACCCCGAACACGCTTCTAGGCGCAGAAAGTCTAGCAGACCGACGTCATCGCCCGCGCACGATGCGGCGCAGCTTCGCCAGCCGTGCGGCGACGTCGCGCTCATTGCCGTGCTCGGTCGGCGTGTAGTAGGTCGTGCCGTCCAGTTCGTCGGGGAGATACTGCTGCTTCAGCACTCCGAGCTCGTCGTCGTGCGGGTACTGGTAGCCCTTGCCGTGGCCGAGCCGCTTGGCGCCGGGATAGTGCGCGTCGCGCAGGTGCTTCGGGACGCGGCCGATCCTGCCCGCGCGCACGTCGGCGATCGCCGCGTCCAGCGCCATGTAGGCCGCATTCGACTTCGGCGCGGTCGCCAGGTGCACCACGGCCTGGGCGAGCGGGATGCGGCCTTCGGGCATCCCGATGTACTGGACCGCGTCGGCCGCCGCGATCGCCACGCCGAGCGCCTGCGGGTCGGCCATCCCGATGTCCTCCGACGCCAGGATGATGATCCGCCGGGCGATGAAGCGCGGATCCTCACCGGCCTCGATCATGCGCGCCAGGTAGTGGAGGGACGCGTCGACGTCCGACCCGCGCACCGACTTGATGAACGCGCTGATCACGTCGTAGTGCTCGTCGCCGTTGCGGTCGTAGCGAAGCAGTGCGCGGTCGACCGCCTGCGCGACAAGCTCGGCGGTGATGACCGGCTTCTCCTTGGCCGTCGCCGGCGTCGCGGACGCAGCCGTCACGGATGCCGCTTCGAGCGCGGTGAGGGCCCGTCGTGCGTCGCCGGACGCGAGGCGGATCAGCGCGGCCCGGGCCTCCGGGGCGAGCACGTACTGGTCTGCGAGCCCCCGGTCGTCGGCCACGGCGCGGTCGATGACCGTGCCGAGGTCGTCGTCGCTGAGCGTCTCGAGCGTGAGCAGCAGGCTGCGGGAGAGCAGCGGCGAGATGACCGAGAACGACGGGTTCTCGGTGGTCGCGGCGACGAGGATCACCCAGCCGTTCTCGACGCCCGGGAGCAGCGCATCCTGCTGAGCCTTCGTGAAACGGTGGATCTCGTCGAGGAAGAGGACCGTCGAGATGCCGTACAGGTCGCGGGTGGAGAGCGCCTCATCCATCACCAGCCGGACGTCCTTGACCCCGGCGGTGACCGCCGACAGCTCGACGAACCGGCGTCCGGATGAGTGAGCGATCGCCTGAGCGAGCGTGGTCTTGCCCGTGCCCGGCGGACCCCACAGGATCACGGAGACGGAACCGGTCTGGCCCTCCTTGTCGGAGGCGAGCGCGACCAGCGGCGACCCCGGTTTCAGGAGGTGACGCTGCCCGGCCACCTCGTCCAGAGATTTCGGGCGCATGCGCACCGCGAGGGGTGTCGCCCCCGCCCGGAGCCCTGGTTGCGTGTCGACCACTCCATAAGGCTAGTCGCGACCGCCGACACTCCCGCCCGTCGGCGGCAGGCCGGAAGTCAGGGTCGAGTTGGTCGTCCATAGACCGGACGGATAGGGTTCTCCATGATCCAGCGGGCCGACGTCTCGCGGACATCCCCCGAACGACTCTCCGGAGGACCAACGTGGCACCGAAGCAGAACGACCGCGACGCCCGACTGGCTCGGGAGCGGCTCCGCGCCTATCAGGCGCGCCAGAGCGTGCACGAGCACAAGGTCAAGCGGCGCACGCGTGACAACTGGGTGGCCGGAATTGCGGCCGCCGTGATCGTGGTGCTGGCCGTCGGCACGCAGCTGCTCTACTTCTCCGCCGGCCCCGGCGCCGCGAAGGCATCGGCATCGGCATCGCCGTCCAGCTCGGCCTCCGCCTCGCCCTCGCCGTCTGCCTCCTCCTCGGGAAACGTCCCGCCCAAGACGCTCGCCGAGGACCGCACCTGGAAGGGCACTCTGACGATCAACGGCATCCCGCTCGGGGTCTCGCTCGACGGCGCGAAGGCGCCTCAGGCGGTCTCCTCCACGGTCTCGCTGGTGCAGAAGAAGTTCTACGACGGTCTCACCTGCCACCGCCTGACCAACGGCGGGTTCTACGTGCTGCAGTGCGGCGACCCCCAGGGCAACGGGTCCGGCGGCCCGGGCTACTCGTACGGACCGATCGAGAACGCGCCGAAGGACAACGTCTACAAGGCGGGCACCATCGCGATGGCCCGTCAGGGTGACAACGCGAACAGCCAGGGCAGCCAGTTCTTCATCGTCTACAAGGACACCACCATCCAGGCCGACCAGGCCGGCGGCTACACCGTCATCGGCACGATCACGAGCGGCCTCGACCAGCTCGAGTCGAAGGTCACCGACAAGGGGATCCAGGGCGGGAAGACCGACGGAGCGCCCGCTGTGGCGACCACCATCAACGGCTTCACCCTGCAGTGACCGCGACAGGTGCAATAGGCTGATTCCCGAACGTGGGGCGGCATCCCGCCCGGATCGCGCAGCAGCAAGGTGAGGCTCTTGGCTACTTCTGAACAGCACCCCTGGGGTCGTGTCGATGACACCGGGACCGTGTACGTCCGCGAGGGCGACGGCGAACGCATCGTCGGCGAGTACCCCGATGGAACGGCGGAGGAGGCTCTGGCGTACTTCGAGCGCAAGTACACGGACCTCGCCGGGCAGGTCGGGCTGCTGGAGCAGCGCGCCCGCCGCGGCGCGCCGGCCACCGACATCGCCCGGTCCGTCGCCAATCTCCGGAAGGCCGTCGAGGGCGCTAACGCGGTCGGCGATCTCGCATCGCTGCTCACCCGGCTGGATGCGCTCGGCGGCACGGTCGAAGAGCTCACCGAGCAGCAGAGCGCCGAGGCCAAGGCAGCGCTCGACGCGGCCATCGCCGAGCGCACTGCGATCGTCGAGCAGGCGGAGGCGCTTGCCGCGCAGGATCCGGCCCGCACCCAGTGGAAGACCACGAGTGCCGAGCTCGACGCCCTCTTCGCACGGTGGCAGGCCCACCAGCAGGACGGCCCGCGCCTGCCCAAGAACGAGGCCAACGACCTGTGGAAGCGGTTCCGCGCCGCACGATCCACGATCGAGCACAACCGCAAGGCCTTCTTCGCCGAGCTCGACACGCAGCACCGCGATGTGCGCAACCGCAAGGCCGCGCTGATCGAACAGGCCGAGAAGCTGATCCCGCTCGGCGCCGACGGCGTCCCGGAGTACCGGCGGCTGCTCGACGAGTGGAAGGCCGCCGGCCGTGCGGGCAAGAAGAACGACGACGCGCTGTGGGCACGATTCAAGGCCGCCGGCGACGCCATCTACTCGGCCAAGGCGGAGGTCGATGCGCGCGACAGCGCCGAGTACGACGACAACCTGCGGCTGAAGCTCGCCCTGCTCGACGAGGCCGAGCCGCTGCTGAAGGCGACCGATCGCGAGTCGGCGCGGGCTCAGCTGCTGTCCATCCAGGAGCGCTGGGACCAGATCGGCCGCGTCCCGCGGGAGCAGGTCCGTCCCATCGAGGACCGCCTCCGCAAGGTCGAGACAGCCGTCCGGCGCCTCGACGAGGAGCACTGGCAGAAGAACAACCCCGAGAAGAAGGCGCGTGCGGAGGGCCTGGCCGGCCAGCTGAACGCGGCGATCGCGAAGCTCGAGGAAGAGCTGGCCGAGGCCCAGGCCTCCGGCGACAGTGCGAAGGTCAAGGCGGCGCAGGAAGCGCTGGACGCTCGCAAGATCTGGCTCGACGCACTGGGCTGATCCGCGTCCCGTCCACAGGCGGGGCGGCGAGCGCGTTCTCCCCCGCTTCGTCGCAGGCCGGCCGCCTGGCCGGCCTGCAGACGAGGCTGGAGGCATGACCTCGCTCTCGCCCCCTCTGCTCGATGCCGGCATCCTGCCGGTGGTAGAACTGCTCGCGCTGTGCCTCGACGGGCAGCTGTTCCGTGTCGGCGACGCTTTCGCGCCGATCGACGCTCCTGACGGGCCCGAGCTCCGGGCGCACGCGTTCTCGCGCTCAGCACCCTCCTGGGCGGTCGCGGACCGTGGCTCCGCGGCGTGGATCCACGGGACGCGCTCCTCGCCACCGCCCGTCCCGCAGGTGAGCGTGCCGCCGCATCGCCGGGGAAGCGCGCTCTCCCCCGCGCTCGACGCACGTCACCGGTCCGTGCCTCCCGATGACCAGCTCGCCGTCGCGAGAGTGCGGGTCACGACGCCGCTGCGCACGGCTGTCGACCTCCTCAGCGAGGCGAGACCGTTCGGCGACGCTCAGGCTCTGGAGGTGCGTCATCTGCTCGCGCTGGCCGACATCGCACCCTCCGAGCTGGACGACCGGCTGCGGAGCGGCCGACGCAAAGGGTGCGTGCTCGCCCGCAGCCGGCTTCCTGCGGTAGCGCAGGCCGCTCTCCAAGTGCCCGCGCGGCGGGCGGAATCGGCTCAGCCGACCGAATCAGGTCAGCCGCCGCTGACGCGGTAGACGTCGTAGACGCCGTCGATGCGGCGCACGGCGTTGAGGACGCGATCCAAGTGGGTGGTGTCGCCCATCTCGAAGACGAAGCGACTGAGCGCCAGGCGGTCGCTGGAGGTGGTGACCGTGGCGGAAAGGATGTTGACGTGATGCTCGGAAAGCACGCGCGTGACGTCGCTCAGCAGTCCGGAGCGATCGAGCGCTTCGACCTGGATCTGCACGAGGAAGATGCTCTTCGAGCTCGGCGCCCACTCCACCTCGATCATGCGCTCGGGCTCCTGCAGCAGCGACTGCACGTTGTGGCAGTTCGACTGGTGCACCGAGACGCCCTGCCCCCGGGTGATGAAGCCGACGATCGGGTCACCCGGCACCGGCGTGCAGCACTTCGCGAGCTTCACGAGGATGTCGGGCGCTCCCCGTACGAGGATGCCGGAGTCGCTGTTGCGCAGCTGGCGCCGGCCCTTGACCGGAATGTCCAACTCCCCGTCGGACTCCACCTCCGTCTGCAGCGACGCCACGATCTTCTCGATGACGGACTGGGTGGAGATGTGGCCCTCGCCGACCGCCGCATACAGCGACGACACGTCCGGATGCTTGAGCGAGGACGCGACCTCGACGAGCGCGTCCTGAGTCATCAGCTTCTGCAGCGGCAGGTTCTGCTTGCGCATCGCGCGCGCGATCGCATCCTTGCCCTGCTCGATCGCCTCGTCGCGGCGCTCCTTGGTGAACCACTGGCGGATCTTGTTGCGCGCCCGCGGGCTCTTGACGAAGTTCAGCCAGTCCTGACTGGGTCCGGAGTCGGGGTTCTTGGAGGTGAAGATCTCGACGACATCGCCCGTGTTGAGGCTGCTCTCCAAGGGGACGAGCCGGCCGTTGACCTTCGCCCCCATCGTCCGGTGGCCGACCTCCGTGTGCACGGCGTAGGCGAAGTCGACCGGCGTCGCGCCGGCCGGCAGGCCGATCACACGGCCCTTCGGTGTGAAGACGTAGGTCTCCTTCGCGCCGATCTCGAAGCGGAGGGAGTCGAGGAACTCGCTGGGATCGGCGGTCTCGGCCTGCCAATCGGAGATGTGCGCGAGCCACGCCAGGTCGGTGTCGAACTTGGCCGGGCCGCCGGCGCTCTTGCCGGTGGTCTGTTCCTTGTACTTCCAGTGCGCGGCGACACCGAACTCGGCCCGCTGGTGCATCTCCTCGGTGCGGATCTGGATCTCCACCGGGCGACCCTGCGGTCCGATCACCGTCGTGTGCAACGACTGGTACAGATTGAACTTCGGCGTGGCGATGTAATCCTTGAAGCGACCGGGCATCGGCGTCCAGCGCGCATGGATCTGCCCGAGCACGGCATAGCAATCGCGCACCGTGTTGACCAGCACCCGGATACCGACGAGGTCGTAGATGTCGTCGAACTCGCGACCGCGGACCACCATCTTCTGATAGATCGAGTAGTACTGCTTCGGCCGGCCCACGACTTTGCCGCGGATCCTGGCGGACTTCAAGTCCTCGTTGATGGCATCGATCACCTGCTGCACCAGGCGCTCGCGCTCGGGCGTCCGCTGCTTCACGAGACTCTCGATCTCGGCGTACAGCTTCGGATAGAGAACCGCGAAGGACAGGTCCTCGAGCTCCCACTTGATCGCCTGGATACCGAGGCGGTGCGCGAGGGGGGCGTAGATCTCGAGGGTCTCCGTGGCTTTCCGCGTGGCGGATGCGGCAGGCACGAAGCCCCACGTACGGGCGTTGTGGAGCCGGTCCGCCAGCTTGATGATGAGCACGCGGATGTCCTTCGACATCGCCACGATCATCTTGCGTACGGTCTCGGCCTGGGCGCTGTCGCCGTACTTCACCTTGTCGAGCTTGGTGACGCCATCGACAAGCATCGCGATCTCGTCGCCGAACTGGTCGCGCAGCTCATCCAGCGTGTACTCGGTGTCCTCGACGGTGTCGTGGAGCAGTGCCGCGGCGATCGTCTTCGCGCCGATGCCGAGGTCTGCGATGATCTGCGCAACGGCCACCGGATGGGTGATGTACGGCTCGCCCGAGCGGCGCTTCTGACCGCGGTGGGCTCGCTCGGCCACGGAATACGCGCGCTCGATGAGCGACAGGTCGGCCTTCGGGTGGTGCATCCGCACCGTGCGAATCAGTGTGTCGACGGCGCCGGAGGGCTGAGCCCGCGAAAAGATCCGGGGCACCAGGCGGCGCAGCGAAGCGGTCTGCGATGTCGTTGTGTCAACCATTCGCGCGCGCCTCCTGACGTCTATTATGGCCGCTCCCGCACACCGTTCTTTCACGGTGGACGCGGTCGGCCTAGACGATCGCTCCTGGCGTACCGTCGTCGCGGACGACCGGGCCCCCGTCGGCCTGCCAGGCTGCCATCCCGCCCGCGACGTTGGCGGCAGGATAGTTCGCCTCGATCAGCGCTTGGGCGACCATCCGCGACCGGCCTCCGACGAGGCAGATCACCAGCAGCTGGCGATCCTCCGGCAGCTCGTGCTGACGAGCGCCCAGCTCACCGAGAGGGATGTGATGGGCGGCAGGCGCATGGCCCGCCTCCCATTCGTGATTCTCACGCACATCGAGCAGCCAGGCCTCGCCGGCGTCGACCAGTTCACGGGCACGCGAGACGGACACCTCCTCGTCCGGCAGGAACCGTGGCTGAGCGGAGGTGTCCGGCATGCGTGTCTACTCCGAGGCGGCGACGACCGCGTCGCTCTTCACAGCGGCCCGCGGCCGGATGGAGAGCACCTTGATGTCGTGCTTACGGATGGCCGGCTCCTTCTCGCGGAACTGCGAGTACATCGGCGCCGCCAGGAAGATCGTCGAGTAGGTGCCGACCACGATGCCGATGAGGAGCGCGAGCGAGATGTCGCGGAGCGTGGCTGCGCCGAGGGCGTAGGCGCCGATGAAGAGGATCGACGCGACCGGCAGCACCGCGACGACCGCGGTGTTGATCGAGCGCACGAGCGTCTGATTCACCGCAAGGTTGACGGCTTCGGGGAACGTCCGCCGGGTGAGCTCCAGCTCCTCCTTGGTGTTCTCGCGGATCTTGTCGAACACCACGACGGTGTCGTACAGCGAGTAGCCGAGGATGGTCAGGAAGCCGATCATCGTCGCCGGCGAGACCTCGAATCCGACGAGCGCGTAGACGCCCGCCGTGATGATCAGGTCGTGGAACAGCGAGACGATCGCCGCAGCCGACATCTTCCACGTACGGAAGTACAGCGCCATGGCGATGAACGCCAGCAGGAGGAACACGACGAGACCCTGAATGGACTGCTGCGTCACATCCGCACCCCACGATGGGCCGATGAACGTCGCAGACACCTCCGACGAGCTCACCCCGTACGCCTTGGCCAGCGCATCGGACACGTCGTGGGTCTGCGACTCCGAGAGCTGATCCGTCTGGACCCGCACGGCGTTCGCTCCGACGACGCTCACGTGGGAGACGGCATTCGGCACCACGCTCGTGACGGCGGACTGCGCCTTCGTCGTGTCCGTGCTCTGCACGTCGCTGATCTGGAACTGCGATCCGCCGCGGAACTCGATCGAGAAGTTGAATCCACCCCTCAGCACCGGGACCAGGATCGAGAGCACCACCATCACCGCAGCGATGGCGTACCAGATCTTCCGCCGGCCGACGAAGTCGATCGAGCGCGCCCCGGTGTAGAGGTCGTTACCGAATTTCACAAGACGGCTGGCCATCAGGAGTCCTTCCCCTCGGTCGAGCGATCCGAGGACACCGTCGCGCCGGCGAGCTCTGCCGCCTTGCGCTCGGCGATCGTCTGGCGGCGAGCCGCCTCCTTGCTGCTGCGTGCAGCGGTGCCGACGCCGACCGTCGCCGTCGGCGCGCGGAAGCGTGCCGCGCCGCGGTAGACGGCGCCGAGCGCCTGCGGGTCGAGACCGGACATCGTGTGCCCGGAGCTGAAGAACCGGGTCCGTGCCAGCAACTGCAGCGTCGGGTGGGTGAAGAGGAGTACGACGATCACGTCGATGATGGTGGTCAGCCCCAGCGTGAACGCGAAGCCCCGGACGTTGGCTGCGGCGAGGACGTACAGCACGACCGCCGCGAGGAGGTTGGTGGCCTTCGACGCGTAGATCGTGCGGCGTGCACGCGCCCAGCCGGCCTCGACAGCGGACTCCAGACCGCGTCCGTCGCGCAACTCGTCTCGGATGCGCTCGAAGTACACGATGAACGAGTCCGCCGTGAAGCCGATCGCGACGATCAACCCCGCGACGCCTGCGAGGGACAGCCGGTAGTCGTAATGCCACGAGAGCAGCGAGATCGTGAGCCAGGACAGCGCGCCGGCCACGACGAGGGAGAAGATCGTGACGAGACCGAGCAGGCGGTACTGGAAGAACGTGTAGATGGCGACCAGGATGAGGCCGATCAGGCCGGCGATCAGACCGCTGAGCAGCTGCGAGGTTCCGAGCGTCGCCGAGATCGTGTCCTGGCTCTGCACCTTGAAGCTGAACGGCAATGCGCCGAACTTGAGCTGGTCCGCGAGCGCCTTCGCCGTGGTCTCGGTGAAGTTTCCGGTGATCTGCGGCTTGCCGTCCGTGATGGCCGCCTGCGTCGTCGGAGCCGAGATGACCTTGCCGTCGAGCACGATCGCGAACTGGTTCTGTGCGTCCTTGAGGGCCACGAGCCGCGTGGTGACGTCGGCGAACGCCTTCGTCCCCGCGCCGTTGAACACGATGTTGACGGCCCACTGGCCGGTGGTGACGCCCTGCGAGCTCTGCACGAGGCCCGCGTTGGCGTCCGAGATGTCCTGACCCTTGACCTCGACCGGGCCGAGCAGGTACTTGACCGTGTTCTGGTCGTCACAGGTGATGAGCGGCTGATCCGTGGGCGCGGCGCTGGTGGCCTTCTTGGCGTTCGCCTTGCAGTCGTAGGCGTTGAACTCCGCCTGCAGCTTAGGGGTGATCCACGCGAGGTCGCTGCCGTTCGTCGGCTTGCTCGACGGCGTCGACTGCAGTCCGGGCGCCGGCGTCGGGGCAGGCGTCGACTTGCCGTCCGCTCCGACCACCTCGTTGGTCGGTCCGCCGGCGACGAGCACGGGGCGGAAGTCGAGGCGTGCGCTCGACTTCACCCGGTCGAGCGTCGCCTGATCCGGCTTGCCGGGCAGCGACACCACGATGTTGCGGGAGCCCTCGGTGGAGATCTGCGCCTCGGAGACGCCGGACGCGTCGATGCGCTGGCGGATGATCGAGACGGCCTGGTCCAGCTGCTCCTGCTGCACGGACTGACCGTTCTGCACCTGCGGCGAGAGGATGATCTGCGTGCCGCCCTCGAGGTCGAGGGCGAGTTTGGGCAGCCAGGTGGCGTTACTGAGGAGGACGCCGGCCGTGAGGGTGCCCAGGAGCACTACCACGATGACGCCGAGCCAACTCAGCGAACGCCAGGCTTTTTTGACCGGGGTCGACTTTGCCACCAGGAACTCAGCTTTCTACGAGCGTTCCCGCGCCTCTGAGGCGCGGGAACACAGGGAATGTTTTAGTCGTCGCTCTTCGAGCCGGGCTTCTTCGACGTGTCATCGAGCCGCTCGCCGTACTCCGGCTGGGTCGCGTCTGTGGCCTCGGCGCTGATCGCGTGGTCCTCGTTCAGCTCGATGCCGGGTGTTTCGGCATCGTCGTCGGCGACGGGCTCGGTGGAGGTCGGCTCGACCACGCGAGCGAGCACCTGGCGGTGCACCTTCACGACGTGGCCGGGGCTCGTCTCGATGACGGCCGTGTTGTCGTCCTCGTTCACCGAGACGAGCGTGCCGTACAGACCGAAGTTGGTCATGACCTCGGCTCCGGGCACCATCTTCGAGCGCGTCTCCTCCTGGTCGTGGCGCCGCTTACGGCTGTTCCGCCACATGAAGAAGACCAGGGCCGCCAGAATGACGACCATGAGGATGGTCAACGGATCCATTAAGTTGCCGAGCCTTTCAATGGGGGGCAAGGGGGTTGGCCGAACGGCCAGCTTGGATTATATGTCATCGATCAGTGTCGGAGCCTGTGAGGATTCCCCCCGCGGGCTGGGCATCCCGAGGTGACGCCAGGCGGCAGTGGTTGCGACGCGGCCACGGGGCGTGCGTGAGAGCAGCCCGATCCGCACCAGGAACGGCTCGACGACCGATTCGATCGTCTCCGCCTCCTCACCGACCGACACCGCGAGCGTGTTGAGTCCGACCGGACCGCCCTCGAACCGCTCCAGCAGGATGTGCAGCACGGCCCGGTCGAGACGGTCGAGGCCCAGTGGGTCGACATCGTAGAGCTCGAGCGCGGCGCGCACTGCAGCCACATCCGCACGTCCGCCGTGCACGAGCGCGTAGTCGCGCACCCGGCGCAGCAGCCGGTTCGCGATGCGCGGCGTCCCCCGGCAGCGCCCCGCGATCTCGGCCAGCGCCTCCCGGTCGACCTCGAACTCCAGCATCGTTGCGGCGCGCGAGAGCACTTGAGCGAGCTCCGCCTCGTCGTAGAACTCCAGGTGGGCCGTGAACCCGAACCGGTCGCGCAGCGGGTTCGGCAGGAGGCCGGAGCGGGTGGTCGCGCCGACCAGCGTGAACGGCGCGAGGTCGAGGGGGATGGACGTGGCTCCGGCGCCCTTGCCGACCATGATGTCGATGCGGAAGTCCTCCATCGCGAGGTACAGCATCTCCTCCGCCGACCGCGCCATGCGGTGGATCTCGTCGATGAAGAGCACTTCGCCGGGGGTGAGCGAGGACAGCAGCGCGGCCAGATCGCCGGCGTGCTGGATGGCGGGGCCGCTGGAGAGCCGCAGCGGACGGCCGCTCTCGTGCGCCACGATCATCGCCAATGTGGTCTTCCCGAGGCCGGGAGGGCCGGCGAGGAGGATGTGGTCGGGCGTCCGTTCCTGCATCCGCGCCGCCGTGAGGAGCAGTTGCAACTGCCCGCGGACTTTCGCCTGGCCGACGAACTCGGCGAGGCTCCGCGGCCGCAGCGCGCCTTCGAACGCGAGCTCCGACTCCGATTCGAGCTCGGGCGCCGTCAGGTCGTCCGTCATCGTCGCGCCGCCGGTCCGAGCCGGCCGAGGGTGAGCCGGAGGAGCGTCTGGACGCTGTCGCGCTGCGCCTCGTCGGTGTCGGCGACGACCTCCGTGACCGCCTCGGCCGCCACCTTCTCGGGCCAGCCCAGCCCCATCAGCGCGACGAGCACGCTGTCGGACACGGACGAGGGCGCAGCGGCGGCCTTCGTCGCACGTGCAGGACGGCGGACCACGGCGATCTTGCCGGTCAGCGAGAGGACGATCAGCTTCGCGGTCTTCGGCCCGATTCCGGACACCTTGCGGAAGGGAGCGTCGTCATCCGCCGAAACGGCCTCGGCGATCTCGTCCGGCGAGAGCACGGACAGCACGCCGATCGCGGATTTCGGCCCGACGCCCGAGACGCCGTTGAGCAGCTCGAACACCTCCAGCTGCTCCCGGTCGGCGAACCCGAAAAGCTGCAGCGCATCCTCACGCACGATCAGAGAGGTGTGGAGGAACGCCTCCTCTCCGACCCGGAGCGACAGGACGTGATCGGGCGTCAGCTGCACGGCGAAGCCGACGCCGCCCACCTCGATGACGGCGGTGCCGCCGCTCGCAGAGAGCACGGTGCCGCGGAGGGAGGAGATCACCGTGCCAGCCTACGGGGAGCCCCCGACGTCCGGCCGGAGCGCTCCGCGGCGCGCCACGCCTGTTGCGCGGGGGTGAGCGCCGTGCCGGTGCCTCCCCCGGCGTCCGGCGCGACCGGGCCGCCACGCCAGGCGTGGCAGATGGCGATCGCGAGCGCGTCCGCCGCATCCGCCGGCTTCGGCACCTCGGCGAGCCCGAGGATGCGCGCGACCATGGCCTGCACCTGTCTCTTGTCGGCGGATCCGTATCCCGTGATCGCCGCTTTGACCTCGCTGGGCGTGTGAAGGGCGACCGGCAGTCCGCGTTTCGCAGCTGAATGCAGCGCCACACCGCTGACCTGGGCGGTGCCCATCACGGTGCGGAGGTTGTGCTGGGCGAACACACGCTCGATCGCCACCACGGCAGGGCGGTGCTCGTCGAGGAGCTGTTCGATGCCGTTGCCCACGGCGAGGAGCCGCTCCTCCAGCGGCATCGCCGGCGGGGTGCGGATGACCGTCACGGCCACCAGCGTCGCCTTGCGGTCGGGGCGCACGTCGACGATCCCGACGCCGCAGCGCGTGAGACCCGGGTCGATGCCGAGCACCCGGATCGTCATCGGCTCGGCCTACGCGTCGGCACTACTCGTCGTCATCGTCGAGCTGCGCCTGCACCTCGGGGCTGATGTCGAGGTTCGTGTAGACGTTCTGCACGTCGTCCGAGTCCTCGAGGGCGTCGATGAGCCGGAAGACCTTGCGTGCGACCTCGGCGTCGGCCTCGACGTTGACCGTCGCGACGAACTCCGCGTCCGCCGAGTCGTAGTCGATGCCCGCCTCCTGGAGGGCGGTGCGCGCTCCGACCAGATCGGACGCCTCCGTCACCACCTCGAAGCTCTCGCCCCGATCGGTGACCTCTTCGGCGCCCGCCTCGAGCACGGCGGCGAGGACGCTGTCCTCATCCACACCGTCCGCGTGCGGGACGACGATGACACCCTTGCGGTGGAAGTTGTACGCGACGCTGCCCGGGTCGGCCATCGTGCCGCCGTTGCGCGTCATCGCCGTGCGGACCTCGGCGGCCGCGCGGTTCCGGTTCTCGGTGAGGCACTCGATCAGGAGGGCGACGCCGCCCGGGCCGTAGCCCTCGTACATGATCGTGATGTAGTCGATCGACTCGCCGGTGAGGCCGGCGCCGCGCTTGATGGCACGGTCGATGTTGTCGTTGGGGACCGAGGTCTTCTTGGCCTTCTGGACCGCATCCACGAGGGTCGGGTTGCCGGACATGTCGGCGCCGCCCGTCTTAGCCGCGACCTCGATGTTCTTGATCAGCTTGGCGAAGGACTTCGCTCGGCGGGCGTCGATGACGGCCTTCTTGTGCTTGGTCGTTGCCCACTTGGAATGCCCGGACACTGGTGCTCCCTCGTCTTACGTCTGAAAACTCGTCTATTGTACGCGAGCGACGTCCCGGACCCTCTGCAGAAAGTACTGGTGGAAGCGCGTGTCCCCGGTGATCTCGGGATGGAACGAGGTGCCGAGGAGGTTGCCCTGCTCCACGGCGACCACGCGTCCGTCGTCCACCCGGGCGAGTGCCGTCGCCTTCCCGCCGACGCTCTCCACGATGGGTGCGCGAATGAAGACCGCGTGCATCGGCTCGTCCCCGAGCGCCGGAATGTCGAGGTCGGTCTCGAAGGAGTCCACCTGCGAGCCGAACGCGTTGCGGCGCACCGCGACATCCAGTCCGCCGAGGGTCTGCTGACCGGCGATGCCGTCGAGGATGCGGTCGGCCAGCATGATCAGCCCAGCGCACGTCCCGTACACCGGGAGTCCCCCGGCGATCGCGTCGCGCAGCGGCTCGGCGAGCCCGAAGGCGCGGGACAGCTTGTCCATCACGCTCGACTCGCCGCCGGGGATGACCAGGCCGCCGATCTCCTCCAGCTCTTCCGGCCGCCGCACAGGCACCGCGTCGGCGCCCAGGCCCCGCAGGACCGCGATGTGCTCGCGGAAGTCGCCCTGCAGGGCGAGGACGCCAACCTTCGGGCCACGCTCCTCGGTCAGCACTTACCAGCCACGCTCGGCGAGGCGGTGCGGCGCTGGCAGATCGGTGACGTTGATGCCGACCATGGCCTCTCCGAGGCCACGGGAGACCTCGGCGATGACCGTGGGGTCGTCATAGAAGGTGGTCGCCTTGACGATCGCCGCCGCGCGCTGCTCCGGGTTGCCGGACTTGAAGATGCCGGAGCCGACGAACACGCCGTCCGCACCGAGCTGCATCATCATCGCGGCGTCCGCCGGGGTGGCCACGCCGCCCGCGGTGAACAGCACGACCGGCAGCTTGCCGGTCTCGGCGATCTCGCGGACCAGTTCGTAGGGCGCCTGCAGCTCCTTGGCCGCGACATACAGCTCGTCCTTGGTCATCGACGTCAGGGCGTTGATCTCCGAGGTGATCTTGCGGATGTGCTTGGTCGCCTCGGAGACGTCGCCGGTGCCCGCCTCGCCCTTGGAGCGGATCATCGCCGCGCCCTCGTTGATGCGGCGGAGCGCCTCGCCGAGGTTGGTGGCACCGCACACGAACGGGACGGTGAACCGCCACTTGTCGATGTGGTTGACGTAGTCGGCGGGCGAGAGCACCTCGGACTCGTCGATGTAGTCGACGTCGAGCGCCTGCAGCACCTGGGCCTCCACGAAGTGGCCGATACGCGCCTTCGCCATGACCGGGATGGACACCTCGCTGATGATGGCCTCGATCAGGTCCGGGTCGCTCATGCGGGCGACGCCGCCCTGCGAGCGGATGTCGGCGGGCACGCGCTCGAGCGCCATCACCGCGACGGCCCCGGCGTCCTCTGCGATGCGGGCCTGCTGGGGAGTGACGACGTCCATGATGACGCCGCCCTTCAGCATCTCGGCGAGCCCGCGCTTCACACGGCTCGATCCCGTGAAGGTGCCCTGTTCGTTGTCTGTCATCATCGCCCTCTCGTGCACACAAAGATTCTTTTGGCCTATGCCGAACGATAGCATCCCCGCGCGCGTCGCTAGACTCGCCAACGGAGGGCTCGCGTGAGCCTCCCGGGGAGCGACATGGACGAGCACGGCATAACGGGTACGACGGCGTCGGAGATCGCTGCCAGCGTGCGCGCGCTGCACGAGCGCGGGGCACTGCGCCGCGGCGACGCCCTTCCCCCGGTGCGCGAGCTGGCCGATCTGCTGCGGGTCAACCGAAACACCGCCGTGGCCGCGTACCGCCTGCTGGCTCAGGCCGGCGTCGTCACCGCCCGCGGGCGCGCCGGGACCGTGATCGCCGGCCTCGAAGCCGTCGCGCAGGAGGGCTATGCGCCCGGCAGCGTGCTGCGCGACATCGGGACGGGGAACCCCGACCCCCGCCGCATCCCCGACCCGTCCGCTGCGCTGGCCGGCGCGATCGGCCGTCCGGTGCTCTACGGCGAGCCGGTCGTCGACCCGGCGCTCGAGGAGCGCGCACGGGACTGGGTGCGCGACGACCTGCCCGATCAGCCCGTGCGGATCACCATCACGAACGGCGCAGTGGATGCTGTCGAGCGGCTGCTCGCTCAGGCGCTGCTGCGGGATGACGCCGTGGCGCTCGAGGATCCGTGCTTCCTCTCCAGCATCCACACGGTCCGGCTCGGCGGCTACCGGGCCGTCCCGGTGCCGGTCGACGCGGAGGGGATGACCGTCGCCGGCCTCCGCGCGGCGCTGGAGGCCGGAGTCCGCGCGATCATCTGCACGCCGAGAGCGCAGAACCCGACGGGCGCGACCCTCTCCCCCGGCCGCGCCGCCGAGTTGCGCGGGCTGCTCGCCGACCACCCGTACGTGCTCGTCATCGAGGACGACCACTTCTCGATGCTGTCCCAGCGCCCCTACGAGTCGCTGATCGGCCCGGGGCACCTCCGTTTCGCCCTGGTGCGCTCGGTGTCCAAGTTCCTCGGTCCGGACATGTGCCTCGCGGTCGCAGCGACCGACCCGGAGACGGCCGAGCGCCTCTCCTTCCGCCTCAGCCCCGGGACCACGTGGGTCAGCCACATCCTGCAGCGGCTCGTGCTCGCCCAGCTGACGGACGCGACGGCGCTCCGGACCATCGCGGAAGCCGGGCGGCACTACGCCGCGCGGAACGCCGCCTTCGCCGCGCGGCTGGCCGAGCGCGGACTCCCGGCGGAGGCCGGAGACGGACTCAACCTCTGGCTCGAGCTGCCCGTGGAGGCGCGGATCGTCGCCGATCGCCTGATGCGGCGCGGCTGGCTCGCGCGAACCGGGGACGAGTTCCTGCTGGGCGAGCAGCCTGCGCGGTCCCATCACCTGCGGCTCACCGTGCACGATCTGAGCGACGAGGAGGCCGGCCGCCTCGTCGACGACCTGAGCGAGGCGAGCGCGCCCGGGACCTGACCCGCGCATCCCGTGCGAGTTTCGTCACGAATGTCGAGGCGAGCTACTCCTGCGGCCAGGCGGCCGCGATCGTCGCGCGGACATCGCCCAGGAGCTGGGGCAGGGCCTTCGTCTTCGCGATGATCGGAAGGAAGTTCGCGTCCTGCGCCCAGCGCGGGACGACGTGCTGGTGCAGGTGCGCGGCGACACCGGCTCCCGCGATCACGCCCTGATTCATCCCCAGGTTGAACCCGTCGTTCTTCGACACCTGGCGGATGACGCGCATCGCCGTCTGGGTCAGGCTGCCGATCTCGGCGACCTCTTCCGGCGTGGCCTCGTCGTACAGGGCGATATGGCGGTAAGGGCACACCAGCAGGTGCCCGCTGTTGTACGGGAACAGATTGAGCAGAGCGTAGGCGTGAGTCCCCCGGGCGACGATCAGCGCCTCCTCGTCGCTCAGGCTGGGAGCGACGCAGAACGGGCAGTCGTCCTTCGTCGGCTGGGCGCCGTTCTGGATGTACACCATCCGATGAGGAGTCCACAACCGCTGGAACTCGTCGGGCACACCGACGAGGTACGACGGGTCGTCCACACGCACCGGCTCCCCGGCAGCGGGCGCGGTGTCGTCCGCGCCCTCGCCGTGGCTCGCGTCGTAGGACCCGAGGTTCAGTCGTGCCATGCCGTGTCGACCAGCTCGTGCGACCGGATGCTCTCCACGATCCGCTCGATCGCCTCATCCACGGTCACCCCGTTGCGCTGGGTGCCGTCACGGAAGCGGAAGCTGACCGTCCCGGCGGACGCGTCCTCCTCGCCGACGATGAGCTGGAAGGGCACTCTGGCCTTGGTGTGCGTGCGGATCTTCTTCTGCATCCGGTCGTCCGAATGGTCCACCTCGGCCCGCACGCCCCGGGCGCGGAGCCGCGAGATCACGTCGTCGAGGAACGGCGCGTACTGGTCCGCCACGGGGATGCCGACCACCTGGACCGGCGACAGCCAGACCGGGAAGGCACCCGCGTAGTGCTCCAGCAGGATGGCGAAGAACCGCTCGATCGACCCGAGCAGGGCACGGTGGATCATCGCCGGCTGCTTCCGCGTGCCGTCGGCCGCGTTGTACTCCAGCTCGAACAGCTCCGGCTGGTTGAAGTCCAGCTGGACCGTGGAGAGCTGCCAGGTGCGTCCGATCGCATCCCGGGCCTGCACAGAAATCTTCGGCCCGTAGAACGCGGCGCCGCCCGGATCGTCGACGAGCTCGAGCCCGGATTCGATCGCGACCTCGCGCAGCGTCTCGGTCGCGGTCTCCCAGCTCTCGTCGCTTCCGACGTACTTGTCCGGATCCTTCGTGGAGAGCTCCAGGTAGAAGTCGCTGAGGCCGTAGCCGCGCAGGGTCTCGAGCACGAACTCCAGCTGGCGTGCGACCTCGTCCTTGATCTGCTCGTCGGTCACGTAGATGTGCGCGTCATCCTGGGTGAGCCCGCGGACGCGGGTCAGCCCCGCCAGTGTGCCCGACTTCTCGTACCGGTACACGGTCCCGAACTCGGCCAGCCGCAGCGGCAGCTCGCGGTAGCTGCGGCCGCGCGCGCGGAAGATCAGGTTGTGCATCGGGCAGTTCATCGGCTTGAGGTAGTAGTCCTGCCCCTGCCGGGTGATCTTGCCGTCCGCGTCCCGCTCCTCGTCGAGGTGCATGGGCGGGAACATGCCGTCCTTGTACCAATTGAGGTGCTGGCTGATCTCGTACAGGTGCGCCTTCGTGATGTGCGGCGTGTTGACCAGTTCGTAGTCGTTCGCGATCAGCCGCTCGCGCATGAAGTTCTCGATCTCGTTGCGGATGATCCCGCCCTTGGGGTGGAACACCGCCAGCCCGGAGCCGATCTCCTCCGGGAAGCTGAACAGGTCGAGCTCTGCGCCGAGCTTGCGGTGGTCGCGCTTGGCGGCCTCCTCCATCCGCGTCTGGTAGGCGCGCAACTCGTCCTTGCTGGGCCACGCCGTCCCGTAGACGCGCTGCAGCTGCTTGTTCTTCTCGTTGCCGCGCCAGTACGCCGCGGCCACGCGGGTGAGCGCCCAGCCGTTGCCGATCATCCGGGTGTTCGGGAGGTGCGGGCCGCGGCAGAGGTCCTTCCAGACGGTCTCGCCCGACTTCGGGTCGACGTTGTCGTAGATGGTCAGCTCACCGGAGCCGACCTCGACCGACTCGCTCTCGTCGAACGCCGCGGTGTCGCCGTGCTGCGCGCCGCCCTTCAGCCCGATCAGTTCGAGCTTGTACGGCTCGCCGGCGAGCTCGGCGCGGGCCTCCTCGTCGGTGACGACGCGGCGGACGAACCGCTGGCCCGCCCGGACGATGCGGGACATCTCCTTCTCAAGGGACTTCAGGTCCTCGGGAGTGAACGCCTCGGCGACGTCGAAGTCGTAGTAGAAGCCGTCCGTGATGGGCGGACCGATGCCGAGCTTCGCCTCCGGGTTCACGGACTGCACGGCCTGCGCCAGCACGTGGGCCGTGGAGTGACGCAGGATGCTGAGGCCGTCCGGCGAGTCGATGGTCACCGGCTCCACCTGGTCGGTCGTCGTGACGGTGGTCGCGAGGTCCTTCAGCTCGCCGTTGACGCGCATTGCGACAACGGAACGGTCGGTGAAGAGCTCGAAGCCGTCGGCCACCTGTCCACTCCTAGGATCTGAGGGTTGTTGGGAACCCTCCAACTCTAGCCGGACCCCACCGCCCGCCCCGGTCGCTGGCCGCAGGCCGGTCAGGCGTCCGACGAAGCCGTAGCCGCCGGTAGAACCGCCTGGGCGAGCCAGAGGTACGACTGGCGCGGATCGGACAGTTCCACGGAATCCTCGCCGTAGATTTCGTAGGCGATCTCGACCAGCCGCTCCGGCTCGTCGATGCCGAGGTTTCGGGCAAGGATGCGAAGGTCGTGGAGATCCTGTTCACGAGCGGCCGCCCTCTTCATCGCGATCAGCTGCTCCGGAGAGGCCAGGATGACTTCGAAACCCTCTGTTTCCCCGGAAGGACGATCTACTCGTAGCCAGGAGGCGCCGCGCGCGTTGATCCAGTCGACCTCGAGGCCTCGTTCCGCGGCCAGCTCAGCGATGACCTCATCCACCTCAGGGCGCGGCTCGTATACCGCATCGATATCGGCGGTCACCCTGATCGATGGATCGTCTGGAAAGCGCAGGGCCATCGCCGCTCCGCCGATGATACGGATGTTGCCGCTCACCCCTCGGAGATGGAGGCGCCTAACGAGTTCGTCCAGCAGGTCGCGCAGCTTCTGAACGTCGAGTTGACCTCGGGGAACCCGAGTCATGCCCGGCTCAGGGATCGCTCGTCGACGAAGATGTTGAGCCGCCTGAGTTCGGGAGGAGTACTCGTCTTCGCACGTTCGCGAAGAGGCTCGAACTGCGAGACATACCAGGGCCGGGAGAGTCGTCTCGGTGTGGCCCACGTCGGCTTGTCCTTCACGGGAAGGGCCTGCCCGTACAGCGCCCCGAAGAGCGCCTCCCACTTGCGGTCCTTGATCACCGACTCCCGGGCAAGGTTCTGTTCGCAGAACTCATCGCTGCGATCTGTGATGACTTGGACGGCGCGCGTGAGTACCCGTAGAGCGAACGTCTCGCTTCCCGAGTCCAGTGCAGCGTTGATGTCGTCGGTGACGGCTTCCGCGCCATACCGGGCCAGCGGACTCTCCTCCACGGAGGCGTAGCCGACGCGCCGGCCCATGGAAGCGAGAGCCCGCTCCAAGGTCTCCAGTCTGATCGTGCCCTCGCGCTCGGACCGTTCGAGTTGAGAGACCGCGCCCTGGGTGATGCCCATTCGCAGCGCCAGTTCTGCTCCCGTCACCCCGAGACGGAGCCGCGTCGTTTGGATGAGATTAGACATGAAGAAAGTATAGCTATAGCTAATAATCGTGCGCAATGGTCGAACCGCCCGCCCCGGTCGCGCGTACCGTGGCGGGGGTGAGCGCGAAACGCCGGAGCCTCCTGGATCGCACCTTCTTCGTCAGCCTGGTGCTCAAAGGACTGGATGGAGCGGTCGAGCTGATCGCCGGGGCTGCGCTCCTCGTGGTGACGCCGGCCCAGATCGCCGCCGTGACGCGGGCGCTCACCCGGCACGAGCTCCGCGAGGACCCCCACGACCCCATCGCGAACGCCCTCGTCCACTACACCAGCACCGTGAGCGTCTCGGCGACCCTCTTCGGCGCGATCTACCTCCTCGCCCACGGGATCGTGAAGGTGGTCCTGGTCGTCGCCGTCCTCCGCAACAGACTCTGGGCCTACCCGTGGCTGATCGCCTTCCTCGTCGCCTTCATCGGCTACCAGGGGTATGAGCTGATCGTGCATTTCACCTGGGGCCTGGTCGCTTTGACCGCATTCGACATCTTTATCGTCGTCCTCACGGTGCGCGAATATCGCGTCCGAAGACACCACAATCCCGCGGCGGCCCCCGCATCCGCGGAGAGGCCACAGGCCTCTGACGCGCCCGAGGCCGAGTAGAACGCGCGTGTCACCCCACTGAGGGTCGTGCGCTCCAACACGCGGAACCCTAGACTGATCGAGCCCTACCCTCCCCGAATCGCACTCCGACGGACCCGACCGACGGACACCTCACCTCCTCACAAAGAAGCGGATGTCCCTCATGAGAATCGGTTACCTCGCAGCCGGTGCGCTCGTCTTGTCGCTCCTGCAGGCGACGCCGGCTCAGGCTGCGACGCCATCGGTTCCGACCCCGTCGGCCACCACGAGCACGGCGCCGGCCGCAGCGCCGGACGCCTCGCCCACGCCGTCGCCGTCCGCGCCACCCGCATCCTCATCGTCCACGCCCACTGCGTCCCCGTCGCCGTCGACCGCGAACGCCGATCCCTCGCTCGCACAGATGAATGCAGCAGGCGACCACGCCATGGGATCGACGGTGGCCGCCGCGGAAGGTCCGGCCGTCTCCCCGTATGCGCTCAGCCCGGAGGCAGCACTCGGCGTCGGTGGAACGCTCGGGATGGACGTGAGCGGCTGGCAGCCGACCGTCGACTGGAATGCGATGTGGTCCAACGGGGCGCGGTTCGTCTACATCAAGTCGAGTGAGAGCACGGACTACGTCAGCTCCCATTTCCCCTCCCAGTGGTCGGGTGCGACGAGTGCCGGCCTGATCCGGGGCGCGTACCACTTCGCTGCGCCGAACGTCTCGAGCGGCGCGACGCAGGCACAGTACTTCTATGCGCACGGCGGCAACTGGGCGCCGGATGGGCGGACCCTCCCGCCGTTGCTCGACATCGAGTACGCGACTGACGGCAGCGGCACCTGCTGGGGCATGTCGACGGCAGCCATGTCGTCGTGGATCGCCGACTTCGTCCACACGATGAAGGCGCTGACCGGGATCCCGCCCGCGATCTACTCCACGACCAACTGGTGGAACCAGTGCACGGGCTCCAACAACACTTTCGGCGCGTACCCGCTGTTCGTGGCGCGGTACGGAACGACCACCCCGGGCGCGCTGCCCGCGAGCTGGTTGAACTGGACCATGTGGCAGTACGCCGACGCGGGAGTCTTCGCGGGTGACCAGGACATCTTCAACGGCAGCTGGGCCCAGCTCCAGGCCTTCGCGTACGGGGCGCAGAGCCACCCGCCGATCGGGTCCTATGACACCGCGACGGTGACCTCCGGGGCGCCGTTCAGTGTCACCGGCTGGGCGATCGACCTGACCAACCTGGCGGCGTCCAGCCAAGTGCAGATCACCTGGAACACGCCCGCGGGGATCACCACGACGACCGTCACCGCAAACGCCAGCAGGCCCGATGTCGGCAATGTCTATCCGTCCGCCGGCGCGGCACACGGCTTCGCGGTGCAGGCGCCATGGAGCGGATACGGACAATACGGGGCGTGCATCACCGCGCTGGCCCTCCCGGGCGACAGCGCCGGCAACGCCTCGCTCGGCTGCAAGACGGCCTTCATCTCGGCGGCGATCGCAACCGCGCCCGCAGCGACCCGCTTGGCGGGGTCCGACCGCTTCGCCACGTCCGTCCAGGTCTCGCAGCAGGCGTTCCCGACCCCGGGTGTCCCGGTGGTCTACGTCGCTTCCGGCCTGGACTTCCCCGACGCCCTCTCCGCCGCTCCGGCCGCCGGCGCTCAGCACGGTCCCGTCCTTCTGACGATGCCCGGCGCCGTCCCGGCGAGCGTGTTGGCCGAGATCCAGCGATTGAAGCCGGCGAAGATCATCGTCGTCGGCGGGACCAGTGCGATCACCGACGACGCCCTCACGCAGCTGCAGGCGGTGGCACCGGCGACCCGCATCGGTGGCGTCGATCGCTACGACACATCACGGCAGATCGCGGCCTACGCCTTCCCGAACGCCACTGCCGCCTACATCGCGGCTGCGAACAGCTTTGCGGACGCGCTGTCGGCCGCGCCCGTGGCCGCCAAGAAGAACAGCCCGCTGCTGCTCGTCAACGGCGCGACCATCGATCCAGCGACCCAGGCCTATCTGACCGCCAAGTCGGTGCACTCGCTCACGCTCATCGGCGGTTCGGATGTGGTCGGCGACGTCTGGTCGGTGCAGCCCCAGAGCCAGGGGTCGACGGTCACCCGCATCGGCGGATCCGACCGGTTCGCCACCAGCGCGCTGCTGGCCGCCTCCGGTTACGCGGCGAACGGGGCAGGGACCGTGTACGTGGCCTCCGGGATCACCTGGCAGGACGCCCTCGTCGCCTCCGCTGCAGCGGGCTCCGCGTCCCGCCCGCTGCTCCTGGTGCGCTCCGGCTGCGTGCCCCGCGTCATCGGGGACCAGATGGTCCGCCTCGGCACGACGGCGACGAACATCACCGGCGGCACGGACGTGCTGAGCTCCGACATCGAGGGCCTGCAGGTCTGCTACTGAGCGGAGCGGACGGGCGCGGTCACCCGTTCACTGCTCCACGGCCTCCAAGCGCACGATGACGGCCTTCGACACCGGGGTGTTGCTTCCAGTGGCAGCGCTTTTCAGGGGCACGAGGACGTTCGCTTCGGGGTAGTACGCCGCCGCGCATCCCCGTGCCGTCGGGTAGGACACGATCCGGTAGTTCGGGAGGACGCGGTCCGGCTCGTCGTGCCATTCGCTGATGATGTTGACGCGCTGACCGTCGGAGAGCTGGAGTTCGGCGAGGTCGTCAGGGTTGACGAAGATCACGTCCCGGCCCTTCGTGATGCCGCGGTAGCGATCGTTGAGGCTGTAGATCGTCGTGTTGAACTGGTCATGAGAGCGCAGGGTCTGCAGGATCAGCCGGCCTTCCGGCCGCTCGAGGTGCTCCAGTTCGTTGACGGTGATCATCGCCTTGCCGCTTGCGGTGTCGAAGCGGCGCGCGTCGCGGGGACCGTTGGGCAGGACGAAGCCGCCCTTCCGGCGGACGTCTGCGTTGAATGCCTCGAAGCCCGGCACCACCCGGCTGATGTGGTCGCGGATCACGTCGTACTCGTCTTCGAATCCGGCCCAGTCGATCCCGTACCGGTCGCCGAGCGTCGCCCGCGCCAACCGGCAGACGATGGCCACCTCCGAGAGCAGGCCGGGTGCGACCGGGGGCACCGCGCCGTGGGTGGCGTGCACTGCGCAGACGCTGTCCTCCACCGAGAGGAACTGCGGGCCGCCCTTCTGGAGGTCCACCTCGGTGCGGCCGAGCGTCGGCAGGATCAGCGCCTCCTCCCCGGTGACGACGTGCGAACGGTTGAGCTTGGTCGACACCTGCACCGTCAATCCAGCGCCGCGCATGGCCGCCTCCGCCGCAGCGGTGTCGGAGATCGCCGCGACGAAGTTGCCCCCCATCGCGAAGAAGACGTCGATCTCGCCGCGCTGCAGACCGGTGATCGTCTGCAGGGAGTCGAAGCCGTGCGTGCGCGGAGGCTCGAAGCCGAATTCGCGCTGAACGGCGTCGAGGAAGCTGTCGGGCATCCGCTCCCAGATGCCCATCGTCCGGTCACCCTGCACATTGCTGTGACCGCGGATCGGAGAGGCCCCGGCGCCGGGCTTGCCGATGTTGCCGCGCAGCAGCAAGAGGGTGATCAGCTCCTTCAGGGTCGCAACCGCATTCTTCTGCTGCGTCAGACCCATCGCCCACGTGATGATCGTGCGGTCGGAGCGCACGTAGAGGTCCGCCAGCAGGTCCACCTCGTCGAGAGTGAGGCCGGTGGCCTCCAGCACGGTGGCGTCGTCGAGCGCGGCGATGTGCTCGCGGAACGCCTCGAGGCCCAGGGTGTGCTCGGCGAGGAACTCGTGGTCGAGCACGGTGCCGGGCGCGCGGTCCTCGGCCTGCAGCACCCGCTTCGACACCGCTTGCAGCAGCGCCATGTCGCCGCCGGAGCGGATCTGGAGGAAGTGATCGGCGATCTGGGTGCCCTTGCCGATGATGCCGCGTGCCTTCTGCGGGTTCTTGTAGCGGATGAGGCCGGCCTCCGGCAGTGGGTTCACCGCAACGATCGTGGCGCCGTTCCGTTTCGCCTCCTCCAGAGCGGTGAGCATGCGCGGATGGTTCGTGCCCGGATTCTGCCCCATCACGATGATCAGCTCGGCTTTGCCGAAGTCGTCGTAGGCGATCGTCGACTTGCCGATTCCGATCGTCTCGCTCAACGCCGTGCCGGTCGACTCGTGGCACATGTTGGAGCAATCGGGGAGGTTGTTGGTCCCGAATGCGCGGGCGAACAGCTGATAGGCGAACGCCGTCTCGTTGGCGGTGCGGCCGGAGGTGTAGAACGCGGCGCGGTCCGGCGAGTCGAGCGAGTTGAGGCGATCGGCGATCACCGTGAATGCGCGATCCCAGCTGATCGGTTCGTAATGATCCGAGCCGGCCTGCTTGTAGACGGGCTCGACGAGGCGACCCTGCATCCCGAGCCAGTACTCCGACTTGTCCAGCAGGCTGGTCAGCGAGTTCTCGGCCCAGAAGCTCGTCGGGACAGTCACCGGCGTCGCCTCCCAGGTGACAGCCTTCGCACCGTTCTCGCAGAACTCCAGGAGGTTGCGCTCGCCCGGGTCCGGCCAGGCGCAGCTCATGCAGTCGAAGCCGTTCTTCTGGTTGATCGCCGTCATCAGCTTCGCGGTTCGCAGGGGCCCCATCTCGGCGATGGCCGGCTCCATCGAGTGCAGGATCGCGGGCACTCCGACGGCCCAGTCCTTGTTCCGGCCGACCTGCAGGTCGGGGTAGTCGGTCCCCGGGTTCACGTCCCTGTCGTGCATCAGACCATTTCCTCCTGTTTCCGGGTCTTCCCCGCAGTGACGACGCGCTCCCGTCCCGAGTAGACGACCATCGAGTTCCCGCGCAGGAACCCGATGACGGTCAGCCCGAGCTCGTGCCCGAGATCGACGGCGAGGGATGACGGCGCCGACACCGCCGCCAGCACGGGGATTCCCGCCATCGACGCCTTCTGCACCAACTCGAAGCTCGCACGACCGGACACCATCAGGACGGTCCCGCTCAGCGGGAGCCTTCCTTCTTTGAGCGCCCAGCCGACGACCTTGTCCACGGCATTGTGCCGGCCGACATCCTCGCGCAGCGCCAGCAGCTCTCCGGTGGCGGCATCGAACAGCGCGGCCGCGTGCAGGCCGCCCGTCTGGTCGAACACGGCCTGCCCGGCGCGGAGCCGATCCGGCAGGGCGCTCAGGAACTCGTCGGAAACGGTCACCGGGTCCGTACCCACGGGGTGGCGGGACAGGGTACGCACGGCGTCGATGCTCGCCTTGCCGCACAGTCCGCACGAACTGGTCATGTAGAAGTTGCGATCGAGGCTCACGGCGGGGCGCGCGACCCCGGGGGCGAGGGTGACATCCAGCACGTTGTAGGTGTTCTCGCCGTCAGCCGGGAGGCCGGCGCAGTAGCGGATGGCGAGGAGTTCCTCGCCGTGCGCGACCACTCCCTCGGAGACGAGGAAACCGGCGGCCAGGTCGAAGTCGTGCCCGGGCGTCCGCATCGTGATCGACAAGGGCGTTCCGCCGAGCCGGATCTCGAGCGGCTCTTCGACGGCGAGGAGGTCCTCGCGGTGGGACTCGGCCCCGCCGACTTCGATCCTCGTGATGCGTCTTCGCGCCGTCCTCGTGCTCATACTGCAGGCTTATCACAGCGTTCGCGGCGGCTCATACTCGAATCCGCCGAGGAAGCGCATCGGCGTCAGCAGGGGAACGATCCGCCTCGCGCGGGCCATACTCGAAGGCGATGAGTACCACGGCCGCGAACAGACACGACAGACGGGCGGCGAGGCCTGCCTGGCACGACGCCCGGGCGATCGCGCTGACGGCAGGGGCAGCTGCCCTGCTGCCTCAGGAGACCGTGGCGCTCGCGGACGCGGTCGGACGTCACCTGGCAGGCGACCTGCTCACCGACATCGATCTCCCCCAGTTCGCCTCGGCAGCGATGGACGGCTGGCTGGTGGTGGGCGATGGACCGTGGCAGCTGGAGGGTCACGCCGTCGAACGGTTCGGGGACGCCCTCCCCGCCCGGGGCTTCGCACGCCCCATCGTGACCGGGGCGCTCGTGCCGGCCGGCGCAACCGCAGTACTCCGCAGCGAGAGCGGTTCGGTCGCTGACGGCGTCCTCCGCTCGACCGTCGCACACGAGCCGCGACCGGGCCAGCACATCCGGCCGGCGGGGATGGAGGCTGCACGCGGCGAGCGGATCATCGCCTCCGACACTCTGCTCAACCCGGCACACGTCGCACTCGCCGCCGCCACGGGACGCGATGAGCTCGCGGTGCGCGCCGTGCCCCGCGTCGGGCTGGTGCTCACCGGTGACGAGGTCGTGACCGCGGGCATCCCGGGTCCCGGACGCGTGCGGGACAGCTTCGGTGTCCAGCTGCCGGCCTTCATCCGCATGCTTGGCGGCACCGTGACAGGAGCGAGACGCGTGGGCGATGACGTGGATGGGACCGCGCGCGCTCTCGACGAGGCCGACGCTCCCCTGGTCGTCTCCACCGGCGGTACGGGTACCTCGCCCACGGACCATGTCCGAGACGCTCTTCGCATGCTCGATGCGCGGATTCTGGTGGACGGCATCGCGATGCGTCCGGGAGGCCCCACGACTCTGGCCGTGCTGCCGGACGGCCGGTTCGTCGCGGCTCTTCCGGGGAACCCGCTCGCAGCGATGCTGGGCGCGCTCACGGTGGTCGAGCCCCTGCTTGCCGGGTTGACTGGTCGACCGTCCGCCCCGCTCAGGCCGGTGGTCGCCGGCGCGACGACGGGGCGCGACGGCGCGACGACGCTCGCACCGTTCACGTGGGTGGCTGGCCGGGCGACGGTGACGGCGTGGGACGGGGCCGCGATGCTGCGCGGGCTCGCCGAGGCCAGCGGCATCCTCGTGGTGCCGGAGGAAGGGATACGCGAGGGCGACACCGCCGACAGTATGGTGTTGCCCTGGTCGGGCTTCGACGCGCAGCTCGCTGCTCCGGGACCCATGACAGTGGAGAGCCGGCGTGGCTGAGCGTGTCCCGGCGGAGGCCGCCATCGTCGTCGCAGGCGGCCGGTCGACCCGGTTCGGCAGCGACAAGCTGCAAGCGCAGGTGGGCGGTCGGACTCTCCTGCTCCGGACGATCGAAGCCTTGAGTGACTGCCGGACGGTGGTCATCGTCTCGGCCGCCGATCACGCTCTCCCCCGGGACGTCGTGCGCGTGTCCGAGTATCCGCGGTGGGGTGGCCCGTGTGCGGGGATCGCAGCTGGGGTCGCCGCGCTGCCGGAGGGCACGAACGAGACGCTCATCGTCTCGGCGGACCTCGCACGGCCGGCCGACGCGATAGCGGCCCTTCACGGTATGCCGCCGGGAGTGCTCGCGGATCGCGACGGCAACATCCAGTGGCTCCTCGCGCGTGTCCCGCTCCCCGCCCTACGGATGCGGCTGGCGCAGCTTCAGGCGGCAGGCGGGGTGGCAGGGATCCCGGTGCGCGCACTCATCGGCGACCTCGACCTCCCGATCGTCCGTGTCAGCGCCGACGTGGTCGCGGACGTCGACGAGCCGCGCGACCTCGACACCGTGGTGGAGTGAGCCCGGTCCGGCCTCCGCAGATCAATTTCACTCACGATCGCGAAGTAATGGCGACCGGAGGTTGGACCACCGCGGAAACGACGAAACCCCCGGTCTTCCGGGGGTTTCTCTCTCTGTGGGCGATACTGGGATCGAACCAGTGACCTCTTCCGTGTCAGGGAAGCGCGCTACCGCTGCGCCAATCGCCCGAACCTGAAAGCAAAGCTTCAGGATCGAGGTGGATACGGGATTCGAACCCGTGTATACGGCTTTGCAGGCCGCTGCCTCGCCTCTCGGCCAATCCACCGAACGCCACAACACGGATAACACCCGCACCGTACCTGAGAGGCCCGATCCGAGGACCGGGCCGACTCGAGCGGATGACGAGATTCGAACTCGCGACCCTCACCTTGGCAAGGTGATGCGCTACCAACTGCGCTACATCCGCATTCCATCCCGCAGTTCCCTGCGGCACGTGGAAGACTCTATCCGATCCTGCGGGACAAGACAAAACCGGTTACGCCCTCCGGGTGTGTCGCCTGGAGGGCCTGTGTCGATGTGCATCCGCGGCCCGGAGTCGGCTAGTATCGAATCTCGCAGCCGCTCGCGGATGCACGGGCGATTGGCGCAGTTGGTAGCGCGCTTCCTTCACACGGAAGAGGTCATCAGTTCGAGTCTGGTATCGCCCACCAGAGTGAAACCCTCGGTCAGCCGGGGGTTTTCTTCGTTTCAGGCGGAGTGGATCTCGGCCCAAAACCCCAGAACCGAAAAGTCCAACGGAAAATCCAACACCTTACCGTCGGTTGGGATCGAGGCGGACGTCACCGCCATCCGCGTACGCCTACCACCTGCCTCCCGCAGCAAGTACTGGGTCAGCCGGCGGGTGTCGCACACGGTCTCCTCTCACCCCAGGGTGAGCAACTGTCATCTTTCGATATCGGCTCTGCCGCTTCGTCAGGGTGTGAAGCGAAGCACGTTTGTGTCTCGTCGCACGAAGCCGACGGACTCGTAAAGTCGCAGGGCTGATTCCCGCGACGGCCTGGATGTGAGGTCGAGCGTGCGCAACCCTCGCTCAGACGCGAGTGCGGTCATTCGTTCGAGCAGAAGTCGTGCAACCCCGCGGCCTCGCATGGAGGCGTCGACGACCACATCCTCGACATGCCCTCGAAGACCCGACAGCAATGGAAACGTGACAAGAGTCGCCATGCCCACGATCCTGCCGCCAGCCCGCGCAACGATCAGCTCAGTCGCATCATGATCGAGCAACGCGTCTATGCGATAGCTGTCGAACTCCGCGGTTGTTGAAAGCTGCGACAGTAGGTGCGCCAGCTCGCCGGCGTCCTCGTCTGACAGCGACGTCAACAGCTCAACGGAAACTACCAGCTCAGTCATCCCGCCAACCTATCGCGGTGTCCGAAACGGGCTGGTTCATCGCGCGGTACAGGCGGCATGAGGGCTAACGAAACTAGTGCGCCCCGGCTTCTGCCGCGAGCATCGAGAGGGGCTCAGGGGTTACGACCGGCCTGGGAATCTGGGCTTAGCGGATCAATGCCGTCACCGGGCATCTTCTGGATCTGGCCACCACTCGGCAACCGCTGAACGGTGTCCTGGGTCAATCGACCCTCAGGCGGCTGGTACGACTCCTGGCCCCTGACCCACACTGCGAGACGCTCCATTAGCTTGCCCACGCCGGTAGCCTACGCCGTTACCGCCGTGCCTCGGCAAGGCACGTATGCGGATCCTCTACCGGGCGCCTGACTTAGGCGAAAGGCAACGGCATGACGTTGCGCCGCTCTCGTGAAAGATGCTCACGTATCCTTCAGCGATGGAATCGTATGCGCGAGTCATGGGATCGATCGTGTCACAGCGCGGTTCAGCCAGAGTATCTGAGAACGAATTCGAGATGATCACGGCAGCCGCGGCGAATACCGCTGCTCCGCCGGCGCCGGCAAGCATCCGGCCCACATCCAGCAGGAGAAGGTTGGGGGCGAGTGCGCTGCCGGTCGAGGCGACCAGGATGATGACCGTGCCGAGCGGCCGGCCGCGTCGGCTCTAGCTTTCATCAGTACCCAGTGTTACTTTGTACCGGAACCTAGTGACGTTGTGTACCGATTGGACGTGTGATGCCGAAACAGGCGACAGAGATGCTCAAAGGCGTCTTGGAGGGCATGGTCCTCGCGATCCTGGCCCAACGTCCCGCGTACGGCTATGAGATTCGCGCATGGTTACGCAGTCAGGGCTTCGATGAAATCGCAGAGGGGACGATCTACGCCCTACTACTCCGACTCGAAAGGCGTGAGTTCGTCGACGTCGAGACTGTTCCCTCGGAAAAAGGGCCGCCCCGCAGAATCTACTCGCTCAACCCCTCAGGACGGACCTACCTCAACCAGTTCTGGGAAACGTGGATTTTCATCACGGAACGCCTCCAACGGCTTCACCCTGAAAGGACCGAACATGTTGCTCGACAAGATCTCAAATGACATCAGTAACAAGAAGAAGTACCTCAGCTACAAGGCACGGACGAAGAAGCTGCCGGCAAACTATCGAGCCACGGCCGCCGCTCTCGAGCGCTATCTCATGAACCTCGGCCCCAGCGACAACGCAGACAGCCTGATCGCAATGCTCAACGACCTCGCGGATCTCCTCGAGCAAAGTGCCGTTGCCGGCACGCCGGTCCGCGACATCGTTGGCACCGACCCCGCGGACTTCGCAGACGCATTCATGGAGAACTACGACGGCGGGAGCTGGGTTCGAAAAGAACGCGATCGCCTCTCGGCCGCAATTGACCGTGCCGCCGCTGAACCAACCACTTGACCATGGATTGCAGCTCAGCTTTTGGTCGTCTGGCCAGACTTGGGCTGATCAGCTCTTCGAGCGGCCTGCCAGATTCCGAGGATGCGCGCCCGAAAGCCGGTCGATCAATGGGACAACCGCCCCGGTCCGAAGTCGATTCGGCGCGCGCCCGGGGTCGCGCGTTCGGCGGCAGCGGCCGAGGGCTCCGCCACCCCCAGAGCGCTCATCGACCGCGCGCGCGAACCGCCTCCGACAGGCTCGGACGCGTCTCTCCGGCCACACCGTCCGCAACCGAGCGAACACGCGTCAGGCCGACGGTGAAACGCACCGCCAGCGCCAGGAGGAGGGACACGGTGGTCGCGTACAGCAGAACCCCCATCCCGGCGATCCCCTGCGCGATGAACAGGTCGAAGTTGCCGCTGTCCACCATGCCGCCTCCCGTCGCGAACAGGCCAGGGAAGAGCAGGCCCACCAGTCCGCCGACGATCGTCACCACGCAGAGCGTCAGCGCGGGGCCGAAGCGTGCGCGCGTCGCCAGGTCGACCATGGTGGCGCACGCCAGCGCAGACAGCGCACCCACCAGCATCGCCCAGCCGAGAGTGAGGACTCCGGAGGCGGCCGTCACGGCCACGAGGCCGGCGAACGCCCCGCACAGGGCGCTGGTGAGGGTGGGACGCCGCAGCAGGACCGCATCGACCAGCATCCACATCAGGACCCCGGTCGCCGACGCGAGAAACGCTCCGATGGCGATCTGCGGCGCGTAGGCGTCGAGCGCGCCCTCCGACCCCACCACCAGTCCGAGCCAGCCCACCCAGAGCGCCGCACCGCCGATCGCGACCAGGGAGGGACGAGCCGGACGCAGAGGCAGGTGCTCACTCCGTCCACAGGCCATCAGGATGCCCACAGCGCTGGCACCCGCTGCCACCACCGGCAGCGCTCCCCCGAAGTCGACGACGTGGAGCCCCGCGACCGCCCAGCCGTCGTTCAGGGCGAAGACGCCGTAGCCGACGGGGACGAGCACCAGCGGCAGCCAGAGGACCACGATCACGATCCACGCGCGCACTGTCAGCCGCGACGCGACTCCGACCGCGACGATCGCCGAGCACAGCACGAGCACCGCGATCAGGTATCCGGCACGCGCGGCCGGATACGGGGAGGACGCAGCGGGGTGGATGCCCACGACCGACGCCAGCCCCGGGTCGGGGCGCCCGACCATGCTCGGGATGAGCGGCCGGCCGGCGACCATGCCGTAGCCTCCCAGCACGGCCAGCACCACCACGATGGCAGCGCCGACCAGCACGAAGCGGAACGAACGCGCGGCCCGGGCGCGGCCGGCCATGCCGCCGGCGAACAGCGCCAGCCCGAGGGCCGCCAGGACCACGAGCGCGCCGCAGAAGAACAGCAGCAGCGCATCCACCTGATCCGGTGTCGCTTGTGCCATCGTGCTCCCTCGCCTGAATCGCTCCCCTCACCCTAGCGACGCCCCCACGACGGCGGACGGGGCGCCGCCTCTCGGCGACGCCCCGTCCGGGTCGTGGACTGCGGTCGGATCAGACCGTCTCGAGCGAGTAGCCCTCTTCGCCGTGCACCACGGTGTCGACGCCGGCCAGCTCGTCCTCGTTCTTGATGCGGAAGCCCATCGTCTTCTGGATGGCCCAGCCGATCGCGTACGCCAGGACGAAGGAGTAGATCAGCACTGCGAAGGCGCCAAGTGCCTGAACGCCGAGCTGCTGGAAGCTGCCGCCGTAGAGCAGGCTGGAGAACTGCGAGGTCGCCTCGCCCTTGCCGTTGTAGGTGTGGGTGAAGCCGAAGATGCCGATCCAGAGGGTACCGATGATGCCGCCGACGAGGTGGATGCCGACCACGTCGAGCGAGTCGTCGAATCCGAGGCGGAACTTCAGGTCGATCGCCAGGGCGCAGACGGCGCCGGCCACCAGGCCGAGCAGCATGCCGAATCCGGGGGTCAGGATGTTACAGGCGGGGGTGATCGCGACGAGGCCGGCGACCGCACCGGACGCGGCGCCGATCGAGGTCGGCTTGCCGTCCTTGATCTTCTCGACGATCAGCCAGCCGATCGTCGCCGCCGCCGGGGCTGCGAGGGTGTTGATCCAGGCGATCGCGGCCACGCCGTCCACAGCGGCCTCGGAACCGGCGTTGAAGCCGAACCAGCCGAACCACAGCAGGGCGGCGCCGAGCAGCGTCAGCGGGACGTTGTGCGGCTTGTTCATGCCCTTCTGGAAGCCGACGCGCTTGCCGAGCACCAGGGCCAGAGCAAGGCCGGCAGCACCGGCGTTGATGTGCACGGCCGTGCCACCCGCGAAGTCGTTCACGTGCAGGACGGCGGGGGCCCAGCCGTCGGCGAGGTTGAACACCCAGTAGGCGACCGGGAAGTAGACGACCGTCACCCAGATGCCGGCGAACACCATCCACGAGCCGAACTTGGCGCGGTCGGCGATCGCACCCGAGATCAGGGCGACGGTGATGATGGCGAAGGTGGCCTGGAAGCCGGCGAAGGCGAGTCCGCCGAGGTCGGGCGTGATGCCGTCCTTGCCCATCAGGCTCGAGAGGAACCAGTCGGGCGTCCCGAGGAAGTGCGGGATGCTCGGCTTGCCGAACGACAGACCG
>Ga0209677_100185_pt1 | contig 50998 bp, 63 predicted proteins | sample AraplaCvi_mCL_r2_2_FD_184285 | JGI IMG/M metagenome (GOLD analysis project Ga0209677, IMG submission 184285) | Arabidopsis root microbial communities from North Carolina, USA - plate scrape CL_Cvi_mCL_r2 (SPAdes) (version 2) | ecosystem: Host-associated > Plants > Roots > Endosphere | place: USA... | reverse complement strand
CGTCCTCCAGCGAATGGGTGAGGCGCGTGCGGAACAGGTCGCCCTCGTGGTTCAGGAACACCTGGGTCTTGTAGACGAGGCGCCGGAACGCGGTGGAGTGCACGATGCGGTCGCGGTCGCGCTGGAATTCGCTGCGCGTGGGCGCCGCAGTTTCTGCGATTCTCCTGCCTCTGGACTTATTGGGGTCAGATGCGTAAGGCTTCAGCATGCGCGATTGTGATGCGACTGATGTCGATTTTGATGTGGGCCGCGATCGACAACTGATACGGCTGGGCTTCCGCCCGATAGAATCGCTGTACGCACATACAGGCTCAATCCAACGGCAAACACGTGAAGACGTCCTTGTCGGTACACGCTGGATACTGGGACGCTGCGGGCCGCTTCTCGACAATCGGGCAGCTTGACCCAAAAGAGGATTCACTTGCAAAGAGACCAGCTGTCATTCGAAGAATTGAAAGGCGACCAGACGCCGTTCGACGAGTCGCCGTTCATCATCGACTCTCCCTCAGTTCAACCGTACTACCGATCGCCACACGGCGCCGTCTATGCAGAGGACTGCAATACGTTCCTCAAGCAAGTGAAGACGGGGGTCGTCGACACAGTTTTCGCCGATCCGCCGTTCAACCTGAAGAAGGAATACGGTGCAAAGTCGAATGACGATCTGACCGAAGAAGAATACTTGGCATGGTGCAAGACCTGGATCGCCGAAGCAGCACGCACGATTAAACCCGGCGGTGCATTCTTCCTGTACAACATCCCGAAGTGGAACGTCTTGCTCGGCGCGTACATGAGCGAGATTGGACTTGAGTTCCGGCACTGGATCGCTGTCAGCCTCAAGCTTGGCCTACCGATCCAGAAGAAACTCTACCCGGCGCACTACAGCCTTCTCTATTTCACTAAGGGAAAGCCGAAGACGTTCCGGAAGCTGCGCACGCCAATCGAGCTGTGCCGGCACTGTGATCGGGAAATCAAGGACTACGGCGGTCATCGAAACGCGATGAACCCAAAGGGCGTCAACCTGACCGACATCTGGATGGACATTCCCCCTGTCCGTCATCAGAAGTACAAGTCAAGTGATCGCAAGGCGAACGCTCTATCGTCGAAGATCCTCGATCGCGTTGTCGAAATGTCGACAGCCCCTGGTGATCTGGTACTCGACCCCTTCGGAGGCAGCGGTACGACGTTTGCAGTGTGCGAAGCGAAGCATCGGAATTGGCTCGGCACCGACATCGACTTCGCGGCGGTCATCAAGGAGCGGTTGGAGGGAGATCTGTTCCTCCACCGCAACACTGACGTTCTTGACCTCGACTAGCCCTTTGCGCGGCCGTCCGTTCCCTTGGGGATCTTGGGAACGTTGACGTCCGTGCGGTCGTGTTCGATCACGATGATTTCGAGCACGCCTTCGGCAACGGCGGCGCTCGACCAAAACTTCATGTACGGCTCCAACTCACCAATGTTGCCGACACGATCGGTGAGGTACTGAGCGAGCGACTTCGACGGCACGACGAGCACGCCAGCCTTGATCGTCCCGTTCATCAAGCCCATGCACATCTTGTTCAGGGAACGATGGCTGGAAGAGATGTTGCCGGTCTCCCATTCCAGGCAGACCTTGCCGCTGGTGCCGTAGTATGCAACGTCCATGTTGCCGGCCTTCGGGCCACCACCTTCAGACGGCCAAGGAACCTCCGACACCCACTCCCCAATCACGGGTGGTTGCTGGAGCTTGGTCCGCTTGCCATAGTCAAGGCCGCCCTTTGTCAGCGCCTGGACGGTTTCGGTCTTCAGCGGCTTGACGCCGTTGCCTTCCCCAGACTTCTTGCCGCTCTGAGGATGAATAGCAAAGTCGCTGCCGCCAGGAGGCCAGACGGCTCCTTGCACTGCGCTTGCGATCTGTGCCTTCAGGGTCAGCCACTCTCCGGAGGTGGCATACGCGCCTTTGGAAATCAGGGTGCGGACTTCGACGATCTTCAAGGTGGCCTCTCCCAAGGAAAGGCCACAAGGTATCACGAACGTGGTCTCCGATACCCCTCCGAAATGGGGGAGTCAGTACTCTTCTGGGAGCAGGATCGTCGTCACTGACCTGTCCCACTCGGTGATCACCCAGAACTTGACGCCTGAATAGACGAACGACGAGAACACCCGGCTGCCGTCGACGACCGCCTGTTGGTTCCGTTCATGGTCTTCAGGATCAAGGCTTCCGCGTTCCAAAGCGGCATGACGCCCGATCAGGACAACCGGGTTGACACAAAGGCGCTCCAACTCAGAGAGCGAACCCGGAGTAGCGACGACCCGACCCAAAGAAAACTTCGACATGGTTTCTCCTGAAAGCGTCGAGCTTCCTGAAGACCATGCGGACGGGACAAGGTCAGAAAGCCGCGGCCGGCGCAACTCCCGTGGCCGTAAGCGTCGATGGGGCAATGGCCGACGTGCTCACCTTGAGGTTGAGCGGAATGACCTTGCTGAACGGCGTCAAAACCGCCTTCGCACCACTCGCAGTTGGACTAACAACCCATTCGTTCCAACTGACTGTCAGCACCAGAGAACTTGGGAGCGATCCCGAGATGACGAATGTGAAGGTCATCCCGGTTGTTTCAGCGATCGACATGAGCAGCCCGCGAGTGCGGCCGACGGCCGCACTGACACCTTGAGACTCAGCGACTGCGAGCAATTGAGCGCGCAGACGTCTCACAGCAAGCGCTTGGCTCTCAGCTTGAATGATCGTCGATGCCGTTGCACGATCACGGCGGACTGACACCGCTTGCGATTCGGCAAGCGATTGGGACGCTGAAACACGACGAGAGCGGCTGCCAGAAGCGGTTTGCGTCTCGGCTTCCACAATCGATGCACTCACTGAGCGTCCGCGCATGACAGCCGCAACATGTGTCGACACCTCTGAAACTGCAAACGAGACGGTCTTAAGCGATCCAACAACAGCCTGACTGAACAGGGTCAGCAAGCTCATGATTACAGATCCGAACTGACGTAAGTCAGGCGAACGTAACCCGGAGCACCGGCACCGCCCGCAGCATTGCCGCCACCACCACCACCACCGCCACCATAGCCTGCGGTCGGTGAAGCCCCTGCGGCGTTTCCGTTTCCGCCTTTGCCTGGAAGCCCGAACAGGGAAGGGCCGCCACAGCCCCCTCCGCCATAGCTGTTGGTCGCATCAGTGTTGCCGGTTCCGAACAATGTGAACGACTGTGTGCCGGTCAGTGTTTCGACCCACTGAGCTGAATACGCGCCGGCGACTCCGCCGGCTGATCCAGCTACTGTTCCGGTCGCATTTGCACCACCCCCGCCGCCGCCTGCACCACAGCACAAACCGCGAAGATCTGTCGTCGGAGCGGTCACGGAGCCATTACCACCAGCAGCGCCTGCAGCTCCTGCGCTGCCGCCAGTCCCGACAAAAAATCCACCTGAGCCGCCACCGCCTCCGACGGAAGTTGCAGCAGGCGTACCACCGGGATTACCGCCGTACAGTTTCAACGTGCCGCTGCCTGCAGGATGAAGTAGACCGGCAATCGTTGTGTTGCCACCGGCTCCGCCAGCGCCGCCCGCCGCCCCCGCAGCGCCAGCCGCTCCGATAGTCACCGTCAGAGTCGAGAACGGAATGACGGACTGATCGCGCAAGCACGCCTGAATTCCGGAGCCCCCGCCGCCGCCACCACCACGACTGGTTGTCGACGTGAAACCGCCACCCCCGCCACCGCCTGGGGCGGTTGCATCAATGTTGATCGATGCGACGGCTGGAAGAGTCAACGTCCATGGCCCGGATGTGCTTGTTGCATCGACGACGCCATCAGTAACGAGACCTGTCCCTGGGATAAATTCGACAACGTGCTGTCGATAGCTTGGATTACTGAGCATTAGAGGCTCCCTGCGTAGTTGAACAGCGCATCAAGTTGATCGCTGGTTTGTCCAAGGGTCGAAGCCGCCTGGACGATCAAAGGGTGGTCGCGCTCGAAAGCGGTCGCGTATTCCCACCAGTCTTTGACGTCTTGAGAGGAAGAGGCGACGAACGCTTCGACCGATTGACGAATCCCAAGAGCGGTCATCGCTTGGCGAATCTGACGAGGGGTGACCGTCGACGTCACTGCGGGGGGAACCTCGACTGGCTCCGGTGAAATGAACTTGCCGTTGGCATACATCCACCCGGCGCTCTCATGGCCGGACTGCTGCACACATGTATGGTCGGGATAGAACAGTTGAGCGCGCTCGATGCTGTCAGCACAGATCACGTTGTCGACCAGGCCGTCAACATTGATAAGAACAACATTCATGCTCACCACTCCTTCGCAGTGAACGTCTGACCCGTTGTCGAACCGATCACGCTCAGCGCCGCCTGACCCTGTGCACCAACAGGGCACTCGAAGTAGCTGCCAGTGCCAATTTTCACGCTTGGACTTCCGAGGACTGCGGTGGTCGTCATGTCAATCCAGAGAGGGGCTGTGCTGGTGTTCTGGAACAGGAAGCCCTTACGCGCCGTGTTTGCTGCGGCAAACGTCTGAGCTGTGCCTCCAGAAGTGATCGAGCCACTCCTGTTCGCAACTGAGGCGGATGGCGATGCGGTGACGAGGACAGCACCGTTGCTGTCAACGACGAGCTTGTTCGTGCTGTCGAGGGTGCCGTCCATCACTTTCATGAACTGCACTTGCACAGTGCCCAATGTGCCGTCTGTGACTTGATCAGTGGCAATGACTGCGCCACTTCCTGGGAGTGTTACGTTGTCCGACATGAACTACTCCTTAGGCGAGCGTGATCGTCAAACCGCCAATGGCGACCGACATCGTGTCACCGTTGAGGACGTTCTTTTGGACAGCAAGTGCACCGAAGCTCAGCATGTTGCCGCCTGAAGCTGCGTCGTAAAGGACGCCGTATGTCAGGTTCGAACCAGTCAGCCAGTCCGCCGTCGCAGAAGGCCAGGTGATCGCCGCTGCGTTCGAAATCGAGCCTGCCGACGCGGCCGCCCAAGTTGCCCCCGAAGTTGCTACTCGCGTGTATCCACCTGTAGATGGTTCTGTGACACCAGTGCCGGAAACGGCAGGGGTTGTACTTGAAAGCGCGACGTAGACCGTCGGCATAGTCCAGGCTGTCTTGCCTACTTGGTGGCCAAGCATTGCGTTGGCAGCGTATGTTGAGAGTGACATGGAAGGTCTCCGTTGTGATGTAGAAGCAGTTGTTGCCCGAGGGGCGCTGTTCTATTTATGGAGACCCGCGAACGCTACTTATCGGGTCACTTCACGGTTGATAGTGAACGTGCCAGCGAGAGGCTTGAACACGAAGCCCGATGCAGACTGGAGCTCGACGTCATAGACACATTCAAGCGTCTCGTCGTCCTTGGAGTTGAAGCGGATAGAAGACGTGTCCGATGGGAGCAGAGTCAGCGTCACAGTGCCGGCCGAAGGATTCAGTACGAGCTTGCCGTTTGACAGAGTCGCGTTGATCTGAACCGCTGTGTCGCCGTACGTCTTGCGTACCTGCATCCGAGCGTCGTAGCCTGTGAGGTTGAACGGATTGCCGTTTGTGTCGTTGATCTGCATGACGACGGGGAACGTGCTGCCCTGGTCGCATGTCATGTTGCCGCTGGTGTCGATGCTGATGGTCATGGTGAAGTCCTTTGCCGGTATTTATTGGTAGCGATCTGACCGCAAGGACTCGACCTCCCCCGCCAGTAAATAAGTGGATGAAAGTCGACATACACATCATTCCAGAGCCGGGCAACGAGCAAGGGCTTCAAGACCAACTAAGACGACTCGAACACCCTTCGGTCACTGTGCAGGTCGGCCAGTACGTCAGTGGTTCAATCGTCGACGCAAGGTGCAAGGCCTACGCTCTTGGAACCTGCCCCTACGTCTCATGGGTCGACGATGACGATGCAGTCCTCGACCTGGGCTGGATCGACGAGGCGGTTCGAGTGCTTGACCGTGATCCGACCGTCGCTGCTGTCTACCCGCGTTGGAAGTCGACCGTCAAAGGAGTGACCACCCATACGTCACGAGCAGAGCGAACCCCAATGCACCTGGAGCCGCACCACTTGACGATCATGAGACGAACGAACGTCCTGCCGATGATCGAGTCCATCCGGGCAGCGCATCCTTCGATGTGTCGTTGGCAAGACTTGATGCTGACGCTCGGCCAGCTCCGGCATGGCAAGCTGGTTCCGTTCAACGTGATCGCCTACGAATGGAAGCTACGTGAGGGCTCAGGACGCTACGTTCCCATCGAGCCAGAGGCAGAAGCGTTCGCCCACGCACACATGAGAGACAGCCTGCTCCGCTACCGTTAGGCCCAACTGATCGCCTTGACATCCGCAGCCGTCGTGGCGGCGTTGATCTGTGCTCGCAGAGAAACACCCTTCGCGAAGATCGTCTGGACAAACGTACCAAGCGCCTTGCCAACATTGATCAGGTCGGTGCCGGACAATGTCGACGTCGTGTTGTCGTGCAGCGTCCATCCGATTGTGAAAGTTGGATCGGACGCAGCAAGTGTTGCGAGTTGAACTGCACCTTGGATTCGTTGCTGAGACACCTCATCTGCGTCGAACACCATTCCGTTCCAGTTGAAGGTTCCGTTCAGTGCCGCGTCGCGAGCTGCCTTGACGGTCTCCCACTGATCGGCTTTGACCTGTTCGAGCGTACGCAGGTCGAGCGCACCTTCAACGAGAACCTTCGATTCAAGGTCAACGTGCCAACCACCGTTCGGGATGCTGTCGACCTCGATCCAGCCACACCCGCTCGGTGTTGACCCGTCGATGTGGTCTGGCTCGCTCGTCATGAACCAGCGCACTGCGCCGGTTGTGAGGTCGTAGATTGCGTATGTCGTCGTGTTCATTTCTGGTACTCCACCATCGAGATAAAGCGCTGGCCGGCGTACGGCAGAGCAGCGAAGTTGACCCCGACGATGCTCTGTTGATCGGACGGGACAGACGCTTGCATCTGTGTCGTGGCGAAGCAGACGTCGTAGTACAGGGTGACAGCTGTTCCTGCAGTACCAAGAGACGTGTCATCGAGGATCGTGATGTCGCTGCCAAGGCCAGCAGTCGGAAGCGAACCAAGCGTGCCGCTCGGGGAGAACGCTCCGCCGTCGGTTCCCGATCCGGTGTAGTCGGAAGTCCAGATCACAGTCGGTGTCCCGTTGACAACGCGGCGAACGTAGATCGCTGGGTGCCAAATACCGTTCGTCGCAGTGCCAACGCCTGGAACGGTCGAGTTGTAGACCCAGGTGCCAAGGAAGCCGACGAGCTTGATCTCGCGCGAGCCATAGCAGTACGTCGTGTAGCTGCTCGTTTGGACAAGCGAGTACACCAGCGTTGCATTCAGGCCGATGTTGCTGTGAACCGTGTACGAGTTGTTCGACGCGCTGTTGAAGGCCGTGTTGCGCACCTGACAGACAGCACCACCGTTGATTGCTGGCGTCGTGATCGCATTGGTTGCCACAGAGGCCGCAGTGACCGAGTTCGCAGCCAGGTTGCCCGCAACAATCGTGTTGGCCGCAATCTGGGCGGAAGTGATCGTCGAAGCGGCAATCTGACCGGCAGTGATCGTGTTTGCGATCAAGTTGCTGCCAGCAATCGTCGTGGCCGCAATCTTGGCACCAGTGATCGTCGATGCGGCGATCTCGTTCGCCGTGACAGCCCCAGCCGCAAGGTAACCGGTCGTGATGATGTTTGCGCTGAGGTTGCCTGCGGTGATCGTGCCGCCCGCAATGTTCGAACCGAGGATGGTCGAACCAGCGATCAGGCCACCCGTGATCGTTGTCGCAGCAATGTTGGAACCGGTGATCGTGCCAGCAGCGATGTCAGCACCGACGATTGTTCCTGCGACGATCTGCGACGACGTGACGGAGTTCGCGACGAGGTTGCCTGTCGTCGGGTCAATCGCCGCAATCGACGTCTTGGCTGCAGTCACAGCGTTGGCGGCGATCTGTGCCGAAGACACTGTGCCAGTCAGCTTCGAAGCCGCAAGCGCTGCGATCTGCGAGTCGACCAGTGTGCCTGTGACCGTCGCGGCAGCTACTGAGGCGATCTGAGCTGATGTAATCGAGCCCGTGATGCCACCTGCCGGGACCTGAACAACCGCCAACACCCATGCTGTTCCGTTGTAGACGTATAGCTGCTTGTCAGTCGTGTTCCAGTAGAAGTCGCCCGAAGCACCCGCTCCGGGCGTTGATGCGTATGAAGGGATGCCAGCCGAAGCAAGGGGCGTGGCTGTGACCTGTGAAGACACATTCATGCCGCTGCCTGTGTCCGACTTGCCGAATGTGTCGTACGCGGCCACCTTGATGTAGTGGATGCCTGTACCGAGCTGCTTGAACTGGATCTGAGCGTCGGAGCCGTCGAACACCTTGTTCGCAGTCGATGGTGTGAATCCGGACGTCAACGATGCCCACACCATCACTCCCTTGTAGTCGATGTCGGTTGGCAGAGTCATGCTGACGAAGACACTGCCGATCCCACCAGTTGCTGTGATGCCGGACGGAGTCGCAGGAGAGACGTTGGTGAACGTCGTCGAAGTAGCTGTGACCAGGTTGTTCAGACCGTCACGAGCTACAACGTCAATGCGAACCGAGCGGATCGGCACGTTCGCGTTGTCGGCAAGGTTCTTCGTGTACGTGTAGGTGTACGTTGCTGAGGCACCTGGAGCGACAGCAGCCACAGTCTCAGAGCGAAGCAACGTGCCACCGCTCGTGTAGACGTTCACGACGAAGTCCTTCAGCGCTGGGTTGAGGTTGGCGTTCGTCGTTGGGTTCGTCCACTGAACGGACAGATCAGGAGTGGTGAACGCAGTACCGCCACCAACCGCAATCAGGTTGGTCACAGGGTTGATCACTGGAGTCGTCGAGCCAGTCAGGTCAACGCCGTACGAGCCAGAGCACACTGGTGACTGGATGCCATACGACGAGATCGCATAGACGTTGATGTCGTACGAGCCTTGGGAGACGTTCTTGATCAGGAACGAAGGTTGACCGACGTTCGGCACTTCTGTCCACGTGTCACCCGACTTACGGTATTGAACGTAGTAGGTCGAGTTGCTTGTGCCAGGAGTCCACGAGACCTTGAGATCGCGAGTGACGGTGTCGATTGCCGTTGCTGACTGGAGAACGTACGTCAGGCCAGAGACGGCAGTAGGAACAACCTGTGATGCCGTGCTGTTGTAGAACACTGGAGCTGCAACACTGACGCCGGTCTCGATGCGGCTGTACTTCGTTGGGTCGTACTGGATTGCGGTGACCTCGAACCAGTAGCCGTTGTCGTCGGACACTTCCTTGATGTCGGTCACGCGATACGTCTGTGGGGAGACTGTGTTCGACAGGATGAAGTCGGCGCCTGGGGTAACTGCTTGAGGGAGTGCAGCAGAGATCGTGACCGTCGAGTACGTGCCGACAGCGTTCGTGATCGTTGCAGTCGCCAGCGTGACCCCATCCTGCAGGCGGATCATCAGCGTGTTTGTTCCTGCCGTCACGGTGATCGGACGGTCGAGGTTGACGGTCGTACCTGAGACAGACAACACCTTGCCGCCGTCGTTGATGCCAGCCGCAAAGCTGTCTGCAATCGTGATCACCGTTCCAGGTGCGACGTTCAGGTGGTGCAGTGGTGCGCGGTAGTTAACGATCTGTGTGTTGCGCAGGTTGGTGTCGTTGTTCCAGCGAGCGATACGGCGAGCCTGACCTTCAGACGTGCACCCCCACGCCGCAACGGAAGTCTGGAGAAACGGGAATGTTGTCGACGTGTCCGTCTCGACGATCTCACGGAGCTGCCAGTTGTTGTTGACGTCATTGAACGAGACGCGCGTAGACGTCGGACGGGTCGAGCCTGCACCGGACGAATACTGGAACCCAGCCTCGCTGACCATGCTGTTCGTCACCATCACCGTCGATGAAGTTGGGCGGTCTTGGATCACAGTGACCAAGCCAGATGCCGAGCAGATGATCATCGCGTTGAACGTCGAGGCGAACGTCTGCAGGAACTTCCAAGCATCCTCGTCAACTGTGATCTGACTGTTGAAGCGGAAGCGAGGCTCGGTGCCTCCATTGCCGTCACTGACTAGGCCATCGTTGTATACACCGGCCGCGTACAGGGAAGCGAGGTCGATCTGAGACGCACTGATGAAGTTGCCCATGCCCCAACGAGTGTTGGTCAGCAGTTCGTACAGGTGCCACGCCGGGTTGTCAGTCCACACCTTGGTCGTCGTGAACGTGCCGTCCCACACGCCGGAGTACACACGGGTGGTAGCGTTGTAGTTCGACGGGACGGAACACAAGATGCCGTAGTAGTCGAACGTCATCGGGAACGGCGACGGAGCGTTCTTTGAGTCGAACGTGATGTCGACGAGCGCAGAATTCGCATACGCCTGCTTGACGTCCTGGATCTCAGTCATCGCATACCAAGTGGTCGCGTTGACGAGAGTATTCGGCGTCGCTGAGTCTGCCGTGACGCGCTCGACCTTGATGTCCCATGTGCCAGTGCCAGCAGGACGAGTAATGTAGTAGTCCTTCTGGTATCCAGGATCAGCCTTGCCGTTGGTCACGTCGCCGGCAAAGAACAGCACCCACGTGCCCGACGACGTGAGCTTGGTGTAGATGTTGAGCGTGACAGACGTAGGGTTGGAGTTGCCCTTGCCGTCAATCGACTGAAGGCCGTTCGGGAACTGCATCGTGACGCGAGCCGCATCGACATTGCCCGTCGAAGTCGTGTGCACCAGAGGTGTCGCATGAGTCAGCACGGTCGCAATCGATACGGGCGTCTCAGCGGAGGAGAAGCCAGGGATGTACGCCTGCGACGGAGTGCCGTAAGCCTGTGTGACCTCAACGCCCGCGAAGTTCATCGACAACGTTGACGGATCTTGGACGACCGTCCCGTTGAAGTAGACCGACTGGAGTGGGTTGGTCGCGTTTGCGAGACCCTGAACCGGGCCTTCAGAGATCAGGTTGACGAGACGTGCGAATGATTCAGACTGCAAGACGCCCGGCTTCGGAATCGCAACACCTGCAACGTAGGTGATGCCGGTGATGTCATTGGTAGCGCTGGTGATTGCCATTGTTGTTTTCCTTTTAGGCTACGCGGCCAGCGGTGACACCTTGCGAGATGACAACCGAACCTGCACGTGCGCAGTGACCGAACACGAGCGGGACTGGTACGCCCTGCTGGTTGGTATTGGCTCCTCCGTTGAAGAAGAAGTTCGGGTTGGACGTGCCACCCTGGTTCGGGACGGTTGGCTTCTGAGACAGTGCGGAAATCGTTCCGGTGATCACCATCATTGCGCCCATCTTCATCATCGGAATACCGACAGAGCCGTAGCCGAAGTACGTCAGCACGGCACCGACAACGATCAGGACGACGCCGACGATTGCAGTGACCCAGCGGCCAGACGCATCGCCTTTGACCTCAGGATAGAAATGAACCTCGGTCGCTTTTCCGAGCTGTTGGTGAACCTGCTCGTCTTTGATTTGGCAGTCGCGTGCTTCCCGGTCAGACATGCGCCGAGTGATCGGCTTTCCCAGTGAGATCTGCCAATTGCCGTTGCGGATCGTCTGCTCGAACGCATCACCGAGCTGGAGGATCAGACCCTTGGTCAGCAGGTGGACTGTGTCGGCAGCGAACTTGTGGGTCTTGCCAAACTGCTTTGCAAGAGAGCCGTGGAATACAGCGGTGCGGATCATGAGAGTTCCTTGTGGCGTACGACCTTGTCGATGTGCTTGACGTAGGTCGAGAGGTTGTCGACGCACGACAGACGGCCCCAAAGGAGGTGCAACACTTGGTCTTCGCCGAGGAAGACGCCGATGTGGTTTGCGACCTTCGAGCGTGGGAGCTTGAACAGGACGAGGTCAGACGGCTTTGCTTCGGCCATCGGTACTTCGTGGAAGCCCCATGCTTCGAGGTTGTCGTTGATCAGGTTCTCGCCGCGCTCATTCCAGTCGATGGAGCGAGCGATCGCAGGGAGCGTGATGCCGTGCTTCTCGGAGTAGTAGTCGGTTGTCAGGGTGAGGCAATCGCTGACGTTGATCACGCACTCGCGGCCTTCGAGCGGAGGACGTACCTTGTCGCCAAAAGTGACCGCCTCTGTGACGGTTGTTCCGTCGCAGTACGCGATTGCCCAAGGGAGATCGGTGTCAATCTGCCCTTGCATGTCTTGTTTGCTTGGCGTGCGTGGATCGACGTTTGATCCAGTGCCGAAGCCGACCGTATGTGAGTGGACGATGTAGTCGATGTCGTCTCGTGAGGCGATCACTGCTGGATCAATCTCAAACGAGACGGTCGGCGTCTTACTCAGGTTGTCGCACGGAACAAACTCGCCCGCACATAGCACGCCACAGGCTTCGTTCGGGAAGCAAGCGAGAGCGTGTTCAATGAAGGTGGACGGAAGATTCATCCACCTATTTATGAGTACGGGTTATGGCGCGTTTAGACCGAGACCTGGGAAGCCGAGGTCACGAAGTGCCAGACGCCCTGGCAGTCGAACACCTGGACGGTCAAGTTGCCAGCACAACTCGAACTGAGCCGCTGTCTTGTCCAAAGAGACCAACCGGTCGACGACGTAGACGTCCGTGCTCAGGATCGCAGAAGGGTCAGAGGTGAACCACCAGTTGTTGTTCACGATCAATTGATAGGTCGACGCAGTCGCGCTGGCCTCAAGCTGGGCACCCCACCAGATCAGAGAGCTTGTTCCGTCGCCTGTGTACGACGGTGCGTAGGCGGTCTGCGAATTCGATAGGCGAAGCTGGGTGGTCGCTGCAGTGGTCGCAGTCGCGGTCGCCGTTCCAGATACGCGATACCAGCCGCCTCCAAGGGATGTCGACGAAGCGACGATGTTGCTCGAATTCGTCGAAGTAGCACCAGTCGACAAGTTGAATGATGCAACAAGAGTTGCACCAAACGCATTCGACGTGAAGACGAGCTGGGCAAAGCGAGTGCCAGAACCAGCCTTCACGTACGCGGAAATGGTGTACTGCGTGCCGGCCGTGTAGCTCATCGTCTCGCTCAGGTAGTGACCGCCTGTGGAGGTATCTTCTACGAACGTGTCTGCTGCGACGTTGCTAAAGACAGGGTCGGCGGTCGTGTTCGCTGTTACCGCACCGCCTGTCTTGCCCCATGCCCCGTTGTCAAAGCCCTCAGAGTAGTTGAACAAGTTCCAGCGTGGAAAGTTGACCCGATCGAGGTACTTGCTGTAGACGCGCTGTCGAGTCAGCGTCGAACCGGCAAGGTCGCCAGCAGAGTAAATGAGCGACTGAATCACCGCATTGACGTTGCTGATCGTGATGGTTGGACGTGGGGCAGAGTCGCCAGTCGTTCGTGCCCATCCTGCGCCAGTGATCGGGAGCGGCGTGAACGTGTTGCCGTTGAAGATCACCGCGTTGCCAAGGATGTTGGTCGCAGCGGAGAAGCGGGTCACGCCAAGTCCACGAGCGGTCGCATCGAGTGTGAACAGCTCGACGACTGCGTCTTGTACTGCTGAGTAGAGGTCTTGGGACGTGCTCATCAGATGTCCCACTCATTGCGGCAAGCGAACTGGACGCTGTAGACGTTGCCCGCGCTGATGCTGATTGACGGGCCGGCTGGGTCGATTGAGAACTTCGAGGTTGCTGAAGCCCCCGGAGGCTGGTAGTCAAACGTCCCCCATGAGCCGATGCCATCGAGGAACGTAATCAGCGTCGCGAAGTCTGTCGAGTTCATGTTCTCGTACACGATGTTGCCGTGCCACTCGACGGGGTTGAGACCGTCAGGGCCACGCTGGGCGTATCCGTCACCGAGTCGCATCGTGCGAGAGCGGTACCCCTTCTGGAACGAGGAGCTTTGAGAGATCAAGTTTTGTAGTGGTAGTGCGGCCATTCAGTGGCTCTCCTTAGCGAACTCGGTTCAGGACGCCGCCTGGACGCATCGCAGTTGTTAGCTCCTGACGGAACGTGGTGCGCGCGACGTCCTGGACTTGCTTGACGAGCGCTGCACGGTCGCTCGCACTGCCTGCGTCTCCACCGGTCATCGTGATGTTGATAGGTGTATTTATCACCACGTTCGAGCTGCCTGCGCCGCTCATCGCAACACCGAGCTTGCCGTCCTGACCACGCTTGAGAGGAACGATTGCTTCTGGGCCGGCTTCACCCATCACGCCCATCTGACCGCCGGCCATCCCGAACGCAGTAGGCGACGAGACAACACCACCGTCAGCGAAGAACTGAGTACCGCCCGAGAACGCACCACCGTTGGCGAACATTGCCTCGGCCATGCCTGCGACCATCTTCTCTGCTGCGATCTTGGCCAGGTCAGACAGGATGCTTTTGGTCAGATCCTTGAAGTTCAGCTTGCCGGTCATCACGAAGTTGGCAAGCGAATCGCTCATGTGGGACGTGACGGAGCTGAACACCGCACCAGCAGTCTTCGAGGCGTCGGCAGCGTCTTCCTTGTACTTGGCGAATGCTTGCGTCCAGCCGTAGTTGAACGACGTCGTCTGCTCCTTGAGGGCTGTCGCATCGTTCTTCTTTTGTTCGTTCGCTGCCTGCTCACCTTGCATCACGGCGATCTTGTCAGTCAGCGCGTCGATTTCCTTCTGAGTCGCACCAGCGTTCTTCAGCGACTGAAGCTCAGCTTCAGCCATCGAAATCTTGTACGCCTGGACAGCAATGTTGGCGTCGTTGGTCGTCTTGCCGTATTGCGCCATCACCTTGTTGCGGATGCCCTCGCCTGTCGCGTCTTGCATCTGCTTGGAGATCTCGACATCGCGCTTCTTGATCGCGTTGACGCGTTCTTGTGCGTCAACAAGCGACTGAAGGCGCTGGAGATCCTTGACCTGGGCTTGGTCGTACTTGGTGTAGTAGCCAGCGTCGATCATGAGACGCAAGGCATCAGAGGCGTACAGATCCTTTTGAAGCAGCAACTTCTTTTGAAGTCCCGCCAGCTCGCCGTCAAGGTTCGGGCCTGCAGTCTTCTCCTTGGCATCGCGGTCGCCAATGTTGATTGGGACAGTCTTAGGCTTACCAGGTTCACCGCCGGTCTTCTTGTTCAGGTCCTCCTGAGCCTTGTTGACCAGGTCGTAGTACTTGGTGCTGAACTGAGTAGCCGTGTTCCAGGCGTCCTTCATGCCCGTGCCGAAGTTCACGACGTTCGTCTTGTACAGAGCCCATGCGCCACTGAAGTCACCGTGGAGGATCTTGTTCATCACCTCGCCTGAAGTGACGACAGCACCCGCGAACGTACCGACTGCCTGTGCCAGACCCTTCAGGACGTCACCAAAGATGATGGCGTCGTCGATCGCTGCGCCCAGGAACTTGGCGATGCCGAACGCCCAAGACTGGACGTCGTTCTTGATCAGCTCTTTGGTCGAACTGTCGAGCTTGCCCGTCGTCTGAACCATCTTCAGGAACTCGTCCGCAATCGACGACAAGACAGGCAGCAGCGCCATACCGATCAGTTGCTTGTACTGATTCGTCGTCGCATTCAGCTTGGTCATCGTGCGCTCGTAGTGCTCGGCCTGCTCTGCCTGTTCAGCAGTTACCTTCGCAACCATGTCGCCCTTGTTCGCGTAGTCGGAAAGGAACTGGTTGACTTCGGTTCCGCTCTTGCCGAACAGAGCCATCACGATGTTGTTCTTCTGCCAGCCGTCCTGAAGCGTGCTCAGCTTGTCCGCTGCCATGCCAAGGTAGTCGGATGTCGTCTTCGTCGTGTCGCTGGTGTCGATTCCCAACGCCTTGAAAGCGCGGCTCTGAAGCGATGTAGCTGTGGAACTCGCGGCGAGCGACTTCTCGAACTTCGTCACGGCAGTCGTCACGGAGTCCATCGAGGTTCCACTCTGAGCGGCCACCGACTTCATGATCGACAGATCGTTGACCGAAATGCCGGTCTGGACGGACAGCTTCTGGAGTGATGCAGCACCTTCGATGACGCCGCTGACCATGTCCTTCAACGCACCGTACGAGAGCGCCGAGATTGCGCCTGCCAATGCCGCGGCGCCTAGTTTGATGGGGTTGAACGATTTGGCAACGTCCTGGAGGGAGCTTGACACCTTGCTGGTGTGCTTCTCCAGGTCTGTCATTGCAGCGGCTGTCTTGTTCAGCGCTTCAATCAGCTTGCTTTGATCGGTCGAGACGTCCTTGGCGGCAGAGCCAACCTTCTTGAGTCCCGCTTCAGCCTTGTCGAGATCGGACGTGTCTACTTTGATGCTTAGGTCTGCGAGCGTTTGGGACATCAGGATTCCTCTTGGAGTTTCTTGGCAACCTCTTCGAGATACGCTGCGTCGAGCCTGCGAAACAGACGGACTTCCCACGGATCAAGCCTCTCGCCCATCAACTGGCACCAAGCCAGCAGCTCTGAGTTGAGAAGTGGCCCAGGGCCATACCCTGTGCCTTGCCTGCCCTTATTTATTTCCCAGAACGCTGTCCACGAATTCGCGCAGACTACTGGTACTTCTGTTGGCTTGTGGATGCGCTCGTCGCGCACCTTGCCTTTCGACTGACGTTCTGCTGATCGCAGCGTGTCGCGTAGTCGGACACCCTGCTTGTCTACGTAGTCGAGCTGAACTCGTTCACGGACGGCAGCTTCAGCTTGCGATGCCGCTCGCTCGAAAAAAGTTGGCGCGCTTGTCAGTGAACTCGCTGACCTGTTCCTTCAGCCAGGCGTAACCCGGGTTCTGGATCAGTGCAAGTGCTGCTTCCTTGCTGAACGGGCCTTGGAAGAACTCGTCGCTCGACCAGCCTGTGATCAGTGCAGCGGTGAACGCGTCGTTCTCTGCGATCTGCTCATTGATCTCCAGCTTGCCTTCGCGCTCAGCCATCTTCTTCATGAACGCAGCACGCGCAAGACGGATCTCAGCGCTGTCAGGGCCGACGACCTTGACGCTCACGCCAAGGGGTTGTCCGGTTACTGGATGCTTCAGTTCGAGGTCTACCGCAACTGGTAGTAGGTCTTGAATCGTAATCATGGCTTAGGTGCGTGTGATCACGAGGTTGGAGCCAGAAGTTGAGTCGAACAGAGCCTTGAATGGCATCGACAGGGTGACAGGGCCGCCGCCGTTGATCGTCTTCGTCGCGCCCGTGTACTTGACGTTCGGGAAGTTGAACTCGAGCTGGTTCGTACCGTCGTCGAGCTTGACGTCGATGGACGAAGCGGTGCCGTTGACGAACTTGTTGTACATCACAGCGTCTTCGAAGAACACGGTGACGGTGCCAGTGACCTTTGCCATGCCTGGTGTCAGGTCACGGATGACATTGGTACCGACAGCGAAGTTCTTCGTGTGGCCGTTGTCGACCGTGAACGTCAGGTTTGTGACGTAGCCAACTGCAGCGCCACCTTCCTTGACGAAGCCGGATGTGCCGTTGTCTGTGAACGGAGGCTTGACGGCTGGAGCGGTGTAGACGGAGTCGGAGTCAATCGTTGTGCCGGACAGTGCCGATTGATCCTTGGCAATCACGTCGAACTTTGCAGTGACGATGCCGGACGCAGGGATCGTGAAGTCGGCCTTGTCGATGATCAGACCGGTGTAGACGCGGTACTGAGTGATGTCGAGCGCTTGTTCTTCAACGGTGAAGCTCTTGCGAGTCGTACCGACCTTCAGCACGTTGGTCGTGAACGTGCTTTGGCACATTGACTCCAGCAGTGGGTCGTACAAGCTGTGTGTCAGGTTGACATCGATCGAACCACCGACAGAGCGGTTGCCCGACAGGCTGTAGCGTTCCATACGGTCGGAACGGATCGAGTTGTCTTCGTACTCGTCACGTGTGAGGTTGACGCCGAACGATGTGAACGGAAGTTCAACGAGGGCTGGTGTAGCTGGCGTGGTGCCGTACGTCGTCTCTGCGATGTACCCTACCTTTGCGCGTGCGCCTGTAGAAATTGTCATGTGCGAATCTCCTTGTTGTTTTTCTTCTGTTCGCTGATTGGTTATTTATGGTTAGGCAGAAGCGCTGTGATACGACGTCCAGCGAAGTGACACGGGAACGCAGTACCACTGGTTGCCTTGCTGGTATGCGGTCATCTGGAATGACTTCGTCACTTGCACGTTGTCTGTTCCTGACCTCACGATGAATCCACGAGGCAGTGCAGCCATCACGAGCGCTGCCATCGCGTTCGCATCTGCAGTGCCGTAGTCCTGCGGGTAGAACAGGTCGATCTGATACAGACCCTGGTGCTCGTCGATTCCGTTCGGGCCAACACCAAGTGCATTCGGTTCGGCAGGAAGCAGAGTCGCGCGCGCCCACGGCGATCCGTTGGTCGGGGTTGCTCGGGTGTTCTCGGTGTACAGCGGTGGGAGTCCTGAGACGGTCGCAAGCTGTGTGTCGAGCATCGTGCGGACGGTGTTGTAGTTCATTTGAGTCCTGCCTTCTTCTTGGCGACGTCGGTGATCTGGTCTGCCTCAAGCAGGGTCGTTCCGAGCATTGCCCGAGGTGCCATCTTTGGTGTTCCGTACTCGACGTACGCGGCGTAGTCCATCGTGTTGTAGATCTCGATGTCGGTCGCCTTCATGTCAAAGCCCCAACCGCTTTTCAGAGCGCCAGTGAGGACGGGAGTGCGAGCACGAACGCGCTCCAGGCACTCGACGCCCCACTCTTCCTTGAACTTGCGGAGCTTTGTGTTCAGGCCAGCGACGACACCATCAATCTCACCGTTGCTGGTCATGACGCAAGCACCTTGTACAGAAGAGGCGTTCCGGACGGGTTGGTCACGATCACCTCGTAGATGCGGAACGAGCCAATCGAGCAAGTGATGTCGTCACCAACTGCAGGAGGCTTCTTCATCGTTCCTGGCAGGAGGCATGTCTTTGAGTCGGTCGTCATGTTCGAGATCTGCGCAGTCGTCGTCGAGTTGTCGTTCGATTGGTCGGACGCAACGAATACCCCGTACGCCTTGCCCTTGGAGACACCGAGCGTTGAGACAGTGATCGGCAGTCCGTACGTCTGAAGTGCGGTTGCGATCTGTGAGGCTGTGGCGGATGCGTTGAACATGATCAGCGAGCCAAGTTCACAGGGCCGCGCTTGTTGCGCAGGATCGGGTACATCAGCAACTCGACCTTGCGGAAGATCGTGTAGTTCGTTGGCTTGAGGTAGGTGTTGTTGATCTGGATGTCGCCAATCTTGGTGGACTCGGAGATCAGGTTCGCTTCCTTGAACTCTTGCGGGAACAGGTCAGTGCCGTTGCAGTACAGCAGCGCCATTTCACAGACGGCGTTCTTCAACTCGGTCGGAATCTGAGTCTGCGGGCGGAGCTGTAGGTAGCGGTCGTAGTACTGATAGCGAGGCCACAACAGGTTCTGCGTACCTTGGAGACGGAAGCTTTCATACTGCGCGCCCCACAGAGCGTCACAAGCCTGAGTCGCAATGATCAGAGCTTGTTCCTGCGTTGGAACGTCAGTCGGCCAGTCGGTGTTGCCGTATGTCGCGTGGTATGTCGTTGCATCCGCCGCAGAGATGTAGCTGTTCGCGCCCGCTACTTTGGTTCCGTCTTCAACGATCAGTGCCATGCTTAGAGTTCCTTGATGTGTGACTGCAGCAGATCTGCTTGCCACGGCTCCATCTCAATGACGTCTCCGCGCTTGCCTTCCCACCTGGTGTTATTCACCTGACCTCGAAACACTTGGTCTGTGATCACGTATTGCTTGAGGGTATTTATTGGTTCGGCTACCTCAACCGCTTCTGCGCGAGCCTTCTTGCGGACGTATGCCATCAGCCGATGTCCAGGTCAGAGAACTTCGCCCATCGAACCCAGGGCGTTCCCGGCATCCACTTTTCCGTCGATTCGTTCAGCCAGTTCACCTCTGCTCGCGTCTCATCGACCTTGCCGGTATTGACGTCACAACCCTCAATCGTGAGGATGCGGACGAGTTGTTCTTGCGTTGTCGATGCTTCGATGGCAAGTGCCACGAGGAAATCGAAGTCGCTTCGTGTCAGTGCTACGAGCATTTCTGGTTCTCCAAAAGAAAAGGGAGACGGATCTCCGTCTCCCTTATTTATTGCTTGCGCAAGTCGCCGATTAGGCCAGGTTGTTACCAACGCTCGAAGCAGACTTGCCGACCCAAACTGCATCGGTGTCAAGAATGCCGTACGTGAATACGCCGTACCAGCCGATGTTCACTGTGCGAGCCAGTGTGTCGAATGGGCCAGTAACGACCATCGTTGGCTCCTTCGAGCTGACCTTCGCCAGCGAACGTGCACCGATGAAGTAGCTGGAGTACGTGTCGACCAAGTCGCCGCCAGTACCTTGAGCGTACTGAGCGAAGTTGTTGCGCACGATGCGGAAGCCGCGGAACATGCCGACTTCGTTCGTGAAGATGTTTTCAACAGTGCCTGTGTACTTCGAAACGTCTGTCCATTCACCAGAAGCCACGTTACCGCGCAGGTCGTTGATGACGTCGTCGTGCATGACAGCGACGTAGGCATTGCCTTCGAAAGCAGGAACGTTCAGGCGAGCCAGCTTGTTGTACATCTGGTTCAGGAACGTCGAGCTCATCACGTCGCCAACGGCCAGGGTAGCTGTCGTCTTGTTGTTGACGAATGCCACGTTGGTCGAAGCAGCCAGTGCGTTCAGAGCCAACTGGTCTTGCGTCTGACCCATGTTGATACCAACCAGCTCTGGAATCGCCAGATCAATCTTGCCGGCCGACTGCAGCGAAGCGAGTTGGGTGCGAGTGACGGCGTTACCGTATTCAGCTGGTGTGAACAGGATCTGCGAGTCAGAGATTGCAACGGACGTGATGTCGGTTGTTTCGGACAGTGGCGTTGTAGCCAGTGCCAGACGTGGGTACTTCGAGACTTGAATGCTCTTGGCACCAATTTCCATCTTCTCAGAGACGAATTGGTCCATCAGCGCGTTCTGACCAACAGCGATCAGGAACTGCTTGTCGAATGCCAGCGCAATGCTGTTAGGGATTTGGGCTGTGCCCGAAAGGTTAGCGGTAAATGCCATGGGATAACTCCAGGTTTTTGTTGTTTTTGTGCGGAGTTACTGAAAGAGGAATTACTTCATTCCGTATTTCTTCAGTACTGCGTTCAATTCTTTTTGTGTGCTCGCTGCTGCGATCTCTGCCTCAAAACCTGAGACACGAGCGCCTTCAACTGCACGCTTCACGGTTGGGGCAGCCTTTGCTGCTTGGGCCTCCGCTGCATCGACTTCACCAAACAGAACAGGGTCACTTTTCTGTAGGTCTCGGATCACCTTTGCTACCGACTTCGAATCGACGTTGCCGTCTTCGTCAATAACAATTGCGCCCTTGTCGACTAGCTTCATCACGGTATCCACCGCTTTCGCTCCGCTCTTTGTCAGTTCATCCTTCAGAATCGAATTGACTGCGGAATCTCGTGCCTTCGCTTCAAGTTGCTCACGCTTCTTTGTTTCTTGCTCGAACAGTTCTTTGTACTTGCCCTGTTCTTTAAGAGCGGCGTCCGCCTTCTCTTTGTTTTCTTTCTCGTACTTGCGAACCTTCTTCAACAGCTCCGCATCCTTCGCGCGTTCCTCTTGCAGTTGCTTCAGTGCTGCCACTGCCTCCTCTACTGACTTGAACGCTGGTTCAGACTTGGTTTCTGTTTGCGATGCATCTGCACCGGTTCCAACTACTTCTTCTTCAACAATTACTTGGTTGTCATCCGACATTTGTTTTCCCCTCCGGGTTGTTGCTTTTATTTATGTGTGACCGTCAACAGGTCGTACCCAGAGTTATTTATGGGCATGAAAAAGGGCGCCCTGAGGCGCCCTGTTGGCTGTATGAGGTCAGTTAGAACGACGGATTGACCAGAGGTGTGACTGCGGAACTGTCGTTAGGTGTGCCGTTCGCTTGGTTGGGTAGTTCGCTGCTCATCGTCGAAGGGTCTCCGGAGCCGCTTTGCTGGTCGACCGAGCCGTCATCGAGGACTGCTGCGTCCTGCTGTGCGGTGCCGGTCAGAAGCGCCTTCTTCTTGTTGAACAGGACGATCTCCAAGAACTTCTCGTTTGCCTCTTCATCGGACAGGCCAAGCACCTCGCGGAAGTAGTCGAGTTCAGTTGCGCGACCCTGCTGAATGCGGATCGTCCACATGTCTTCCTGCTCCTTGGCCTCGACTGGCAGGTTCGGATCGCTGAAGCAGACAAACAGGTTCGAGTCGTTGCTGAACAAACCTGGCTTGACCGTGCCGTAGATTTCCTTGACGACCTTGAAGAAACGCTTGAACCCGTTCTCGAACATGCGCTGGCGTTGCTGGCGCAGTTCCATGTTCGTCATCTCTTCGACAACCAACTGGAAGCCCGAGGTGATGTGGCCTTCGCCGGCTGTGTGAATGCGGACAGACCAGTCAGCAGCGAACACCGACACCCAGTTCTCGACTGCGTCGTTCATTGGCTTGTAGTCAACGACCGGAGCCTCGTACTTGACGAATGGGCTCTGTGCGCTGGAGCTATCGAGCAACAGCATCTTGGACGGACCGATCATCGAACCGCTGGTCACTGGAACCTGACGAGGCAACGTGCTCGTGCCGACCTGGGCAACCATCAGTTCCTCAACGCTGTCTTGCGCTGGGATGCAGTTGGTCATCAGCGTCGGGCGCTTGGTGAAGCTCATCGACCACTCGCTGTCGGTCAGGCTCAGGTTGTACAGCTCGTTGATACCGATCAGGTCGCCTGGGGCCTCGACCCAAAAGCCGCTGCGTGGGATCGTCGTGTCGTAGAACGGCACAGCATTAACGATCCCCCATGGGTTGTCCTGGATCGCCGACACCATCACCGACTTGTTTTCCTTCTCGATCAGGTCAATCACTTGGTCGACTGTGATCACGCGGTACTGGTTGATCTTGTCGCCGGTCGACGTCTGGTAGATCAGCGTGTCGATCTTCTTGGTGTTCGGGTTGAGCAGCACTTCGCAGTTCGCACGAGTCAGGATGTCGAGCGTCAGCATCTCGTCCTCGTCATTCCACTGAACCAACAGGACGCCCGTCTTCAGCAGGCGAACGATCTGGTCGAAGTTGGTGAAGAACTCCGCCCACTCCAGCTTCGACATCTCTTCGGCGAGTGCGGCTGTTTGAACAGGATCTGGAGTCGACTCGTCGTCGGTGAACACGTCGAGCGTTGGAGCGGCGTCCTTGAACAACATGCCGCTCTTCTCGATGATCATCTTGGTCAGGTTGCGGTAACGAGGGATCAGACCCTGCTCCATCCAGCGGTGACGGCCCTTGTTGACGTCGTTGAGCAGGTTGACCATCTGTTGCTCTTGGTCGCCGTCGAAGTAGGCGAGCGCCTTCTGAGCGAACACAGCACGGTCACTCGCAAGCAGGTCGACAAGCTGACGGCCGGTGAGACCTGAGGCGATGATCTGGTCGCGTGAGTTGTCTCCAGTCATGCCAAGACTTGCTTGCGTCGATAGCTCTGGATTGAATGAGAGGTTGGTTGCCATTAGCTGTCCCTGTTCTTGTTTGACTTATTTATGGGCTCAGCAAATGCGAAGAGTCGGCGCACCAACAATCGGGAAGCGGAACCAGATGAAGTAGCCAGCAGCGTCAACCGGGTGGTCTTGATCGTGCTTCTTGTCTGGCTCGCCGTTGATGTACTTCTGCTGCTCCAGGCTCTTGACGTACGTTGGGCACTTCTTGAGGTTGACGAAGTACCGACGTTGCTCCTTGCCATTGCAGAACATCGCGTTGACGCTGGTCACACGGTCGCTGACACGTGGGTTATTCGCGTGAGCCTTGATCGTGAAGTGCTGGCGTAGCAGCTCGATGTTCGACTGGTCAGCGTTGGTCGTCATCTGACGTCCAGCAGCGTCCGGATAGACCATGATCACGCGGTTTGGGTAGCGCGCTTTGATCTCGTTGATCAGTGCGTTCGTGTTCTTCTGCGCAACGATCTCGTCAACCGCGTAGACCAGTCCGTCGGTTCCGATCACATGGACGATCCCGCACGTCTTGTTGTTGTTGAAGTCGACGCCGATGTGAAGGATCTGGTTCGGGTCTAAGTCACCGAGTGTCTTGGTCGTCGCGTTGATCGTCCGGTCGAACGATGTGTAGACGATGTTGCCCTCTAGGTTGACGAACTCACCTTCGAGGTACGCTGCCAACAGTGCTGCTGGGTACTGGCGCTTGAGGTTGTCGACGTAATCGGTCGGCAGGTACGGGTTCCACTTCGTCTTGCCCTTGACGAGACGCCGGTGCGCGGCAAGATCAGGACTGACCTCGATGTCTTCGACCCAGTTTTGGTAGCAGAAGTTAAAACCTTCTGGCGTCGAGGTGGCGAACAGTTGGTACTTGACACCTTCTCTGCAGCCACGGAGACGAGAGGTCAGCGAGACCCACAGTTCACGTAGGCGGTCGGGATCAATCGTGTCCGCTTCGTCAACGCCAATGAACGCAGCCTGGAAGCCACGAAACGCATCTGCACCTGCTCCCGCCGGCGCCAGAACGATCTTGACGTCGCCTGCAGCAAAGTGAAGGATGTACTCCACACGAGGCGATAGGCGCATCGTGTAAGGGATCTGCAGTTCACCAAGGATCTTCTCGAACCGTGGGCGAAGCAGGTTGCGGATCTGCGCGTCGTTCGGCTCAATCAGGAAGTTGACTGTGTCGCTGTCGACGTACGGTGCGTTGTAGGCAGCGAGCGTGATTGCCTTGTAGCAAAGTGCCTCTGTCTTGCCGCAGCCGAACCCGCCGATCAGGGCAAGTTCGCGCGTCGTCGTGTCGTTGATGAACTCTGCTTGGTGACGAAGGAGAGACAGCGCGACCGGCTTTGCCTCTTCAACAACCTCGTCTTGCTCATCCAGCAACATCATCACGATGCGTCATCTGCCGGTGAGATGTCGGTCACGGTGAACTGACCTGTTGCCTTCGGAGCTTCGGTCGTCTGTACTTCGACCGTTTGCTTCTCTGACCAGCCGTGCTTGACCTTCGCCAAGAACATTGCGGTCGTCGCCTGCATCTTGTGCTTCGGGTTCTCAAGGATCGAGTCGAAGATCGTTCCGAGGAAGTCTTCGTGAGCGGCCATTCCGCGCTCCCAAGCACCACGCACCGTCTTGTCTCGATCCATCCACTTGTCGAGAAGTGTGTTGCTGATCCCCAAGCGGCAGGCAATGACCTTGCGGCTTCGTCCAGAAGCCGCGAGATCGTGAATCAGTTGCAGGTCTTCGTCGGTCGCGACGATTGCGTGCACGCCTGACTTGCCTGGATGTGTGCCTTGTAGTTGCTTTGGCATCGATGAACCCCTTTGATGTTCTTGTTTGGGGTATTTATCGAGTGCGTTGCTTGTGCGTGTTTCTCACCAGTGCCCTGTCCACGGTTGGTCTCTGATAGTCCCTATACCGACTGACCAACCACACGAAGGAACACTGAGATGAACGCAGCCAAGACCACCAAGCCGACGACCGAAAAGAAGCTCACGATGAACCTCACGACCGGCAAGATCGCAGTCAAGAACGAGACCGCTCCGAAGGCCGATGCGACTCCCAACATCGACCAGGTTCTCGGCGTCCACATCCCTGTGTTCGCGAAGGCCGATCAGACCAAGGGTTCAGAGCCGGCGTCCAAGCCCGCAAAGGTCGCCAAGGAGAAGGTCGTCAAGGAACCTTCCGGCCCGACCAAGGCTGACGTCGCGCGCGAGATCTACAAGCGGATGGCCGGCAAGGATCGCAAGGACGTTCTCAAGGCATTCCAGGACGAAGCGAAGTTGACTCCGGCCGGCTCTGCGACCTACTACGCGAACTTCAAGCGTGAGGCAGCGAAGGCACCCAAAGCCTGAGTGCTACCCACCATGAGAAACGGCCCTTGAAGGGCCGTTTCGTCGTTGTCTGTTCGAAGTGCTGCCAGGAAAGTGGACTCATCAACTGGAGCAACACATGAACACGTACAAGGTCATCTTCACCATCAAGCAGTCGATCCACCCGCTGACCGAAACCGTTCAAGCTGAGACGGTCAAGGCAGCAGAGCAGATCGTTCGTGAGATGGTGACGTGCGCTGGACTGACGACCAAGCAGATCGTCAGCATCATCCAACAGTAATCAGGGGATGTGGAGCATCGCTCGTATCAAAAGCCCGCCACCAACGGTCACCGCGGCCCATACCACCAGCCGAACGTCACGAGAAATGAGGGCCCACAGACGTAGCTTGTCATTCCTGAACGAACAGTATGGGTTCGACGGCATGAGCGAGTCCTTGGCACGCTTGGACAGACTCTTCTTCGGTTCTGGGCTATCGCTCATGTCATGCTTTCGATTTGCCAAAAAAAAAGCCGCCCGGAACCTGGGCGGCTTTTCTGGATTGGTGAGCGGGATGGGCCCGCTGACACTTAACTTGGACGTACCTTGGGCACGTGGCTGTAATGTGCCATTTCACTGGGGCGGTGTCAAGTACCTGTATGCACGTACAGTACAGGCGTGTTGGTCAAAGCTCTACGTCTCCGCTACCTTGGCGCCAAGCTCACGGCGGACGAGCTGCGACGGGACGTGCCAATGGTCGGAGAGCTGCGGTACGAGGATCAGCCTCATGGGCAGTCTTCGTTGGTCTGCCTGCTGATGCCCGTAGGAGGGGGCACAGACCCGCTCGTCCAACTGTTCGCGTGCCGGATCAAGATCGAGAAGCGCGGACTGTTGATCCGTGGCACCGAACACGTCTGGCAGCGGAAACGTCGGGACAGCTACCCGCAGACGTTGTGGGCGTGGCCGATTCCACCTGAGCCACTGACGATCCGCGTGATTCCGCCGACGACCTCAGTGATGGACGACCTGCGGGAAGCGATGCGATGAATTGACACACATGTCAACCTTCCCTAAGCTTTGTGCCAAGGACGACCGCCCCGAAGGGTGGCCCAACTGTCCCCAGGAGCATTCCAACGCTCCCGGCCATGTGGAAGTGGCTGAAGGTGATGTGGATGCTGAGGCCCCTGCTTGCGCACCGTTGTCCACCCTGGTTGAGCGAACTTTCCGACCCGGGAACATAGCGCGCAGTTGGATAAGCCTCGGTTGAAGGAGAGCCGATGCCCGAGACCATACTAGTCAGGTCGAAGGCGAGCGCCCGGCACAAGGCGCTATACAAATGCGCTGACCTTAACAAGTTGGCGGGCCCGCCAGCTAGTCTCTGGGTTAAACCATGAACAAGCTGACGTTGCAGTTCGGAAAGCTGAAGATCAACATTGTCCTCACGGATTGGTTGGCCTACGCAGTGATCCTGTTGATGCTGCATTGAACAGAGGGGGTGGAGAAATCCACCCCCTCCTAGTAGACAATCGCAAACCTACGTCGGAGCGTTCGCAGGCAATTCGTCCAGTCGATGCCCGGTTCCGATTAAGTGCCATGCCTCTTTGAACTCCGCAAGTTCATAGGCTTTTGGTTGCAGCCAGTACGAAACTTTGCCGTCCTTCTCTCCACGGTGAGCACCCAGTCTGACCTGTTCGGGCGTCATGATGAATGCCTGCGGCTGGGTAGCGACATTGTTGATGATCACCCACCACTGTCCCATCACCTTGTCGAGGCCGGCGCCGAGGGGGACGGGACTGCGTTTGCTCAATGCCTTGACCTGAACGGTGATCAGCTTGGTTGCGGTCGCGTCGTAGGCAATAAGGTCGACCCCACGGGCGTTGCGAGCGGTCGGCATTACGTTCCAACCGAGCAGCGAGAGCTTGTAGCAGCAGTAGTACAGGCCGACGTTCCCTGTCACCTGTGGATCGAGCTTGTGGGATTGGTCGGAAATCACGATCAGACCGCGAAGTCGTCCAGCTTCTTGCCGTCGTTCAGCGCCTGGGCCAACCACTTCGGCTTCAGACCGCGACCCGACCACGTTGAGCCAGTCGCCGGATCACGGTACTTCGCTGCGACCTTCGACCCTTGCTTGACACCCTGCTTCTTGACCGGCGCTGAAACCAGGTCAGCAGCGGTCAACCCATGCTGCAACATCAACTCACGGATCTTTGCGACTGCCTCAGCCTTTGCGGACGATTGCGCTTCACGGATTTGACGTTCGAGCGCTTCTTTCTGCGCAATGAGGTCACTGAGGGAAGTCGCCATGTCCAGGTTCTCGGGTCGGTGGTAAGGGCTGTGAGTATGAACCAGTTGAGTTGACCGTGAGCAAACCTTTGTGGCCCGGACGTGAAAAGAGCCCCATGATGAGGCTCTTATTGTTTGTGCTCAGCACTTCTTACGACCGTTATTGCCTTTACGCATACTGACCTCCTTGTGTAGTTCAGCAGGTATTTAGGTCAGTCTGCGAGACGGTCAGATACCAACGTCGCATACCCGGCCAGGTCAACCCATGAGTCGGCATAGTTCGGGTCGCCGTTGACAATCCGTGCGATCTTGTGGGCGATCATCTCAAGCGACTCCCTTTGGTCGTCCGTCAGCTTGGGGTCACTCTTGAAGATCGCCTTCTTGATGTCCTGAGCGGTGGAGGCGAGTGTGGTGAAAGTCCCGTACCGACTTCCACGTTGTTCCAGGGTGTCGGTGATGTTCATGCGACCACCTTCATTGCACGGTCGTAGGCAACGGTGGGATCTTCCTGTTGTGCCTTACCGTGGATGCGCTTCAGCACTTGCATACGCGCTGCTTCAAGCAAAGTTAGCGTTTGGTGCATTGAGTTCAACGCTGAGGCTTCGCCGTTGATGCCTGTGAGCTTGAATCCCTTGATCGCCATTTCCAACTTCCAGCAGCGTTCGTTCAGTTCCTGGTGCTGCTGATGAAGGTCTTCAAGGGTCACAACCTGCTTCTCGAGGTCGCGGGCTGTTGGTGGGCGTGGCTTGTACTGACGTTGAGCCTGGGTGTTGGCGATCAGATTGGCCGCTCGGATGTCGCCCTTCGTGACTGTGCTGATTACCCCGTCGCCACGTGTGCTGTACAGGTATTCAGGGTGTGTGATTGCTGGATCACGGTAAGTGGTTTCGCTGTTCATAATGTTCCTAGTGGGTGTGGAGTCCTATTTCCACTAGGTATTTATGAGCGGGGAACTAATCCCTGCCGGAAATTCCAGGCGACGTCACATGCAAATTAAGTGCATGTCGGCAAGTCCACCCTGTTGAACATCTCCTCTTGACCAGGAACGTCACCTCCTCGGACATGCTGATCACCTTGTTCGGGAAGTAGCGGATCAGCTTGTCCGACTCGGTGTACGCCCATGGTTCCTTCTTGAAGTTCTCGCCGGGGATCTTGTCCACGCGCTGCCGTAGGACGTGTCGCGCGATCTACTTCTTCCGGGCGAACAGACCTGCCACCACCACCGCAGCGAAGAGCAGCACCATGAGGCTTCCGAAGGCATGGTGGTCTACTGACGACAGCACCGTCTCCAGGTAGGTGGCGTCAGGCAGCGGCTGTTGAACGTGCGTGGGGTTGGCTTGCATTGGGGTCACTCCAGACCGCGTGTTAGGTGCGGCTCAGACTCCATTGTGCGCACAACCGCCCACCTGGTTAAAGCGTACAACGGGGGTTTAGCACCGAATCTGACCCTACCAGTCAGATTTTTTCGCACAGCTGGCTCGAGGTGAGACATTCTTCCGGCGCCCAAGAACGGATCTTTTGACCACCGCAGTTTCTGCACGATTAAAGCGGCATCAATTCCACCGCCATCGACCGTCGCGACCACTGTTAACCTATTGATTTCACAGTGAAAAAGGGTCAAAGCTTGAACATGCCTAGCTTTGTAGCTTAGTAACCCTCAAAGAGCTGCCAACATAGTCTGACTTGCTGCCCCATGTTGACTTTGTCCTTCTCTCCCCCGGTACAAATCTCATCGAAATCGCATAGAACTGCGGTTTCTACGTCCATGCAAATTGTCAGAAGGTCAACAGAATAAGCTTACAACAGTAGTATTTGGCTGTCTGAGCTTCCAATGGTGCAGAAAGACAATGGGAGAAAGTCACCACCATCATTCAAATAAAGTGTATGTGATGGTCTGCAGGGGGCATGGGTGAAAATCCCCACAAAATAAAGTGAAAATAACCGGTTTTTGCTGTTGACTTCTCAAAAATTTTGGCGAATCGGTTTCTCCTGCTGCGGCGCCATTCAAATAAAGTGTGGTGCGCGGCTGACCTAACTCCGTCTCACAGCTTCTGACGGTGGACTGCCTTGAGAGAGTTGGGCGGTGTAGAAGGTGCGAGCTGTGGGAATGAAATGACCGCGCCGAATGCAATGAGGCGTTCGGTGGATCTGCTTGTTCAGTCCGATGTGTCTCCTTCTCTCCCTTACGCCTCCAATTGATCTGCTGCTTCTGTTGCCTACCTGGATGTTGGACTTGACTGTGTTGGTTCTGCGTCAAGGAGGAAAACGGAGTGCCAGCAAGGTCCGACTCGTGGGCAGGAAAATAAATACGTGCTCAATTCAAAGGAGCATGTATGGACTTAACTGGCCTCTCGTCTGTGTTCGACCTGGGCAAAGACTTGATCGACAAACTACTACCTGACCCGAACCAGAAGGCGGCGGCACAACTTCAACTGCTGACACTTCAACAGCAAGGCGAGTTCAAGGAGATGGACAACGACCTTGAGCGGATGAAGACCGCGATGTCAGCGATCAACACGGAGGGTGCTTCGCAGGACAAGTGGACATCGCGTGCTCGCCCTGCGTTCCTGTATGTGATCTATGCGGTGATCCTGTTCGGGTTGCCTCTGTCGGTGCTTTCGGTGTGGTGGCCAACGCAAGCACACACTATCCAGACGTCGTTCAGTGCGTGGGTCACTGGCATCCCTGACTCTTTGATGGGACTGTTCGGGACTGGCTACCTTGGTTATGCAGGTATGCGTTCGTTCGACAAGCACTCAGACAACAAGAAGCAGATCGAGTTGGCGAAGTAACTCAAGGCGGAAACGGAAAGTGCCCTCAGTCGCAAGACGAGGGCACTTCTTTTTGAGGAACAACGAATGAACAGGTAATCACGAATCAGGTAGGAAATCCGATCCGGTTGGCTTGCAAATCAACAAGCCTATTTATTTGCAAGTCGCTCTGCTCGCTTCTTTTCTCTGTATGCGTCCTGGTACGCGCGATGAATCAAGCGCCGTTCTGCCAGGAGTTGCCGTTCTGCTTCTGGATCCATGTCCTTCCCGTACGGCTTGCGCTTTTTCTTGACTGGAAGATTGCGCTGATCTACCGGAATGAACTCAAGTAGGACAGAACGCGGATCTTTCTCGTACACAACAGCCTCCTTCGCGAAGCCAGGTGTGGTGAGAGCGGCGCCTTTGATGTACTCCGATGCGAGCTGTAGTTCTTGGTCAGCGCGCTGCTGGTCAATCACGCCGTCTGACGTCAACTGAGCAAGTAGGCGACCGAGTGAACTGACAAAGCTCTGATGTCCGACCGGAGGCGAGATGTGAATCACGTCAGGTGAGACGCGGATTACCCATACGTAGCGGGACTTATGTGTTCCGATTGGGAGCTCAACGCGCTTTGGAGTTGACTCAGCGAGCTGTTGCTTCTTCTTTTCCCTGAGTTCGCGCTGGTACAGACGAAGGAATAGACGTCGCTGTGCTTCTTCAAGTGTCAATTCCTCAATGGGACGGACTGGTGCTCGCTTGCGCATGTATCTCTCCTTTGGTCTTGGTATTTATCGGTTTCTCACACCGAGAAAGGAGCGAAGCGACAAGCGCATCGGTGAACATGAAGGAGCGAAGCGAACTGAATGGAACTGATGCTGCGAAGCACTAACCTGCGGACAATCAGTTGATCACTGCTTCACTTCGTTCGCACCGATCAACGTCTTGTGTTCGACTTCGGATCTATCGAACGGCTCAACTCAAGACACAGCTTCGCCCCCTCCTTGTTTGGTTTTAAGTGAACCAACGCGACAGGAGTGGTGACTGTGACGTGAACTGAGTGGGGAAATGTTGTAAAACGCGCCGCCCAGACTTTGATACCGCAGCAGAGGTTTCATCTACTTGGCCGACGATCCAGTGGATCGTTTTCTTACTCCGACAGGGGAAGGGTAATCCTGTCTGCGTTTCTAATTAGCCACCGTTGCGCGACTTGCGCTTTTTAATCGTAGGCCCTGGCATTGTTTGCCGCAGTTTTGAACCTATTAAAAATAAATCGAATTAGGTTCAAGGAATCGAATTGTCGTCTCTTCACAGAGAAAGCCTTCGTCTTCACAGAGATGGCTGGATGAAGGTATTTATAAGAGTCGACCGGACGCGTGCATGCGTTTTCCGGTGTTTCTTTAGAACCATTTGGCATAAAGAATTCGATCTTTAGCTGAAAATCAGATAACCACCGCGTCTCCCTCATGAAACCCAAAGAAGTACGGTGGTGCAACAGTGCCGTACTCTCGAAGGTAGTGCTTCTTGAATGTAATCACTGCGATCGCTCGACGTTTGAATGGGCCGAGGATTTCATAAGTGCCATCAGCCTTCTTGAACTGGAGGTAGTACCGAATCGCTGTGTCTGTGGGAGGTGTCATGGGGGTATTTATGACCCTCAGTTTGTCGTCGCTGGGGCGCTCGACAGTGAGACCAAACCCATAAATAGTCCTACACCCTCTGTAGGACTTTTATGCACGAATTTCTCAACGACCCTCACCACGATCTCAAGCTAGTTGGAGATGTCGTGTCTGCCGCGATCTCAGCTCTGACACTTGCAACCTGGCTCCCTAACCTCGCTGGAGCCTTCTCAGTCGCATGGTTCTGCACTCGCTTCTATGAGTACGCAAAGAGCAAGCTCAAGTGATGTTGACCGAGCAAGACTTCCAAACTGCGGCACTGTCGGTCGGTTGTGACGTCGCAGCAATCAAGGCAGTTGCGTCAGTCGAGTCCTCACGCAGCGGGTTCGATCCAGAAGGTTTCCCGATCACACTGTTCGAAGGTCACTGGTTCTACAAGCTGACCGGTGGCAAGTACGCGCAGTCGCATCCAACGATCTGCTACCCGGTGTGGACGAAGCAGTTCTACGGGAAGACATGGCAAGCGGAGGAGGCTCGACTGGCAGAAGCGGCAGCACTCGATCACGATGCAGCGATGAAGTCTGCCTCGTGGGGCCTGTTTCAGATCATGGGTCTGAACTACGACAAGTGCGGATTCGGGACAGTGCAGGAGTTCGTCAACGTGATGTGCAAGTCCGAGGGCGCACAGCTTCAGGCGTTCGTCATGTTCATCAAGAACACTGGCCTAGCCTCATCACTGCAGAACAAGCAGTGGGCAACGTTCGCCAAGGGCTACAACGGCCCTCAGTACGCACAGAACAACTACGACACCAAGCTCGCGGCCGCATACGCCCAGTCATGAAAATGAGGCCTCGATGGGCCTCTTCGTGTGTGCGGACGTCATTCAGTTCTGGATGCCAGTCAGCTTGCCGTTGTCGAAGTACAGGTAGCTGGGGCCTTCGTACACCCACTGCTCGCTTGTGCCGTGCCGGGTCGTCGTGCGGTTGACGCTGTCAGGCTTGCCCCAGCTCGTCTTCTCAAGAACATCCCGTGCAGTCATCCCGATCCTGACACCAGGGAGAGACTTCAGGCGTTCCTGCTCGTCCTTTGCGGCCTTGCACAGAGGCTCGTACTTCGCCAGTGAGTCCTGGTCCAACGCAATCAACTTCTGAAGCTGCTCGCGGAGGTCGGGGCTGGTCGTCACTGCGAGTTCACGTTGATGATGCGACAGACCATCGCTGTCGATGGCAGACATCATGCAAGGGTTCAGTTGTGCGTGGACGAGAAACGGGATCGACAGTGCGATGGCGATGATGGTCTTCTTCATGGTGGCTCCTTTGTAGGTCGTTCCTAAGCGACTGGTTGAGGTATTTACGCTTGGGGAGAGACTTTCCCCGAGATCTTGTTGAGGACGTTCGCAGCCTTCTTCGAGACATCAGTTGGGACGAGAGCTGCGTAGATCAGAGTCGTGCTCGGATCGCTGTGATTGAGCAGCTGTGAGACTTCGAACAGCGGCACACCGGCCTGGACGAGCTTGGATGCATACGTCGAGCGGAACTTGTGGAACGTGAAGTGCTTGTCGATCCCAGCACGTTCGACAGTACGGTTGAGCCACATGTTGTGATACGGACGGTGCGACGTGCGGTTGTCGTTCTCGAACACGTACTGCTGGTCGGCGCGCTTGTACGCATGACGGCCTCGAAGCATTTCGATCACACGGTCAGACAGGTGGACGGTCTGGCGCTTGTCGGCCTTGAATGAGTTGTAGAACAGGACGCCCGAATCGAGGTCGACGTTCTTCCACTCGATCTGCGCACACTCCTGGTAGCGAAGGCCAGTGTCGAGAAGTGCGATCACGAAATCGTACTGATCTTGCAGGCGCTGTTGACGGTCTGCAGGGCGGTTCTCGTACTTGCCGTAGCCCTGGACGTCTCGAGTTGGGTCAAGTGCAGCGAGCAGACGGGCCTCTTCAGCAGGCGTCAGGTACATCGGAGTCTTGGTCACACGCTTGAACGACGGGATCTCAATCGCATCGTCGACCAAGTACCCCATCGACTTCGCCCACTTGATCGCACCACCGACGGCCAGGACGTGTTGCTTGATCGTGTTGTCCGCACTGCCCTCACGCCGGCGAGCTTCGACCAGGCGATTAAGGTCGGACGTCTTCAGCATGTGCAGGTCAATCGAGAAGTCCAGCCCCGCGACCTTGACCCTCTTCTTTGTCTTGTTGCACCGCTTGGAACCTTGGAGCGGGTTGACGACCGACATCAGCACCTTGTGATACGACGTTCCCTCCCGGGATGCGATGAACCCGGCCATCGCTTCCCCCAACGTGATCGGAGGTGACTCACGGCCAAGCGCAGCATCCTTGACCGCCTGTTCGTACGCCTTCGCCTCAATCTGGCGGGCGGTCACTTTGTTCGTCGTCTTGGTACTCCGGAAATACTTCTTGCCGTTCAACTGGAATGAGTAGTACCAGAAACTCGATCCTTGGTGTTTAACAATTGCCATCGCTGCTCCGTTATCAGAATTATGTAGAGCAGTCAGCTTCCTGCTATTTCCAGCGAATGACAACGGATTTTCTTCGAGTATCAAGGGTGGCCGCATAAATAATCATGCAGGCTCAGGAGGCTTGTTTAACGAGGAACTACGATGGAACTATTCACACTTCTCGCGCCCGTAATTATCGGCGCACTTACGATTTCGACACTGAAATACCGTGCCGCATACATTAATGCGACAACTGCTTCGGAAGTATCTGACTCTGATTTTGAGAGTATTGAACTTGCACAGTCGAAATTGCAGTTACTCAATTACTACGATGCGACGAATGTCGGATTGAGTGACTGATGACTAGCAAGAACACGTGGCAGTATTTGCCCAAGCATAAGAAGGAAGCTCTGACCTTCCTCACGCCGAGCGGGATGCAGGCGTTGATCGACAAGAAGCAGTACGGCCTACTGGCAGAGCTTCACGGTGCGCTTGCCGCGTGTTGCCAGGACGGGATGACTTTGAGCGACGACATGAAGGCGTGCTTGATGTTCCCGTACGTCGCGTTCGGTGCTTCGGCCCACAGCTCTATGGTGCAGTTCGCCAAGCTCGGTGACGCTCGGATGGAAAGTACGTGGGTGACAAGAGCCCAGCGCGACGTCCTCCAAGATGTCGACGGCGAGACAGCAGCGGCACTGATCAAGGAAGGTGACTTCGACCTTCTCAAGCAAGTCGCCTCAAGCCTGAAGACGCTCAAACCTACACATGGTCTGACTGACGGTCAGTCAGAGTTCATGGAGCTAGCCGAGTCGTTCAGCCAATAACGGGAAACCTACCCTGCTCAACCCCTGCAATCAGTGCCAGTCCGGACATCCACCTTTCCCGTGTCCAGGAGGCTAGCCGAACACGCTGTCTACCTGCATCGTGAATGTCTTTAGAGAAATCGGCCTTAGTTTTGAATTCCTTGTGAGCCTTGGACGCCAGACCGAGCGCCCACCACTCAACGCTGTCAGGCTTGCGGTGCCCAGGCATCTGCTGAAGGACGTCAAGCGACGCCTCGATCGGCCCCCACTTGGCCCTCCGATCAAGAAGCGCGTATTGCTCATCGCATGTCCGCCCATCTTCGGCACCACCGCGCTTGCTCTTGTGACGTGTTCGAATTTCGGCTGCGACCCGCTCAATCAGTTCCTCAACGGGCGCATTCATGTTTAGCCACAGGGCGAACGTTGCACCATCGTCCGCACCGTCTTCCTTCCAACCCTTCCAGTACTGAGCCCAGTCCTTGGGAGAAGTCAGCTCGTTCCACCACATCAGCGGTACGGAAGGCTGAAACAGGTGGCCGCATTCCGCCCACCACGCGTCCCAACCCATACCAGGCTGAGGAAAGTCGCGCTTGACCTCGTCACTCCATTGCGAGACGTCGCTCATTTCAAGGGCGCGGTGCCACAACTTGAACGGCTCGATGTCTAACTGATCTTTCACCCACCCTCCTACGTATCAATCTGAGCGGGGAATGCGAACCCTTTTCGGTTCCCCGCCTACTAGGCAGACAGCGATCTGGGCACAGTTGTGTTGTCCCTGCAGGGCATCTACCAACCCTCAACTGGAAATTCACATGGATCGCAAACAACTGTTCGAACAACACACCAAGGACATCCTGGCACTCCGCCTGGACACCCACGCCGAGATCGAGAGCGCCAAGCAGGTCGCCCGCATGACCTCGCTGCTGTCGCCCCAAGCTCACAACCGCTACATCCGCGAGGTGCAGGAGCCGTCGGTCAAGAAGCATACGCACAGTCGTGGCTTCCGCAAGCTGCACACCGACCTTATCGAGGGCGCCGCTCGCATCCTCGACGAGCAGGTCAACGCCAGCCTCAACGCGGTCGTGCGTGAACCGGAAGAGGTGACGTCGTGAAGCGCCGGGGCCTTATTTCCTGGCAGCACGAAGGCGGCCAAGTCGAGGCGCACGTTCGAGAGTTCGATAAACCGCACGATCGACGGTTGATCCAGCATGCAATCGACGAAGTCAAGGATTCGATGTTCTCGGTCGAAGAGATTTTCCACGGCGTGACGTTCGCAGAGATGTTCGCCAAGGCGCTCGCGAATTATTGCGGGTGCGGTGAGGAAGACGAGGATCGCCTTTGGGCGACCCTTGACGACCTGATGGGCGTGTATTCGCCGCAGCGACCCGGTGATCGAAATTGGGTCATCGCCGATAACCGCTTCGGCGTGTCTGTCTGTTGGCTGTCGGACGAACAGATGAACAGGTTGACCCGAACGAACTCGGAGGCGACGGATGTGCTGCGGGAGGAGGAGCTGTCCGACTTCAAGGCCGTACTTGAAGAGTCGTTTCGAATGCACGTGAGCGCTCGAAAAAGTCTGAGCGATCAGATCGGGCCTTGCCGTGCTCTGGAGCGGGCGCTGCACACGGAGTGGGTGCTGGAGTCGTTCATCCGCAACTTCGACGAGTACTACCCCCGGATGCGCGCTCAAGTGCTGGAGCCCTGACCCGCTTGATTTTTTGCAGGAATTGGGTTGCTCCCCATAAATACCTGTGCACGAGTAGGACCCGTGCGCAACCCAAGGAGCAACCCAATGAACAAGTCAGCCAGCTACAGCGCACTCTCAATTGTCGTCACACGCAAGACGTCCGCGACCGTCACCTACACACTTGCCCACGGTATGCGAGGGCGAGAGTGGACCTGGGGCGCGATGACAGGGTCAGACCGAATGATCGTTGACCAGCTTGAGGTCGGCGAGTCGTACTTCATCCGCACTTCAACAGACGGAGCAGGCGTCCAACACTGGGTCGAGGCCAAGAAGATTGCCACAGGCCCATTCGTCGACAACGCGATCACACGCAAGGTCGCATCGGCCAAGTCGAAGCCTCAGATCCGCAAGGACTTCCTCGACAACCTCATCGAATGGTGAGCCGTTGGGGTCTAGCTGCGTTCGAAAGAAGCTACCTCATGACCTTCAAACGCTGCACCAAATGCGAGCTCGACAAGCCGCTTTCCGACTTCAAAAAGGACAGCTCACGGCACTGCGGCAGCTGCATCCGTGAGCAGCACCGAACCCTTCATGCCCGCCATCGCGAGCGCGAGCCGGTCAAATGGCTCCTGACCCACACTCGGTGCAGGGCAAAGAGCAAAAACGTCCCTTTCACCCTGACCGCTGCCGACATCAGCATTCCGGAGTTTTGCCCCGTCCTTGGTATCCCTTTGAGATGCAAAACGGGTGGCGGTATGGCGGCGGACGACTCACCGTCACTCGACAGGTTCATCCCCGAGCTTGGCTATGTGCCCGGCAATGTGGAGGTGATCTCGAACCGGGCCAACCGAATCAAGTCGAACGCATCTGCGGACGAGGTCGAAAAGGTGGCTCTCTGGATGCGTGCCCGTGGTGCTCCAGCGTGTGAGCGAGAAGACTCAGACGCTTGCGCCTGATGTCGTTCCTGACGATCCCTCGTCAGTTTCTAAGCCGCATGAACAGTGGGTCTCAGGTTGACCCTATTAATGAAATCAAGGGTTTACCGAATCCCCGACCCAGGTTGGCTGTTCGCTGAAGAAACCTGGGTCTTGTAGACGAGGCGCCGGAACGCGGTGGAGTGGACAATGCGGTCGCGGTCGCGCTGGAACTCGCTGCGCGTGGGCGCGGCGGGCTCCGGCCGGCGCCGGCCACGCGAGGACGCCGGGTCGCTGGCGTAGGGCGGGCGGGGGACGGTCGGGGAGGTGCTCACGTCGGACAAGGGCCTCAGGCCGTTGCCGTGAAGTCGGCGATGACGTCGACGACAATGTGCTCGGGGGCGGCGCGGACGATCGCGTGGCTTTGACCGTCCAGCAGCACGAAGCGGATATCCCCGGCCTGCGCCTTCTTGTCCACGCGCATCAGCTCGATGTAGCGATCGGGCGCGAGGCTGGCCGGGCCGCGCACGGGCAGTCCGGCGCGTTCGACCAGCGCCTCGATGCGGCGCGCGAACGTCGGCGGCACCAGCCCGAGCCGCGCCGACAGCTCGGCCGCCATGACCATGCCGCAGCCGACACCCTCGCCGTGCAGCCACGCGCCGTAGCCCATGCCCGCCTCGATGGCGTGGCCGAACGTGTGGCCGAAGTTGAGGATCGCGCGCAGGCCCGCCTCCTTCTCGTCAGCGCCGACCACCTGTGCCTTGATCTCGCAGCAGCGGCGCACCGCGTGGGTGAGCGCCGCACGGTCGCGCGCGCGCAGCGCGGCGATGTTCTGCTCGAGCCAGCCGAGGAACTCGATGTCGATGCTGGCCCCGTACTTGATGACCTCGGCCAGGCCTGCGGACATCTCGCGATCGGGCAGCGTGTCGAGCACGCCGAGGTCGCAGACGACCTGCTGGGGCTGGTAGAAGGCCCCGATCATGTTCTTGCCCAGCGGGTGGTTCACGGCCGTCTTGCCGCCCACCGACGAATCGACCTGCGCCAGCAGCGTGGTGGGCACTTGCACGAACGGCACGCCGCGCATGTAGCAGGCCGCGGCGAATCCGGTCATGTCGCCGACGACACCGCCGCCCAGCGCGTACAGGACGGTGTTGCGGTCGGCCTCCTGGCCCAGCAGCTCGTCGAAGATGAGGTTCAGGTGGGCCAGGTCCTTGTAGACCTCGCCGTCGGGCAACGCCAGCGTGCGCACGCGCGCGAAGTGCGGCGCGAGCGCGTCGGCCAGGGTGGCCGCGTACAGCGGCTGCACCGTGACATTGGTGACGACGAGCGCGGTCGCCTTGCGGTTGGCCTGCGGGGCCCAGGTGCCGGCGTCGGCCAGCAATTGCCCGCCGATCAGGATCGGATAGCTGCGATCACCGAGGTCGATCTGCACGCGGGCGGGAGCGGAGGAAGGAAGGGCTGGAGAGGTCTGCATCGACCGCTATTCTGCGTCCTCGGGCGCAGCACCGCCCACGTCCAGCTGCATGGAAATGAGGTTCACCAGCGTCGCGGCCGATTTGTGCGCGGTGTCCACGACGATGTCGGCCACCTCGCGGTAGATCGGGTGGCGGATGGCGTACAGGTCGCGCAGGCGTTGCCGCGGGTCGGCCACCTGCAGCAGTGGGCGCGCCGTGTCGCGGCTCAGGCGCCGGGCGAGATCATCGGGCTGCGTATGCAGGTAGACGACCGTGGCGTGGGCCTTCATCACCTCGCGATTGGCCGGTCGCAGCACGCTGCCACCCCCGGTGGCGATCACGCGCCGCACCGGTGCGGACATCGTCTCCAGGATGATCCGGGCCTCGATTTCGCGAAATGCCTCCTCGCCTTCGCGATCGAAGAACTCACGGATCGAACAACCCAGGAAGCGCTCGATCTCCTGATCGGAATCCAGAAACGGCAACTGGCGCATGCGCGCCAGTTGTCGCCCGATCGTGGACTTTCCACAACCGGGCATGCCGATCAACGCGATGGCGCGTCGGCTTTGCCCATCCAGGTTCAAGGATTCGCTTTGCAGAGAACGCCGGACTTGCCCGTGGACGGATCGGTGACCGTGACCGTCGAAACAGTCACCGGCGAAGACCCGGTCGGCACGAAGTCGTACGGGCTTTCGAAGAACGGCGGCGTCGCCGCGCCGTTGACCGCGCTGGCGAGGACACCCAGCCTCCCGGAGGTGGTCGCCTTGCCCTCGGTACCGGCCACCAGCGCGCTGAAGGTCAGCGTGTAGTCGTCCCAGCCGGCGATGTTCTGGCCATACTGAATGTTGAAGTACGCCAGGCCGAACTGGTCGGTCGTGTCCGTGCCGGTGCCCTTCGGCGTGATGGCCACGTCGGCCGAGTAGGGCTCGAGCTTGTTCGACCCGTTCTGGTCTTCCGCGACGCCGCCAGGGTACGTCTCCAGGACGCTGTTGCGGTTGATGTCCTCGTTGTCGCAGACATTCAGCTCGTGCAACACCCACGGGCCGCCGCCGGTCCAGTAGCCGCGGTAGTAGCGCGGCAGGTCGACCGAGCCGGTGACGAGCACGCCCTTGATCGGCTGGCCGACGGAGTCGACGACCTGCACCGTGAACGGTTGCGTGTAGGTCAGCTTCGTGTCGTCAGCTACCACCGCGTTGCTGTGGAAGATGGAGATGCTCACGCCGCTTTGCACGACCGTGACGGGCGCCAAGATCTGGTTCGGGCAGCTGGACGCGGCGAAGTCGCTCTCGCTCCAGCAGGCACGCAGCGACAACTGCTGGTTGCCGGATCCGCGCGAGCCAGGGATGTACGTGGTCTGCGCGACCCCGTTCGAATCGGTGTAGACGTAATTGGCGCCGGACGTCAGCGCGCCGCCGATGCCGTTCAGGTCGCCGTTCAGGTCGAAGCGGACACGCACGTTCGAGATGGGCGCGTTGCCCGCGCCCAGGAACAAGCCGCGAACCACGACCTGGTTGGCGGTCGACGTGCCCGTATTGACGTTCACCGTCGCGGGGTTGGCCGCGAGCGAGGCCGACGTCACCGTGCCGCTGGCAGGGCTGGCGTTGGTCGTGGAGATCGTGACCGTGGTGGCGGTGGTGACGCCGCCGGCGGTGGCGCTCAGCGAGGCCGTCGGGCTCGCCGGCGCGGTGTACGTGTACGTGTAGCCGCCATGCGTGTCGGTGGTGCCCGACGTGGCACTGCCACCATTGAGCGTGACGGAGATCGGCTCGTTGGCGATCGGCTGGCCGCTCTTGTCCGACAGCACGTATTGCACGGTCGCCGAGGTACCCGGTGCCGCCGAGCTTGGCGTCGCCTGCAATTGCGCGCCCGTGACGTCGACTTTCACGGTCTTGGTGATGCCGCCCGACGTCACGACGACGTCGATGGTGCGGTTGGAGTGATCGGATCCGATGGCCAGCGTGCCCACGACGGTACCGGTGCCGTCGGCCGTGGTGTTGCTGCTGGTCGTGATGATGCCGTTGCGGTCGGGAACGAGGGTGACGGCGACGCCGGACACCACGTTGCGCGACGAATCGACCGCCGTGACGGTGATGGTGGCCGTCTGCGTGCCGGTATCGTCGATCGACGTCTTGTCGGACGTGACGATCAGGTCAGAGGCGACCTTGCCGCCGGTCGGCGCGCTCTGCGTTTTCTCGCCGCCGGCGCTGCAGCCGGCCAGCGCCATTCCGAGCACTGCGACCGAAAGGGTCGCCTTGATTTGCATGTTTCCCTGGAAATTCATTGTGAGAGCCCTCAGTGCGCAACCGTGCGGTCCGTGATGATCCGCGGCGTGATGAAGATAAGGAGCTCGGTGCGAGTCTGCAGCTTGGACGTGCTCTTGAAGAGGTTGCCAAGGAACGGGATGTCGCCGAGGAACGGAACCTTGTCGGTGACGTTGTTCTCGATCTGCTGGAACAGGCCACCCAGCACCACGGTACCGCCATTCTCCACCAGCGCCGTGGTCTTCACGTGCTTGGTGTCGATGGCGAAGCCGGCGCTGGTGCTGCGGCCCACGCTGTCCTTGTTCACGTCGACGTCGAGGATGACGTTGCCTTCAGGCGTGATCTGCGGCGTGACCTGCAGGCGGATCTGCGCCTTCTGGAACGCCACCGAGGTCGCACCGCTGGAGGTGGCCTGCTGGTAGGGCAGTTCCTCGCCGGCTTCGACCACGGCCTGCACTTGGTCGGCGGTGATCACGCGCGGGCTGGAGATGATGCGGCCCGAGCCGTCCTCTTCCAGGGCCGAGAGTTCCAGGTTCAGGAAGCGGCTGGCGCTGGCGCTGAACAGCGACAGGGCGAACGTGGCGGCCGTGGCGGTGCTGGACACGATGCCGCCCTGCGCCGGGAAGTTCACGAACTGGCCGTCGGTCAGCGGGAACGTCGTGGCGGTGGTCTGTCCCGTTTCGGTCGCGACGGCGTTGTAGTTGCCGCCCACGCCCACATACTGGCTGCCGCCGGCATGGAAAGAGTTGGACAGCGTGCCCAGTTTGACGCCCAGGGCGCGACCGAAGTTGTCGCTGGCCTCGACGATGCGGGCCTCGATCATCACCTGGCGTTGCGCGATGTCGATGCGGGTGATCAACGCCTGGATCTCCTCGAGCTTCGAAGGGATGTCGGTGACGAACAGCTGGTTGGTACGCGATTCGGCGATCACCGAGCCGCGTGTCGACAGCATGCGCGTGCCGCCGCCGGCGCTGGTCCCAGAGCCCGTGAGGCCATTGGCCACCTCGATCGCCTTGGTGTAGTTCAGCTGGAACGCCTGCATGCGCATCGGCTCCAGGTCGGCGATCTTCTTCTTGGCCTCGAGGTCGACCTGTTCCTTGGCGGCCAGCTCATCCTTCGGGGCGATCAGCAGCACGTTGCCCGAGCGGCGCTTGTCCAGGCCTTTGCTCTGCAGGATGATGTCCAGTGCCTGGTCCCAGGGCACGTCCTTCAGGCGCAGCGTGACGGTCCCGGTGACGGTGTCGCTGGTGACGACGTTGAAGTCGCTGAAGTCGGCGATGATCTGCAGCAGCGCGCGGATCTCGATGCTCTGGAAGTTCAGCGACAGGCGCTGGCCGGTGTAGCCGACACCCGGCACGAGCTTGTTGGGATCGGCCTTGGCCGGACGCACTTCCAGCACGAACTGGTTGTCGGTCTGGTAGGCGCTGTGTTCCCAGCTGCCCGTGGGCGTGACCACCATGTGCACGTGGTCGCCCGACTGCGTGGTGGTGATGCTCTGCACCGGGGTGCCGAAGTCGGTGACGTCCAGGCGGCGGCGCAGGCGCGCCGGGACATTGGACTTCAGGAAGTCGACGACCAGGTCCTTGCCCTGCTGCTTGAGGTCGACGCCGACCTGCGTGCTGGCCAGGTTGACCACGATGCGCCCCGCGCCGTCGTTGCCGCGGCGGAAGTCGATGTCGCGCAGGTCCAGGACGTCCGCGTTCTGGCTGTTGGCGAAATGCGTCTCGGCGGCCGGGGTGGTGGCGGCGGCAGCCGCCGGCGCCTGCGCGGTGGTGCCGCTTTCGAGCGAGATGAGCAGGGTCTTGCCCTGCACCTGCGCGTGGTAGTTCGACGGGCTCTTCAGGTTCAGCACGAGGCGCGTGCGATCGCCGGAGCTCGCCACGCTCACCGAGCGCACGTTGCCCTGGTTGAGCTCGACGGTGGACTTGCCGGAGGAATTGGTGACCCCCGGCAGGTCGATCGCGACGCGCGGCGGCGACTGCACGGCGAAGCCCTGCGGCACCGCGCTCAGCGCTTCGCTCAGCTCGACGCGCACGACGTCCGTGCCGGCCTGCTGCGTGCCCGTGACCGACGTGATCCTGGGCTCCGCCCACGACGTCATCGGCATGCCCATACCCAACGCCAGAACGAGCGCTGCTCCCGCGGTCCAACTCCGCATATTCCGATTCTCCTGACTGCTGTTCATCGCGCCTTCTCCTGAATCTGGAGGGTGCTGGTGCGCTCTATCCACTCACCCGTGGGGTCTTGCACGGTTTCCCGCAAGGTAATCTGAGAGTCCGTGATGGCGGTGATCTGGCCGTAGTTCTGGCCCATCCAGTCGCCCACCTTCACGTCGTGAAGGCGGCTTTCCACCATCACCAGGCCGTGCGTCTTGCCGCCCTGCTGCAGCGAGCCGACCATGGCCATGCTGTCGAGCGGATACGACTCGAGCTCCTGCGTGGCATGCGCGCGCGCGGCCGCCAGCAGGGCGTTGCCCTTGCCGTTGCTCGGCACGCCCACCGGGATGAGCTTCTGAGTGCCGAACGGCTCGACGCCGGTCACGCCCAGGTAGGCCTGGGGATCGAATTTCTTGGGCGGATAGATGGGCGGCACATTCGGCTTGACTTCCTTGTGCTGCTCTTCCATCCACGAGATGAGTTCGTCGTTGTCGGCGGTACAGGCGCCGAGTGCGGACAGCATCAGCGCTCCCGCCGTGATGCAGAGGATTCGCTTCATTTCTTGCCTCCGGCGCCGCTGGCGCGCGCCTGCATGACCTCGGCACGATCCAGGTAACGGTAGGTCCGCGCCAGCGCTTCCATCGCCAGCCCGCCGCCACCCGTCTTCGGATCGGGCGTGATGGACAGGTTGTGCAGGGTGACGATCCGCGAGAGCGCCGCGATGTCGGCCGCGAACGCGCCGATGTCGTGGAAACGGCCGGTGACGCGAATCGCGATGGGCAGCTCCGCGTAGTACTCCTTGGTGTCGGTCGTGCCCGGGATGAACTGGTCGATCACCAGGCCACGGCCGACGCCGGCCTGGTTGATGTCGGTCAGCAGCGCATCCATCTCGGCCTTGCCCGGCAGCTGCTTCTCCAGCTGCGTGACGTAGGTCTGCACGTCTTCCTTCTGCTTCTTGAGCGCGTCCAGGTTGATGGCCTGGGCGAGCTTGGTGCGGTACTCGTTCTTGAGCGTCGGTTCCTTGTTGCGCGCGGCTTCGAGGTCGTTGGCCTGGTCGCCGAGCAACGCGAACCAGCCGATCACCACCACGACCGCGCATACCATGGCCCACACGGCCAGCCGCGGCAGCAGCGGCCATTGGCCCGGTTGCTGGGGGTTCAGATCGCGGAACTGCCCGAGTCCGCCACGCATTGCGGCGAGGAAGTCCGCGCCCTTGTCTTTTGCCTGAGTAGCCATGCTTACCTCTTCGCCGTCGATGCGGCCGAGGCCGATGCCACGGCGGCTGCGCCGGAGACCGATACCGCCGCGCCCGAAGCGGCGGCTGCACCCGATGCCGCGCTGGCGGCGGATCCGGGCGCGGGCGGACGCTTGAGGGTCACGCCCAGGACGAACGCGAACATGCGACGCTGGTCACGGCTGCCCGCCACCTGCATGGTCTGCGCCTTGATCTCGACCAGGATCGGTTTCTCGAGCCACGGCGAGTTGTACGCGGTGTTGCGCAGGAATTCGGAGATGCGCTCGTTGGTCTGCGCGACGCCGGTGATGGCGACCTGCTGACCGCCCTGCTTGACGCTGGTCAGGTACACGCCCTCGGGCGTCTGCTTGACCAGTTCGTTGAGCAGGTAGACCGGCATGTTGCGGTCCGCCTGGAGGTCTTCCACCGCCTTCTGGCGCGCCTTCAGGGCCTCGATCTCGGCCTTCAGGGTGGCGACGTCGGCGATCTGGGCGTCGAGGCGCTTGATCTCGTTGGACAGGAACTGGTTGTGCTCTTCCTGCGTGTTGATCTGCGCATTGATGAGCGTCCACCAGCCACCGACGATGGCGCCGCCCACGATGGCGGCCATGCCCATGCCTGCGAAGAACGCATTCTTGCGTTGCTGGCGCCGCGCTTCGCGGTGCGGCAACAGGTTGATCAGAATCACTGCACGAACCTCCGCATCGCCAGCCCGCAAGCGGTCAGGTACGACGGCGCTTCGCGCCGCAGCTTGCCTTCCCGCACGGCGCTCCCCAACTTCATGTTTTCGAATGGATTGACCACGCGGCAAGCAAAGCCGGTGACTTCCTTGACACGCTCGCGCAGGCCCGACAGCGACGCGGTGCCGCCGGCGAGCATGACGTAGTCGACCTTGTGGTGCGGCGTGCTGGTGAAGAAGTACTGCAGCGCGCGGCCGATCTCGTGGGCCAGGCTGTCGACGAAGGGCATCAGCAGCGTGGACTCGAAGTCTTCCGGCAGGTCGCCGGCCAGCTTCTTCTGCTCGGCTTCCTCGAACGAGAAGCCGTACTGGCGCGAGATGAGCTGCGTGAGCTGGGCGCCGCCGAAGGTCTGGTCGCGGTCGTAGAGCATCTCGTCGCCGCGCAGCACCTTCAGGCCCGCCGTATCGGCGCCGATCTCGAACAGCGCCACCAGCATGTCCTTGCCCTGCTCGGGAAGGCTGGAAATGACGCGTCCCATGGCCAGCCGCGACGCATGCGACTCGATGTCGAGCACGACGGGCTTGAGGCCGGCGGCTTCGGCCAGGCCCTGGCGATCCTGCACGCGATCCTTGCGCGACGCGGCGATCAGCACGTCCACGTCGCCGATGGAACTTTGGCTTGGCCCGATGACACAGAAGTCGAGGCTGACTTCGTCCAGCGAGAACGGGATGTACTGATGAGCTTCGGACTCGACCTGGATCTCCATCTCGGTCTCGCGCAGCCCGGCAGGCAGCACGATCCGCTTGGTGATCACGGCCGACTGCGGCATGGCCATGACCACGTCGCGGGTCTTGGCGCCGCTCTTGGCGACCAGGCGGCGGACCGCGTCGGCCACCTCGTCGAATTTCTCGATCTGGCCGTCCGCGATCCAGCCCTTCTCGAAGGGCTCGCTCGCGAAACGCTCGAGTACAAGGTCCCCGGAGGGAGTTTGACCCAGCTCGACCAGCTTGGCGCTGGATGAGCTGACATCCAGCCCGATCATGGGCGGATGCTTGCGGCCGAAAATGCTGTCGAGAATTGACACGAGGGCATGCTCCGACAGCGCTCGAATGTGAGCGCCGGGTTGATATTTTGCGGCAATCCTATCAGCAACAACGACAGGAAAACAAAGTTAGTGTGCGGGAATGCCCGCATTTTCAGAGCATTTGGTCACCATAAGAGATGGTTCAAATGCACGGGCGACGCCATATCCGCGATTTCCAGGACTTCGGTCGCGGCATGATCCTCTTAAGCGAGACTTGTCGGTTTCTATAATCGGCGCTTACATCCCGGCCCACATTCATGAGCGATCCAGACAGCACGCCCGCCAAACTTCCGGTCCCCGCGCCCCGCGGCAGCAGCTCCGGCCATTGGGCGGGACGGGCTGCTCGACGGTTGCTGCGCGGCCTGCTGACATTTGCCGGCGCAGTGTTGGCCTTGTTACTCGGCGTTGCAATCTGCGTGGCGATCGGACTTGCCGTCGCGTATCCAAAGATGCCCGAGCTGAGCGCCCTGACCGATTACCGCCCGAAATTACCGTTACGGGTTTTTTCTTCTGACGGCGCGCTTCTTGGCGAATATGGTGAGGAAAGGAGACAGTTCGTCCCGATCGCGCAGATCCCCAAAGTGATGCGCGACGCCGTACTGGCCATCGAGGACGCGCGTTTCTACCACCACGGCGGCGTCGACTACCTGGGCGTCATCCGCGCCGGCATGGCCAATGTCGGGGAGTCGCGCAGCCAGGGGGCCTCCACCATCACGATGCAGGTCGCGCGCAACTTCTACCTGTCCACCGAAAAGACATTCACCCGCAAGCTCTACGAGATTCTGCTGGCCCTGCGCATCGAGTCGCAATTGAGCAAGGACCAGATTCTGGAGCTGTACATGAACCAGATTTATCTGGGACAGCGCGCCTACGGCTTCGCCTCGGCCAGCGAAATCTATTTCGGCAAGCCGCTCAAGGACATCACGATCGGCGAGGCCGCGATGCTCGCCGGGCTGCCCAAGGCGCCTTCCAGCTACAACCCGATCGCCAATCCGCGCCGCGCCACGGTGCGCCAGCAGTACATCATCGACCGGATGTTCGAAAACGGTTTCATCACCGAGGACGAGCGCAGGGCTGCGCATGCCCAGGTCTTGATATACCGGGCGCCGAGCGAGTCGCCGATCCACGCGGAGTACGTCGCGGAAATGGCTCGCCAGCTGGTCTTCGCGCAGTACGGCGACGAGGCCTATACGCGCGGGCTGAACGTCACGCTGACGGTCGATTCAACGGACCAGTTGGCTGCTTACCACGCTCTGAGGCGCGGGATCATGGACTTCGAGCGTCGCCAGCAATTCAGGGGCCCGGAGGGCTACGTCGACCTGCCGGCCGATCCGAAGGCGGTCGACGCGCGCGTGGCCGAGGCGCTGGCCGACCATCCCGACAACGACGACCTGAAGGCTGCCGTCGTGCTCGAGTCCTCGCCCAAGAAGGTGGTGGCCGCGCTGCAGTCGGGTGACACCATCACCGTCACCGGCGACGGCCTCAAGCCGGTCACCTCGGGACTGTCCCCCAAGGCCGACCCGAAGGTGCAGATCCGCCCCGGCGCAATCGTGCGCGCCATGAAGACCGACAAGGGCGACTGGACGCTGACGCAGCAGCCCGAGGTCGAAGGCGCGTTCGTCTCGACCGAGCCGGCCACCGGCGCCATCCGCGCGCTGGTGGGCGGGTTCGACTACGGCAAGAACAAGTTCAACCACGTCACCCAGGCGTGGCGCCAGCCCGGCTCCAGCTTCAAGCCGTTCATCTACTCCAGCGCGATCGAGAAGGGCTTCAACGGCGCGACCATCGTCAACGACGCGCCGCTGTTCTTCGATGCCGGCAGCACCGGCAGCCAGCCGTGGGAGCCGAAGAACTACGACGGCAAGTTCGAAGGTCCGATGACGCTGCGGAACGCGCTCGCCAAGTCCAAGAACATGGTCTCGATCCGCATCCTGCAGTCGGTCGGCCCGGCCTACGCGCAGCAGTGGATCTCGCGCTTCGGCTTCGATCCCGAGAAGCACCCGCCCTACCTCACGATGGCGTTGGGCTCGGGCTCGGTCACGCCGATGCAGATGTCGACCGCGTACGGCGTGTTCGCCACGGGGGGCTACCGCATCAACCCGGTGCTCATCACGAAGGTGACCGACGCGCGCGGCAAGGTGCTGCACGAGGAGCACCCCAGGCCGTTCACGGATGACATGCGCGTCGTCGAGCCGCGCAACGCGTTCATGATGGAGTCGCTGCTCTACACCGTCGCCCACAACGGCACCGCGGCGCGCGCGGGCTCCACGCTCAAGCGCGCCGACCTGTACGGCAAGACCGGCACCACCAACGACTCGATGGACGCGTGGTTCTGCGGCTTCCAGCCGTCGCTCGCGGCCATCGTCTGGATCGGCTACGACACGCCGCGCAAGCTGGGCGACCGCGAGACCGGCGGCGGTCTCGCGCTGCCCGTGTGGATCGAGTACATGCAGACCGCGCTCAAGGACGTGCCGGTCGCGCCGCTGGATCCGCCCGAAGGCGTGATGAACGTCAACGGCGAGTGGTACTACAACGAGTTCGGGCCGGCCAACAGCGTCAGCGGCCTGGGCCTGGACGACAAGGCCACGCCGCAGTCGACCGACGACGAGAAGAAGAGCATCCTCGACCTGTTCAAGACCGGCAACTGATCGCGCGGGTCAGAGAGGCGCGGCAGGCCCGCCATGGCGATGCGAAGACGAACGAATGGCCGGCCTCCGTGAACACGCGCCAGGCACGCCGGCCTCGGTGGGATCGAAATCCTCGCGCGGCAGCGGAACGAGGATCGTCGGCACGCTCAGGCGGGCTTGAACGCCAGCGCCTTGCCGCCTTGCCGGCCCGCCTCGTCGGACAGGCGCTCGAAGAACTCGACGCCGTCGCGCGTGTCGCGCCACGCGCCGTCCGCGAACTTGAAGTGGTAGCCGCCATTGCGCGCGGCCAGCCAGATCTCGTGCAGCGGAGGCTGCTTGTTGACGACGATCTTGCTGCCGTCGGGGAACTCGAGCTCGACGAGGCTGCCCGCGCGGTTCGTGTCGATGTCGATGACGCCCTGCTGCAGCCAGTCGTCGCACTGGCGTTCGATGGCGGCCAGCACGCGTTCGGCGGCGGCCTGGTACTCGGTGTCGGGCGTCGTCGAGGTCGACATGGTCGATAGAATCCGTGAATGAATGAAAGCCAGGGATCGAGTTTAGCGGCGCCGCGCCGCCCTGCCGGGCGCGCAGTCTTGGGTGCGGTCTCGGTCGCCTTGGCGATGGTCGCGCCGTTGTCGGGCTGCGGCCAGAAGGGCCCGCTGTTCCTGCCGGCCCAGGCGGGCAAGGCGGCACAGCCCGCAGCGAGCATGCCCAGCGCGCCGGAAGACGGCCGCGGGGCCGCCAGCGTGCGCTAGGTCGGGTCAGCCGCAGCCGTCAACCCTTCGCAGGTGTGGCCCAGGCGGGGGCGCCCGCGGCCAGACGGCCCTACAACCGGCCCTACAACCGGCCTTCCTCCACCGCGTGGCACGCCACGCGCGCCGAGCCCGACGGCAGCAGTGCCGGCCGCTCCACGCGGCAACGCTGGTTGGCGTGCGGGCAGCGCGGGTGGAACGCGCAGCCCGGCGGCAGTGCGAGTGGATCGGGCGCCTCGCCGCTGACCGGCTCGCGCGCGGCTCCGCGTCCGCGCGGATCGGGCACCGCGGCCAGCAGCATGCGCGTGTACGGGTGGCGCGGCGCGGCGAACAGCTCGGCCTTGGGCGCGAGCTCCACCAGCCGGCCGGACATCATGACGCCGACGTCGTCGGCCACGTAGCGCACCACCACCAGGTTGTGCGAGATGAACAGGCACGTGAGCGCGCGTTCGCGCTGCAGGTCCACCAGCAGGTTGAGCACCTGCGCCTGCACCGACACGTCCAGCGACGAGGTGGGCTCGTCGCACACCAGGAACTCCGGGCTCGTGGCGAGGGCGCGGGCGATCGAGATGCGCTGGCGCTGGCCGCCCGAGAACTGGTGCGGAT
>Ga0209677_100180_pt1 | contig 53251 bp, 49 predicted proteins | sample AraplaCvi_mCL_r2_2_FD_184285 | JGI IMG/M metagenome (GOLD analysis project Ga0209677, IMG submission 184285) | Arabidopsis root microbial communities from North Carolina, USA - plate scrape CL_Cvi_mCL_r2 (SPAdes) (version 2) | ecosystem: Host-associated > Plants > Roots > Endosphere | place: USA... | reverse complement strand
CGCGGGTCTCGATCGAGCCGAACAGATGACCCCAGACCTCCTTCGAGGCCTGCATCTTGCGCGCGATCTTGTCGGTCCAGTTGTGCGGCACGTGGCAATCCGGGCAGCTCGCGCGCACGCCGGAGCGGTTGGAGAAGTGGATGGTCGGCTTCAGCTCCGCGAACACGTTGTCGCGCATCTCGTGACAGCCGGTGCAGAACTTCTCGGTATTGGTGATCTCGAGCGCGGTGTTGAAGCCGCCCCAGAAGATGACGCCGGCGATGAAGCCGGCGAGCACCAGCACGCCGAGCCCGAACACCGAGCTCGGGCGGATCAGCACGTCGATCAGTTCGAGCAGGAAGTTCCAGGCGCGCCGGAACAGGCTGGGCCGCTTGTCGGGGATAGGCGCCGGCGCGCCGGTATCAGACGTGCTCATCGGCGGCCACCCGGCTTCTCGCGCGAGAGCATGGTGTCGATGTCGACGAAGTCATTGCTGACCGGCGGATTGGCGACGTTCTGCGGCACGTGGCATTCGGTGCAGAAGTAGCGGCGCGGCGACACCGAGGCCAGGAACTGGCCCTCGCGATCCATGAAATGCGTGACCGAGATCATCGGCGCCTGCGACTCCGCGGTGCGGGCGCGGGCATGGCAGGACAGGCATTTGTTGCTGTTCAGATCGATCTGATAGTTGTCGGTCGTGTGCGGGATCACCGGCGGCTGCTCCGGATAGTTGCGTACCTCCCTCTCTGCCGTATTCTTGTTCGGCAGCATCGGCGGCGCCGGGCCTTCCTCGTTGAGCGGCGTCGGCCCGCGCAGGTTCGAGCTGACGGTCTCCGCCAGCAGCGCCGAGGAGCCGGCCGCAAGCAGGGCTGCCAGCAACATCATCGTGAGTTTCCTGTACATGATGGTCACACCCGCTCGATGCGCACGGCGCATTTCTTGTAGTCGGTCTGCAGCGAGATCGGATCGGTGGCGTCGAGAGTCACCTTGTTGATCAGCTTGGATTCGTCGAACCAGGGCACGAAGACGAGGCCGCGCGGCGGCTTGTCGCGGCCGCGCGTCTCGACGCGGGCGCGGATGAAGCCGCGGCGGGAGGCCACCTTCACCTCGTCGCCGCGGCGCAAGCCCGCCTCCTGCGCGTCGTCAGGATGCATGAAGCAGACGGCCTCGGGGAAAGCCTTGTAGAGCTCGGGCACGCGTCGCGTCATGGTGCCGGAGTGCCAGTGCTCGAGAACGCGCCCCGTCGACAGCCAGAACGGATAGTCCTTGTCGGGCGATTCCGCCGGCGGCTCATAGGGCAGCGCGAAGATGCGCGCCTTGCCGTCGGCGAAGCCGTAGAACTGCACCCCCGCGCCTTGCTTGACGTAGGGGTCGCTTCCCTCACGGAAGCGCCAGCGCGTCTCCTGGCCGTTGACGACCGGCCAGCGCAGGCCGCGCTCGCGGTGATAGGCCTCGAACGGCGCGAGGTCGTGGCCATGGCCGCGGCCGAACGAGGCGTATTCCTCAAACAGGCCCTTGTGGACGTAGAAGCCGAACGCCTTCGACTCGTCGTTGAGGTAGCCGTTCTCGATCTGGTCGGTACTGAACTTATCGACCTGGCCGTTGCGATAGAGCACCTCGAACAGCGTCTTGCCGCGAACCTCCGGCTTCTTCGCGATCAGCTCCTCCGGCCAGACCTCCTCGATCTTGAAGCGCTTGGAGAACTCCATCAGCTGCCAGAGATCGGAGCGCGCCTCGCCCGGTGCCGTCACGAGTTGGTGCCAGAACTGGGTGCGGCGCTCGGCATTGCCGTAGGCGCCTTCCTTCTCGACCCACATCGCGGTTGGCAGGATCAGGTCGGCGGCGAGCGCGGTGACCGAGGGATAGGCGTCCGAGACGACGATGAAATTGTCGGCGTTCCGGAAGCCGGGATAGGTCTCCTGGTTGGCGTTGGGACCTGCCTGCAGGTTGTTGTTAACCTGCACCCAATAGGCATTGAGCAGGCCGTCCTTCAGCATCCGGCTCTGCAGCACAGCGTGGTAGCCCGGCTTGTCGGGAATGGTGCCCTCGGGCAGTTGCCAGATGTGTTCGGCTTTGGCGCGGTGCTCCTTGTTGGTCACCACCATGTCGGCGGGAAGGCGGTGCGAGAAGGTGCCGACCTCGCGCGCGGTGCCGCAAGCCGATGGCTGGCCGGTCAGCGAGAACGGGCTGTTGCCCGCCTCGGCAATCTTTCCGGTCAACAGATGGATGTTGTAGACGAGGTTGTTGCACCAGGTGCCGCGGGTGTGCTGGTTGAAGCCCATGGTCCAGAAGGAGACAACCTTGGTGTTCGGATCGGCATAGAGCTCGGCCAATGCCTCCAGCCGGTTGAGCGGCACGCCGGACATCTCGGCGGCCTTCTCCAGCGTGTAGTCGGAGACGAACTTCGCGTAGTCGTCGAAGGTGATGTCGGTCGCATCATTGGCGTTGGCGCGGCCGGTCGCTGCCTTTTCCAGCGGATGCTCGGGCCGCAGGCCATAGCCGATATTGGTCTGGCCGCGCTTGAACACGGTATGCGCGCCCACGAAATCCTTGTTGACCCGCCCGGTCTTGATGATGTGGTTGGCGATCGCGTTGAGAATGTAGAGGTCGGTCTGGGGCTTGAACACCATGCCGATGTCGGCGAGGTCGAAGGAGCGGTGCTCGAAGGTCGAGAGCAGGGCGACGCGGACATGCGGCGCCGACAACCTGCGATCGGTCACCCGCGTCCACAGGATCGGGTGCATCTCGGCCATGTTCGAGCCCCACAGCACGAAGGCGTCAGCAGCCTCGATGTCGTCATAGCAGCCGGCGGGCTCGTCGATGCCGAAGGTGCGCATCATGCCGGCCACGGCCGAGGCCATGCAGTGGCGCGCATTGGGATCGAGATTGTTGGTGCGGAAGCCGGCCTTGAACAGCTTCACCGCGGCATAGCCCTCGAAGATTGTCCATTGGCCGGAGCCGAACATGCCGACCCCGGACGGTCCGCGCTTCTTCAGCGCGTCCTTGAACTTCGTCGCCATGATGTCGAAGGCTTCGTCCCACGACACCGGCGTGAACTCGCCATTCTTGTCGTACTTGCCATCGGTCTTGCGCAGCATCGGATGCGTCAGCCGGTCGTGGCCGTACATGATCTTGGACAAGAAGTAGCCCTTGACGCAGTTCAGGCCGCGATTGACTTCGGCCTTGATGTCGCCATGGGTGGCGACCACGCGATTGTCCTTGGTCGCGACCATCACGCTGCAGCCGGTGCCGCAGAAGCGGCAGGCTGCCTTGTTCCATTGTAGTTCGCTGGCGTCGCGCTCGGTGACGAGGTTGGCAGCGAGCGACGCCGTCGGCATGCCCGCCGCGGCCGCGGCAACGGCCGCCGCTTCGAGCTTCAGCATCTGGCGGCGATCGATCTTGTATTCGGTCATGGATGGTCTCTCGGGAATTGACGGATGCGCGCGTCAGCCGACATCGGTGGCATGGAAGACGAGGCAGGCGGAATGGACGTGCGGTAGCCGCCCGATGTCGTTCATGGTGGTGCCGAGCGCGCCGGCATCGGGCGCATCGACCACGACGATCAGCTTGCCGCGGGCATCGCGGCCGTGGATCTCACAGCCATCGAGCGCGAGGATGCCGGCTTCCACCGTATCGAGATGCGCGGGGCTCGCCTGCACCACGATGCTGGCGATCTCGCCGGACGGCGGCGCGATCACGGCTTCGGCTGTCAGCACTCGGCCGGTGATCAGGGCGCGGCGGTTGATGGCGGGAGAGGTCTTGAGCATGGATCCTCCTTGCGAGGGACGCGATGGTTCAATGCGCGGCCGGTGGGCCGGGCGGGCCTGCGATCATCTGGTAGATCCAGACCGTCAGCCCATAGGAACCAACGGTCGCGACCGCCAGCGCCGGCATCAGCACCGCGGTGAGAAACAGGAAGGCGAAGATTTCCATGCGCGTGCGACGCGGACGTGCGGTCGCGTCGCGGCCGGTGGCCGACATGATCGAGGACTCGTACTGATGGGGAAGATGAGGCGGCATCCGGGCCGCTGCCTCATTGCAGCATACGAATCTGCGGCGGATGTTCCTTGATTTGCATCAATGAGTTCGACGCCGCCCATTCCGAATCGCGCGGTACGGAAAATGGAACGTCAACAGCACGCGGCGGCGACGGCTCCGGCATGGACAGCTTGCGACCGGTACTCCACTATGTCTCTCAAGCAGAAAAATGCGGGGGGAGAGACGTCATGAGGTTCGGCATCTTCTACGAGCTGCAACTGCCACGTCCGTGGGAAGCGGGCGACGAGCTCAGGCTCTATCAGGATGCGCTGACGCAGCTCGAAATCGCCGACCGGCTCGGCTACCACTATGCCTGGGTGGTCGAGCACCATTTCCTCGAGGAGTATTCGCACTCGCCGGCTCCGGAAGCGTTCCTGGCCGCCGCCAGCCAGCGGACGAAAGACATCCGGCTCGGCCACGGCATTTTCCAGCTCACCACCAACCATCCGGCACGCGTCGCCGAACGCATCGCGGTGCTCGATCTCTTGAGCCGCGGCCGTTGCGAGTTCGGCATGGGCGAAAGCGCATCGATCACCGAGCTGACGCCATTCGGCCGCGACATGGAAACCAAGCGCGAGGTGTTCGAGGAGGCGGTTGCGGCGATCTTCCCGATGTTCACCAAGGTCGGCACTGAGCACCACGGCAAGTATTTCGACATTCCCTTGCGCAACGTGGTGCCGAAACCGCTGCAGAAGCCGCACCCGCCATTGTGGATGGCGTGCTCGCAACTGCCGACCATCGCGCGCGCCGGCGAAAACGGCTTCGGCGCGCTCGGCTTCCAGTTCGTCAGCGCCGATGCAGCGCATGCCTGGGTGCACGCCTACTACAACGCGATCACGAAGCGGCTGAAGAAGCTCGCCGACTATGAGATCAACCCGAACATGGCGCTGGTGTCGTTCTTCATGTGCGCGAAGACCGACGAGGAGGCCCGCAGGCGCGCCGACGGCGCCACCTTCTTCCAGTTCGCGCTGCGCTACTACGGCGCCGCGCAGAACCGGCAGCGCCCGGCGCCCGGCACGGTCAACATGTGGGACGAGTACAACAAGTGGAAGCGCGACAATCCGGAGGCGCAGGAGGCCGCGGTACGCGGTGGCCTGATCGGTTCGCCGGAGACGCTCCGCAGAAAGCTCCGGCGGTTCCGCTCTTCGCATATCGACCAGGTGATCCTGCTCAACCAAGCCGGCAAGAACACCCATGAGCATATCTGCGAGTCGCTCGAATTGTTCGCGCGTGAGGTGTTGCCGGAGTTTGAGCACGATGGCGAGCACGATGCCTGGAAGCAGGGCGTGCTGAGCGGCGATATCAAGCTCGAGGAGATCGATACGGCTGCCTTCACCGATCGTTACGGCAAGCTGGCGTTAAGCGTGAATCCGCAAAGCGCCCGCGCAGCCGGGTGATCATCTCGTGAGATCGCGTGATCAGGCCCGCGCGCCTGCGAAAATTTTCACCCCGCCATGGTCACGCGTCGAAACAAACGTCCCGTGCCGCAGCGTCGCGGGAGTGGCGTTATCGCTATTTTTCCGGACCGCTCGACAGGCGTTTCGCTGATCACCATCATCTCTTGCGCTGCACCACGTGAGATCTGTGGAACGGACGCCGTCGATCTGGCGCCGCTGCTGTTCTGACGTCTAGTCCGTGAGAGAAGAGATATGAGTCAAGACGCGTCCAAAGCCAACATCCTCTGGTTCCTGCCGACCCATGGTGATGGCCGCTATCTCGGCACCTCGACCGGCGCCCGCGAGGTCAATTTCAACTATCTGCGCCAGGTGGCGCAGGCCGCCGATCAGCTCGGCTATTTCGGCGTGCTGCTGCCGACCGGGCGAAGCTGTGAGGACTCCTGGGTCGTCGCCTCGGCGGTGGCGCCGTTCACCGAGCGACTGAACTATCTGGTCGCGGTGCGTCCGGGCCTGCAGTCGCCGAGCGTGGCGGCGCGGATGACGGCGACGCTCGATCGCATCACCAATGGCCGGCTGCTGATCAATGTGGTCACGGGCGGGGATCCGGTCGAGAACAAGGGCGACGGCATCTATCTCCCGCACAATGAGCGCTACGAGGTGACGCGCGAATTCCTTACGGTCTATAGCGACCTGCTCGCCGGCAAGACCGTGAACTTCAGCGGCAAGCACATCCGGATCGAGGACGGCCGGCTGCTGTTCCCGCCGGTGCAGTCGCCTGGGCCAAAGCTCTACTTCGGCGGCTCGTCGGATGCCGGCATTGATGTGGCCGTCGACACCGTCGACAAATATCTCACCTGGGGCGAGCCGCCGGCCGATGTCGCGGGCAAGATCGCCAAGGTCAGGGCCGTCGCCGAGCAGCGCGGGCGCAAAGTCTCCTTCGGCATCCGCCTCCATGTCATCGTGCGTGAGACCAACGCGGAAGCGTGGGCCGCGGCTGACGATCTGATCAAGCATGTTACGGATGAAACCATTGCGTCGGCGCAGAAGATCTTCGCGCGGATGGATTCGGTCGGCCAGCAGCGCATGTCACAACTGCACAATGGCCACCGCGACAAGCTCGAAATCAGCCCGAATCTCTGGGCCGGTGTCGGTCTCGTGCGCGGCGGCGCCGGCACAGCGCTGGTCGGCGATCCCATCACGGTCGCGGCACGGATCAAGGAATATCAGGATCTCGGCATCGACACTTTTATCCTATCAGGCTACCCTCATCTTGAAGAAGCCTATCGCTTTGCCGAGCTGGTGTTTCCGCTACTTGCGCTGGACCGGCCCGACAACGTGACCAGGCTCCGCGCGAACACCGGTCCGTTCGGCGAAACGATTGCGAATGAGCGCGCGCCGCTGAAGAGGGCCTCACAATCATGAGCGTGATCGAAAGCCTGCCGCGGGTTCGCCGCGCCCGCCTTCCCGGCGCCGACGGACTTGTGCCGTGGCTCGTGCCGCTTGCCATCCTCTTGATCTGGCAGGCGGCCAGCGTCGCCGGCCTGGTGCCGGTGCGCGTGCTGCCGGCGCCGAGCGACGTCGCGCGCGCCGGCTGGCGGCTGCTGCTGTCGGGTGAGCTCGCGCAGAACATCTGGGTCAGCTTCTGGCGCGCCGGCATCGGATTCCTGATCGGCGGCGGTATCGGTTTCGCCTTCGGCCTTGCCAACGGCCTGTCGCAGCTCTCGGCGAAGCTGACGGACACCACCCTGCAGATGGTGCGCAACATCCCGCATCTCGCATTGATCCCGCTCGTCATCCTCTGGTTCGGCATCGACGAGAGCGCAAAACTGTTCCTGGTTGCGCTCGGCGTGTTCTTTCCGATCTACCTCAACACGCTGCACGGCATCCGCACCGTCGATCCGCAATTGATCGAGATGGGCCGCGTCTACGGGATGACCGAAGGCGAGCTGTTTCGCCGCGTCATCTTCCCCGGCGCGCTGCCGTCGATCTTCGTCGGCCTGCGCTTTGCACTCGGCATCATGTGGCTCACGCTGATTGTTGCAGAGACCATCGCGGCCTCGTCAGGCCTGGGCTACATGGCGATGCAGGCCCGTGAGTTCATGCAGATCGACGTCGTCGTGCTGTCGATCCTGATCTACGCCCTGTTGGGTAAGCTCGCCGACAGCGCCTCGCGCGCGCTGGAGCGGCTCACCCTGTCGTGGCATCCCGCATTCAGCAAGGCTTGAGCACTCGCATGCAGCAGACACTTCGTTTCCCTCTGTCCGATGCCGATGTCATCGACCGCGGCGAGTTCGTCACGCAGGCGGAAGTCCTGCGCGACACGCGGACGGAGGCGCGTGGGTTGCCGCTGACCGTTCGCGATCTGCGCAAATCGTTCGGCGACAATCAGGTGCTGCGCGGCATCGATTTGCACATTCCGGCAGGCCAGTTCGTCGCGATCGTTGGCCGCTCCGGCTGCGGCAAGAGCACGCTGCTGCGGCTGATCGCGGGTTTGGACAAGCCGAGCGCCGGCAGCATCAGCTTCGGTGAGGCGGCGCGGCCCGAGGACGTGCGTGTGATGTTCCAGGAGCCGCGGCTGCTGCCCTGGGCGCGCGTGCTCTCCAATGTCGAGGTCGGACTTGGCCGGGATCGCAAGGCTTCCGGCGCGCAAGCCCGCGCCGAGCACGCCCTGGCGGAGGTCGGCCTCGCCGACAAGCGCGGCCAATGGCCGTCGGTGCTGTCGGGTGGACAGAAGCAGCGGGTTGCGCTGGCGCGCGCGCTGGTCTCAGGACCGCGCCTGCTCGCTTTCGACGAACCGCTCGGCGCGCTCGACGCGCTGACGCGCATCGCCATGCAGCGTTTGCTGGAGCGGGTCTGGGCCGATCAGGGCTTTACCGCGATCCTGGTCACTCACGACGTCTCGGAAGCCGTTGCGCTGGCCGACAGGGTGCTGGTGATCGAGGAGGGGCGCATCGCCGAGGATATCAAGGTCGAGATCGCGCGGCCGCGCGAGCGCGGCGCCGCCGATCTCGCCGCATTGGAAGGCGCGATCCTGCGCGAGCTGCTGGGCGAGGGGATCCCCGAGTAGGAGGTTATTAACGTCATGAACTCCATTGTCCGCATCATGCCCGACCCCAAGCTACGCAACGAGCCTGTCGCGCTCGATTTTCGCTCTGCCATGCGTCATCTCGTGGGCGGCGTCAGCGTCATCACCGTCGGTCGCGGCAGTGAGACGTCGGGCATGACCGTGACCTCGGTCTCGTCGCTGTCCGTGGAGCCGGCGTCGCTGATCGTCAGCGTCAACCGCGGCGCCTCGTCGTGGCCGATCCTGCAGCGCGAGCGGGTATTCGGCGTGAACATCCTGGCCGCCGACCAGCTCGAGGTCGCGGACCGCTTCGCGGGCAAGGGCGGCATCAAGGGCGCCGAGCGCTTTGCCGGTGTCGAATGGCGTAAGCGCGCGACCGGCGTGCCGCTGCTGGTCGGCGCGCTGGCGGCGTTCGATTGCGAGGTCGAGGACATCATCGAGCGGCACTCGCATGGCATCGTGATCGGCCGCGTGCTGCATGTCGATGCCGGCGTGCCGGCCGCCGCGCTGGCCTATTGGCAGGGCGACTACGTCACCGTGGACCGCGACGAGGATATGCTCAAGCTTGCCACCATGAGCGTGCCGAACCCGCAATCGACCCGGAAGTTCTGACGCGGCGTCGCCGCGGTGGGGTGGCTTTCGCGCCTCAGGTCCCGTAGAACCGCTTCATTCTCTCTCGGCAGAGCCAATGAAGCGCATCCTAACTCGCATCGGAACCTGGGCGATTTACGTGATCGGCACGCTTGCGATCATCTACCTCGCGCTCTACGCCTATGCCGTGTTCACCCGGCAGGAATTCGTGCCCGGCGATCCCATTCACATTTTCCGCAATCCCGAGGCGCCGAATTATTCGTGATGAGGATCGTCATTCCGGGGCGATGCGATAGCATCGAACCCGGAATCTCGAGATTCCGGGTCCATCGCTTCGCGATGTCCCGGAATGACGTCGCCAAATTCTAACCGACCGTGGTCGGCATGCGCGCGGCGTCACCTGCGCCCGGCGGTGGGATCGGCAGGCCGCCGTCGGCATATTCGTTCAGCTTGTTGCGCAAGGTGCGGATCGAGATGCCGAGGATGTTGGCGGCATGGGTGCGGTTGCCGAGGCAATGCTTCAGCGTCTCCAGGATCAGGTCGCGCTCGACATCGGCGACGGTGCGGCCGACCAGCGCCCGCGTCACCTGCTCGGCGGCCATGGTGGCATGCGCCACCGCCGGCTGGGTCTTGACGATATCGAGACGGTCGCCGTCGGGAGTGAGGATCGCATCGGGCCCGATCTCGTCGCCGGTCGCCATCAGCACCGCGCGATGCATCGTGTTCTCGAGCTCACGGACGTTGCCCTGCCAGCGATTGGTGGACAGCACCCGCTTGGCGTCGGCCGAAATCGGGCGCAGCGGCACGCCATTGGCATCGGAGTATTTGCGCGCGAAATGATGCGCGAGCTCGAGGATGTCGGCCGGGCGCTCGCGGAGCGGCGGGATCTTCAGATTGACGACGTTGAGGCGGAACAGCAGGTCTTCGCGGAAGCTGCCCTCGCGCACGGCGTCGGCGAGATTGCGGTTCGAGGTCGCGATGATGCGGATGTCGACGGGGACGGGCCGGGTGCCGCCGACACGATCGATGACGCGCTCCTGGATGGCGCGGAGCAGCTTCGACTGCAGCCGCACGTCCATCTCGGAGATTTCGTCGAGCAGCAGCGTGCCGCCGGTCGCCTCCTCGAACTTGCCGATGCGGCGGGCGATGGCGCCGGTGAAGGCGCCCTTCTCATGGCCGAACAGCTCGGATTCCAAGAGGTGCTCGGGGATCGCGGCGCAGTTGATCGAGATGAAAGGGCGTTTCGCGCGCGCCGAGCGGCTGTGCACGTAGCGCGCCAGCACCTCCTTGCCGGTGCCGGATTCGCCGGTGATCATCACCGAGGCATCCGAGCCCGCGATCTGCTGCGCCAGCTTGATCACCTTGGCCATGGCGTCGTCGCGATAGACGAGGTCGCGCGAGTCGTTGGCGACCGCGGCCAGAACGGCGGCGATCAGCTCCGGATCGGGCGGCAGCGGAATATATTCCTTGGCGCCGGCATGGATCGCGGCGACCGCTGCGCGGGCATCGGTGGTGATGCCGCAGGCGACGATCGGCACATGGATGTGCTCGGCATCGAGCCGCATCACGAGATCGCGGATGTCGATGGCGACGTCGACCAGCAGGAGGTCGGCGCCCTTGCCGCCGCGGAGCACGCGCATAGCCTGCTCGTTGTCCTCGGCGTGGGTGACGGTCGCGCCATTCTGCATGGCGATCTTGGTGGCGGCGGTGAGCTGACCCTTCAGCGTGCCGACGATGAGAAGCCGCATGTCGATCTCCTATTGACTGGTCCGCGCGGCTCGCTCCCCAAGCGCGCGACGATGCTGCCTGTTAGTTGCGATCCGACTTGATGATTTCCGTCATGGTCACGCCGAGCTTGTCTTCGACCAGAACGACCTCGCCGCGCGCCACCAGGCGGTTGTTGACGTAGATGTCGATGGCCTCGCCGACGCGGCGGTCCAGCTCGAGCACGGTGCCAGGTCCGAGCTTGAGCAGCTCGCCGACGTCCATCTTGGAGCGGCCAAGCACGGCCGAGACCTGCACCGGCACGTCGAACACGGCCTCGAGGTCGGCGGCGATGCGCGCGGCCTGATCTTCCTCGTTGTAGCTGACGTCGCCGAGCGGCGGCGCATCGGCGCTGTTGAGATCGGGCAGCGGGATGTGAGAATCAGTGTCGCTCATGACTTAAACCCCCTTGGCCGCGCCGGCAGCCTGATTCCTGGACGCCATATATCGCCCGACGAGTTCGTTGATCTTGGTTTCGATCGCGGCACGCTCCAGCACGACGCCGCCGTCGGCCCACTCGATCCGGCAGTCGCCGGTTGGAACTTCGGGCTCGGCCAGGATCACCAGGCGGCCTTCGAAGCCGCTCTGCTTGGCGAGCTTCTCGATCCGCTCCCGGGCGCTATCGTAAAGCTGGTCATTGATGCGCACGACCAGATGCGGCGTCGCCACCAGATGGGCGAAGCAATCCTTGACGAGGCCGGTGATCTCGCCGAGCGGCTCGGCTGCAACCAATGCGCTGCAGAGCTTGCGCGCGACCGCGATCGCCACCTCGACGGCCTCGGTCTCCATCCGCGCTTCGACGCCGGAGACGCGCGAAGCGATGCCGTGCAGATGGATCTTGATTTCCTCCAGCGCGCTCGCCATGCGGCGGTCGGCTTCGACCCGGGCCTCGCGCTGGGCGGCCTCGTGGCCGTTGCGGTAGGCGGCCGCCTCGGCGGCGGCAATCTTCTGCGCGATCTCGGCCGTGGTCGCCGGCCGTTCGCGGTGCCGCTCGGGAGCGGAGAAATCCGTATCGAACAGGAATTTCGCGGGCGCTGCCATCAATACACCAGCTCGTCGTCGGCACGGTTCTTGGTGAGCATGATCTCGCCCTTGGCGGCGAGGTCCTTGGCGAGGTTGACCAGCAGCGCCTGCGCCTCGTCGACGTCGCGCAGGCGGACCGGTCCCATCGCGGCCATGTCGTCCTGGAGCATCTTGGCGGCGCGGGAGGACATGTTGGTGAAGAAGAAGTTGCGGACCTCCTCGTTGGCGCTCTTGAGCGCAATGCCAAGCTTGTCCTTGTCGACATTGCGCATCAACGTCTGGGCCGAGGCGGAGTCGAGCTTGATCAGGTCGTCGAAGGTGAACATCAGCGCCTTGATGCGCTCGGCGGATTCGCGGTTCTCTTCCTCGAGCGAGGTGATGAAGCGGGTCTCGGTCTGGCGGTCGAAATTGTTGAAGATCTCGGCCATCACCTCGTGGGCGTCGCGTCGGCGGGTCTGCGACAGGTTCGACATGAACTCGGTGCGCAGAGTCTGCTCGACGCGCTCGATCACCTCCTTCTGAACGGCCTCCATCCGCAGCATGCGGCCGATGACGTCGAGCGCCATGTCCTCGGGCAGGATGGCGAGCACGCGTGCCGCATGCTCCGGCTTCAGCTTCGACAGCACCACCGCGATGGTCTGCGGATATTCGTTCTTCAGGTAGTTGGCGAGCACCTCTTCCTGGACGTTGGAGAGCTTCTCCCACATGTTGCGGCCTGCGGGCCCGCGGATCTCGTCCATGATGCCGGTGACGCGCTCCGCCGGCAGATACTGCTGCAGCAGTCGCTCGGTGGCGTCGAAATTGCCCATCAGCGCGCCCGAAGCCGACATCCGCGAGACGAATTCGAGCATCAGGTCCTCGACCACGTCGGCTTCGACCGTGCCGAGGGTGGACATCGCCAGCGACAGCTCACGCACCTCGTCGTCATCGAGCTGCTGCCAGATCTTGCCGCCATACTGCTCGCCGAGCGCCAGCATCATGACGGCGGCGCGCTTCGGTCCGCTGAGGGGCTCGGTCTTCGCGCGTCCGGCCTGGCGGCTCGCGAGCGTCGCGATGACGGTGGAGATGTCGTTGGCGTTGGCGTTCTGCGTTTGCGGGAGCGACATGGGGCTTCTGACTGTTCGGGTCTGACGGCTTCAATTTCTGGCGGATCAGGTCTGCGGTTCGGCGAGCCACTGGCGGATGATGCCGGCAGCTTCGCCGGGGTTGCGCTCGGCGAGTTCGCCGACGCGGTGCACCGACTGGGCGTGCACCTGGCCCTGGACCTGGGCGACGTCGATCAGATGCGCGGTCTGTTGGGCGGTCACGGCGGGAAGCTGCACCGTCTCGTCGGTGACCGTCGGCGTCGGACCGGTCAGCGCCTTGACCTCTTCGGAGGCGAGGATCTTCTTCACCAGCGGCCGGATCACCATGAACATCACGACGAGGCCGAGCAGCATCATCACGCCGAGCTCGATGATGTACATGACGTCGTCCTTGGTGAACTGGATCATGCCAAGGAAGCCGCTCGGTTCCGAAAGCTGCGGCACCGCTGGGGCATCCGCAAACTTCAGGTTGACCACCTCGACCTGGTCGCCGCGCTTCTGGTCGAAGCCGATCGCCGAGCGCACCAGGGCCGCGATCTGCTCGAGCTCGTCCTTGCTGCGCTCCTTGTAGACCAGGTCGCCTTTCTCGTTCTTGACGTAGGCGCCGTCGACCAGGACCGCGACCGAGATGCGGTTGACGCGGCCGGCTTCGGTGACCTCGGTCTTCGTGGTCCGGGAGATCTCGTAATTGTTGGTCTCTTCGGTCTTCTTGCTCTGGTCGCGCGCCGCCTGCTGGTTGCCGTTGTTCTGCTGGGCGCCCGGCAGGTCGTTGTTGACGGTGACCTGGCCATTGTTCTCTGCGGTGGCCGACGACTCTTCTCGGGTCTGGCTGGAGCGTAGCACCCGGCCTTCCGGATCGTATTTGTCCGAGGTCTGGGTGATCCGGTTGAAGTCGAAATCGGCGGAGAGTTCGACGCGGGCGCGGCCCTGTCCGACCACCGAGGAGACGATGTCCTCGACCTGCTTGCGCATCCGCTTTTCGAAGGCCGTGCGGCGCTCGTCGCCGACCGCCTGGTCGACGTCGGACAGCGAGCCGTCGGCGAGCAGCTGGCCTGCCTCGTCGACGATCGAGACCCGCTGCGGCTTCAGCCCGTTGACGGCGGAGGCGACGAGGTGGCGAATGGCGCGGATCTGCGCCGCCTCGAGCGCGCCGCGCACGCGCACGACGATCGAGGCCGACGGCTCCGGCGTCTCGCGCGCGAACAGCGGCCGTTCGGGGAGCACGAGATGGACGCGCGCCGCCTGGACCCGGTCGATGCCGCGGATGGTGCGGGCGAGCTCGCCTTCGAGAGCGCGCAGATGGTTGATGTTCTGGACGAAGCTCGTGGTGCCGAGCGCGTCCGACTTGTCGAAGATCTCGTAGCCGACGCCGCCGCCCTTGGGCAGGCCGCCCTCGGCGAGTTTCATGCGCAGCCGCGTCACCTTGTCCTTCGGCACCAGGATGACGCTGCCTTCGTTGCGGATCTCGAAGGGAATGCCCTGCCGTTCAAGGTCTTTGATGATGCTGGAGGAGTCCTCCATGCTGAGATCGGTGAATAGTGTCGTCATCTGCGGGGTGGTCACCCGCATGATGACGAAGGCAAAGAAGCCGATCAGCGCAGCCGTGACGGCAATCATCGCCATCAGCCGGGCCGCACCCAAACCCTTCAGGAAGTCCACGAGACTTTGCAAGCAACTGCCCCACAGTTCGGCATTTCACAGGTGGCCGCTCGCGGAGGATTTAAGCTTCGCCGGCCTTTACGGCCGCTTGCAATCAAGCGCGAAACTCGACCCTTCCGTTGCCCCGACACCCTGCATTCCAAATGGCCCTCGATCCCGACTGCGCGCCCCGCAGAGAAGCGGCGAAGTTTGAATCGGGCCACTGGGCAATTATTGCCTATGGGAAGGTTTCGATATGGTTAACGGAGGTTAAAGGATGTTTACAGAGTTGGTGCGCGAAGCCGCGACATCCGCGAACCTCGCAACCGTCGTGCCCACGAAAAAAAATCGGCTTGGCGGGGCCAAGCCGATCTCATGAAAAGCGATGTCGATAAGGGATTACTGCCGGTATTGCTGGATCCGGGTGGTGCGCAGGCCGGCGAGGCCGTGCTGATCGATCGAGAACTGCCAGGACAGGAATTCGTCGACGGTCAGCGTGTAGCGGCTGCAGGCTTCCTCGAGGGATAACAATCCGCCGCGAACAGCGGCCACGACCTCGGCCTTGCGGCGAATGACCCACCTCTTGGTGCCCGGTGCGGGCAAATCCGCGATGGTGAGTGGACTGCCGTCGGGCCCGATGACGTATTTCACCCTCGGGCGATGGGGTTCTGTCATGGTGTACTCACAAACTCTTAACCACTGAACTCACGGTACCAACCTACGCCGGTCCGCTTAAAATTTGCCTAAGCCAAAGGCCGCAATGAGACGGGACTTGCAAATGCTGGTTGTCCCGGCGCCGAACGACGCCAGGACCTCAAACAAGGTAAATGGTTTGTTAATTCCGTCCGGGCCTTGGGCCCGAATGATGCGAGCTTGATCCGAAAGCTCAGGATCAACGATCTGCCGACGACGACCGCAGCGGCCTAATTCACGATGCGCTTGATCTGGTTGACCGTAAAACTCTGACCGGCAATCGACAGCATCGGCGGCTGCTGGGTGAGATCGACGGAGGATACCACGCCCTGCACCTGCGTCGTGATCGCGACTGGGTTGCCGGAGCTGTCGGTTGCGGTCGCCGTCAACTTGTACTGCCCGTCAGGCCACTGCGAGCCGTCGGAGCCCTGACCGTTCCACTGGAAGGGCTGGTTGTCACCCGCATTGACCGAGAGCTTGCCGCTATAGACGGTTGCACCACTCGAATTGGTGATCGTGACGGTCATATTGCAGGCGGAAGGGATGCTGAGATCCCAGGTCGCCTTCGAGCTGGAGAGGCTTGCGGTCGAACCGTCGACGACAGCGGTCCTCCCGACGAAGTTCAGCGCCTGGGTCGACTGCGTCGTCTGCTGCAGCGAGACCAGCGAGGTGAGCTGGTCGTTGGTCTTGAGCTGCTGCTCGACTGAGGCGAACTGGACGAGCTGCTGGGTGAACTGGTTGGTGTCCAGCGGATCGAGCGGGTTCTGGTTCTGCAGCTGGGTCGTCAGCAGCGTCAGGAAGGTCTGGAAGTTGCCCGCGATCGAATTGTTCGCGGTCGACGACGTGCTGCTGCCGGACGACGACGTGGTCGGCGTGTTCGTGGTTCCCGAAACGACCGGGCTCCCTGTGATTGCGTCGCCAGTGGCCATGATTGGTTTCCCTTAAACCCGGATGTCGATGCCGCCGTTCGAACTGAACATGCGACCGTAGGACCGTCCCGCAGCCACGGCGGGCGTGGCATCCTCGTCGCTGACGATGATGCGCTGCGCGTTGCCGTTGGACTGGTCGTTGCTGCCGTTCTGGCCGGAGGTGGATTGATCGCGGAGGCTGAACTGGAGGCCGCCGCTGCCGGTCTTCAGACCGGCGTCATTGAGTGCCTGCTGGAGCTGCGGCGCGGTCTGCTGCAGCATCGACAGGGTCTCGGGCTTCTCGACCCGCAGATGCGAGGTGACCTGGCCGCTGCGGTCGACGTCGATGCGGACATCGATGCGGCCGAGCTCGGCCGGGTCGAGCCGGATCTCGAAGCGGCTCTTGCCGTTCAGCGCCGAGCCCGCAATCTCGACCGCCAGCCCGCTGAGCGGCACCGCGGCCGAGGTCGCAACCGTGGCGGTCAGGTTCGCCGCTGCCACGGGGGCCGCGGTCGGCTGAGTCGCAAGCTGCGGTTGCAGGGCAGTCGCCGCCTGGAGATTGGAATCCGAGACCGAAAGCGTGCCTTGCGCGTTGGCGGACGTGCTGGAGCGCTCATGCGCGGCCGGCGCTGGTTCGGCATTGCCGTTGCCCTTGCCGGGATCGGTGACGACGAGGCTGCCATCGGGCTTGTCGGCCGTAGCCGCCTGCTGCGCGGCGTCGGCGTGGGTCGGCTGCGCGGTCTGCGCCGGTGCTGCCGTTTGATCGGTTTTCGCGTTGGCGTCGGCCGCCGGGACAGATGCGGCCTTGCCCTGCGCCGGCGCCTTGGTCTTGGCGCCAGCCTGGGCTGCCGCATCGACCATGGCCGCGAAGGCCGGGTTGGCGGTCGGCGCTTCATCCGTGGTGGCGGTCGTCGCTGTCGTGGTTGCCGTCGTGGCCGCGCCCTTGGCGGAAGGATCAGCCGCCTTGGCACTGCCGTTGGCGGAATTGGCCGCAACCCCGGCCGGCCCACCGGTCGTCGCCGGCATGCCCGGCATCGCCGGTCCGGCGCCGGTCGCCTGAGCATTGGCGGCGGTTGCCGCGGCAACGGCGGCGGTGGCTTCAATCGTCGTCGTCGCGGAGGACGATGCGTTCGCCGGTGCGGCGTTCGGCTGGATCACCGCAGCGGCCCCCGCCGGCACGGCGGTTGGATCGACTGCCGCCGTCGTGTCGGTGCCGTCATCCTTGCTGCTCTTGTCCTGGTCCGCCTTGCCGGCCGCAGTGCCGTCGCCGGACTTCGCCGTGCTGGTGGTGTCGGACTTGGTATTAGACTTGCTGTCGCTCGATGAGGTCTTGTCGCTCTTGCCGACGGAATTATCGGCGGCCGAGCTGGTCGGCGCGCTAGTGTCGCTGGGCACGCTTGATTGATTGGCGGCGCTGTCGCTGCGGGAGGTGGAGGTATTGCTGGAAGAGGTCGTGCTGCTGCTGCGCCGCGACGACGGCTGCGCGTTCGGCGGCGAGCTGCTGGACGGATCGGCCGAGGTGGTGGCATCGATCAGCGCCGAGAAGCTATCGGTGTATTGCGACGGATCGGGCCGGGTGGATTTCGGCGCGGTGCTCTGGAAGGCCGTGCTGGCCGGGATGTCGCTGGAGACGCTGAACACCTTGGAACCTTTCACGATTGAACAATCGTCCCAGTTCAGCAAGGAGCGGGCCAAGTGCGTTCGCGAAAAATTTTTCATATATATCAGATTGTTACGAAGATTTCCCCGTAACTTTCCGCAACGCGAAAGCCCCGCCATTTCTGCCCGGCCGGCAAGATTTGCCGCTCAGGCCTGCGGGAAGCATGATTGCTTCGCAGGACGTGCGCCTATATTAAAGAAGTGCTGTCCCAGTCGTTTCCGCATCGGCCGCAATCCCTTGGTCTGGAATCGCGCAAAGGGGTTTGCCAACGCATGATGGCGCCGGGCGAAGAGGTCTCCGCGACGGAGCCTGTTCCCTCGAGGCCGCGATCGCAGTGACCTGAAACATGCTCAACAGTCTCGATCTCGAAGGCCGTCCGGAGGATACCAGGGTTGTCGTTGCCATGTCGGGCGGCGTCGATTCGTCGGTGACGGCCGCGCTGTTGAAGTCGGAAGGCTACGACGTCGTCGGCATCACGCTGCAGCTCTACGATCATGGCGCGGCGACCCATCGCAAGGGCGCCTGCTGCGCCGGCCAGGACATTCATGATGCGCGCAACGTCGCCGAGCGGCTCGGCATTCCGCATTACGTGCTGGACTATGAGGATCGGTTCCGGGAGCAGGTGATCGACAATTTCGCCGCGAGCTATGCTTCCGGCGAGACGCCGGTGCCGTGCATCGAGTGCAACCGCGCCATCAAGTTCGGCGATCTCCTGAAGACAGCACGCGAGCTCGGCGCCTCGGTGCTGGCGACCGGGCATTACGTCGCCTCGCGCCGGCTCGCCTCCGGATCGCGCGCGCTCATTTGTGCTGCAGATAGCGACCGCGACCAGAGTTACTTCCTGTTCGCGACCACGCGCGAGCAGCTCGACTACTTACGCTTTCCGCTCGGCGACATGACCAAGCCGGAGGTGCGCGAGCTCGCGCGCCGCTTCGGTCTCGAAGTCGCCGACAAGCACGACAGCCAGGACATCTGCTTCGTACCGACGGGGCGCTACACCGACATCATCGGCCGCTTGCGCCCGAACGCGATGGAGCCCGGCGAGATCGTCGATCTCGAGGGCAGGGTGCTCGGCGCCCATCACGGCATCGCCAACTTCACCATCGGCCAGCGCAAGGGCCTCGGCATCGCCGCTGGTGCGCCGCTCTATGTGGTGAAGCTCGATGTGACGTCGCGCCGCGTCGTGGTTGGTCCGCGCGAGGCCTTGCGCACGCATCGCATCGTGCTGCGCGAGGTCAACTGGATCGGCGACGACACGCTCGATGCGGCCGTGCGCGATGGCCTCGAGCTGTTCGTGCGGGTGCGCTCGACCCGTCCGCCGCAGCCGGCCTGGCTGCGCGGCGCTCACGGTCATTACGAGGTCGAGCTTGCCGGCGGCGAGGAGGGCGTCTCGCCCGGGCAGGCCTGCGTGTTCTACGACGCGCCAGGCGGCCGGGCCCGCGTGCTCGGTGGCGGCTTCATTCAGAGCGCGGAAGCGAAGGGGGCCTCGGCCGGCGGCATCGCGAGGCAGCGGCGGCTGGCCGAAGTGATCCGCGGCTAATCAGATCAGGGCAAGAGGGGCATGGGGGACATCGACCGCGCTGGGGTCGAAAAGGCCTATGAGCGCTGGGCGCCGGTCTACGACCTGGTGTTCGGAAAAGTATTCGATCACGGACGGCAATCGACCATCGCGGAAGCCGATCGCATCGGCGGCCGCGTGCTCGATGTCGGCGTCGGCACCGGGCTATCGCTGTCGGACTACTCGCCGACGACGAAGATTTGCGGCGTCGACATTTCCGAGCCGATGCTGCGGCGGGCGCAGCAGCGCGTGCGCGACGAGGGGCTCCTCAACGTCGAGACGCTCGCGGTGATGGACGCCAAGCATCTCGCCTTCGCCGACAATTCCTTCGATGCGGTGGTCGCGCAATATGTCATCACCGCGGTGCCGGATCCGGAGGCCACGCTGGACGATTTCATCCGCGTGCTGAAGCCGGGCGGTGAGCTGATCCTGGTCAACCACATCGGAGCCGAGAGCGGGCCGCGGCGGCTGTTCGAACTCGCCTTCGCGCCGGTGGCGCGCCGGCTCGGCTGGCGGCCGGAATTCCCCTGGGAGCGTCTGGTCAAATGGGCCGCGCGGCATGGCGGCGTCACGCTCGCCGAGCGCCGCCCGATGCCGCCGCTCGGGCATTTCTCGCTGATCCGCTACCGCAAGGGCTGAGGCTTCGGGTTCCACAAGCCACGCGCGCGTGACGGAACGAGTGGGCCGGCTTCGGCGTTGCCCGGCCATGAGCATCAGGCAATCACTCCTCATGTCGTTCCTGCTGGCTGCGGCTGCGACCACGGCGGGCGCTCAGGCGCCGCCATCGCCGGCCACTCCACCGCAGGCGACGGCGCCCGCACCCAATCAGAACGAGGCTTGTGCGCCATCGAGCAAGAGCGGCATGCCCGCACCCGACGGCGTCACAACCGGCCAAGCAAGCGAGCCGCTCGGCGACAAGCTCGCCAAATCGGGCGGCGTGCTGTGCCCGCCGTCGACGGCGGATTCGGAGATTCATGCGCCGACGCCGGAAGGCGGCAACACGCCGGTGATCCCACCGCCCGGCAGCCCCGGCGGCAATCCCAATGTGGTGCCGAAATAGCGCCATTAAGCTCGGATGATGAGGCGGCGCGAAGCGGGAGAAAAGCGAAACGGAATCAATTTGGTAGCGGGGGTCCGCTACGTTCAATCCCCCCGACCGATTCAGTCGCTGGAATGGGCCATCGCGGTGTAGGTCTGGTGCGGCACAGCTCGCCGGGTACTTGTCCGCTATCATTGCCCGAAGCGGACTTTATGATGAATGGGGATTTCAGCGGAGGCGATAATCCGACGAGCACAATATGAGCGGTGCAACTACTTCAGGATAAGAGAGTCTGGTCCCATCACCTCGATCCAACCATCAACGCCGATCGCCTCGGCCAGGAGTTTCTTGATCGTCTTCTTGTTGAGGATCCAGTCAGCGGGAACAATTCCGCTAACTCCCGAAAGACCGCTTTGGAAGGTGGCGTTACTCCTGATGGTCGGTTCGCTAATCTGCGGCGTCCCACTATGGCAATTCGTCAAGTAATAAACGTGCCAATTTCCGCCATTTGTCCGATAACACCCTTCAGCGTGCGCCACGCCTTCCTCTGGCACGACGATGTCAAATGTGACTTCTCCAAGTCTTCTGGGTCCGTCTTGATTTTCGAGTGCAAATTGTTCGGGCGTGTTCGGCACCGGCTCGCTCAACAAAACCACCTCGGTTACGACACCCGAGCGATGCTGAACGCGGGCGAGGTCCAGGAGGGAATCCGTGTGATCGCTTTTGCCATATCGGCGCTGGCCGCGTGGCGAGCCATCACCGCGGCCCGATCCGGGTTAACCTCGCCAACTTTCCAATATTGATGGTGCCCGTTCGTTTCCGTTCGAACGATCCACCCGATGGTATTCGTCATAATGTTTGAGGCGAACGAACCGCCGATCACAAGGCCAGCTACCAGAACTACTTAGGGAACAAGCGTAAACCGCCATACGCATAGAGTGGCCGAGTTTAGCCCAAAACCATCAAGAGCCGGGTATCGGAAGTTGCTTACGTGAGCGCCAGCCGCCACCAAAGCGAGCAGAAAAGCTTTTCCAAGTTTTTCAATATGTTAGGCGAGTTTTGGTAGCGGGGGAGGGACTCGAACCCCCGACCCCAGGATTATGATTCCCGTGCTCTAACCAGCTGAGCTACCCCGCCACGGCGTTCGGCCGGTCGTTGTCGACCATAGGGCTGCGAACGCGCGGCATATAAGGAGGGGCACCGCAGCCTGTCAAGCAAACCTCGCAGGCATCCGCGGGGCTTGCCCAAATCTCCACATACCCGGGTTCCCGTCCTGCCATCGCAGACATTCGCCAGCTTATCCTCTACCTGAGCGGGTGAGAGGATGAACCTGCATCGACCGATATCGGACATATCGAGATGTCGGCGTGACGCGCCGGGCGGCGGCGCGTCGAATGTCGACGGCTTGAAGCACGCCCACCAGGGCGCTTGGGAGCTTGGCCATGGTGCGCTCGATCGCGACGCGAAGCTGTGATCCGGCGCGCACCGGTGCCAACAATGAGGAGATCGTTCTCACCGCATCGGCCGTGCGCGGCAAGGGCATCGCGAAGCTGTTCAGCCTCGCCATTCCTGACGATCCGCGGTTGGAGGCTCAGCCGCTGGCGATCGGGGGCGTGCGGCTCAGGGACGGCTCGGTGCGCGACCTGATCCTGCAGGCCAGCATGGGCAATACGGTGTTTGCCTTCGATGCCGAAACCGGCGCGGCGGTCTGGTCGCGCTTTCTCGGACGGCCGATCACAGGTACGCGCGACGTCGATCGCTGGCTGGTCAATATCAACTGGGGTATCCTGTCGACGCCGGTGGTCGACGAGGCCGCTGGCCTTCTCTATGCGTGTGCCTGGATCAGCGAGGATGATGGCACGGCCGCGAGGGCGCAGCATGTCCTGGCAGCGCTGCACCTTGCCGACGGCACGCTGGCGCGGCCGCTCCTGAACCTCGAAGGCGCCGTCTACGCGCCGCCCGGCCTGCCCAGGCAGACCTTCGCCTCGGCGCAGCGCAAGCAGCGTGCTGGCTTGGCGCTGACCCAGAACCACGTGCTGATCCCGTTCGGCACCATCGCGGAAACCTCCAAGACCGCGCGCGGCTGGCTGCTGGCCGTCGATGTCGATGCCAATCCGATGCGAATCGCCGCAACCTGGTGCTCGACCGTGACAGGCTTCGGCGGCGGCATCTGGCAGAGCGGGGCGGCACCGACGATCGGTCCGGACGGATCGATCTATGTCGTCACCGGCAACGGATCGTTTGCACCGGCGCATGGCGATTACGGCGAGAGCATCGTCAGATTGAAATTGACGACCGGCGAGCAGGCGCGTTTCGACGTCGCCTCCTGGTGGTCGCCTTGGACCGATGCCGCGCGGACCGGTCGCGCTCCCGAAGATTTCGCGATGGACGAGGAGGAGCGCCCGCTGCCGTCCAATGTCAGTGCCACGGCTGTCGCAGGCCATGCCAAGCGTCTCGGCCTTGCGATGCATGAAGCGGTGGCGCGCGAGATCGCGCACGTGACCGTCAGCAGCGGCGCGCATGAGGATGATGCCCGCATCGCTGCATTGATCGCGGACCATATGGACATGATGGATGAGCCGATCTGGGCCGATCAGGATTTTGGCTCGGGCGGCGCTGTTTACGTCGAATCGGCGCGCGCCGTGCTGGCCGCTGGCAAGGACGGCGTCCTCTACACCGTGGATGGGATCGCACTCGGTAATTCGCAGCCCGCCGACCTCACCCCGGAGCATTCCGTATCCAACTACGCCAAGCTGCGCGCGCCGCCGATCCTCTACACTTATTTCGATCCGGCCATGCAGCCTGCGCCGGCGTCGCCGGACGCGCTGAACAAATACGTACAGGGCGCGACGCGGCATCTGCACGGAACGGCGCTGCTGTTCCGCTCGGCAGTGCACGGGACGATGCACATCGTGGGCGGCGAGAACAGCGCGCTGCGCGCCTGGGCGATCGCGGCCGACGGCCGCTCGACCTATCTCGCCGGCTCCGACGAGATCGCATCCGCGCAGTCGCCGCGGCCGCCGGGCGGCATGCCGGGCTGGAGCATCGCGCTCGCATCCAATGTCGGCGCTGATGCCATCGTCGCGGCGATGATCCCCTACAAGGACAGCAATATGAGCCTCAGTCCGGGGCGCTTCCTGATCTACGACGCGCAGAGTTTTGCGTCGAACGCCGATGGTTCGAAGCGCCTGCAGGTGGTGTGGGACAGCCAGGATTGGGGCCCCGAGCACGCTTTCACGCATCCCAAGTTCAATCGTCCGATCATCTGGAAGGGGCGCATCTATCGGCCGAGCTATGACGGGCGCATCGATGTCTACGGGCTGACGCCGTGAGCATGGTGAATGACGCGTGAACGGTGCCAGAGACGTTTATCTTGCAGCAACGCTATTGGCTGACCTCCGGAAATGTCCGGATTTCGCCCGCGCCGACAATCGCGTAGGTTGAGGTCAGCCCATTTTTGGGCGTTTCCTCCCTAGACTTGGCCGCTCGCACCTGATTGGTGCAAGCGGCTTTCTTTTGCGCCGCTGCGCGCGCCATCAATGAATGCAAGGATGCCGGGATTGAGCACGTCGGCACGGATCGTCAGCATGCCGTGCGGATATAGCCCTTGTAGATCTTCAGCGTCGCGTGCGTGAGGATCTTTGCCGACAGCAGCGCGGCAGAGGCGAACGTCTTGCGAATTGAAAAGGACGCGCGCGCGTACGCTGGAAGGCACGTCGTACGCCTTACCTAACATGTTGCCGCTCGTGGCGATCGAATCATCGCAAGCGGAATAATCCCGTTCGCATCGGCAGCTGATCGCGAGCGGCTGTCACTTAACTACGGCAATACTCGATACCCTTCCTGTTTCTGCGGTCACGATGGCGATCAGGCAAGCAGAGTCTGGTGCCCTTTAAGCTCCTTCTCGTCAAAGTTGAAAATTCGAGAGTGTTGCTACTGAGATACACAACTTCCGCGTCAAATTGGCTAGATTAAGGCCGGAAACAACAACATTTTTGCAGTGCAACAATCTCTTTGCAGTTGTTTCGGCCGAAACGACACGATGGAGCCAATGCTAATGAAGAAGCTTTTGCTGAGCACCGCGGCCTTGCTGACACTGGCCGCGCCCGCGTCGGCGGCCGATCTGGCCGCTAAACCCTACGTCAAGGCGCCCCCGCCGGTCGTCGCGCCGATCTATGATTGGACCGGCTTCTACATCGGACCAAACGTCGGATGGGGCGAAAGCCGCAATTGTGTGGATTTCGTCACCGCGGCAGGAACGATCGCGAGCGGTTGCCGTGATCGTTCAGGAGCCGTCGCCGGCGGGCAGATTGGGTATCGCTGGCAAGCCAATCAGTTCGTGTTCGGACTGGAAGCACAAGGCGATTGGGCCGACCTCACCAACACGCGGGTCAGCCTGTTCAATCCGACGCTCTCAACCACTTCAAAGACCGACGCCCTTGGCCTCTTCACCGGCCAACTCGGCTGGGCGTGGAATGCCACACTGTTATACGTGAAGGGCGGTGCGGCCGTGACTAGTAATCGGTTCAGCATATTCGACAACACCACCGGCATCGGTCTGGTCTCGGCGAGCAACACGCGCTGGGGCGCAACAGTAGGCGCCGGCGTGGAGTATGGCTTCGCACCGAACTGGTCGGCCGGAATTGAATACGACCATCTGTTCATGGGGCATGCAAACAACTCCTTCTCTGTAGCCGATCCGCGGCTTGCAGCTGTACTCAACGACCGCATCAGCCAAGATGTGGACATGGTCACGCTGCGTTTTAATTATCGTTTCGGCGGCTTCGGAGTTCCCCCAGTTGCGGCGAGATACTGACCTTTTCTCCATATCTCTCTGCACCAACCGGGCCGGGCATGTTTGCCCGGCCCTTTTTGCTAGTTGGGCATATCTCGATGGATACGAAGAATCGGTCGCTGGTTGCTGGCTACGGCCGCTCGATCGACGACATCGTCGCGGCCAAGCCGACGGCGGCGTTCGATGCCAAATGGTGGCAGTTCGTCATTACGCCGGCCTTCTTCACGCGCCTGGTCTATCAGGGCGTGCTGGCCGCGATGTCGATGGCTGGTCGGAAGCGCTGCCAGTGTCGGGCGCCTGCCGCAGCATGAAGTGACCGAACGCCGTGGCGATCGGCTGGTCTGGATCGGTCTGCCAGGCGCGCGCCTCGAATGCCACCACGCGCCGGCCCTGCTTGACGATCGAGACGCTGGCGAAAGTGTCGAGCGCGCGGCCTGAGCGCAGATAGTTGACAGTGAGGCCGATCGGCTTCGGCATCGCCGTCACGCCGAGTTCGCGCCTGACGCCGACGATGGCGGTGGTCTCGAGGAAAGCGCCGGTCATGCCGCCATGGATCGCCGGCAGCACCGGATTGCCGATGATCTTGGGCGAGAACGGAAGCCACAGCGTGCCATTCTCCTGGATGCGGATGCCGAGCCAGCGCGCGAACGGGCTGGTGGGAAACGGCCCGCTCGGGTCCTCAGGCGCGTCGAGCCCGGATGGCACGCCGTCGTTCAGCGGGCGGTCCTTGAGCATGTTGGTGCGGTTGGCGCCGATCATGAAGCAAGCGGTTGCGGTCGCCACCGGATCGTCCTCGGATTTCTGATAGGCGCTGGCGCGCACGAAGGCGATCGAGCGGGTGACGCGGGTGCACAGCGCGTGGGCCTCGATCGCGAGGCCCGGCGTCGCCGGCTTCTGGTAGTCGATGCGCAAGTCGAGCGTGGCGATCGCGTTGCTGCCGTCGAGCGCAAGCTGCACGGCCATGCCGCAGCTCTCGTCGAGCATGGCAGTGACCACGCCGCCATGCAGCACGCCGGTCTCGGTGTCGCCGACGAAAACCGGACGATAGGGCAGGCTCGTCCAGGCCTCGGCGGGCGCGGCGCGATCGAGCCGCAAGCCGCTGATATGTCCGTAGGTCGAGCGGCGCTGCCGGATGGCCTCGACCAGATCGTCAAAGGAACGCGGCTCGGAAGGATCTGATGTGTCGGGCATGCCCACGTTCTAGACCGCCCGAGCCCCTCGCGCCAAGCATCCGGCGCCGCACTGGCGGGTAGCTGATCTGCGGCCAATTCCGGTGGAATTATTGGTCGGGCAAGGCTAAGCCCATCGAGATGGAACCAGCAGATTGAAGCGGGAGAAACGGCCTGATGCAGGAGACGCCCGACGTTCTCGTCATCGGCGGCGGGAACGCCGCGCTGTGCGCAGCGCTGATGGCGCGGGAGGCAGGCGCGTCGGTGTTGGTGCTCGAATCGGCGCCGCAAAGCTGGCGCGGCGGCAACTCGATGCATGTGCGGAACCTGCGCTGCATGCATGACGCGCCGCAGGACGTGCTGGTCGAGGCCTACCCGGAAGAGGAATATTGGCAGGACCTGCTCAAGGTCACCGGCGGGCTTACCAACGAGGCGCTGGCGCGGCTGGTGATCCGCCATTCCTCGCGCTGCCGGCCCTGGATGCGCCGCCACGGCGTGCATTTCCAGCCGCCACTGTCCGGCGCATTGCATGTGGCGCGCACCAACGCCTTCTTCATGGGCGGCGGCAAGGCGCTGGTGAATGCGTATTACCGCAGCGCCGGCGAGCTCGGCGTCGCGATCCGCTACGAGACGCCGGTGAAGAGCCTCGAGTTGAAGGATGGCCGCTTCATCGCCGCGATCACCGAAGGCGGCGAGCGCATCGCGGCAAGGTCCTGCGTGCTGGCCTGCGGCGGCTTCGAGTCCAATCTGGAATGGCAGCGCGAGGCGTGGGGGCAGAACGAGCGCGGCGAATGGCCGGCGGAAAACTTCCTGATCCGCGGCACCCGCTTCAATCAGGGCGTGTTGCTCAAGTTCATGCTCGATGCCGGCGTCGATGCGATCGGGGATCCGACCCAGGCGCATTGCGTCGCAATCGACGCCCGCGCGCCGCTCTATGACGGCGGCATCTGCACCCGGATCGATTGCGTTTCTCTTGGCGTCGTCGTCAATCGCGAGGCCAGGCGCTTCTACGACGAGGGCGAGGATTTCTGGCCCAAGCGCTACGCGATCTGGGGCCGCCTGGTGGCGCAGCAGCCGGGGCAGACCGCGTGGTCGATCATCGATCGCAAGGCGGTCGGCCGTTTCATGCCGCCGGTGTTTCCCGGCACGCGCGCCGACACGCTCGAGGAGCTTGCGCAAAAGATCGGCCTCGATGTCGCAACCTTCACTGCCACGCTCGATGCCTATAATGCCGCGTGCCGTCCCGGCACCTTCGATCACACCGTGCTCGACGATTGCCGCACGGAGGGTCTGGCGGCGGCCAAGACCCATTGGGCGCAGCCGATCGATGCGGCACCGTTCTTCGCCTATCCACTCAAGCCCGGAATCACCTTCACCTATCTCGGCCTGAAGACCGACCACACCGCGGCAGCGCGCTTCAAGGACGTGCCGAGCGAGAATCTGTTCGCGGCCGGCGAGATGATGGCCGGCAACGTGCTCGGCAAGGGCTACACCGCCGGCGTCGGCATGAGCATCGGCACGGCGTTTGGCCGCATCGCTGGGGTCAATGCCGCTGCGAGCGCGGGCTTCACGCATCCGGAATTCAAGGAGGAGCTGGCCTATGCCGCCGCTCACTGAGACCATCGCGGCCCCGGCCTGCACCACTGCGCCCACCGACCTGACGGCGCTGCTCGGCGCCGAGGAGCAGGAGGTCGCGCGCGTCATGCAGATCTGCAACGCCTGCCGTTACTGCGAAGGCTTCTGCGCCGTGTTTCCGGCGATGACGCGCCGGCTCGAATTTTCCGCGGCCGACACGCACTACCTCGCCAATCTCTGTCACAATTGCGGAGCCTGCCTGTACGCCTGCCAATACGCGCCGCCGCACGAATTCGCCGTCAACGTGCCGCAGGCCATGGCCAGGGTCCGCCCCAGGACCTACCAGGCCTATGCCTGGCCGAAGGCGCTGGGTGAGCTCTATCGCCGCCAGGGCCTTACCATGGCGCTCGCGCTCGCAGGCGGCCTGGCGCTGTTTCTCGTGCTGGCGCTGGCGATGTCAGGCCATCTTGTGCACGCGCCGCTGGCCGGAAATTTCTACGCGATCTTCCCGCACAACTTCCTGGCCGTCGTTTTCGGCGCCGTGTTTCTGTACGCGATCGCTGCCTTCGCCATTGGCGCAGGCCGGTTCTGGCGCGACGTCTCGCCGGCGCATGAGAGCGTGCCGCCGACAGCGACCGAGCTCGCCAAGACACGGAGATCGGCCGCGGCGGAGACGGTCTATGACATCGCGGTGCTGCGCTATCTCGGCGGCGGCCACGGCGTCGGCTGTAACGAGGACGACGACCGCTTCACGCTGGTGCGACGCTGGTTTCATCAGATCACGATGTACGGCTTCCTGCTCTGCTTCGCCGCGACCAGCGTGGCGACGCTCTACCACTATCTGTTCGCCTATGAGGCGCCGTATCCGTGGCTGAGCTGGCCCGTCGTGCTCGGCACGGTCGGCGGCATCGGCCTCTTGATCGGCCCTGCCGGGCTGTTGTGGCTCAACCTTCGACGCCACGAGGAGCGCAGCGATACCGCGCAGCGGCCGATGGATCTCGGCTTCATCGCGCTGCTGTTCATCATCAGCATCACAGGCCTTGCTCTGCTCGTGCTGCGCGACACCCGCTTCATGGCGCTGTGGCTTGCGATCCATCTCGGATGCGTCATGGCGCTGTTTCTGACGCTGCCTTACGGCAAGTTCGCCCACGCCGTCTATCGTGCGGCCGCGCTGTTCAAGCACGCGCTCGAGAAGCGGCTGCCGAACCGGATCAGCCTCGGCGGCGATTAGCAGGGCAGGGGGATACCGCCGCCTGGAGGGGATTGCCCAGGCGCGCGATGCCGAACGGCGCGCCGCCTGCTCCGATTGCGCGTCGTTTTTCCAAATTCGCACGATCTCGGTCGCGGTTGTCCCCTGGACCCGCATGGCGACGCCTCGCCCGTCGTAGAAATGCCACCCAAACTCTATTGTGATCCGAAGCGGTCGAACCCAAATCGTCCATGGGTTCGAATGCGCGCCGTATGGGACGCGTTCGAGATGATGGCAGGACGTTTTGCAGGGGGGCCGGGGTGGTGGCAAAGATGTGCGGGAGGCGACCGCTTTTTCTGACCTCTCATGTCGTGATGCTCGCGCTTGCGGCCGCGCTTGCCGGCTGCAGCGAGCAGAAGCCGCCGCAGGCTGCGGCCGCCACTGCGGCGCCGCCCGTGACGGTGGCGCAGCCGGTCAAGCGCACGGTGACCGATTGGGACGAGTTCACCGGGCGCTTCGACGCCATGGAGGAGGTGCAAGTGCGCGCCCGCGTCGGCGGCTATGTCACCTCGGTCGAGTTCACGGACGGTGCGATCGTGCATCAGGGCGATCTGCTTTATGTCATCGATCCCCGTCCGTTCGAGGCGGTGGCCGCCCAGGCGGAGGGCCAGCTCGCGGACGCCAGGGCCAAGATCGAACTGGCCAAGCGCGAATTCGATCGCGCGGCCACCTTGAACAAGACCGAGGCGGTGTCCGACTCCATCGTCGATCAGCGCCGCCAGGCGCTGCAATCGGCAGAGGCTGCGGCCATCCAGGTCGAGGGCATCCAGAAGGCGGCCAAGCTCAACGTCGAATTCACCCACGTGGTGGCACCGATCACCGGCCGCGTCAGCCGGCATCTGGTCAGCGCCGGCAATCTCGTGCAGGGCAGCGACAACGGCGCCTCGACCCTGTTGACCTCGATCGTCACGCTCGATCCGATCTACATCTATTTCGACATGGACGAGGCGACCTACCAGAAGAACTCGCGCCTCTGGTTCGAAGGCAGGCGTCCGAGCTCGCGCGACACGCCGAACCCGGTGCAGGTGACGCTGACCGGCGAGACCAAGCCGTCGCATGACGGCACCATCAACTTCCTCGACAATCGCCTTGATATTTCCACCGGCACGCTGCGCAGCCGTGCTTTGATCAAGAACACCGATCTGTCGATCCTGCCTGGCCAGTTCGGCCGTGTGAAGCTGATCGGCAGCTCGCCCTATGAGGCGCTGTTGATCCCTGATGCGGCTGTCGCGACCGACCAGTCGCGCAAGATCGTGTTCGTGGTCAAGCCTGACGACACCGTGGAGGCCCGCGCGGTCGTGCTCGGTCCGTTGGACGAAGGGCTTCGCGTGATCCGCGAAGGCCTGAAGGCGGAGGATCGCGTCATCGTCGACGGCATCCAGCGGGCCCGCGTCGGTGCCAAGGTCAGCCCCCATCCGGCGGCGGCAGGGGACAGCAAATCATGAATCTCGGCCGTCTCTCCGTCAATCAGCCCATCCTGGCGATGGTGCTGTCGATCGTGCTCCTGATCGTGGGAGCGATCGCCTACCCGACACTGCCGATCTCGGAATACCCGCAAGTGGTGCCTCCGACGGTGGTGGTCACCACCACCTATCCCGGTGCTTCGGCGCAGACGGTCTCCGACACGGTCGCCGCTCCCATCGAGCAGGAGATCAATGGCGTCGACGACATGCTGTATCTCTACAGCCAGGCGACGTCGAACGGCCAGCTCAACATCACGGTGACGTTCAAGCTCGGCACCGATCTCGACAAGGCCCAGGTGCTGGTGCAGAACCGCGTTGCGATCGCGCAGCCGCGGTTGCCGGAAGAGGTGCAGCGCAACGGCGTCACCACGCGCAAGAACAGCCCGGACCTGATGATGGTCGTGTTCATGCTGTCGCCGGACGATACTTTCGACCAGACCTATATCTCGAACTACGCCCTGCTGCAGGTCCGTGACCAGCTGCTCCGCCTCGACGGCGTCGGCGATATCACGATCTTCGGCGCCCGCGACTATTCGATGCGGCTGTGGCTCGATCCCGACAAGATCGCCAATCTCGGCATGACGGCAAGCGAGGTGGTCGCCGCGGTGCGCGCCCAAAACCTGCAGATCACCGGCGGCCAGCTCGCATCACCCCCGATCACCGACCGCGCCTTCCAGCCGAATTTGACCTTCACCGGCCGGCTCAAGGAGCCGAGCCAGTTCGAGAACATCGTCGTCAAGGCCGGCAGCGACGGCCGCACCGTGCGGCTGCGCGATATCGCGCGGATCGAGCTCGGCGCGCTGGATTTCTCCACCAACGGCTTCCTGCTGCGGAAGTCCGCGGTCGCGCTTCTGGTGTTTCAGCGTCCCGGCTCGAATGCGCTGCAGACCGCCAAGCGCATCTCCGACACGATGGTCGCACTGAAGGCCAACTTCCCGAAAGGGCTCGACTACAACATCGGCTACAATCCGACCGAGTTCATTGCGCAGTCCGTCAGCGAGCTGGTGAAGACGATCTACGAGGCGATGGCACTCGTCGTCATCGTGGTGCTGGTATTCCTTCAGGGCTGGCGTCCGGCCATCATCCCGATCATCGCCATCCCGGTCTCGCTCGTCGGCACCTTCGCTGTCATGGCGGCGCTCGGTTTCTCGATCAACAATCTCACGCTGTTCGGCCTGGTGCTTGCCGTCGGCATCGTCGTCGACGATGCGATCGTGGTGGTCGAGAACGTCGAGCGGCATCTCGCCCATGGCCTGAGCCGGCGCGACGCGGCGCTCAAGACCATGGAGGAGGTCGGCGGCGCGCTGGTCTCGATCGCGCTCGTGCTATGCGCCGTGTTCGTGCCGACCGCATTTCTCGGCGGCATTTCCGGACAGTTCTTTCAGCAATTCGCCGTCACCATCGCGGTTGCGACCGCGATCTCCTGCTTCTGCTCGCTGACGCTGTCGCCGGCACTGGCGTCGCAGCTGCTGCAGCCGCATGGCGAGCACCGGCCGCCGGCACGCTGGAACCTGATCGCGCGGGGCTGGGAGCGTTTTACGACGGGATTCAACTGGCTGTTCGATCATCTGGCGCACGGCTATGCCCGCGTCGCCGACTTCGTGATCCGGCACGCGGTGGTGATGCTGCTGCTCTATGCGGTCCTGATCGGCAGCGCCGGCTGGCTGCTTTACTCAACCCCGCAAGGCTTCATCCCGGCGCAGGATCGCGGCTACGTCATCGTCTCCGTGCAGCTGCCGGGTGCGGCGTCGCTGGCGCGCACCACCGAGGTCGTCCGCAAGATCGAGAACATCGCGCTGGGCGTGCCAGGCGTCGTGCGTGTTCCGGCGCTTGCGGGCCTGTCCGGCGCCACCCGCACGCAGGCCAGCAACTCGGCCGCGCTGTTTCCGGTGTTCGACGAGCCCGAGGCCCGCGTCAAGAAGGGGCTGACGGCAACCTCCATCACCGCAGAGCTGCGCAAGCGGCTCGCCGCCATCGAAGAGGCTTTCATCATCGTGATTCCGCCGCCCGCGGTGCCGGGCATCGGCACCGGCGGTGGCTTCACGATGCGCATCGAGGACCGGCAGGGGCGCGGCAGCCAGCTGCTCGCATCAGCCACCGACGAGCTGGTGGGAGCGGCGCGCAAGGCGCCGGGGCTGACCGCGGTGTTCTCGCCCTACAACGCCAGCACGCCGCAGGTGTTCGTCGACATCGACCAGGTCAAGGCGCAGAAGCTCGGCGTTCCCATTGCCAACATCACCGATACGATCGAGACCTATTTCGGCTCGGCCTATGTCAACGACTTCAACCTGTTCGGCCGCACCTATCACGTGACCGCGCAGGCCGATCTGCCGTTCCGCAAGGAGACCACGGATCTGGCGCGGCTGCGCACGCGCAATGCCGCCGGCGATATGGTCATGCTCGGCAGCGTGGTCGATTTCAAGGACATCGCAGGGCCGGACCGCGTCGCCCGCTACAACCTCTATACCTCGTCGGAGGTGCAAGGCGACACCCTGCCGGGCGTGAGCTCGGCGACCGCCATCAACACGATGAAGCGCCTGGCCGAGGAGATCCTGCCGAGCGGCTTTGCCTATGAATGGACCGACTTGTCCTATCAGCAGGTCAACGGTGGCAGTGCCGGCCTTTACGTATTCCCCATCTGCGTGCTGTTCGTCTATCTCGTGCTCGCTGCGCAGTACGGCAGCTGGAGCCTGCCGTTTGCCGTCATCCTGATCGTGCCGATGTGCCTGCTCGCGGCGACGATCGGCGTGCGCATCATGGGGCAGGACATCAACGTCCTGACCCAGATCGGCTTCGTGGTGCTGGTTGGCCTGGCCGCCAAGAATGCGATCCTGATCGTCGAATTCGCCCGCGACATCGAAAAGGAGGGGCGCGATCGGCTCGATGCCGTCATCGAGGCCTGTCGCTTGAGGCTGCGGCCGATCCTGATGACCTCGTTCGCGTTCATCCTCGGCGTGCTGCCGTTGGTGATCTCGACCGGCTCCGGCTCGGAGATGCGCCAAGCCGTTGGCGTCGCCGTGTTCTTCGGTATGCTCGGAGTGACGCTGTTCGGCCTCGTCTTCACGCCGATCTTCTACGTGGTGGTGCGCAATCTGGCGGAAGGCCGATATCCCAAGAAGCCGGCCGTCGAGGCGTGATTCCGCAGTGCGCGCAAGCATGGCGACGTGGCCCAGCTCGATCCTAGACCGAGCGGGCCACTTCGAGATTGGGATCTTCAAGCCTTGAAGAAGGTCGCGAGATAGAACATGGCGGCCAAAACGACAGTGATGCCGATGACCGTTAGAGCGGCCTGTTGAGTTGAAACATCGCGCATATCCACGCCTCCTTCAGTTGGACACGCCGAGTACTGTCAAGGATCGCTTGTTGTGGCCCGGCGTTTGAAATTCCATGGTTTGGCCAACCGACAGGCCGATCAACGCAGCGCCAACCGGCGTAAGAACTGAGACGCGTTTTAGCGCTATGTCCGCTTCGTGCGGATACACCAATACCACGTCCCGGACTTCACCGGTCTTGTCATCGCAGTAGCGGACCTGCGAGCCCATGTGGACCACGCCACGCAGATCGGAAACGTCCGCCACCACGCTTGCACGCTCCATCTCCTGTGCAAGAAAATGGGCCGCGCGCGGGAAGAGCACCGCGCCCGAACTGGCCAGAGCGTTGAGACGCCTCGCCTCATCCTCGATCACGGTGATGGGCGGCAGCAGGATTTCAGGCTTGTCCTTGCGATTAGTCTTGCTCATTACCTTCTCTCCTTTCCTAAGCGGCTGATGGTCCGGGATCATCGTCTTCAAAGCGATCTTTGCTCTTGGCCGCCGGATTGCCAAACAGAACCCTGACAACATCATTCGGCTCCTGCCGACGGACCCGTTGGATCTTGACGACGCTGGTGCGCCCAGCGGCGAAGAACGGGATCTGGCTTCCGACCTTCAGCCCGACCAGCGCTGCGCCGAGCGGTGATGTCACGGGGATTTGGGTTCGCTCGGACGTGTAGTCTTCGGGGTACACCAGTTGCCTCGTCTCGCGGGGGAAGCCAGAGATGATCCAGAACGTCACCCACGAACCCATGGTGATGATGCTGTCCAATCTGGCTGCGCGATCAGGCACGACGTCCGCGCGGTTGATCTCGCTCAACAGAAAACGCGCGTCCACGTCCCCTTGATCTGCGAGCGCCTTTGCGAGCCGTTCCAAGCGGCGATGGTCAGACGCCGGAAGAGTGACGTTCGGGAAAAAGGCGTTGTTCACGACATACCTCCTTGTTCGGACTTCCCTCGCGGGGGAGCCACACTCCAAATCTAATTGATGAGGAAGGGGGTAATCCGGACGGTACCAACGACCGTCCGGCTAAGCTCCTGCTTGGAGCCGTCCGGCGCGTAAGCAACGCCGCGCAGCGCGCGGATCGATGTCGAGGGCGTGGATCATGTCGTTGCCATCTTAGGACTTTCCACTGTCCCTGTAACGCGACTAAAGAGCACAGATGTCGGAGGCCTTGTACCGGCCTGTTCCAGCATCCAGCGAGCTGCGGGCACTATTTGAACATGGCTCGCGAAGGATTGGTCAATGTCCGTTCGGAGTCACGATGCGGCCATAGCCCGCCATCGCGGCCGCCTCATTCAATTTGATATACGATCTGACTGCGGAGGCATCTCGCGCAACGTTTCGAGAATCGAACCGGTGGTCGCACCACGCGCGCACATGCCCGTAGCGGTTTCTCCAAAGTCAACGAGGCTGTGATATTTTGGCTTGGGCGCCATCTTGAGCGGCACGAGCCAGGCATCGAGGCCTCGCCTCTTCAATCCATCGAAATAGAGCTCTTGGGTCGAGAACGGAATGTTGGTGTCGCGCGGGTCGGCTATTAAGAATATCCGCCGCCCGGGTCGGTCGGGTATCTTGTCGATCAAGTCATAGGGATCGAAAAACACTTCCGTCTTCAGACGGTGCAAAAACCGTCTTTTTTCGAGCCTCGCGTGATATGCAGCCGCAGGCGAGGACAGCACCGCGCATTGCGATCAGACAGAGCGCGATGGCAAACAAGTAGACTAGCGTTGCAGTCGCAGCAGTTTTCCGGCACCTCACTTGAGGTATGTACAAACGAAATGAACCGCCGTAGGTAGAGGCATGGTCGGCGATGGGCCGGGGAGTGCAAATGCGCGCAGCAGCGATCCGCTTCGTTGTCATCTCGACGACCTTGTCCCTATTTCTCCTCATGGTCGAGTTCGCAATCGGAGGTGAACCAAACCCTGACTGTGGCAGACCGTCCGATATCCACGACGGATGGCGCATCAGTTCGCCGGAGCAGCAGGGGCTTGATGCTGGCCTGCTTTGCGCGATGGGAAAAGGGGTGATTGACGGCAAGCTCTCCAACGTCGACTCGATCGTTGTCGTTCGCCATGGCGTGGTCGTTTACGAACGTTACTTTGACCACCCGAACCATCCATCCTTCGATGCAACGATCAAGCATGTCGGCAATTCGATGACCAAGAGCGTGGTATCGCTTCTGGTCGGAATTGCAATGGATCGCGGCCTGATCAAGGACCTGGACGCTGGAATCTTTTCATATTTCCCCGAGTATGCCGATCTTCGTACGCCGGAAAAGGATCGCATCACGCTGCATAACCTTCTGACAATGTCGGCCGGACTAAGCTTGTCCGTCTCGCATCCGATGTTGCGCCACGATCGCGATCCCTATCGGCACGCGCTCGAACAGAACCTCGCGCGAGACCCCGGCATTTCCTTCGAATACAACGGTGCAGAAACCGAACTCATCGGAGCCGTCCTGCAAAAGGTTTCCGGGAAAACCGTTGATACTCTGGCACGTGAGAATATCTTCGCGCCTCTCGGCATCAATGACATCGACTGGTCTGCGCGCCTCGGTAACGGTGTTCCGGCGTCCAGCTCAGGGCTCAGCCTGCGCCCCCGCGACTGGGCGAAAATCGGCCAACTCGTTCTGAACCGTGGGGCTTGGGAGGGGAAGCAGATCGTTCCTACGGCTTGGATTGCCCAATCGACGACGGAGCTAATCAAGGCTCGAAAGCGTCTATCATACGGTTTTCAGTGGTGGCTCGGTCAATCGCTGATCGAGGGCCGCGTCGTTGAGTGGACGGCGGCGATGGGCTTCAATGCGCAAAAGATTGTCATTATCCCCGAGTTTGACATGGTCGTTGTCTTCAATGCGTCCCTTGAGTCGGTCCAGATGATCGTGCCAGAAATTGAACTACTCGATAAATACGTTTTGCCAGCGATTTTGAGACATTGATGAGACCGTGTCGCTGAGCGCAGCGATGTCGCCTGCGCACAAAAAATGCGAACACGCGATCCTAGCAATTCCCGTCCGCTGGCCCTTCAGCGCAGCCCGTAGGGCGGATTAGCGGAGCGTAATCCGCCATCAGTGGACATCCATCGTCGTGTGCCACTATTCGTCAGCGTGTCAAGCTCGCATACGGATAGTTGCGATCCGGCTCGCAGTGTGGATGGAGTTCGGTCTTCAAGAGGTGTCCAATGCCGTTGGGTGCGGCGGATTACGCTCCGCTATCCGCCCTACCAGCTGCCGATCTCTAAACTTCCGCGCCGGGCGCAAATTCCACGATCTCTGGTGGGAGCAGATCGAGGCGTCCTCCTGGGTTTGCGGCCAGCGTATGGATGTAGAAGTGCGCCGGAGTGTCCTCCACACCGCTCATGACCGGCGATGGTGCCGAAATGATCTTCAATGTGCCGCACGCGCCGATCCAGTCGACATGGCGATGACCGTGCATGATGACGGCGCGATCGGCGAATTGGCCGAGCTTCCTGACGAACCAGCTGCCGTTGATCAGTGCGGTCCCGATGCGTTCGGAAAAGGATTTGGGGGGCATCGGATACTCCACCAAATGATGATGCAGCGCGATGATCCACCGAGCTGTTGGAAACCGGCTGATGACGGCCACAAGCCGCTGCGCCTGTTCATAAGAAATCAAGCCGAGTGCGTTGGTGAACGAGAAATGGGTTTCCGCGTTGGAGTTCAGAATGGCGATGCCGAGGCCGTCTTCCTGCTGGGGCGGCACGATCATCGGAAACTGATCATCGAAGAGTTTGCGTAGCCTGAATGCGTTGCGCAACCCACCGGCGTTCGCGAAGGTTACAATGCGTTCGCGATGCGGCGCGAGGGAGCCCGCGAGCGTATTGGTGATCCTTCCCACACCATCGACGACATGCACGCGCTCGCCCTGCACGGCGGCCATTGCAGACAGGGTCCGCAACTGCCGCATCAACTTGCCGGCGCTGAACGGCAGGTCCAGCCTGGCCGGATTGGATCGATCCACGATGTTGAGATCATGATTGCCGGGAAGCACGATGGTACGGGCGGCGAGGTCCGGGAAGCGCGATAGCGCGTCGAGAAACTCAGCCCACTCCGTGGCGCTGCCGGCGTCAGTCATGTCACCGGTGATGAGGATCTGGTCGATCGGCGTGACCGCATCAGCTTCGGCAAGCCGTGCCAGGACCCGGTCCAGCAGGCCGTTGCCACGTGGGCCCATTCGCCCGCATTCGATCCGAAAACCATATCGCTCGCCGACCGCATGAAGATCTGAAAGATGCGCAATTCGCCAGCTCCGGCCTCCCGACGGGGATGAATCGAACTTGGCGAGGTCGAGCGGCTGTTCCATGGTGGCGTCCGCAAGAGCCCAGAACAGCGAAGCAAGGGCGAGATAGCCGGACACCAACACTATTGCATTGGCCGCCGTCGGCAGGATCAGGTGATGCGGCGCAGCCAGGTCATTGACGCCGCCTATCCAGCGTGTTGCAGGCCAAATCGCGATTGCTAATAGGGTCGTGAATGCGAACAAAACGATCCCCGCCGCCAAGGACGTCATGGCGCGCAGCCGCGCTCGTTGAAGTGCGGTTGACGGGTTTAGCATCTCTGCCAGATGGCGGAGGGCTTCGCGGCCGATCGCGTATCCGGGCTGGACGGTGAGTGCGTTGAGCGACCAGAAGCTGATCTCGGCAGTCCGAAGCAGCGGGCGCCATCCGAGCCAGCCAATTGCGATCATCGCGATCAGCACCCCGGCACCGGCCAGTTCGGATAGGACCAAAACCTGTCTCGATACGGTGGACGCCCAGGCCGTCAGTGCAAGTGGCGCCACACCAAGCAGCACCGCAGGAAGCAGCAGGGATACGGTCCAGGCGAACAGCAGTTTTGCCGGACTGATTTCAACGAGAAGACTACCGGCTATTGCGAGCAGCGAGCGTTGGCCAGGACTGGCGACGTCGTCCTCGAGGTCGCCTAGACGCGGATCGACCAATCCAACCAGCGAAGTGTCTTCTGACTTACCGCCTCGATTAGGTCTCTTCATGGCGAACGCCAGCGCTTGTATTCAGGGGCTGTCGGCTATTCCTCGGCGAGGACCCCGGCCGCTCGCGGACCGGCACGCCCTTCCGTCATCCGACCGAAGTCCAGGACCATTAGTGTTTCATCATAATATTTGTCGCCGTACTTTGAGGCTGTGGTCTCCCTGCCATATTCAAGGAATCCCATGCTTTCATAGAGCCTCACGGCGGGTCGGTTTTCGCTAACCACACTTAGCTGGATCAGTTCGACGCTTTCGAGAGCAACGTCCAGCACGGCTTTCACCAAGAGCCGCCCGATGCCGAGGTTTCGTGAGCTTGATCTGACGTACACGCCCCATAACCTCCCCTTATGAGCATTCTTCTCGCCTTGCTGGATGGCAAAGCCAGCTGTTCCGATGAGTTCGTCGTCTCGAAATGCCCCAAATGCGTGAGTGTCCTCAAGTCGGCTCGCGAACCAAGCTATGTCCATCTTGCTCTCAAACTCGAAAGTGCTCCCTATCAATTCCGGGTTTCTCTTTAGCGAGTCCAAGCGAATGTCTCTGAAAAGATCTGCATCATCTGCCCTTAGGCGTCGGATCGTAGCATCAGCGCTCATGGCCAGCTTTCTCCCGAAATCGATGCAGCCTAGTATGCGCACTTCAGCGCAACAATGGTGCGCGTTGCCAACACGCATGTCCGCTCCGCTTCCGAAACCTTTGCGCGCATTGCTTCGCTAAGTTGGAAAGGGGCGCTCGAACGAAGCGTCTGCTTCTGCGCCGAAAGGCGAATTTCCTGAGGGGGTTCAATCTGATCGCACTGATCAAGCCCTTCGGCGAAAAATATTCTTATTTCTATTTTTCAGAAATCGTGCTTATCTTCGCCATCCCGCCTCGATGAAGAGGGCGTTTCGGCCGATCGTCGCGACACGCGAGGCGGGGAGCGGTGGCCGTGGATGGCGCGAAGACGATCGCGCCGGACACGGACGGCGAAGTCGTGGGGTCCTGGCGCTCCGGTGCTAGCGCTAATGCGCGACGATGCTTCGCATCACGCGCAGACGGGGGCAAACAAGCCGGTCCCCGGGGAGACCTCGTATAAGCCGTAAAGCCATCGCGCAGGGAAGGCCGGGAGTTTCGGCCAGACCTGTGGTGACTGCCGCCTGCTTTCTTTGTTGCAGGCGGGCCATGGGCGAGGCCAACGCCCGGTCTTCCCTGCGCCCTCTCGCCGATGAGGGTGAATCGACCTGAACAGCTCGGACGCGTAACACGCCGCGAGGGCGATCAGCCATGTCGCCGTCATTGCGAGGAGCCCACCGCGTCTCGCCTCTGGCGAGCCCGATGGCAGGCTCCGGCGACGAAGCAATCCAGAAGAGAACCGTGAGGCCGCGGATCGCGCTTGTCGATGGTCGGATAACATGCATAAACCGAGGCAGTCACCTACACCGCCTGCGACGAGGAGCGCAGATTTGAATTCGGTAGATCAGGCCAAAAGCGCCTTCGTGGCGGTCGATTGGGGAACTTCCAGCTTCCGCGGCTGGCTGATGGCGGCTGACGGAAGCGTGCTGGCGGAAAGCCGTGGGTCCGAGGGCATGTTGCATTGTGCCGGCAGCGGCGGCTTTCCGCCCGTGCTGCGTGATCATCGCGCCAGACTCGGCGCGAGCGATCAACTGCCCGTGCTGATCTGCGGCATGGCGGGTGCCAAGCAGGGCTGGGTCGAGGCGCCCTATCTGACAACGCCGACCCGATTGGACGCGCTGCACGTCGGCGCGATCCGGGTCGACACGTCAGGCGACGTCCGCATCCTGCCCGGCGTTGCGCAGGCGCAGGCCGAGCAGCCGGACGTGATGCGCGGCGAGGAGACGCAGCTGCTCGGCATCACCGAGGCGGATTTCACCGGGCTGGTCTGCATTCCCGGCACCCACAGCAAATGGGTGCTGATCGAGAACGGCGGCATCGCGGCGTTCACGACCTACATGACCGGCGAGCTGTTCTCTGTCATCGCGCAGCACAGCATCCTGATGCATGCGGTCGAAGCCGTCGGGCCGCTCACGCAGGACGGCGCGCCGTTCCGCGAGGGCCTCGCGACTGCGCGCGACATGCCGGGTGGATTGACAGCGTCGCTGTTCCGCCTGCGGGCCGCGCAGCTGCTCGGCTTCGAGCAGCGGGCCGACGGCGCCGCTCGTCTTTCGGGACTTCTCATCGGCAGCGAGATTGCCGATGCCACGCAGCGCTTTGGCGGTCCGTGTCAGCTGCGGCTGATGGCGGCGGGCAGCCTGGGTGCGCTGTATCATACCGCGCTCGAAGCATCCGGCTTCGACGTCACTGTCATCGATGCCGAGCAGGCGTCGCGTCGCGGCCTTGCCAAGGCCGCCATCAATCTCTGGGGAGCGCAGTTTTCAGCATGACGCAGCCGATCGCCTGGCCGAACCCGAAACGCTCGCTGGTCGCCATCCTGCGCGGCGTCAAGCCCGACGAGGCCGAGAGCGTCGTTGGTGCCTTGATCGAGACCGGCTTCGAACTGATCGAGGTGCCGCTCAACTCGCCCGAGCCGTTCGTCTCGATCGAGAAGGTCGCGGCACGCTTCGGCAAGGACGCGCTGATCGGCGCCGGCACGGTGCTGATAGCGGCTGACTGCGCGCGCGTCGCTGACGTCGGAGGGAAGCTGATGGTCAGCCCGAATGTCGATGCGGATGTGCTTTCGACCGCGGTCGCGCGCGGCATGGTGACGATGCCCGGCGTGTTCACGCCGACCGAAGCCTTCCTTGCATTGCGCTGCGGCGCCTCGGCGCTGAAATTCTTTCCAGCCTCGGTGCTCGGACCATCAGGCATCGCGGCGCAGATGGCGGTGCTGCCGAAAGGCGTGGTGGTCGGCGCGGTCGGCGGCGTCTCGGACAAGAACCTCGCCGACTACGTCAAGGCTGGTGTGCGCGCCTTCGGGCTCGGCTCGAGCCTCTATCGTCCCGGCATGACTGCGGACGAGGTGCGCCAAACGGCGCTTGCTTCGGTCCGCGCCTATGATCAGGCGATGGAGGGGGCTGCCGGCTAACGTGTCTGCGTCTCGCCGCCCGCCGCGGTGATGACGGCGATGATGATCAGCCCGGTCATGACAAGGCGAATGCCGGGGCTGGCGCCGAAAATGTTCAGCATCGTCACCAGAAGGAACATGAACAGCGCCGCGCCCCAGATGCCCGGAACGTTGCCGCGCCCGCCAGCTACGGAAGTGCCGCCAATCACGACGACCGCGATCGAAGCGAGCAGGAAGTCGTCGCCCATGTTGAGCGCGGCGCCGCCCGAGAAGCCGGATTGCAGGATGCCACAAACGCCCGCGAGCAGCGCGCTGAGCACATAGGTGATGAAGCGGGTGCGGCGGACATCGAGGCCCGCGAGCCAGGCCGCGCGTTCGTTCTGCCCGATCGCGGCAACGGTGCGGCCATAGACGGTGCGCTTGAGCACCAGCGCAATGAGGAGGCTGAGGATCAGGATCGCGATCGTCACCAGCGGCAGGCCGCCGAGCCGCACGGTGGCGAAATCGGCGAGCGGGGGTGGCGGCTTGATGCGCAGGCCGCGTCCATAGGAGATCGCGGTCGAGAGCACCAGGAAGCTCGACGACAGCGTCGCGATGATCGGCGGAATTCGAAGCAGCCGGATCAGCACGTAGTTGACGACGCCGACGATAGAGCTTGCGCCGAGCGCCGCGGCGACGCCAAGCAGGATGCGCGCGGACTCTGTGTCCATCACCTTCATCGCGATCACGCCTGACAGCGTCATGGTCGCGGGGATCGAGAGATCGACATTGCCGGGGCCGGTCGTGATCACCAGCATCTGGCCGAGCCCCACGATCACGGTGAACGTGCCGAAGGCCAACGCCGAGGTCAGGATCTCGCCGGCGCCGCGTCCGCCGGTCACAGTGGCCGCCAGCCCCCAGACCAGCACCGCGGCTGCGAACGACCACAGCCAGGGCAGGGTGGCGAGGCGCGCGCGCAGTGCGGTCATGAGCGTGCCTCGCGCGAGGTGATGAGCGCCCGCATCGCCAGCACGACGATCAGGATCGCGCCCTGCGCGCCGATCTGCCAGTCCGGCGAGATCCGCAGGAAGATCAGGAAGGCGCCGGCCAGCGCCAGCGTCAGCGCGCCGACCACAGCCCCCATCGGGCTGACCCGGCCGCCGATGAACTCGCCGCCGCCGAGGATCACGCCGGCGATCGAATAGAGCGTGTAGCGGTCCGCGACATGGGCGTCGGCCGAAGTCGTCAATCCCAACAGCGACAAGCCGGAAAGAACGCCGAACAGGCCGGCGAGCATGTACATGACGACCCGCGTCTGCAGCATCGACCAGCCAGCCCGCGTCAACGCCTTCGGATTGCCGCCGGCGCCGCGGGCGATGACGCCGAAGCTGGTGGTCATCAGCGCGAGATGGACGATGGCGCCGATGACGATGGCGGCGACGATCGGGAACGGCACATAGGGCACGGAAAAGGTCATGATGCTCCGGAGCAGCGGCGGCGCCTTGCCGCCTGGCGAGGGCAGGATCATCACGGCGATCCCGAGCCAGACGAAGGAAAGGCCCAACGTGACCACGATCGAGGGCAGGCTCCGCAGATGGATGAGCGCGCCGACCAGCCCATAGGCCAGGACACAGGCCACGAGCGCCGCCACGCCCAGCGCAGGGGTGCCGTTCAGCACGGTCGCGGCGATCACGCCGACCAGTCCGACGAACGGGCCGATCGACAGGTCGAGATCGTTCACGGTGATGATGAACATCTGTGCGATCGTCGCCAGCGCGATCGGCACCGCATATTGCAGCATCAGATTGAGCCCGAAATAGCTCATGGTGCGTGGCTGCACGTAGAAAGTCGCGCCCAGCACGACAGCGAGGCTGAGGAAGGGCAGTGCTGCGCGGAGCAGGCGCGGATTGATCATGCCGCGTGCTCCGCGAAGGAGGCCTGCAGCACGCGCTGCTCGGTGAGGCCCGCCGCGTCGATCGCTTCGGTGATGCCGCCATTGCGGAACACGTAGACGCGATCGCAATGGGTCAGCTCGTCGATCTCGGTCGTGTACCAGAGGAAGCTGCGGCCGGCAGCGGCCTCCGAGCGGATCATCCCATAGACCTCGCGCTTGGTGCCGATATCGACGCCGCGCATCGGATCGTCCATCAGGATCAGCTCGGCGTCGGAGCCGAGGGCGCGCGCAAACAGCGCCTTCTGCTGGTTGCCGCCCGATAGCGTCAGGATGTTGTTGGCCATGTCAGGCGTACGGATGGCGATGCGCTCGCGCCACCGGCGCGCCATGTCGGCTTCCTTCGCCGGATCGATCAGGCCGAAGCGGGTGAAGGCGCGCAAGGAACGCACCGTCACGTTCTCTGCGATGGACCACAGATTGAAGATGCCGTCCGACTGGCGATCGCCGGCGACGATGGCCATGGGCGCATTGAGCCGCACATCCTTCTGCGCGAAGATCCGAAGCAGCATGTCGGTCTGACCGTGACCGGCCAGACCGGCGAGACCGATGATCTCGCCCTTGCGGACGATGAGTTCGGAATCCTGCCTCGGGCCATGCGGCCGCGCGCGCACGATGATCGGCGCATCCAAGTCCGGCGCGGAGCGGGCCTGCTCCGTTGCAACCTCAACATCGGTCTCCGATCCCATCGCGGACACCAGCGAGGCGCGGTCGAACGCCTGGGCCGGGCGCTCGGCGACCGTCCTGCCGTCCTTCATCACGACGATGCGGTCGGAGACGGCGAGAATCTCGCCGAGCAGATGCGAGATCAGGATAATCGCGGTCCCGCGGGCCTTCTCCTGAGAGAGATAGGCGAGCAACTGCTGTGCCGTGACGGCATCGAGCGAGGAGGTCGGCTCGTCGAGGATGACGAGGCGTAGCGGATGATCGGTCACGGTGAAAGCGCGCGCGATCTCGGCCATCTGCCGCTTGCCGATCGGCAGGTCCGCGATCTCGTCGTCGGGGTCGATGCCATGGCCGGGAAAGATCTCGTCGAGCTTGGCGCGGATCAGCGCCCGTGCTCTGGTTTTCCAGCCAAGCCCGCGCAGCGCGCGATGCACGATGCGGGTGTTCTCCGCGACGCTGAGATTGGGACAGAGCGAGAGCTCCTGGAACACGCAGCGGATGCCGGCGGCCTGCGCTGCCGTCGTGGACCATCCGGCGGTCTGCTCGTTGCCTACGACGAACAGGCGACCGGCATCGGGTGCGAGCGCGCCGGCCAGCACGTTCATCAGCGTCGACTTGCCGGCACCGTTGTGGCCGACGAGCCCCAGGCATTCGCCGGCGCCCACCATGAGGTCGACGCCGGCAAGCGCGCGAACGGCGCCGAACGATTTCTCGACGCCGTCCAGTCTGATCGCTTCGGTACTCAAGATGCGGACTTACTTGCTGCCTGCTGCAACCACTTTGGCCGCGTCCTCGGCGGTGTATTCGACATTGGCGACGCCACCTTTCTCGGTGGTGGCGAGCGATTTCTCCAGGTCGGCCTGATTGATCTGCAGGAACGGCACGGTCAGATCCTTCGGCACCTGCTTGCCATCGAGGATCATCTGCGCCACCCAGAAGGCGAGCGTCGAGACGCCGGGCGCGATCGAGACCGACATGGTCTCATAGCCGTTCTTGTCCTTCTGCTCCTTCCACCATTGCAACTCATCCTGACGGTTGCCCATGACGATGAGCGGAGTGGGCCGGCCGGCTGCCGCGAATGCCTGGGCCGCGCCATAGCCGTCGCCGCCCTGTGTTACTACGGCCTTGATCTCCGGCAGTGAGGGCAGGATGCCCGCAACCTCTTTCTGCGCGACCTCCTGGGCCCAGTTTCCGTGCACGGAGCCTGCGATCTTGTATTGCGGATTGGCCTTGACGCCGTCTTCGATGCCGGAATGGATCGCGTCATCGACGAAGACGCCGGCGAGGCCGCGGATCTCTAGCAGATTGCCGCCGGCCGGCAGCTTCTGGGTGAGATAGTCGATCTCGACCCGGCCCATTTTCTTGAAATCGACCGCGACGCGCCAGGCGCAGGGCTCGTTGACGATACCGTCGAAGGAGACCACGACGATGCCGGCGTCGCAGGCCTGCTTGACGACGCCGTTCAGCGCGTCCGGCGAGGCCGCATTGATGACGATGGCGCTGTAGCCCTGTAGGATCAGGTTCTGGACCTGCGCCGCCTGCTCGGTGACCTGGTTCTCGGAGGTTGTATAGGCGTCCGCGGCGGCGACCACGCCCGAAGCGACAGCCGGCTTCGTCACCTTATCCCAGCTTTTCAGCATCGCCTGACGCCAGGAGTTGCCGGCATAATTGTTGGAGAGCGCGATCTTCTTGTCCTTGGTGTCGGCCAGCGCGCTGCCGGCGGTGAGCGCGAGGCTGAAGGCAACCGTGCCCAGAGCAATTGTACCCAGGGCAATGGTGCAGAGACGCGTCTTCTTCATCAACTTCCTCCCGTTGGCCTTCTTGAGGGGCGCGCGCATCGACGCGCCCGGCCGGATCGTTGCTGCCGGCTGGCGGGCATACGCTAACATAATTCGACGGGGTGACAATCACGGTATCGCAGCGGTCGCAACACTGACCATCGGGCTGACGAAGACGCGGCGGTGAGGGACACCGCCGCGCGATCGACGCGAAAAAGACCCAATGGGCGGTCAGCTCGCCGCGGCGTGGATCTCCGGCGTCGTGGTCTCCTCGTCAGGCTGTCGCGCGAAGATCCGCAGCGCCTCGGCCATCTGCTCGCGCCCGCTGACGCCGGTGATGATCACGTCCACCATCGTGAAGGAGGAGTGGAAGTGACCGCGCGCCTTGAGCTGGCTGACCGGCACGCCATGCGCGGCCAGCGCCTCGGCATAGGCGATACCCTCGTCGCGCAATGGGTCGAACTCGGATGTTACGACAAAGGCCGGCGGCAGGCCCGCGAGCTGGCCGCGCAGCGGCGAGACGCGCGGATCGGTGCGGTCGGCGGGCGAACAGTAGATGTCCCAGAACCAGTACATCAGTGAACAGGTCAGGAAGTAGCCGGTCGCATTCTCGGTGTAAGACGGTCGGTCGAAGCTGCAGTCGGTGACGGGATTGACGAGGAGCTGGCCGCCGATCTCAGGCCCGCCGCGATCACGCGCGAGCTGGCAGGTGACGGCAGCAATGTTGCCGCCGGCGCTCCAGCCGGCCACCAGGATCGGTCCCGGCCTGCCGCCGAGCTCGAGCGCATGCTCGGCGATCCATTTCGCTGCGGCGTAGCCGTCCTCGGCCGCGGTCGGAAAGCGATGCTCGGGCGCATGGCGATAGCCGACGCTGATGAAGATCATGTTGGTGCGCCGGCACATGTCGCGGCAGAACGGATCGTCCGACTGCTCGTCGCCGAGCACCCAGCCACCGCCGTGGAAGTAGACGACGATCGGATGCAGTCCCGGCGTCGCCGGGCGATAGAGCCTGTACCTCAGGAGGTCCTGGCCTGCCGGCAACGCGCCATCGAGCACCTCGCCGACGGGCCGTCCGGCGGGGCGGGTGGCGTTGAACTGCGCGACGAAGTCACGTGCGCCTTGCGCGCCCATCGATTCGATCGGCGGCAGGTTCATCTCGGCGAGCCAGTTCAAGACCAGCCGTACATCCGGCTGCAGCCGCACGATCTCGCCGTCATTGCATTGCTCGGCGCCGCCGGGACCGGTGAGCCTGAACCCCAGCATGCCGCGATTGACGATCTCGTTGCAGATGCCGCGATAGGGGCCGACACCGCCAGTGTAGGGCATCACGCCGCGCGGCTTGCCGGGCACGTTGGCGCCTGTGTACCAGGTGTTGGCGAGCCGGTGCAGGGTGACCATGGAGCAATCGGCCATGTGCCGTGCCCAGCCGGCTTGCGCTGTTACGGTCGGCTCGATCGTGGTGAAGCCGGCGTTCCGCATCGCGACCAGACGGTCGACCACGAAGTCGACATGCTGCTCAATCGACACCGCCATGTTCGATAGCACCGACGGGCTGCCGGGACCGGTGATCAGGAAGAAATTCGGAAAGCCTGCGACTGTGAGTCCGAGATAGGTCTCCGGTCCATGGGCCCAGACGTCGGACAATGATTTGCCGTCGCGCCCGGTGATCGGATGGACGGCGCGGATCGCGCCGGTCATCGCATCGAAGCCGGTGGCGAACACGATCATGTCGACATCGATGGTGCGCTTGTCGGTCTTGATGCCGGTTGCGGTGATCGCGGTGATCGGCTCCTTGCGCAGATTTACCAGCGTGACATTGGGACGATTGAAGGTCGCGTAGTAGTTGGTCTCCAGGCAGGGGCGCTTGGCGCCGAACGGATGGTCGTCCGGGCACAGTGCCTCCGCGGTCTCGGGATCCCTGACGATCGAACGGACCTTTTCGCGGAGCAGGTCGGCGACCAGCGCGTTGCCATCGGGGTCGACGGCCTGGTCGGCCCAGAGCTGGGTCAGAATGTAGACGAGATCGCCGGTAGCCCATGCCTTCTCGAACCGCACGCGGCGTTCCGCATCGCTCAGCTGCCAGCTGACATCCATCTGCTGCGGATACGGCACGCCCGCCATCGACGCACGCGCCTGCTCGCGATAGCCTGCGCGGTCACCGTCCAACAAGGCAGCACGCTCGGACGGCACTGGGCCGTTATGTGCCGGCATGGCGAAGTTTGGCGTGCGCTGAAACACGGTGAGATGATCCGCCTGCTCGGCGATAACAGGGATCGACTGAATGCCGGACGAGCCGGTGCCGATCACCGCGACGCGCTTGCCGGCGAACTTCACCTCGTCATGTGGCCAGCGCCCGGTGAAATAGATCTCGCCGTTGAAGTCCTGGGCGCCATCGATCTCCGGCGGCTTCGGCTGCGACAGGCAGCCCGTCGCCATGATGTAGCCGCGAGCCGAGACTGCCGGTCCATTGTCGGTCGTGAGCAGCCAGCGCCCGCTGGTTTCGTCCCAGGTGGCCGAGGTGACCTTGGTGCTGAAGCGGATGTCGCGCCGCAGATCATAGCGATCGGCGACGAAGCCGAGATAGCGCAGGATCTCGGGCTGGGTCGCGTATTTCTCCGACCACTGCCAGGCAGTCTCCAGCTCCGGATCGAAGGTGTAGCTGTAATCGACGGTCTGGATGTCGCAGCGCGCGCCGGGATAACGGTTCCAATACCAGGTGCCGCCGACATCGCCACCCGATTCGAGCGCCACCGCCGACAGGCCGGCCTTGCGCAGCCGGTGCAGGCAATAAAGACCGGCAAAGCCGGCGCCGACCACGGCGACGTCGACCCGCTGCAATCCAACGCCGGCGGTTTGTTCCGCGCTCGTTGTCTCGGACATGTGACTTCCTCCCGATCATTTTTGTTTGAAGGGAGGCTAGTCGTGCTCGTGAAATTTGTCATCAATCCACGAGACCGATCTGTGGTTGCTGCGGTGCAGTCACCGGAGCGGCTTCTTTGATCTTGCGCTGCCGGTGAAAATGCGGGGCGGTGTGGACAAGACCCTGAGAAGGCGACAGAAAGCGTCTTGCCGCGGCGCCGTTCACCAAGTTTCAACGGAAGGCCGCTGTAAGAACCGCTACATTGTCGCTCGTCGACCAATTGATTCAGGCTGGCCCCATGCCCTTATCGCTACCCAAGCACAAGATTCGCGTTCTGCTCCTGGAAGGCGTGAATGATTCGGCCGTGCGCATGTTCGAGGCCAACGGCTATACCGAGGTCGAGCGCCTGCCCAAGGCACTGGGCTCGGCGGACCTCAAGCGCATGCTATCAGGCGTGCACATGCTCGGGATCCGCTCGCGTACCCATCTGACGGCCGAGATCATGGAAGCCGCCGACCGGCTGATGGCGGTCGGCTGCTTCTCGGTCGGCACCAACCAGGTCGACCTCGATGCTGCCCGGCGGCTCGGCATTCCCGTCTTCAATGCGCCGTACTCGAACACGCGCAGCGTGGCCGAGCTCACGATCGCCGAAGTGGTGATGCTGTTCCGCAGGATCTTTCCGCGCTCGGTCTCGGCGCATGCCGGCGGCTGGGACAAGTCGGCGAACGGCAGCCGCGAGGTGCGCGGCAAGACGCTTGGCATCGTCGGCTACGGCAATATCGGCTCGCAATTGTCGAACCTCGCCGAGGCGATGGGCATGCGCGTGATCTATTTCGACCAGACCGACAAGCTGCGCCACGGCAATACCGAGCCGGTGGAAAGCCTCGACGAGCTCTTGGCATCGAGCGATGTCGTTTCGCTGCATGTGCCGGAGACGCCGGCCACCGCCAACATGATCGGCGAGCGCCAGATCCGGCACATGAAGGACGGCGCCTATCTGATCAACAATTCACGCGGCACGGTGGTCGATCTCGACGCGCTGGCGGCCGCGCTGCGCGACGGCAAGCTCGCGGGCGCCGCGGTCGACGTGTTCCCGGTCGAGCCGGCGTCGAACGCCGATCCGTTCGTGTCGCCGCTGCAGACCCTGCCCAACGTGATCCTGACCCCGCATGTCGGCGGCTCGACCGAGGAGGCGCAGGACCGCATCGGCGGCGAGGTCGCGCGCAAGCTGATCGACTATTCTGATGTCGGCTCGACCTTCGGTGCGGTCAATTTCCCGCAGGTGCAACTGCCGGCGCGCCCCACCGGCACGCGCTTCATCCACGTCCATCGCAACGTGCCGGGCGTGCTGCGCCAGGTCAACGAAGCTGTGTCGCGGCACAACATCAACATCCTCGCGCAATATCTGCAGACCGATCCCGAGGTTGGTTATGTCGTGCTCGAGACCGACGTGATCCGCGGGGAGGGCGAGGAGCTCCTTGCCGAGCTGCGCGCGGTCGAAGGCACCGTTCGCGTCCGCGTGTTGTATGACCATGCCAGCTAAACGGAGCGGCTAACGGGAGACGATGATGGCCGGCGATCCGTTGCAGACGACAACAACGCCGGTTGTCCTCAGCACCGTCGTGCCGGCCCGCGTGCTGCGCCACGATCCGCACTACGCACTGTCGACCCTGTTCTTCGCCGACGGCGAATTGCGAGTGCCGATGGTGGACGCGCCGGTCGATGCCGGCGTCTCCGTCACCATCGAGGCGCGCGACGTCTCGATCGCGCTGTCGCGTCCGATGGACGTCTCGATCACCAACCGCCTGCCTGGAAAGATCGAAGCGATCGTTCCGCTGGACCCGCCCTATGTGCGTGTCACGCTTGATCTGGGATCGACGCGGCTGCATGCGCTGGTGACACTGGAGTCGGTCGAGCGCCTCGCTTTGGAGACGGGCCTGTCCGCCTGGGCAATGATCAAGTCCGTCGCGATCGGGCCCGGCGCGGTTCGGCCTTCAGAGCTGCCTCGGCCGCGCCGCTGGCCCGCTTCCGATACGCCGGATCGGTAGCTCTATCGAGTTCGGCAAGCGCGGCTGTGGTCGCGGCGCTGGTGCGGCGTTCCATCGAGCGATAGAGCGCGATCAGCCGTTCGCCGAATGGCGTGATCTCGGCACCACTGCCACGCCGCCCCGGATGGGTTACGAACACCGCGCTTTCGAACGTGCGGTTCAGCGCGTCGACCATCAGCCAGCATTTGCGATAGGAGATTCCGCTGGCGCGCGCAGCACCAAGGATCGAGCGCTCCTTGCGGACCGTCTCGATCAGCTGCAAGTCCTCGGGCGTGAGCCGGCCGCCATTGCTGAACTGGATCGCAAGCTCGATCCGCGCTGCATCCTTCATGCTGTTTCGATCCTGCTGCTCGAACGCCTGCATCATCTCATGGCCGTCCGTTGCTGTCATGCCGCCGGCTCCTCGCGCCGGACAAGCGCCACGCCCTTGACCTGTACGAAGACATCAAGCCCGGGCTCCAGATCGAGCTCCTTCCAGGAGCGTTCGGTCACGCGCGACAGCAATTTCGCACCGGCGCCATCGGGGCCGAGACCGAGCAGGGCAGTCACGCGATGATCGGACTGGCTGCGAATGCTGAGGATCTTCGCTGGAAGCACGTTGACGATGGTGCTCCTGCTCGGCCGCTCGCGGGCGAGGCTCACATCGTCGGCCTCCACGCGCAGGCGGCGGCGGTCGCCGACCTGTAGCGGCTCGGCTGGCAGCAGGAAACTCCCACCCGATACTTCGAGCGTCGCCATGCCGTCGGCCGCATCCTGCGCGATCACGGTCGCATCGAGGCTGACGGCGGCGTCGCGCGACAGCGCCAGCGGCAATGACAAATCGGCCTGCAAGTCACCCAGCGTACCCGCCGCGATCACGCGGCCTGAACGCATCAGCACCAGCTGGTCGGCAAGCCGCTCAACCTCCGCCATGTCGTGGCTGATATAGAGGATCGGCAGCTTGAGGGTCCCGTGCAGCCGCTCCAGATAGGGCAGGATCTCGTCCTTGGTCAGCTGGTCGAGCGCCGACAGCGGCTCATCCATCAGCAGCAGCTTCGGCTGTGAGAGCAAAGCGCGGCCGATTGCCACCCGCTGCCGCTCCCCGCCGGAGAGATGGCGCGGCGACCGCTCCAACAGCTTCTGGATGCCGAGCAGAGTTGTGACCTCGTCGAAGCCGATGGCGCTCGGCTCTGACGTTCGTGGATGGCCGTACATCAAATTCCGGCGCACCGAGAGATGCGGAAACAGATTGGCTTCCTGGAACACATAGCCGATCGGCCGTCGATGCGCGGGGCGGAAATGCTTATCGTCCTGCCAAACATCGCCGGCCACCGAACAGGAGCCATCCATATGGTTTAGTCCGGCGACGCAGCGGATCACAGTGGTCTTGCCGCAGCCGGAGGGGCCGAACAGCGCGGTGACGCCGCGCGCCGGCACCTCGAATTGCGCATTCAATTCGAAGCGTCCGAGCGGTCCGTGAAAATCGACCTTGACCGTATCAGGAGTCATGACGCGGTACGGACCATCTTCTTCTCGATCAGCATCATGGCGAGAATGACGCAGAAGGCAAACGCGACCATGCCGAGCGCGAGCACCGAGGCCTCGGTCCACTGCGAATTCTCAACATAGTCGTAGATTGCGACCGACAGCACCTGGGTCTTACCCGGGATGTTACCGCCGATCATCAGCACGACGCCGAACTCGCCGACCGTATGCGCGAAGCCGAGGATCGCGCCGGTGAGAAAACCAGGGCTCGCCAGCGGTACGGCAACGGTCCAGAACGCGCGCCAGGGCGAGGCACGCAAGGTGGCAGCAGCTTCCATCGGCTTCTCGCCCATCGCCTCGAACGCATTGCGGATCGGCTGCACCACGAACGGCATCGAGAACAGCACCGAGCCGATGACGAGGCCGGAGAAGGTGAAGGCGAGCGTGCGCGCGCCCCACAACGGGGCCAGCACGCCACCGGGGCCGCTGGGGCCGAGC
>Ga0209677_100179_pt1 | contig 53526 bp, 36 predicted proteins | sample AraplaCvi_mCL_r2_2_FD_184285 | JGI IMG/M metagenome (GOLD analysis project Ga0209677, IMG submission 184285) | Arabidopsis root microbial communities from North Carolina, USA - plate scrape CL_Cvi_mCL_r2 (SPAdes) (version 2) | ecosystem: Host-associated > Plants > Roots > Endosphere | place: USA... | reverse complement strand
GCGGTACACCGCCGGAAGGTGCAGAGACTACCTGAGGGCTACAGCGCCCTTCATAACAGGCTCGAGCGTCCCGCACCCCACCCGCGCGTTGCAAAACGTCGGAGGGTGAAGAGATAGTCCGCGCCAGAGGGAAACCTTTGGAATACGCGAATCCCTTGGTTCCAGGTTCGAATCCTGGTGGGCCCACCAAATGACTGTCCAAAGATGTCCAGCGAAGTCTTTGGAATTTAGTAAAACCCCGCAATTTGCGGGGTTTTTCATTTCTACCCGTCTATAGGTGTCTAGAAAGGTCCAGTTGCATCCAGCAAATAAGTGAGTCAGCCTGTGAGTCAGAGAGGGGATAGAATTCCACCTGACTCACAAGATCTGACTCACATGCTTACCGACACCAAACTGCGCACATTGAAGCCTCGCGAGACTGCGTTCCGAGTAGCCGACTCTAATGGTCTGTGCATTGAAGTTCGCCCGACAGGCTCCAAGGTTTGGCGATATCGATATCGACATGCGGGCAAAGCCAGCATCACGACATTGGGCGAATACCCGGCCATGACGTTGGCCGAGGCACGTGCCGAACGCGATAGAGCTCGCGCGTTAGTCAAAAAAGGAACCAGTCCTTCGCATGCGGCAAAAGCAGAGCGTGCTGCTCGTCAAGAGAAAGCTCTTAATACCTTCGCGTCCGTAGCATTGGAATTTATTGCTAAACGAGAGAAGGAAGGAATGGGTGCTGGCAGCGTGGAACGCAGCCGCCGGTTGATTGAAAAGGATCTCGCTGGAATTAGCCAGGTACCCGTGGACGAAGTCTCAGCGCCGACTCTGTTGACTGCTTTGCGCAAGATGGAGAAGCGCGGCATTGTCGAATCGGCCCATCGCGCGCGCGGACTGGCAAATCAAGTATTCCGCTACGCGATTGCCACAGGCCGTGCCGAACGCAATCCGGCCGCAGACCTTATCGGAGCCCTGGAACGCCCTCAGACCAACCATTTCGCCAGCATCATTCTCCCGACAAAGATCGGAGAATTACTGCGCGCAATCTACGGCTATCAGGGTTCAATCGTAACTATCGCCGCGCTCAAATTGGCGCCGATGGTGTTCGTTCGCCCCGGTGAATTGCGAACGGCAGATTGGTCCGAAATAGACCTTGATAAGGCAACTTGGGATATCCCAGCCGAGAAGATGAAAATGAAGCAAGCGCATGTTGTCCCGCTATCAGATCAAGCAGTGGCTGTCTTGCGCGAGCTCCACCCTATTACAGGCCAAGGTCAGTATGTGTTCCCTAGTGTTCGCAGCATAAGGCGGCCGATGAGCGAAAATACCATCAATGCCGCGCTACGCTACATGGGGTTCGACAGTGACACCATGACAGGGCATGGCTTTCGAGCAATGGCCCGAACGGTACTGGACGAAGAACTGCACTTTCCCGTGGATCATATTGAACATCAGTTAGCTCATGCCGTTCGAGATGCCAACGGACGGGCCTACAACCGTACTAGTCATTTGCCTGCGCGACGAAAAATGATGCAAGCGTGGTCCGACTATCTGGATGCATTGCGAATCGGAGCGAAAGTCGCTTCATTCGAACGACAATCGGCATAAAAATACGAGCCCAACATTTTCCATATACACATCACCCCGCTGAGCAGAACTTCATCTGCTCCTCCCGCGTGGCAGTCATGCGAGAGTCTTAGCTTCGAAGGAGTATGGATGATGTTTGATCGATCGTGGATTGGTTATCCCTGTCCCTCGCTGGTCGAATGCTTGATCGTGTTCGCCGTTCTCTTCTTGGCAGGGGGCCTTTGGGCGTCCTGCATCCGTCGTTACATCGAATACCGCATGGAGGAGCTCACCCATGCATGACTTAATCGTGGGACAGGAATGGAATGGTGATCTGGTGGACGTTACGCCTCGTTGCCCGAAGTGTCAGTCAACACAGATTGAATCGCGCAACCTCGCAAGGCGGTTGGGTGGTGCCATCGGTGCGATCGCCGGCACGACCAGTGGCGTGGCCTTGGCGATAACTGGGGTGGAAGTGGGCCTTCTGGCTGGCCCGATCGGTGTGGTGCTCGGCGGTGTGTCCGGCGTGATCATCGACGGCATCGTTGGCGGTGCGACCGGCTGTGCGGCGGGTTCCAAGCTCGGTGCCGCGATCGACAGGAACATCCTGCACAACCAGCACTGCCGCAGCTGCGGCCACACCTTCAGCGACAAGTCGGTGTAGGTCTTCGCTGCTTCAACCTTTCTTTTCTTCGTCCTCTCGCACACGCGCATAGAGCCCGGCTTTGCCGGGCTCTATGCGTTTATGCACTCATACAAATAAGGAGTTGCTCATGCATCAGATTCAATCCATGGCTTACGTCGGGGAGACACCCTGGCATGGCCTCGGTCATCGTCTTACCCCTCACCAACCCTTGGAGGTCTGGGCACAGCAAGCGGGCATGGATTGGCGAATTGAAGCCGCTGACGTGCACTTTATTGCCGGGCATCCCTTCCCAGGCTCCCTTCACAAATACCCCGATCAAAAGGTGTTGTTCCGCTCGGATACCAAAGCACCGTTGTCCATCGTGTCCAACCGCTTCAAGGTCGTGCAGCCCGCGGAGATGCTTGAGTTCTATCGTGACCTGACAGAGATCGGCGGCTACGAACTGGAAACGGCCGGTGTGCTGAAGGGCGGCCGGAAGCTCTGGGCCTTGGCGCGCACCCACCAGAGCGTGATGTTAAAAGGTGGCGATACGGTGAATGGCTATCTGCTACTGGCCACTGCCTGCGACGGCACCTTGGCCACTACGGCGCAGTTCACGTCGGTGCGTGTGGTCTGCAACAACACCTTGGCCGTCGCGCTGCGTCAAGGTGGCGGAGCGGTACGCGTGCCGCATCGAAGCGAGTTCGGTGCACAAGCCGTCAAGCAGCAACTGGGTATCGCCATCGCGCCGTGGTCCGAGTTCGAGGACTACATCAAGGAACTCGCTAACCGCCGTGTGGCCGACAAGACCGTCGGGCGCTTCCTCGGGAAGGTGTTTGCCTATCCTGCGAAAGGGGAGCAGCCGACCGCGGTGGTCAACGAACACGCCATCCGTAAAGTTCAAGCCCTTTATGGTGGACAAGCTCTGGGAGCTACGCTGCCGGCAGCCAAGGGAACAGCGTGGGGACTACTTAACAGCATCACGGAGTATGTGGATCACCACCGCCGCGCCCATAGCCACGATCACCGATGGGATGCTGCGTGGTTTGGACAAGGGGCGCTGCTTAAGCAACGAGCATGGAATGAGGCATTGAAGCTGGTCGCGTAACTGCAGAGAGGGGTCCGGCACTATGTGCCGGACCCCTCTCTTTCAGCGGTCCATCTTTTTTTCGATCTCAGCGCAGACCGAGTGATGAAGCGCTGGCCGAACAGCAATCGGTAAATTGGCATGCCGCCACGCAGACCGATTAAAGGGCCGCCGTCAGCGGCTACGCTCACCACCGCGACGGTGCTTTGGCCCTACCAGATCGTTGATATCCACACCCAGCACAAAACCCAGTTTGCAAAGTACCAGCAGGGATGGGTTGCCGATTGCGCGCTCTATTTGACTCACATATGTGCGATCAACGTCCGCGTCGAGGGCGAGCTGCTCTTGTGAGAGCTGCCTGTCCGCCCTCAACGTTCGGACGTTAAGCGCCAATTGCTGGCGTACCTGTTCGAAATCCCGTGGCATGCCGGCACGTTGCCGGTTCAGGGATTGTCAATCCACGGGATATATTCTACAAAAGCCAACGCCCAGCTGCGACTTTGCAGGGGCCGAAACGGGTGCCTAGCGATTCGTTCTGATGGCGCAACTCACTTAAACACAGGGATTTTTAGGGGGATGTCGTGGAATTTATGACTTGGAAACGGTTGGCCGCCAAGGTGCTGGCCCGAATCTTTGCCGTGGCGTGTGCGATCAACCTATCGGCCTGTGGGAATAGTGATATTTCCAAGCTGAAAGCTCAGACACTGGACGCCAATCCGTCCTTCACCATTGGGCAGGCATTCGACCATCGAAAAGCCTGCGACTCTGTGTCTTGGAACGAAAGTACGGATGATCGCGGTCGCAAGATCATTGAGTATCGCTGCATCTTCAATATCGATAATTCCTATTACGAAAAGGCCCAGCAAGCTCGCATTGACAAGCTCAATCAGCTGATGCGTGGCGAGCAAGCCGCTTATCAAGCCGATTTGGAGAGTAAGCCCAAGTCGATAGCGATCGAAGAAAAGCTGCTCAGCGATCCGACCATAAACACGCCCCATGGGGCCTACATGCCCAACTTCGAACGGGACAAGCAAAACCTGATCAAGATGAAGGCGGACTATCAGGCGGCGCTGGCGAATCAGTCACAAGCGTTAGCGAATATCCAAAAGAACTACGACGATCAGATCGCCAAGATAAAGACCGATGGGGTGGTAAGTGGTGGTATTGAGGTCTTCCAGTGGGCTGTCAATGATGACGGATTCACGCCGATCTATGCCGGACGGGACATTCAGGTAAGCAACGGGAACGTCATCCACCAGAACTACTCAGAGGCGAACGTGGAGCATGCTCTGGCCGCAATGGCTCGGAACGACACGGAGGATTTGCACACCTACATGTCTGAAGTGACCTGGCCGTACTGACGACTGGATGCCGTGCCCTGTTAGTGGGCAAAGCCTATCGGAGGATGCATGAAAAGCTTCAGGGATAGCTGGACAATTTTTAGCAGGCTGAGCGGTGCGCAAAAAATGGTTCTATTGCGCGTTTTCATCGTCATCAATATTGCCGCTTACTTTCTGGCGACTAAAACGTATTTCGAAAACGAGATTGCCGATGGCGCAAGCTTGTTCGTGATCTATGCCCTTGAAAGCGGCTTCATGCTTTGGCTTGGCTTCAAGCGGGGCGTAGGCTTTCGTCGGTCGGCACTCGCCAGTATGGAAACTTCAACGCCAGCGAGATCTAATGGCCCAAGTACGGGCTGGTATATGGGAGTGATGGCGCTTTCCCTAGTCTGCACCGTGTCCGTTGCTTTGATCGGAGTTGCTTTGAACGATGATGGTGCGCCAGCTTCCGTTCCATTGGTCGTCCTGTGGTTCATCGAAGCCATGGTCATGGGTTTTGCACTGCTTCAAGGGTTGCGCATCGGCTGGCATGCGATGGCCATCCAAGTATCAAGCCAAGACTCCAAGACATTGACTGCGGTCCAAGAAGCCCAGGTATCGAAGGCGTTGACTCTTGATCTGGTCGAAGAGCGTGAGAATGGGGCTAGAAAGCGGGCCGGGGCCATTCGGCGTGGCCAGATCGCCCTTGGCTGCATTTCCGTGATATGTGCTGGCCTGGCGATTTATTTTCATCTGGTCGCTCACGAAGCGATCAAGCCCGATCTGAGGAATGACGCAGCTATCCAAGCGGTTGTGCAAGGCCTTGACGATAGCGCACCGTCAACGACCAATGTTCATCAGGCAACGAAGCAAGACGTCTTGCCACCCGATGATCCGCGCGTCAGCGACACGTTGGCTAAGGCGGCCCAAGTCGCCACAGAGAGCGGCGTTGCGCAGGATCTTGCTGCCTTTCCGTTTCCGGCAGCGGCAGGCACTCGATCACCCGACGGCTATCCCATCTACTTGTTGGAATGCAATGTGGAAGCCAACTCCTGTTTTGGTGGCGAGGGGCAGGCTTACGGCACCATCGCCAAAACAGCCGATCAGCTCACCCCGATCCGCAATAATGATGCCATGCGGTACAAGTGCATCCAGCGTGTTTGCGTCGATACTGCGGGTAACTATGTAGGAGCGATCTCCTCAGTTGTGCAAGCTTACTGGGAGGCACATCACGCGCCGCTTCACGAGTTTGGTAAATAAGTGCTTTGGCCGAATTGATCAAAGAGAAAGGGGTAGCCTTCGGGCTCATCCCTTTCTCGTCTGTGGTTTTTTTATCAGAACATGTATGCAGAAATCGCAAAGTCATACCAGTGGACTTGCAATCCCTTCATTAGCAGCAAAGGTCTCCAGGTACACCGCCGCAAACAGCGCACCCTCGATCAGATTCGTTCGTTAACGCCTTACGAAAGGCCTTGAACTCGGCAGATGTTTCTCAAGGAACTGCTGGAGTGTGATGTTCACTGCGACGCCTAACGCTGGAGTTAAGCGGCGGCGAAGCCGTCCGCTTTGAAGGCGTTGCTAGCTGGCAGGACTAGCGACGCGCCAAGACTAGACGCGCGTCTGTCCTTGATACCTCTTTGTATTTCCGCAATTTAGTAAGGGCTGCCACGCTCCTAGCGCCTAAGGCGACGGATACAGCTGCGAGCGCAGTGGATGTGCCTAGAATGCTTATGGCCGCCGGTGCAGCGAAGAAGTTGGCGGTCATAGCCGGTAGTTCAGCCGGTGTAGGTGCTAAAAGGATACTGGCAGCTGCGATAGCGATCGCTCCAAACGCGACTGCCCAGGCAACCTTGCCGGTAGCACGAATCCGAATAATTTTCTTGGCTAGGTCACCCTCAATCTCAATGAAGTCTGCACCATTCTTGATTTCTTCGCCCAACTCCTTTGCGGTTTTTACCTTTGACATCTGTGCCCCCCCAATCGAAAGCTAACTATCGAATATACGGACAAGCCTATCCGGATATACATCCCTGATCGCGCAAAGAGACCTCTGCGAAACTGATTGTTCTCGCTGAAGCTTAGCTACCGTTTCAATGCGTTGGCAACCCAAGCTTGTCAAAAAAAGCCCGATTGCGCTCTCGAGCGGCGTTGAGCAAACGATCGAATGAGATGACTTCAATATACGCTTTGTAGTTGTCGTTGAACCCAAAATAACCCTGTCGATCACTCGTTACGCGCAACCCGAGTAGCTTACAACGCCGCTCCACCGAGGGAGTCAGATCGCAGATCGCATAGCAGAAGCCAGGTATCTCATCCGACTTGGGAATAGGACGCCCACTTGCCGTTTTTGCACCTCCAGCACGAATGCGCTCCAAGTATCCCAACGCTTGTTCAACGGGATCCTTATCCTCACCTGGGCCAGCATCATTGCGCATCGGCCGCTTGATCTCGACGATCATGATTGAAGCCAGCGGCAATCGGTTATCGTCAGAAACGAGGATCGGCTCATCGAACACGTTCAGTGCGCAAAGGTCCGGTTCCTTCGATTCGGTGAAATCTGTGATCGGCATGGACGACAACGGTTTGTCGGAAGCGAGGAAATCGTGGAACGCCAATCGCTCGTCGATAAGCCAAAGGTTGCAGCTATCCAACTTGACTTCGTTTGACGTCTTCCGCAATGGCATGATGAGCTCGTGAATGAGCTCCTCTTTTGCGTACTTTCCATCCGATCCGCGCTCGATAGCTTTCTGGAGAATGTCAAGGATGACTTTCCTATGGAACACATAGTTGGCGAGATCGGATTTCTTTATGTCGTCGGCCTTTTGAAGGTAGGCCGCCAGCCTCGCGCGATATTCGTTGCCCGATTCCTCTTTACTGAACTGCATGATGGCGTGCCCTTCAGCCAACAACGCCCCCTCGATTTCCGATAATTGCTTATGGAGAAGGAGGTCCAAGTCCTTATCGGAAATTTCCGGATCGACGGCAAGCTTCTCCTCTGCGATCCGGCTCAAGATAGGACGGTAGCGAGGAGCTCGAAGCGCCACGAATGTCTCGACGCGTGCCTTTCCTGCTTTCAAACTTTCCTGCAGGTACTCACTCAAAAATTCTTTTGCCGCATTGATGACCGCTTCCCGGATGTCTTCGCGGCTGATATCCGTTTCCCCAAATAAATCATCGCTAGCTTCATCAAGGTCAAACCCGATTCGCTCTGGACGAACATGCTGGTCAAGAAACGTTGATGTTACGTAGCACGCATAGATGAACTCGCCCGTCTCATCTCTTATCCGACCATGCAGTCCGGCGATCTTCCCGGCAATTCCCTCCTCTTCGACGACGCGTCCCGCAGCACACCATGCAATGAACGGTTGTTTCGGAGACGTGGACTTGAGCTTGAGGTGAATCAAGTCGAAATCCTGCCCCTTTAGACTGATCGTTTGTCGCTTCGATGAGGAGAACATGCACTCCTGATATACATCCTCAAGGTCGATCAGCTCGCTACCATCCTGCACCCTTATGCGTGGAGCCCCGCCCTCTCGAACGAAGTACCAGAGACAATGCTCAAAAAGCGCGTTAGCGATGGTCTTAGCATTTTTAGGCGACCGGTCGCGATATATCTGCTTGAACCCGTCGAGATGCACGGATGTCTTGCGTTGCGTGACTTCCGGCAGGCTCGCGAGCTCGACATTGTCGACACCTTGCGTAGCGTTAAACGTGAACGTGCGACGTTTGTAGGCGTCATCCATATCTTTGAAATCGCTCGAGACACGCACTCTATCGAAGGCCTTCAACCACAAGAGCCGACCGACGCCTCGGCAGCCATCGCTGGCCTTGTAATCCGAGTCCAATGTTTCAAACGACTCCAGGTTCTTGGCATCGAATCCAATGCCGTTATCGATCACACGGAAACCCGTTATCGGCTCGGTCGGCGAAGCGCCTCGCTTCGTCTTGCCACCATCGAAGTTCAATGAGGCCTGCGGCAGACGCACGATCTCGATGGTGATCTCCCCGAAAGAGGGACTCTCATTGAGAGCGGCTATTCCTTGGATCGAATTGACCACGGCTTCGAATAGTGGCAGCAAACCGTGGCTACGCGGCAGAGGCGTATTGCGCAATCTACCTTTCAGATAGGTGTTCATGCTCATTTCTCGGTCCCTCTCGGAGCAAGCAGCCATTTAGTTGGCGCGTTTTCCGCCAATTCTAGCAGGCCGGCCATCATTGACTGACCACCTTCGCCCTTCGGCTGCGTCATGTCTTCGCCAATATTGTCCAGCCGTGTTCGCGACCAACATGATGTTCAGCACGATGGGAACGACGGACCTGGGTCAGAAGCTCTACAGCCTGGAGCGTTTCATGTCAGGTGCAGTCGCTTATCTCGCTGCGGTATTTGCGCTCGGCACGCTGGTGCGAATCGAAAAAGCGGACGTGACGATCGCGAGGCTGGAAAAGAAGCTGGAAAAGCTGCAGCAACTCGCTGCGACTGCGCAATGAATAGTTTCTCCCCATGCACTATGGCATGCGGGTCACAGTGGATTGCAAATAACCCTCGCTTAGCGATTCGACGGTTTGAAGCGAGCAACCTGCTTGTCGCGCCTAGACGACATCACGACGGGAAAAATCTCGCAGCGGCTATCCCTAGTCTGTAATCATGCCCCCTCATGGCCAGGGACCAAGACGTGGCCTGTAACAACCGGAATCAGTGATGTAGAGATCGACGCACTCATCCAATCGGTATAAATCAAAAGCCTGGTCACCCTGCCCCAGCTCAGCCATTAAGCACCTTCAAGGCGAGCGAGAGCGCCAAGTCCCTACAAACATCAAGAGCATGACAACGAGACCGAGATAAATCCCCTCTCTGGCCCCCACTCCTGATGCCACTGATAGAAGCACCGAACCATTGATTTTGATGCCACTCAATATGCACTTAACAGCACCAACAGCGACGCCCAAGATTTCGGTGATCAAGGCGACCGTGATGCCTGCGGAGAGAATCTTTAAGTACCGCATCACTTGTTGCTTTTCGTATCGAGTGCTCAAGATGGTGGACTGCGTCGAGGAGTGCCAATAAATGCCAGAACTGCTACTACCGCACCCACATACAAGCCAAAACGAATTCCTTCATGTAAGGCTACATGGAAGTCATATTTCAAACCCTTAGTCAGGGCAAGAATGTACGAAAACGATAGAAGGATTAACATTTCAGCGAGGAAAAAAATTATTCCCGCCACCAGAGCGCCAAATAGTTTTTTCCCCAGCTTCATGGCTTAGCACCATCCTTTTTATTTTGCTCGTCGCCATCATTGAGCTTCTCAAGAATTGCATTCAGCCCTTCGGTAGACGTGGGTCCCAAGACGTTACCTGTAACGACAGGAGTCAGTGACGTAAAGATTGGTGTACTCATCCAACCGGTATAAACATCGCCGATTTTGAAGCCTACCGCCGTCGTCGCACCACTCATCAGGCCACCCCGCAATACACTATCGTTTTTGCCGTAGTAAAGGTTATTGGCCTCCGTCTGGACCATACCGACGCCTGTTCCAACCAACCCATTCCACCACACATTACCGCCGTAGCCGAGATAGCCGCCCACCGTGGCGCCTCCAAGCTCTATGTAATTCAAGTTGCTGAAATCACCACCGTTCTTAATCAACTGAGCGCCCAAATTGACTGTCCCTGTGGTCAACGCTACCCCTCCACGCGATGCTAGACCAATTTGCAGCAACGATCCCGTTTGAAGCGCGCCGGAGCCTTCAGCTACAAGGAGCCCAGGACCAGCACCTAGCCCTGCAGTCGCGCCTGCTGCGGCTATGCCAATCATCAGGTTCCCATCGCTACTCACCACGTTGTCTGCTACGAGCAGCCCCCATTCAGATCGATGATTCACATAGTCTTGAACGGTGATGGACTGATCCACCTGCAATCCTAGACTCGTAGCCAATGGGTCCTTGGCATAGCCGTATGCGTCGAGAACATCCTTGTTGCAAGCGGAGGAAAACCCGCTGGCACTACCACCGCAACTGTCGATAAGTTCCTTCTCTTGATCTGCTGATTTGGCCTCTGCTTCGCTCTGCTTAGTTTGGATACAAACTTGATCGCCACCACATTGCTTGATGGCATTTTTAAGTGCATCCAATTGTTGATGTGTCAGGTAATTGTATTCCGTACCTGCCAAGGCGGTGGATGCGCCAGCACCGCGACCCGTCAGCCCCCCAATCACAGTCGTCCCCAGCAGCACACCGTTCGGGCCATATTGCTGCAGATAAGGAATCGCCGCCTCGCTGGCCCCTGCACCGATTGCGCCACCTAGAGCATTACCGCCACCGAGCGCCGCCACCGCGCCGCCAACGATGGTGTGTAATACAATTGCGCCAGCATGGCCATTTTGCATATCTGTGGCTTGCTCAGTGTCGCCGGCCATCGTCATGCCAACCTGTCCGGCCAACATTCCCGCCTGCTCATTCTGGGCAATTTTGTTCGGATCGAACTTATTGGTAAGCCCATTCGCGTTACTGAGGCTCGGATCACGATTCAGCCCACTCAGATCCTGGCCCGGGTTGTTACGCGTGATGATTGTCCCTTGCGCAATCCCTGCCTGTGTCGTGCTGCTGTGGTTGCTGTTTTGCGGTATTCCAATGCCGCCACCAAAGCTGGACATGCCCGACATGCTGCCGGTACCCATACCACCGCCCACGCTGATGCTTTCAGCACTCGACTTGGCTTGGTTCTGGATGTCGCTATACGTGAGGCTGCCGGTATCCAGGATGTTTTTATCTGCATTCGCGGTGCTGGCGATCACTGCACCTTTCAGGTCGGTATTGCCGCCCACGGCGATATCGAAGCCGCCATTGCCGGCACCGATGCCACTCATCTGCGTCACGCTGGCGTAGTTGCTATTGGCCTTGCTCAACGCCAGGTTTCCGCTGACGCCTACGCCGCCGCCGCTCCAGCCATACACTAGCGTCAGGCCACCCTGGATGCTGTGGCTGGCGTAATCATTGGTGTCCTGCTCGCTCGCAATATTGAGGTCGCCGCCGATGTTGGCGAGCACGGTGTTGCCGGTGGCCTGCGCACCCTTGATGGTGGTGTCGTTGCCGCTGAGCATGGTCAGCGTGTCTTGCGCATTGACGACACTGTCGGTATGCGTGGTCCCATTGCCGTGCGCAATGGCTTCGCCAGCCGCTACGCTCAGGTAGATGCCGGTGGTCTGGCCGATGCTCAAGCCGACTTCACCGCTGGCGTTGTGGCTGCTATTGCTGTCGGTGTGCTGTTCAGCCTGACTCAGCAGATTGATGTTGTTGGTGGCCGAGAGGGCGACGTTCTTGCCGGTTATCTGGCTACCGATCACGTCGAGGTCGCCGCCGGTGGCAGCGATGGTGACATCGCCGTTGCTGTTGACCTTGCTTCCGTAGGCGATGTCATCGTGCGTTTTGCTAGTGCTGGTGGAACTGCCGCCCCCGATGCCGATATGCAGGCTGACGCCACTGGCTTTCGCTGCGCTCGCCGCACCGCCGCTCGCGTAGGCATTGGCGACGTTGCCCATCGCCTGGGCGCCGGTTTGACCGTGGAGGCCCATCGCATTGCCAGCACCGGGCGAGAACAACGTCTGCGCCGCCTGCATGGCATACAGCGCCTTCAGGCGCGAATCACTGCTGCTACTGCTGGCGCCGTGCACATCCGCCGCCAGTGTTTGCGCCGTCGATGCCACGCCACCTGAGAGACCTACGCTGATTCCACCCTGGCTCTCTTTGTGTGTCTGCGTAACATCCTGACTACCCACCGCCGCATCGATCGTCACGTTCTTGCCGACGATGGTGGTCGCCGTATTGCTCAGTACATCACTGCCGGTGATGTAGACGTTGTTGCCGGCCGTCAATGTTACGGCCCCATCAGTGCTGCCAACCAGGCTGCCGGTGTAGCTCACTTCCTTGTCGGTGAGCGTGGTCTTCTCGGACTTGTTGCCGATCAACACGCTGAAGCCGCCGCCATTCATCAGGCCGGTGTGGCTAGTACCACTGCTTTGCGTTTCGGTGTAGGTATCCTGCCCGGCATTGAGCGTGAGGTTGTTGCCGGCGGCCAGCGTGACGTCGTGCGTGCCGGCGATCTGCACGGCGGTGCCGGTGAGATCGTGGCCGGCGGCTACCGTCACCGTGTCGCCGGATAGCGTGCTGCCGACGCTGGTGGTCTGGTGGACGGTGGTGCTGCTGCTATTGCTGCGCCATTCCGGATCGACCGAGCCGAAGCGCTTGGTGCTGTCGCTGAAGAAGCTGAAGCTGCTGTGCTGGTAGTCGTGTTCTTCGCTATGCGTGTCCTGGCCGGCGCCGAGGGTGACGTTGTTGACGGCGCTCAAGCTCAAGGCGTTGTTGGCAGTGAGTTGCGCGGCGGTGGTGGCGAGGTTGTTGCCTGCCGCCAGCGTCACGTTGTTGCCGCTGATGCTGGTGCCGATGGCGTAGTTGTCATCGGTGGCGTCGTGCGTCTTGGTGCTGTCGCTGGAAAACAAGCCGCTGTGATGGGTGCTGGTGTCGCGGTAGCTGCTGTGATCTTCCTGCGCTGCGTTCAACGTGAGGTTGTTGCCCGCGGCCAGCGTGACGTTGCCGCTGGCACTATTGAAGTTGCCGGCGGTGATGGTGAGATCATGGTTGGCCGCAATGCTGATGCCGTTGGCGCCAGCGATGCTGGTACCGCGAACGGTTTGATCACTTTGACCCGTGCTGGTTTCGGTGTGGTTCTGGAAGCTATCGGTGCTGCGCGTGGTGGTGTCGGTGACGGCTTGCAGGTTGACGTCGTGGCCCGCACCCAGGCTCACCGTGTTCCCGGTGAGCTGTGCACCCTGGCTGAGCAGGTCCTGCCCGGCAACCATCGCCACGCCACCGCCCGCCTGGACGGTGCTTACCGTGTGAGTGACCGACTCCACGCCGTTACGCTGCGTGCCCACATGCGTGGTGGTGCCGGTAGCGAGCAAGCTGAGATCGCGGCCGGCAAGCAGCTGCGCGCTTCCACCGGCACTGATGGCCGTGGCGGTAGCGGTGAGGTCACGACCGGCAGCGAGGCCGAGATTGCCGCCGGCCGCAACCGGCGCAGTGTCCAGCGTGAGATCGCGGCCCGCACTGATCGCCAGGTTGCCACCTGCGCTGATGCTGCCGAGCAGGGAGCCATTGTTGAGCGCCACCGGGCTGATCTGCGAACTCAGGCCGTTGAACTGCACCGCGCCCAGGCTTTGCGCCACGCTGACACCGCTGAGTACGTCGTTGCCCGCAACCAGCGACACGTTGCCACCGGCCTTGATCATGCCGCCGTTCAAGATGTTCTGTGCAGCGTTGATGCTCAAATCGCCGCCAGCACTGATGGTGCCGCTGTTGAGCAGATTGCTGGCCGTAAGTTGCGCGCTCTGGCTGGCCGCGATGGTGCCGTTGTTGGTGATGTCGCCGCTGGCGTTCAACACCACGTTCTTGCCGGCGATGGTGGCCCCATTAGCCGCGAGATTCCTCGCATCACTGCCGCTCAGGTACACCACCGGTTCCAGCACCTGATGGCCGCCTACATTCACGTTCACCAGCCACACGATGTCCTGTGTGAGATTGGCCATCTGTTCCGGCGTGAGTGCCACGCCTACCGACAGATTGAATTGCTGCGCCACTTGCACCGCGTTGTTCATCAGGTCGCGGTATTGATCCAATGCATCGCTGGCGTCGGCAAGGTAGCGGCGGCCGGTAAGCTGGGTGATCTGGTCCAGCACCAGTTGCTGTTCGTAGAAGCCGTCGCCCAGACGCTGTTCGGTCTGGTGCGGATCGAAGCTCAGCTTCTGCAGCATGTAATCGCTGCTGATGAAGTTGCTGTACTTGGTGAATTGCGGATTGGTCTCGACCAGGAACTGGCTGCCGGGCTGCGTGTTGATGCTGTAGAGCCCGCTTTGAGGCAGCTTGATGTTGGCGCTGGGTCCGACCAACGTGGAAACCACCTGTGGCGACGCCAACGACGCATGGCCGCCGTTGGCGGCTGTCGTGGAACCAGCACTTTTGTCGTGCCCATCGGCGGTACTCAACGATGTCCCGCTTGTCTGGCCCGGAGCGCTACCGACGCCGATATTGGAAATGGAACCGCCACCGCCACTGGTGCTGCCCACCGTGGCGGCGGCGCTGCCGCTCACGGATTGCCCTCCGCTGTTGCCGCCCAAGCCGATTGCGTTCTGCACCGGCTGGCCGTTGGCGCCCACGGTCGTGTTGTTGATGTTCTGCGCAGTAATCGACACCGCGTTGCCCGCGCTCATGACGGCGGCAAGGCCTGGGCCGGCGTCGTAGCTGATCCAGCTTGGCTGGCCTGCACCAAGGGTGATCGGCGCCGAATCCTGGTACGTGCCCCAGGTTTCATAGTCCTTGAAGGCCCAATGTCGACCGCCGCTGTTGCTGACGTATTCGATGCCGGTTTGTTCGTTAATGCTTTCGCTCAACGTACCGGTGGGCGCAAAGGCAATGTTCTGCACGGTATAGCTGCCCGCCGCACCGCCGCCGTTGTTGCCGTTTTGGCCATTGATGACGAGGTTGTTGCCCGCTGCAATGGTGGACTTGTCGTTGAGCACCGAGCCATTGAGCGTGATGTTGCCACCGGCCACCAGTTTGCTTTGCGCGCTGGCGGTGGAGAGCCGCTGTACCGCTACCAACGTGGCCGTGGTGATCGACTGCAGGTCGTTGTGCAGGATGTTGTGCGCGTCACCATTGATGGAAGTGCCGTTGCACCACTGGTCGCCATCCTGGCCCGGCGTACCCTGGCCGCTACAGAAGGTCTCCAGCGCGGCTTGCTGGTCCGACGTCAGCACCTGGCTGGCGGCGACATAGGGAGGTTTGTGCGTAGGGTCGGTGTCGTCGTAGCGATAGACCGCTTGCGGCGCACCCGTGTTGGTGTTCTGCGCTTGCTCGCCACCAGTGAGATTGTACGTGGTGGTAGTGAACACCCGGCGCTGGTTGGTGAACTGGTTGGCATTGATGGTGACGTTGCCATTGGCCTCGATGTCGCCCGACAGGTTCGTCACCGCCTGGCTAAGGCCGCCACCAGCATTGGCACCGATGGTGATATCGCCGGTGGTGAAGATGGTCGCGTCACGATTGAGCAAGGTGCCGCTTACGTACAGCGCGACACTGTTGCTGCCAGCAATCAATGCACTCTGGTAGGCGTTGTTGTCGGTCTGCGCGCCCAGGTCTGCGCCATTGGTCAATGAGCCGGCCGTCGCGGTAATGGCGCCGCCGATGATGTTGGCAGTGTTGTTCAACACACCCGCATTGAGCGTGATGCTGCTGCCATCGATGTTGCCCTCGTTGCTCAACGTGCCGCCGGTGCTCAGGGTGGTGCTATTGCTGTTGAGCGTGGCACCCGCGGCGTTGTCGATATTGGCGGCGTTGATGGTGAGATTGTTCGGCGCCTGCAACGTCGCGTTTGCAGCGTTGCTGAAGCTGCCGGCAACATTCAACGTGAGATTGTTGTTCGCGGTGAGTTGATTGCCAACTGCATTGGCGTAGTTGCCGCCCAAGGTCAAGGACAGGTTCTGGCCAGCCGCGACTTTACCCGCGCCGGTAAAACTGCCCAGGTTGAAGTTGCCGCTGCCGTTGCTGGCTACAGTACCGCCAGCGTTATCCAGCGAAGCCAGTGCAAAGGTGAAATTGCCGCCCGTCTGCAGCGAGCCCTGCGCGTTTTCCAGCGAGGCGTTGCCGTTGTTCCAGTTGATGTCGTTGGCGGCGTAGACAGTGCCCCCGATATTGCTCATGCCGCCGAGGTTGAGTGTAAGCGTTTGGCCTGCCACCACTTTGCCAGCGTTGTTATTGTCCAGGTTCGCCGCCGTCAGTGTCAGCGCGCCTTGCCCGCCCAGGGTGCCGCCTTCGTTGACCAGGTTCTGCGCCACAGCAATGCTGCTGGCACCTTGGCCGGTATCGGCGATGCGGCCATTGGTGTTGTCGATGCTTACAACGTTGAGCGTCAATGTGGCATTGCTGTTGCCGCTGCCCGCCTCGATCTTGCCCGCACGGTTGCTCAACGCACCGCTGGTAATGTTGGCCGAAGCCAGCGCCTGTAGCGCGCCGCCATCGTTATTGAGGTTGCCTTGCGCCGTTATACCTAAATGCGTGCCTGCGTAGATTTGTCCTGCATCGATCAGACTGCCAGTGCTTAACGTTACCGCACCGTTGCCGCCGATAAAGCCGCCTGCGCCGTTGGTCAGTGCGCCGGTCGTGGTGAGGTTGAGGGCTTGCGCATCGGTCAGCTTGATGAAGCCGCCGGTGTTGTCCAGCGTACCCGCACCGACGGTCAACGCACCGCTGGCCTGAATCGTGCCGCCACCCGTGTTGGTCAGTGCCTGCGCGATGGTAAGGCCAACGTTGTTGCCGATCAGCGTGCCAGCCGCGTTATTGAAAGAATTGGCCTTGGCGGTGATGTCGGCCGACGTGCTCAGTGTGCCGCTGTTATTGGCCAGTGTGCCGCCGCTCTGCAGTGCGAGCGCACCGTTGCTGGCGATCGTGCCATGGGTGTTGGTCACATCACCGGACGCAGCCAGGCTTAGCGTGCCGCTGCCAGCATCCTGCAAAGTGCCGCTGGTGTTGTCGATGGAGCCGGCGCTGATGGCAAGGCTTTGCGCATTCGTGCTCAGCGTGCCGCCGGCATTCTCGAACGCGCCGGTGAACGACAGGTTGAGTGCCGCGTTGCCGGTCTGGATCAACGAGCCGTTCTGGTTGTTCAACGCAGCAGCTTGCAGCACGAGCGTACCGGCGCTGAGCTTGCCACCGGCATTGTTTACGCTACCCGCCGCATTGATGTTGACGGTGCCATTCGCCGCCAGATCGCCGCTGGCATTGCTGATATCGCCCTGATGCGCAAGCAGCCCGATGGTGTTCGCGCGCGCCTGTCCACCCGAAAGGTCGATGGCGCCGCCGGTAAGGCTGAGCTTGCCCACCGCCAGCGCATGGCCGTTTTCGGCCAGATTGCCGCTGGTGGTCACGGTGAGATCACCGCTACTGCCGAGCGAACCACTGTTTTGCAAGCCAGCGGCGAGCGTGCCATTGCCGCTGAGGCTGCCCGCGGTGAGCGTGGTATTGCCCGCCGCCGCAAGCACTGCCTTTGTGCCGCTATTGCTCAGGGCACCGCCGACATTCCATACCGCGTTGCCCAAGGCATACGCCGTACCGGTATTGCTCGCATTGCCTTGCGTGATGACGTTCAACGATGCATCGCTGCGCAAGGTACCGGCATTGGCAAGGCTTGCGGCCGTCAGGTTGAAGCCTTGCGCGCCATACATGGTGCCGTCGTTGGTCAAGCCGCCACCGAGTTGCAGCGTAGTCTGCTGCGTGCCGTAGAGCGTGGCGTTGCTTTCATTGGTGATGGCACCCGCGCCATCGATGGCGAGATTGCCGCCGGCCTGGATGACACCAGCGTTATCGAGCAGCGAGGCCGTATCGGCAGTTACATCGGCTGCGGCGAGCAGCGTGCCGGTGGTCTGGTTGATCAGAGTAGTGTTGTGCTGGAACGCGAGCACGCCACCAGCTTGCAGGCTGCCACTGTTGTTGACGCTTGCCACCTGCAGCGTGGCGTTGCCGCCGCTCTGAATCTGGCCCTTGGCGCTGTTGGTGAGACTTGTGCCAGTCATTGCCAGAGTCAGGCCGGTGACGACAGTGCCGCTATTGCTCTGGCTTCCGGTGCTGCTCAGTTGCATGGCGCCAACGGCGCTCAGCTTGCCTACGTTGCTGAGCGAACCACTGATGATAGTGAGGCTATCGGTATCCGCTTGCAGCGTGCCGCTGTTGTCGGCGCTGTTTTGCGTCGTGACGGTGACAGCGTTCTTGGCCTCCACCGTGCCGACATTGGCAAAGCTGCCGGCGTTGAACGTCACGTTCTGGCCGCTATAGATGTCACCAGTGCCAGCGGAGCTGAAAGCGCCGCCGGTCTGCGCGGAAAGGTTGCCGTCGATGGCGTACAGCTGGCCGCCATTGCTGAAGTCGCCGCCACTTTGCAGGCTCAAGGTTTTTTGGGCATCGATCGCGCCGCTGCTGCTTACCGCACCCGTGCTGTCGAGCGTGAGCGCTCCCGCGCTGCGCAAGGTGCCGACGTTATCCACGCTGCCCGCGTTGAACATGGCGGTGTTCGTCGCGTAAAGCGTACCGGCGTTGGTCAGTGCCTGGGCAAGATCGAGGTTGAAGTTGTTGCCTGCATAGATCGTGGCGTCCGTTGCATTGCCAAGCGATGCCGCATGCGTAATGTCGAGATCGCTACCGGCCTGCAGCACGCCCGCATTGCTGATGCTGCCGGTTTGATTGAGCGTCAGCGCTCCTGCCGCTATCCACTGTGCGCCCTTCGCATTGCTAAGGCCGGAACCCGCTAGCGTGGCGCTACCTTTCGCGTTGATGCTGCCTTCGTTGCTAAGCGTGGCAGCCGTCGCCGAAAGATCGGTCCCGCTCTGTATTTGGCCACCGACTTGGTTATCGAAACTCGCCGCTGCCAGGTTGATGGCCTGTCCGCTGATCAGCACACCGCTGCTCTGCGCCGCGCCGCTCAGTTGCGCTTGTAGGTTTTGGAAAGCGCTGAGCGTGCCGGTGTTGGAAAGCGTATTGGCACTAAGCGCGATGCTGTCTTGGTCGGATTGCAGTTTGCCGCTGTTGGTGAATGCACCGGCCAGAGTGACGGTATCGGCCTGTTGCGCTTCGATGCTGCCCGCGTTGGTCAACGACGCCGCGTTGATGACAAGGCTCTGGCTGCCATAGACATCGCCGCCGGCTTGGCTGGTGAACGCACCGCTGAGCATGGCGCTCCAGGCGCCGCCCAGTGCATACAGCTTGCCGCTGTTGCTCAGCGAACCGCCATTCATCGCAAGCGCGCCACCGGCCTGTACCGTGCCACCGGTGGTGAGTTGCGCAGCGGTAAGCGAAACGTTGCCGTGGGCAACTAGGGTGCCCGTGCTGCTCAAACTGCTGCTGGCAGTGAGCGTTGCATTGCCGCTGGCGCTCAGCGTGCCGGTGTTGGCCAGCGCCGCCGTGTTGAAGTTGAGATTGCCCGCATCGGCCTGCAGCGTGCCGCTGTTGCTGGCGTTGCCACCGATCTGCAGGCTGGTGCCTTGCGCCGCTTCCATCGCACCGGCGTTGGTGAAGGACGCCGCCGTGAGGTTGAGCGCCGTACCGCTGTAGATGCTGCTGGCGGCGGCATTGCTCACCGCGCCGCCGGCCTGCATCGTCAGCGCGCCGTTCTGAGCTTCGATCTGCCCGCTGTTGCTGACTTGTCCGCTCGCCGACAGCGTCATGGCGTTGGTGCTGTAGAGCGTGCCGCTGTTGGTGAGGTCGCTGCTGCCGAGATTCACCGCACCGCCGGCTGCGAGCGTGCCCTCGTTGTTCAGCGCCTGCGCAGCGATGATGGCGAGGTTGCCGGTCGCCGTGGTTTTGCCGCTCAACACCACCTGACCGGCGCTGGTGATGGAAAGATCGCCGCTCGAAACGGCGATCTGGCCCTGACTGTTCACACCCAGGCCCGCTTCGGTGCCGATCAGGCGGATGGCGTTGGCATACATGCCGCCCAGCGCGGACACGTCCAGCGCGACGGCAGGCGTGGCACCGGTGGTCGCCAACGGCTGCGTGGCGAGCGTGGCGTAATCGATGTGGTTGGGGCCGGTGATCACGTTGAGCTGTTGCGCCCATACGCCGGCATTGATCTGCACGGCACGCGCGAGCAGGTCGACCTGGTCCGTGTTGCCGCTGAGCAGACCCTGCGCATTGACGGTGATGGTCCCGCCGCTGATGTTGAAGCCGGACAAGCCGCCATTCGCATCGAGGATCGGCACGCCCGTCACCAGCGTGCCGCGTGGCGCGTTGATGAAGCCGCAGCCGCCGCAGGTGATGCCGTTGGGGTTGGCCACGATCACTTGCGCGGCATGGCCGGCCACTTCCATCGCGCCGTTCAACGCGCTCGGCTGGGTGGAGGTGACTTCGTTGAGGATGATCTGCGCGTACTGGCCAGCACCGAGATTCGTATTGCCGGTGATGTAACCGGACAGCTGCGTATTGCTGACCGTGCCGCTGTTGTTGAGGATCAGGCCGTTGCTGCCGACGTTGAACTGCTGGTACGTGTTGTGCGACACGCCCGCGTTGTTGGGCGCGGCGATGTTGACCACGGGTACGCCGTTGGGCGCGGCGATCACGTTGGTGTGAGTGTGGCCGTCTGGCGTGGTCTGCGCGTGCGCAGCAGGGAAACCCAATGCAAGCGTCAGCGCGGCCCAGAGTGCTTGGCGACGAAGTGATTGCGCAAGCTGGCTAGAGTTATGGCGTACAGCAGTGTCCTTCATGGCATCGATCCTCGATGTGTCCCCTGCATGCCGGCGGCGCCGACATGTCGTTCAAACTGCAACTCGCATCAAATCAGTACGTGTAGATCCATTGCATGCCCGCTGTGGGCCGCCGGACCGGAAAGCCGCGTGGCGTTTGCAAGGGCCAACCGGCGAACAGGTCCCAGCTCAGGCCCCAGCGCGAACCGCGCACGCCTGTCACTACGCCGCTCAAGCTATGGCTGCCGTAGTTGCGTGGCGCTTCGCCGCCGACGTGGCCGGCGTCGATGCCGCCATAGAGCGACAAGCCGCTGCTGCCGATCGGCAGGTTCAAGGTGTTGCGCCAATACGCGCCGTGGTTGCCGCCCAACACGGTGTTGCCGTCGTAGCCGCGCACGGTGTATCGGCCACCTAGGGTGATGTAGTCCTCGGCATAAAGACGATCGCCAGTGGCCTGCGCATGCAGTTCCGACAACCACAGCCAGGGCGTGCCGAACATGCGGAACGGTGTGCTCAAACTGCCGTCGAAAGTGGCGACGCCGTAGCGATTGGTAGGCCCGCCGTTGACGCTCGGCTGCCATTGGCCACCCATCCACGGCACGCCCCAGCGGTAAGCAAGGCGCAAGTCCAATTGCGATGCGCCGATGTAGCGACGTTGCACCAGCGCAAGTTCTGCCGAGGTGATCTTGCGACGCTGCGTTTGCACTTCCACGCTGTCGACGTAGCTGTGTTCGTGGCGCGTGGCAATGGTCATTTCTAGCGAGGTGCGGCTGCGCGCATCACGATGCAGCAGGCGCGTGGCACTGAACGCGGTGCTGCGCGAGCTGCCGGTGTAGGCGAAGGTTTGCAAGGAACCGAATACCGACTGTCGGTACGTGTAATTCGACGAGGTGAGGCTAAAGGTCCAGTCGCCCCACGGCACGCTGTAATTGAAGTTGCCGCCGTGCGTACCTTTGACGTGGCCGTAGTCGCCCACGGTGTGGGTGTAGCCGATGCTGAGCAGGTCGTTGATGCCCAGCGGCTGATCGATAGCCAGAGTGAGGCCACCCTGTTCCTTGCCGGTGTCATAGGCGCCGCTGTCGTCGAGACTGGCGATCAATCGCCAGGATTTCCCGCGCGAAATGCTCAGCAGCAGATCCGACGTGCCCGGCTGTTTGCCGGGTGCAATGTCGATCTTGGCCTCTTGTGAAGGCACGCGCTTGAACTGTTCCAGCCCCTGTTCGATGGCGCGCAGGTTCAACACGTCGCCCGGCTTGATGGGCAAGGCGTTCTGCCAATCGTCCGGCGCCGAACCGGGTGCGAAGCGCACCGCGCCCACCGTACCCGCCAATAACACGACGCGCAGCTTGCCCGTGGCGAGGTTCTGTTCCGGAATCACCACACGGCTGGTGATGTAGCCGTGCGCAAGAATCAAGTCGGAAGTGCGATGCGCGAGCAGGCGCAAGCCATCCTGGCCGATGCATTGGCCACGGTAAGCGTCGAGGTACTTCTGCACGAACCCGAACTGCTCGCTATGCGCGCCTGCGAGCATGATGGCGTCGATACGGAAGCACGGCGTTTCGGCCGGCACCTTGGTGATGTGGTAATCGGTCTGCTGCCCGGCCTGCAGGCGCACGTCTGGCGCGGAGCGCAAGGCTTCGCGCTGCTGGGCCTGGCGCTGCGCCTGGTCACGCTGGGCCTGTTCGGCCTGCGTGGTTTGCGCACGCGCCATGGGCGCAAGGCCCGCGGCCATCGCGACCAAGCTTGATGTTGCCCAGATCCGCCACGTCACTGTGGGGCGGCGCTCGGGCGAACGCCACCAAAAGCCCCTGTTCCTGCCACGCATACTGCCAACAACTCCCTTGAAAGCCGTCTCTAGCCCCTGTTCACCGCATTCCTTACTTCCTGCGGTCTATCGACGAGCCTTGCGCTGGCGTGGCTTGTCGGTATAAGCCTATTGTAGCGTGAGGCTGGTCTCACTCCATCAGATTTTTCCCAGAGTAAGTTCAATGTGCCATTTGGGGATTGTCGAGACGGGTATGAATGCGCCTCGATCCCGCTGTCACCCAGACGGATCAGGACGGCTAATCCCTACCTACCGCCCGATCAACAGGTCTTGAGCATTGCCCTTAGCATTGCCTTGACCGTGACCAACCTTCGAATGCTCTACATGGGACGCTCACACCACCATGCGCGTCCCACCTATCTGTTCGACACGGCCAGACTGCAGACATCGAAGCGGAAGCCCGCAGGCTGGTTGGTGCGACAAAGTTACTGTGTCAGCTTAGGTCATTGCATAACGGCAGGCTCGCACAAACCTTTAGGAATTCATGCCCATAGTGCCGATAGAGGAATGCTCACGCGTCACGGAAATTTGGTTGTCTGAAGGCGCCAAAGGATTTTGCTTGAACCGATTCACGACTTGTACGGCAAAAAGCTTCAACTTTGCCGCAATACCCCACTTTAAGTGGGGGTGCGCGGGCATTCCCTCCATTCTGGGTCGTTTAGGCTGAGGACTCCTCAACTACGGAGTCCAACGATGAACCCAGTTTTCCCCGCCCCTGAGCACTTTTCCCTGTTCACCAAGAAAAAGCCGCCACTGGCTAAGTTTGCCGGCGTGGCCGACTATTTCCTCTTCCCCTGCCATGTGGCATTCGCAGGCTTCTTTGGCTTTTTTGCCCAAGGCTTCGGCCGCATTGCTCTGACCCACCCGAGCGATCCACACGCACTTGCGGGTTTGACCCTTGCATTCGTCTTTGCCGTCATCACGTCGTATTCGACGGCGGTTGCTGCGAAGGCGGCGTGCAACATTGCAAAGATGTAATTGATTAAATCTCGTAGTGGATTGCCCACCCTGCGAAGGGTGGGCAACTGCCGCTACCGTCGCTGTTGCATATCGGCCAGAATGACCTCGGGTGCCAACGCACCATTTAGATGGTGCTGAAACAGATACCGCCTGATCTGCATCCGTGTCCTAAACCCTAGTTGACCATCTTCGGCTCCGACCGGATAACCGTGCCCATTAAGATAATGTTGGATAGCGCGATACGTCGCCGGCAGATTCACCTGTTGCATGGGAGGTGCGGTTCGCGCTGAAACAGGTGGCGAAGGGATAATGTTCCCAGGCACCCATACAGAGACAGCCTGAATAGCCGGTTCCACCGGTGGCATTCCAAAATCTTTGACGGGCAAGCCATACAGAAGGCCCGGCAAAGCTACCAGCAACACAGCCTTTAGCGCTGGCCGCAATGGCACCCAGTTGCGGCCTTTCTGTCGGTAAGGTTTAGGAACGCGCAGACGTCGCAATCCACTGATCGACGCGCTCAACATCCAAGCCACGGGCGACAGCAGCAGTACGCCAATGCAACCACCGATCAGCTCACCGGCTAGACCAAACAACCCATCAAACCAACCGGTGGCATGGGGTACGTTCATCGCGGCGCTGATCGGAACCCAGCTCAGCGGCACCACCATCACGAAAGTCCACGCCAGAATCGAATAAGGCGGCGATACCTTGTGGAGCGTGGCTTGAATTGCCTCTCCGAGATCAGAGGCGGCATCCGCGGAAATGAAACCTTGCATGGCTTCACTGACGGCATGGGCACTGGCAGGCGCCGCGGCGCCTGCCAGTGCTGCGACTTTCTGTGTTGCCTGGTCGAGCGCGGGTAATCCCCGGTAGGTATGAAAAAGCTGGCGAGCAACCCGACTACGGACATTCGTTTGTTTCCGTGTGCCTCGCAACTTGCGTACGTGCGCAATCTCGGCGGCCAATAAGTAGTCGAACACGGGGGCGGGCTTCATGAGCACCGGCCTAGGGCCTACTGCCGGCACCGTCCACGATTGATCGCGCAGTGCAATGCGCTGCTCAATGACGTCTGCTTCGCCGGCATAGTGGACCACCCAGCGATATGCATCGTCATAACCCGTGTCCAACAGACTGAGGGACGGCACCAAGTCCAGCGCCTGACCGGGGCCACGCTTCGCCATAAAGTCTTGAAGCAGCTCATGAGCAAGGCCCTGCGCAGAGCGTACCCACCACTGGGGCGTTGCAAGCGCCCACGTCTCAACAATATCGGTGAAGTAACCATGCCCGGAACAACTCCCACAACGCTGTCGACCCGAACCGCCACAAGGTCCGCACACCTGGCTACCCGAACCGAAACAGCCGTAGCAGTTCTGGCGCTCTTGAACGGTGTAGGACTCGTGACTACGGCCGTTCCATCGCGTGTGATGGACCGAAACATAACGGCTTCCCGATCCACCGCAGGAACTGCAACTTCGCCGGCCCGATCCATGACATCCCGAACAAGCGACCTGTCCAGATCCGCGACAACTACCGCACTGGCGATGCACGGAGCACGCGCCGTATTCCTTAACAAGTTGAGCCTCGCCCGAGTAGCGCAGTGAATTTGCAGCGGCCACAGTGACCGTTTGCATGAACGGTATGCGTTCATACATGCGCAGATGAACTATCTAGTCGGTGACCTACCCTGCAACAGCACCAGCCGGATTATCACTGAGGAAAACGGAGACACCCTCGCAGGGCGAGGCGCTTAGCGCCTCGTCATGCGTCATGCGTCATGCGTCCCCCATTATTTTTTTATGCTGGACCGGACGGCATGACTCTATCCGTTCAGATACGTCTAAACCCCACCAAACAAGCCGAAACCCGATTTGCAAAAGGCCGGTTTCATGCCATGATCTGGCAGAAAGCGAAGGGGACATTCCGTTACTGGATTTCCACGTTATGGCGAATCGTTGGCTATCGGTCGAAGACATTGCCGAGTACCTCGGCGTGAGCAAGGACACCGTTTACGCGTGGATCTCTAAGCGAGCAATGCCCGCTCATCGAATCGGACGGCTCTGGAAATTCAAAGCCGACGAAATCGACGTTTGGGTGAGATCTGGCGGTGCAGCGGATTCGAGTTCTAGCGCGCAAGAACGAGGATAAGGCGGCTGCTTTGCGATTGGTTGCCGTGCCAGGCGGCTGAGATGAAAGGGGTATGGATGTGACGAAGATTGCATGTGTCGATTTATTCTGCGGCGCGGGTGGACTGACGCATGGCTTCATTTTGGAAGGGCTTCCCGTCGTTGCAGGTATTGATCTTGATCCTGCATGCCGCTTCCCCTATGAAACGAATAACGGTTCGGCCAGGTTCGTCGAGCGGGACATCAGCAAAGTCACGGCTGACGAGCTCAAAGGGTTATTTGGCAAAGCCAAAACGACAATTTTGGCAGGCTGCGCACCTTGTCAGCCTTTTTCGACCTACGCTCAACGTTACGAAGTCGATGGCAAGGATGGCAAATGGGGCTTGCTGTACCAGTTTGCGCGCCTTGCTAAAGGCTGCATGCCAGATGTCATAACGATGGAGAACGTGCCGACCGTCGCCCAGCACGAAGTATTTCATGATTTTGTCGGCAAGTTGAAGCGACTCGGCTATAACGTCTGGTTCGATGTCGTAGATAGTTCTCTCTATGGTGTCCCTCAAATGCGGCGTCGAATGGTGCTTCTTGCCTCTAGGCATGGCGACATTGAGCTGATCGCTCCGACTCATGAAAAGCCGAAAACCGTGAGGCAAGCCATTGGGCGTCTACGAGCTCTCGGCGCTGGGGAGTCCGCTCCCAGAGACAGACTGCACGTCGCCTCAACTTTGTCCAAGGTGAATCTCAAACGGATCAAGGCGTCCAAAGCCGGTGGCACGTGGCGGGACTGGCCTAAGGAATTAGTTGCAGACTGCCATCGCGCCGAAAGCGGTCGTACCTATCCCGGCGTATACGGCCGAATGGAATGGAACAAACCAGCGCCTACGATGACGACTCAGTGCTATGGATTCGGCAACGGTCGCTTTGGTCATCCTGAACAAGATCGAGCTATTTCACTGAGAGAAGCAGCGATCTTGCAAAGCTTCCCGCGAGACTATGCTTTTGTGCCAAAGAATGGTGACGTTTACTTCAAGATTCTTGGACGTCTCATCGGCAATGCGGTTCCAGTGGATTTAGGGCGCGCCATCGCGCGCAGCATCAAACAGCATCTCGCGTCTGTCACGGATTGATGGAAGTGGCCGAGGCTCTTATGCCGCAAGTCCTTTCCCCCTCGCCTGAAACAAGTCGACGCATGGCGAAGGTTCGCCAGAAAGGGACTGACGCTGAAATCGCTCTGCGCCGGGAGATACGCAAAATGGGTTTGCGCTATCGAGTCGATTACGAAGTTCTCAAAAAGCCGCGACGAATCGCGGACATTGCATTTCCGCGGCGAAAAATTGCCATTTTCGTCGATGGCTGTTTCTGGCACGGGTGCCCCGAACATGCCACTTGGCCAAAACAGAATGCGGAGTTTTGGCGACAAAAGATCGAATCGAACCGTCGACGAGACACTGATACGAACGATCGGCTTCGGGATATCAATTGGACAGTGCTCCGATTTTGGTCACATGAGTCGCCCTCCGAAGCGGCCAAGACCATTGCACGAGTGATTGCACTGGCTGACTCCAAACGACACACCTAACAGATAGGTTGGCATAAGAGGCTGAACGGAGGGGGCATGGATGTATCGACCAACGAACAGAATTACGCCTATCGGGCTTTACCTGAGCCGGGCCGGCTGGTCGAAGTGCGCCGTCGTCAGTGGGTAGTGGCGGATGTAAATGCTGCTCAGCTGGACACTGAAACTCTCCAACATTGCGTCACGTTATCGTCGATTGATGAAGACGGCCTCGGCGAAGAACTGGAAGTAATCTGGGAGATTGAACCGGGCGCCCAGGTCATAGAACGCGCAGGCCTGCCCTCGATAACCGGGCAAGATGAGTCCAGCATGCTGGATGCTTTCCTTGATGCAGTTCGGTGGGGTGCTGCAACCAATGCTGACCGAGGATTTCTTCAGGCCCCATTTCGCAGCGGCGTTAGCATTGAGGACTTCCAGCTTGATCCCCTAGTACGAGCCATCGACATGGCTCGCGTCAACTTGCTTATTGCTGATGACGTCGGGTTAGGTAAAACCATTGAAGCTGGCCTAGTCATTCAGGAATTACTTTTGCGGCACCGCGCCCGCACCATACTGATCGCCTGTCCCGCTTCGCTTCAGGAAAAATGGCGCGTCGAGATGCTGGAGAAGTTCGGCCTCGACTTCCGGGTGGTCGATACTGACTACATAAAGAAGTTACGACGTGAACGTGGTATCCATGCCAACCCGTGGACGTCTCATCCACGACTCATCACGTCTATGGACTGGGCCAAGAGTGGCGAAGGTCTGCGCACCATGCGTGACGTGCTACCCCTGCATATCGGCTATCCGCGAAAGTTTGACCTTCTAGTCGTGGACGAAGCACATAACGTAGCGCCCGCCGCAGGAGTTCACTACGCACTGGAAAGTCAGCGCACGCGCTTCATCCGTGCGATCAGTCCTCACTTCCAACATCGTCTATTCTTGACCGCCACACCCCATAACGGTTACACCGAATCATTTACCTCTCTGCTGGAGCTGCTCGACGACCAACGTTTCGCTCGCAATATCCTTCCAGATGAGAAGCGTTTGAGCCAGGTGATGATCCGCCGGCTGAAGAGCGATCTAGTCGATGCAGACGGTAACCCTTTGTATGCCCGCCGCACCTTGCATGCGCTCGCTGTTCCATACTCGGCTGAAGAGCGCGAAATGTATCGTAAGCTGGATGACTACTGCGCTAGTCGCGAAGAGGATGCCACGAAGACCGGCAACGGTTTCGGAACAGGCTTCGTTAACCGCCTTCTCAAGAAACGTCTGCTCTCGTCGCCCGCAGCGTTCGCTTCCACGCTCGAAAAGCATGCTGGCTCGCTAACCGAAACCCGGCATGCGAAGCAAGACACCATGTCTGAGCGCATTCTGCATAGAGCTATTTTTAAAGCTGACGAGGACTATGCGGATGATCAAGAGGCCGAGAACGCCCAAGCTGAAGCCATTGAGGAAGCAACGCATCGCTCTTCGCCGCTGACATCGAAACAGCGAGGAATGTTGGACGAATTAAGAGAGTGGGCGCAGCGGGCCAAGAATCAAACCGACTCAAAAGCTAAGGCCATCCTGGACTGGCTCGGGACAAACCTAAAGTCAGATGGTCGGTGGAACGATCGTCGAGTGATCCTGTTCACCGAGTACCGCACTACGCACCAGTGGATGCATCAAATCCTCGCCAGCCATGGCTTTGGTGGTGAACGTCTCGCCCTACTTCATGGCGGCCTCTCCCAAGAAGAGCGAGAACCGATCAAAGCCGCGTTCCAGGCCTCTCCAAAGGACTCGCCCGTCCGCATCCTTCTCGCGACAGATGCAGCATCCGAAGGTATCGATTTGCAGAATCACTGCAATCGACTCATTCACTTGGAGATTCCCTATAACCCCAATGTGATGGAGCAACGTAACGGACGCATCGACCGCCACGGGCAGCGTGAAAAGGAAGTGCTGATATGGCATCCAGTCGATGGCGGCGATACTAGCAGTGCAACTATCGGTGGCCACGGCGAGGACATCCTGCGAGCGTTGCGCAAACTAGACTCTATGCGTGCCGACATGGGCAGTGTCAATCCCATTATTGCGCCGCAGATGTCCGGCCTCATCGAAGGCTCCCTTAGGGATTTGGACACTCGTCTTGCCGAGGCGCGAATTGCCCGGGCCAAGGACTTCGTTCGCTCCGAACGTGAATTGAAAGAGCGCATCGCCAAGCTGCATGAACGTCTTCTCACCACCAAGCATGATTTCCATCTCACCCCCGACCACGTCTTAATGGCGGTAAAGACTGGCCTTGCATTGGCAGGCCGCCCGCCACTGGAACTTGAAGTATTGCCTGGCACACCGTCCGGCAGCGTCTTCCGGATGCCCGCGCTGTCCGGTTCCTGGGCACGTTGTCTGGAGGGGCTACGACATCCGCATACTCAGCGAATTCGCCCCATCACTTTCGATCACGCCATCGCCAACGACCGCGACGACGTTGTGCTCGTCCACCTGAACCATCGTCTTGTACAGATGTGTCTGAGGCTACTGCGCGCAGAAATTTGGGCGCAAGACGACGTGAAAAAGCTAAACCGCGTCACCGTCCGCACCCTGCCCGACACCCACATCAATGGCCCAGCAGTGATCGTAGTCTCACGGTTAGTCGTCACGGGTGGCAGCCATCATCGGCTGCACGAGGAGCTGACGGTATCGGGCGGCCACTTGCGCGACCAATCCTTCCGACGTGAAGAGAGCGTCACTCTCATTCAGCAATGGCTGGACGAGGCAAAACCGATTAACGCGAACGCATCCTTATTCGACGTGCTTCGCGTCCGCTTCGACCGTCAGCAGGAGGCCATCCTCAAATCGGTCGATGCCCGTTCCAAGGAGCGCCTTCGATTCTTGACCAATACGATACAGGCCCGCAAGCAGCAGGAAATTGACGACATCTGCGCTGTACTTGACGAGCTAGAGAAGGCAATCCGTTCCGAGTTGACGAAAGAGCACCAGCCTGAACAGTTCACGCTCTTCACCGAGGATGAGCGCACACAGCTCCGGCGTGACATTTCCTCGCTTGAGGCTCGCCTCGCGCGCATTCCCGAAGAGCGCCAGATGGAAATGCGGTCCATCGAATCCCGTTACGTCAAGCTCAATGACCGCACCTTCCCTGTCGCGGTTATTTTTCTTGTTCCAGAAGCCATGCGGGGAGCGTAGTGATGCCTGACTCCTTTAGCTTGGTTGAGAGCAAACTTTTCGAAGTCGATTATTTCCTCAAGAGACTTGATGAAAGCAGTCACACGAGTATTGAAGCGCCCTATTTCTTCAGTGCTTTCGTATCTGCCTCCAGAAGCGTCACTTTTTCCCTTCAAGTAGTAATGAAGGGGGTGGATGAATTCGAAAGCTGGTACGAACAAGCTCGAAAATCACTAAAAACTGATCAGCTAGCAAAATATTTCGTTGAAGTACGAAATGATGTCGTCCACAAAGGGCGCAATCCCCTGAACCAAGTTCCGCTCGAACATTTACACGAAAGCCTTTCTAGGCATCTGCATTCTCATGACCACTCTCACGTTTTGGTGATTCCAGCCCCAAGCGGCGAGGGTAGATCAATGCTGGTAAGTGCCGTACCTGCATGCAGGACTTTTTTCACCTCATTGCTGACGCTTGTCTTTGAATGTTACTCAAGATTTCGCACAGTGGTCGATCCAAGATGGTACTTCACAGAAGATAATTTCATTTCGATGGGGAAGACACTTACAGATGCATTGGGTGAACTTGGCTTCCCATCATCTTGGGCTCAATGCGCACCCTCTGGCACTGGTGCTTGGAGAGTTCTTCGCGGGCAGCAGCCTCCTTGCCCCTTGAACCCGTTATTTAAGGAGTATCTAGGACAATCGATTCCCAATCCTGACGAGGAGGCGCCGTGAGTAGCGTTCATCACGACTGGCTCTCACTCGTCGAGATTTCTGGTCCATTTCTCGCCATTCCCGTTCTTAATGAAGCTTTCCCACAAGGACTGGAAAAACTTGATGGTGGCGAGCGCAAGCGTCTGCGGCAAGCCTACGACGAATGGCTCGAAGCTCTGCAAGCAAGCGATTCGCATCTTACAGATCTACACGCGGCGTGGATCGACGAGGTCTTGTCGCGCGGACTAGAGCTTGATGAGGACGGTCGTGGCGACGTGCTGAAACGAAAGGACTGGTGTGCCTCGCATCTGAATGTCGCTTTGCCCGAGCACGGGGTAACGCTGTCGCCGGACTTCGCTGTCGTCGGGAACGACGAGGAACCGCTGATGCTCGTCCACGCCTATGGGCACGACATCGATCTCGACACCTCTTTCAAGTTGGAAGTTTGGGGCAGCACTCCGGCAGAACGCATGGTCATGCTTTGCCGCGCTACGAGCTGCCGCCTCGGACTAGTCACCAATGGCGAACGTTGGATGTTGGTCGATGCGCCCGTAGGCGCGGTCACCACGTTCGCCAGTTGGTATGCGCGTATCTGGGGCCAGGAACCCATCACGCTCCAATCCTTCATCCATCTTTTAGGCATTCGGCGCTTCTTTGTAGATGAGTCGCAACGGCTACCCGCACTTTTGGATCGCTCTCTCAAATTTCAAGACGAAGTGACCGACGCCTTGGGGGAGCAGGTACGGCGCGCGGTAGACGTGCTCATCCAGTCGCTCGACAAGGCCGATCAAGACCGTAACCGCGAGTTGCTGCGTGGCGTGAAAGAAGCCGAGCTCTACGAAGCTGCGTTGACGGTGATGATGCGGCTGGTCTTCTTGCTCTCAGCGGAAGAACGCGGCCTGCTTCTTTTAGGTGACGAACGCTACGAAACCAATTACGCACTCTCCACCCTGCGCATGCAGTTGCGCGCCGAATCAGACGAGATTCTAGAACGCCGCTGGGACGCGTGGTCGCGTTTGTTAGCTGTCTTCCGCGCCGTCTATGGCGGCATTGAGCACGAAAACCTGCGTCTGCCTGCTCTCGGCGGGTCCTTGTTCGATCCTGATCGTTTTCCCTTCCTTGAAGGTCGCCCACTAGGGTCCGCCTGGCGCACCGACACTGCGAAACCGTTACCGATCGATAATCGCACTGTCCTCTTGCTGCTCGAAGCCATTCAGCAATTTCAGGGTCGCACGCTGTCATATCGAGCGTTGGACGTAGAACAAATCGGCTACGTCTACGAGGGCTTGCTGGAACGCACGGTCAAACGTACCACCGAGGTCACACTGGAACTCGGCGCGACCAAGAGCGCTCAGTCGCCCTGGATTACGCTGGCGGAACTCGAATCCGCACTCGTGGACGGCTCGGATCACTTGGTCGAACTGCTGCAACTGCGTTCCGGCAGTTCCGCCAGCCGCGTGCGTAACGACCTAAACCGGCCCATGGACGATGCGTTCGCCGACCGCCTCCTGGCCGCATGCCAAGGCAACAGAGCGTTGCGTGACCGAATCAGGCCCTTCGGCCATTTGGTACGCACCGACCCTTGGGGCTATCCGCTGGTCTATCCAGCTGGTGCCTTCATCGTCACTACCGGCTCCGAGCGCCGCGAGACCGGCACCCATTACACGCCGAAGTCGCTCACCGAGGCCATCGTCGTCGAAACGCTCACGCCCGTCGCTTACGTCGGGCCGGCGGAAGGTACCCTGCGCACCGACTGGGCACTGAAATCACCCGCCGAGCTGCTCCGATTGAAGATCTGCGATCCTGCCATGGGGTCGGGAGCCTTTCTCGTGCAAGCCTGCCGTTGGCTCGCCGACCGATTGGTGGAGGCATGGGCTCAGGCCGAGGCACAAGGGCGTGCGGTTGGCATGGATGGACGAGTCGCAGAAACCGATGCCGGCGTCGAGGCATTGCCGCGCGACACCGAGACTCGCATCATCGTTGCCCGTCGCCTCATCGCTGAACGCTGCCTCTACGGCGTAGATCTGAACCCGCTGGCGGTGGAGCTGGCCAAACTCTCCATCTGGCTGGTGACGCTGGCCAAGGGGCGGCCTTTCGGCTTCCTCGATCACAACCTGCGTTGCGGCGACAGCTTGCTCGGCATTCATCGGCTGGATCAACTCACTCAGCTTTCGATGAACCCCACCGGCCAGGGCCAGCTACGTCTGTTCGGCCAGAACGTCGAACAGGCCGTGCGCGAGGCCAACGAACTGCGTTCGCGCCTGCGCGAGATTCCCATCCGCGACATCCGCGACGTGGCGGCCATGGCACATCTGGACGCAGACACCCGCCGCGGACTCGAAGTGCCGGAACGTATCGCCGACGCGTTCATCGGAGAGATTTTGGCTTCGAGCGGCAACTCGACTGTGGTCGAAGATGCAATCACGATGCTGACCATCCGAGCAGACCAAGCGGTCGCGGGAGACCGGAGCGCCCTTAGTGCCATTGTGCAACGGGCACGCTCAACCTTGAGCGCCGGCCTGCCCCCGGGCAAGTCCGTTCGCAATCCATTCCATTGGCCACTGGCGTTTCCTGAAGTTTTCATTGGCACGGCGCCGGGGTTCGATGCTTTGATTGGCAATCCGCCTTTTCTTGGCAATCGTCTATGGAAAGGCGCAGTGGGTGAGAAATTACAATGGCAATGCCAGATGGTGCTGGCCGCATCCCCAGGCAAGATCGACCTGTGTGTTGTCTTCCACCGGCGTGCGGTTGATCTACTCCGCCACAATGGGTGCTACGGAATGCTTGCGACCAGCAACATTGCCGAAGGCAGCTCGATTGAGGTTGGCCTCGGCGTCATCGTCCAGAGTGGAAGCATCTATTTCGCCCGAAAAGACATGCCATGGCCAGGTTCGGCCGCGGTTGCGGTCGCAATCGTTGGCTTCTTCAAGGGCGAATGGCGAGCCAACTGCGATGCCGATGGGCGAAATTGCCCACGCATCGGACCCAGGCTGGAACCCGAGGCAGCGAGCGCATGGGTGCCACAGACGTTACCCGATGCTCCATTTGCTTTCGCGGGCGTAGACAACAGCAAAGGCTTAGCCTTCGTCATCACGCCAGGCAGTCCTTGGTTCGAGCAGCTCAAGAGCGAGCCAAATAGCCTGCTGAGGCCATACATTACAGGCGACGACATCACCAGCTCAGCGCTCAATCACATTGAACGCTGGGCACTCGACGTCGGCGACCTCACCCTGGTTGAAATCGCTCACCGCTGGCCTGTGGCACATCGCTTCCTGATTGAGGAGGTGAAACCGACTCGGACCGTAGCAGAGCTAAAAAGCTACAAAGGATTGATCGACCGCTGGTGGCAGTTCTGGAACCACCGCGCAGGCTTGATGCGCCGGATTCGACAGCAGTCGCAAGTCATCGTTTACTCCAAGGTGACAAAGTATCCGATTTGCATGCCAGCTGATTCCAACATGATCTTCACCAACAAAGTCCTTCTTATTGAGAAGGACAGGCTTGGAATGTATGCAATATGCCTGAGCTCGTCGTTCTGCGGATGGCTAACTCGGTTTGGTGGGGGCAAGTTAGAGGGGCGATTCCAGCTTTCGATCAGTGAGGCAGTAACGAAGTATCCACTTCCTGCCAAGGACGTTTCGCGGGTTGGAATCAGCGCTGCAGAACAATTCAATCGGCTCTCAGTAGCATTCAGTTCGACGCATGAGTGTGGTCTTACCGCCGTGATGAACGCGATCCATTCGCCTGACGAAGCCGACTCGACGATCGTCGAGCTGCGTCACCTGCTATCCGTCATCGACACCGAAGTGGCCGCCGCCTATGGATGGAATGACGTGGATATTTCCTACGATTTCCGTGCGTTTGATGGTCGTTCAGAGAATGACCGCTGGCGATGGGCACTGTCCTCGGACGCCACCTCGGCGTTGCTAGACAAGCTCGTGGCACTCAATCGAGAACGTTTCGAAGCTGCTTCCAGTAGGCCGGACACCAAGAATATAACCTCCCGTACACACCGGCTCAGTGGTACCGACTATACGCAACGCACGTTTGACCTCGAAGCCGAACCGGCGCCCATCCCCCCAAAATCGCCTCACAAACGGAGAACCCGTTCATGACCAAGCCAAGCATGGACCAGGCTCAGGCAAGCCCGACGAAACAGTTCTTCGTTTCAATGCTTACGCGCGACATCAGCCTCGCCGACGCTATTCTCGACCTGCTCGACAACTGTCTTGATGGCGCGCTACGCCTGGCGAACGGCGGCGCCGTCGATTACGCCCAACATTTCGTGAAGATCAAAATCGACGAGGATCATTTCTCGATTGCCGATAACTGTGGCGGCATCCCACGCGAAGTCGCCAAGAACTACGCTTTCAAGATGGGACGCGAGCCAGACGATAATCGCGATTCGGACGCCGAAACTATTGGCATGTACGGCGTCGGCATGAAGCGCGCGATCTTCAAAATGGGGCGCAATGCGCTGGTGCGAACGCATTACGGCGACGACACGTTCGAAGTGCCAATTACTTCGGAATGGTTGGACGCCAAAAACTGGGATCCATTGCCGATAAATGAACCGACCGACGCCAGTGAGCAGCTCGCCGAACAGGGCACCACGATTTACGTCCGTGATCTATACGAAGGCGTTTCGCGGCATTTCGCAAACGAAGCTTTCGAGAACGAAGTGCGAACCGCCATATCGGAACACTTCACGATGTTCATCCAATGGGGTTTGAAAGTAGAACTCAACGGCAAGCCCGTAGAGTCTGTCCGCGTCGAGGTGCTCGTCTCAATCGATGAAGATCGCCCAGCACCGTACATCTACCAAAGGACGATAGACGACGTGCTCGTGTCCATCACCGTCGGCCTCAATACGGGGAAAGGGCTAGGCGATGACGACGAAGATGATGCGGGCTTCGAGCGTGATCGTTCATCCGCAACGGCGGGTTGGACGGTGCTCTGCAACGACCGTGCCGTTATCGTGGGCGACAAGGGCCGCCTCACGGGCTGGGGAGATAGCATCCCGCTCTACCATCCACAATTCGCCATCATCACGGGCATCATTGAGTTCCGCTCTAAACACGCCGATAAGCTGCCAGTCACGACGACGAAACGCGCACTCGATACCTCATCGAATGTGTGGCTGGAATCGCTCGTGAAGATGAAGGAAGGCATGCGTATATGGATTTCGTACACGAACCAGTGGAAAAACCATCCACGCTCCGATCAGTCGAGCCATTGGGAATCGGCCAAGCCGATGTCATTGAGTAAGGCCATTGAGGCTGTTGCCAGCCGCAGTGCTGCAAAGAAGGTGGGCGACGCCATTGAGTTCAATCCGCAGAAAGCGAAAGTCCTGCCGGAGCCTGAAAGCAAGAAGCCCTCGTCGCGAAGGATCATTTTCTCCCGTCCTGTCGAGGAAGTTCGACTTGTCTCGAAGATGTTATTCGATGATCCGGAAGAAAAGCCTGGCATAGTCGGTGACAAATGCTTCGAGATGCAACTCACGAAAGCCAAGAAGCATGGAGGCTGAGCGATGAGTACAGGTTCTTCTCTTCCATATCGGCTGCGGCCCAACAAGGCCGTGGATCGCGAGCTTTTTCTGTCGCTATTGATGCGACTGAACCCGAAGCTCGCGCTCGAAAAGTATCACTACGTCGGCCTTGGCGGTCCATACCTCGAAGATTTTCGGCTTATTCATGCACGACTCGGCTTAGCAAAGATGACGTGCCTCGAGACAGAAGAACAGGTGCATCGGCGACAGCTTTTCAACCGACCCATTACATCGATCGAATGTGTCCACAAGAAGCTCGAAGATTATCTTGATGAGACCGAATTCGACTCCCCTGTCATCATCTGGTTCGACTACACGGAACCCAAGGACATCACTGCGCAAATCGAGCGGTTCGCGCGCACCATTGGAACTGTACCGATCGGCAGCGTATTGCGCGTCACGCTCAACGCAAATCCGTCATCTTTGGGAAAGCCTGATTCCAAGGACATCTCCGTCGAGGCCGACGGCGAAGTATCTGAAGACAGAGCACAGAAACCCACGACCCAGGAATGGCGCCTCGCGCGCTTCAAGGAACGTCTCGGCTCGCTATTTCCAAGTGGTTTAACCGCCGATGGCATGAACTTCAAGACCTATGGCCCAAGTCTTCTCCGTGCGCTCAAGCTGGCCGTCGAAAAGGAGGCCCTCAGTTACCGAGATCGCCGGATCGTGTGGACGCTTGCCACGCATTATGCGGATGGTCAGCCGATGGTGACTGCCGCGCTCTTCGTCTGTCAGAACGGCGAGAACGCCGTAGAAGAATTGATGAAAGGATGGGAGTTCTACGCGACGCCCGACGCCCCACATCGGCTCGACCTGCCAGCGCTCTCGACGCTGGAGCGGCTGACGATAGAGTCGAATGACGATGCACAAGCCAAGATGGGCTTCGAACTACCAAGATCGGACATGGGTGAAAACCCTTTCGCGGTGTTCAAGAAGTTCTATCGCATGTATCCACATTTCTCGCGCGTAGAGCTTTAGCCCTTAGATATCGAGGTACCAGAAAGATGATCAAGACACTCAATGCATGGATTGCTGTCGATCACGGTCTTGGCACGGATCATAGGCTTGCGCCGTACATCCTGGTGTTGAAGGGTGATCGCTCTCTCTATCAGGCGATCGCCGAGGACAATTGGGTTCTCGTCCTGAATCCTGCCGGACAAATCGTCCGGGCGGGGCGCGTTTTGCGGATTCGCTCCGATCTCGAAATCACCACTCTCTTCTTCGACAGATTAGCTGCTGCCAAAACTTCTGTACCCATCACCACCGTTCCACTGGCTTCGCCCTCTCCGGGAAACGCCGGTCGCATACCGTGGGAGAGCTTCGTTCGCGCGCTAGCTATATCGGCAGCACATGAGACCGTTGATGCTGTGCCTGCGATTGAAGACCAGGTTTACGTGCGTGAACTGCTGCAGTTGGCGGTAGAGGACGATCTACTCGGGCCTGCCGGCGGACCTCGTGAGCGCATAGTGGACATGAGCGTGCGTGATCGCTACCTAGTGGGAAAACTCGCACCGCGTGAGGCCGCTCAAGGAGGAATCGAAGGGCTGGAAGGCCCACTTGCCGAGGAAGAAAGAGAAGAACCCAATGATCCGAAAGCGCCTGGCCAGCACGAACCTGGGGCCGAATTCGGAACGGCCACTGGACGGGTAGAGCCTGAATCGGACGCCTCTGACGAGATTGATGCCGCAAGCAATCAGTCGCTAGTGCCGAGTAGTTTCGGCATGACCTTTTGTGTCGAGGGCGATATTGAGCGAATCGAGGTCGAGGCGTGCTGGGGCTGCTATGAACGCGTGCCCAACAAGGAGCATGACCTAACGAAGCCCAATGGTCAGAAGGTCAAAGTCTGGCAACGTGTACCCTGTGGCGGAAAGTTGGTGCTACCACTCACTGAAGGTGTGATCATCCATCAGGCGCCGGACAAGAGTCGCCCGGCGGTGAGGATACAAGGCTCCGTCCGCGCTAAGAACGCCAACGGAGACCGCTTGGTAACGTTATTTCTGATCAATGCCCAAGAGGAGCCCGAAACCAATCGTGACAGTGCCTGGGTATTCCAGCCGGAGTTGATCGTTCGTGCGGAGGCGAATGCATCCGACAACGCCATCTTCCGCCGCCGTCCTGTATTGGATGTCGACGGCATGGACCCCGAACGCGAATCGCTGGAAATGATCTATCGGAATCGCGTGGAATTCGCGGTTGGTCATGGTGTCGCCGTCCACGCCGTGACGGCTGAGGACGTGACGTTGGCGACCGAGGTTCGTACCACCGTCTTGCCTCAGTACGAAGTGCAGGTCACGGAAACGCCAGGCCTTGATCGTGCAGATCGCCCGGCCATGAAGGCGATGGTAGAAAGTGGGTTGCTGGATATGCAACGTCTCGCCACGCTGGATGTTGCCCAATTAGTCGATGCCCTAAACGTGCTTACCAAGGACTATGCGGCATGGATCACCGAACAGCGTAGCCGCGTCGACAGGGACGTGAGCGGATATGACACTCCCGCACGACAGGCCATGGATCGATGTCAGGAAATCCAGACACGCCTACAGCAAGGCATCAATACGCTGAAGAATGACGGAAAAGCTCTCGCAGCTTTCCGTTTCGCCAATCGGGCAATGGCAATTCAACGCGTGCGAAGCCAGTACGCGTTGGAAGTTCGACGAGGTCGGGATGTTAGCGTCGATCAGTTCGATCTGCCGAAAAACCGTAGCTGGCGTCCGTTCCAGTTGGCGTTCTTGCTGCTGTCGATCCCCTCGCTCGCCGACCCCATGCATCCGGATCGCATGCTACCTATGGAAGCCCATGCCGATCTGTTGTGGTTCCCCACTGGTGGCGGCAAGACCGAAGCCTATTTAGGTGTGGCTGCGTTCACCATCGTGATTCGACGCCTGCAAGGCAAGCTTGGCGGATACGATGGCTCTCGTGGGCTGGCCGTTATCATGCGCTATACCCTGCGCTTGTTGACCTTACAGCAATTTCAGCGCGCGACCGCGCTGATCTGCGCAATGGAGGTGCTGCGTCGGGAATCACTGGCCGGTGGCGATTCGTCACTGGGCATCCAACCTTTCACCATCGGCCTATGGGTCGGCAACAAGGTGACACCAGGCACGACCGAGGACAGTCATCGGGCCATCGAGGACATCCGCAATCCTGATAAGCACCATGCGGGAGCAGCATCTCCTGCGCAATTGACCAGCTGTCCTTGGTGTGGATCCGACATCGCGCCGGGACGAGACGTGGAAGTCGACAAAAGTCACGGGCGCACTTTTGTCTATTGCGGCGACAAGAAAGGACGCTGCGATTTTTCACGTGGAAAGTCGGGCAAGTTAGCACACCCAGGCATCCCGGTCCTCGTGGTGGATGAAGAGATCTACCACCGTCCACCGACGATGATGATTGCCACCGTCGACAAGTTCGCCATGATGGCGTGGCGTGGTCAAGTACGCACGCTGTTCGGCCGAGTGAGCCAAGAGTGCGAGCGGCACGGTCTACTCTGGCATGGGGCGGACTGTTGCACCGGCAATCATCAGGCTAGGAATGGTCTGCCCGCAGTTAAGGTCAAGAATATAGCGCCTATCCGGCCACCCGATCTGATCATCCAAGACGAGTTCCATCTTATCAGCGGCCCGCTCGGCACGATGGTTGGCTTGTACGAATCCGCGGTCGACGAACTGTGTGGATGGGCTCTCGACGGCAATATCGTTAAGCCAAAGATCGTCGCATCCACAGCGACGGTGCGCAAAGCCAAAGAACAGGTGAACAACGTGTTCATGCGACGCGTGTCGGTGTTCCCACCTCACGGTCTTGATGTGGAAGACAATTATTTCTCGGTTCAACGACCAATCAAAGAAAGGGCTGGGCGCCGCTATCTCGGCGTGTGCTCCCCTGGCAGTTCGCGACCAGCGATGCTGATCCGCGTCTACACAGCCTTCCTCACCGCGGCCCAGGCCTTATTTGATCGCTTTGGTGATCCCGCCGATCCATACATGACGATGGTCGGCTATTTCAACTCATTGCGTGAGTTAGGTGGGATGCGACGTTTAGCTGAAGACGATGTACAAACGCGCTCTTACCGCGTGCAGATGAGCATGGTTGAGCGGCCCGCGCTCGCTCAGCGCAGCGTCAACGTCGTTCGCGAACTGACGTCCCGTGTCTCTAGTCAGGACATTCCGAAGTATCTCGACGATTTGGAGGTTAAGTTCAAGGCCGAACTTGATGCGGAAAAGGGAAAATACGTGACGAAGTGGCATGAAGGTGATGCTCGCGCGATTGATGTGGTGCTTGCAACGAACATGCTATCGGTTGGCGTGGATGTAAATCGACTAGGCCTAATGGCGGTGAACGGCCAGCCTAAGGGCACAGCGGAATATATCCAAGCCACCAGTCGTGTGGGTCGATCCTTCCCCGGCTTGGTTTGCACAGTTCTCACATGGACGCGACCACGTGACCTTTCTCACTTCGAAACTTTCGAGCACTACCACGCAACTTTCTACAAGCATGTGGAAGCTCAGTCGGTGACACCTTTCTCACCGCGTGCGATGGACCGCGGCCTAACCGGTACACTCTTGAGTCTTATGCGCCTGGAAAACGATGCCTTCAGTCCGAACGAGGGTGCTGGCAAGTTGGATAAGTCTGATCAAACTGAGATCACTGACGCCATCGACGTGCTGGTGAAGCGGGCATGGAACGTCAGCGAAACATCCAGCATCAAGAATCTTTCCGAGCGAGAACTGAAAGAGCGTGCAGATGAATGGGCGAAGGAGGCAGGCCGAGGTGGCCGCATCCTTGGCTATGAGAAACGTGGGAATGAAAAGGACAAAATGGTCGCACTGATCAAGTCACCGGGCATCCAAGCTTGGGACAACTGGACCGTTCCGATGTCGATGCGCGAAGTGGAGCCAGGCGTCCGCCTCATCATGAATACGGGTCATATCTCGGACGACTATGGTTGGAAACCCCGTCCATCGCCGCAGGACGAGGATCAAGCATGAGCAACCAGACACCCGTTGGAGAAGTGCGTCCGAGTCAACTCCTCTGGACGTACGGGCCGGGCGCACTGATTGATCTACCCAACCTTTCAGTGGTGACACTGGGCATCGACCAATGGGAGAAAGACAGATGTCAGCCCATTCAAGAGCCGCGCTTGCTCGCCGCCGTAAGAAAGGTCCTCGGATCGCAGGTGGATAGCTTGCGGATGCCACCATTCCAGAAGAGTGAACTCGTCGATCCATGGTCGGCGGAAGCGAATATTGGCGTCCCCGTTCGGCCTTTCCCGCGCTGGATGCGCTGTGTGAAGTGTGGCCTATTGTCACCCTTCGATGCGAAGCTTTTCGAGATCAAGGAGAGCCGCTTTCGCCCCGAGCGAACCCGGTTTGTCCACAAAAGCTGCCGCGGTTCAAAAGGTGACCAGCCTGCCAGAGATGCCGATGCGGTTCCGGCGCGTTTCCTTTTGGCGTGCCGCAATGGCCACCTTGATGACTTCCCCTGGCATTACTTCGTTCACAGGGGTAATAGCTCATGCAAAGGAACGCTGCGCTTTTTCGAGAGCGGAGCGTCATTGCAGACCGAGAATCTGTGGGTGAAGTGTGATACCTGTGGTGCGTCGCGCAGCATGGCACATGCCTTCGGCAAGGTAGGGATAGAAAACTTGCCGAGTTGTAGAGGCCGACACCCCCATCTAGATCACTTCGACGAAGAGTGTGACGCGGAGGCCCGAGCAGTCTTGCTTGGCGCTACGAATAGCTGGTTCCCGATCACCCTGTCGGCGCTCGCCATTCCACTGGCAAAAGATCCGCTCGGCCAGCTGATTCAAGACGGCTGGGAGTTCTTTGGAGATCTAGATTCCGAAGCCGCGGTCTCCGTCGTCGTGAAAACCTTGCAGAAAATTGGAACCTTGCCAGGCATAGATAAGTATCCAGCGTCTGTCATCTGGTCGGCCATCGAAAAGCATCGCAACACCGCTGTACAGGAAGTCGTCGGGGAGACCGACATCAAGGGACCAGAGTGGGAAGTGCTGACGGCAGCTAACCCGCCTGTGGACTATCCGAACTTCATGAGTAAGAAGGTCGCCATACCCACGGGCTTCGAAAAGCACATCGGCAGGGTGCTGCTTCTGGAGAGACTTCGGGAGGTCAATGCCTTACTGGGCTTCACGCGCGTAGAGGCGCCCGAAGAAGCGAGTAATCCGAACGAGCGGCCTCAGATGGCCAGCATGGCCCGTCGCAAATTGAATTGGGTTCCCGCAAATCAGGTTCATGGCGAAGGCATCTTCATTCAATTCGACGAACAAGCACTCCGGACATGGGAGGTCCTTCAGGGTGTCAGGTATGTCGATCAAGTGCTCGAAAGTGGACATATGGGATGGCGCAATTCACGTCACCTTGATCCCAACGAGGGCTACCCAGGTATTCGGTATGCCATGCTCCATACGCTCTCGCATTTATTGATTCGAGAGCTGGCTCTGGAATGTGGATATAACGCAGCAAGCATTCGAGAGAGGATTTATGCCGATACGTCGGGTGCGAATCCACAGGCAGGCGTACTCATTTACACAGCTGCAGCGGATTCAGACGGAACATTGGGCGGCCTCGTTGATTTAGGCAAACCGGAAAATCTCGGTAGACTTCTTTGGCAAGCGCTAAATCGATCGAAAATTTGCTCGTCCGATCCACTCTGTTCCGAGCACGATCCAGGAAAAGATCGATCGCTTCACGCTGCGGCTTGTCATGCATGCGGGCTAGTAGCGGAGACATCCTGCGAGCGGGGCAATCGCTACCTCGACAGATCATTACTTGTTCAAACCCTCGACCGTGGCGATGCGGCGTTCTTTTCGAGGCTATGACATGGAGGATCTTCTCGAAGCCGTGAAGACCGTGGTTTGTTTGATTTCACCGGAGAAAGTTCACGCCTTAGCAAACAGAATTCGAAAAACTGAGCACGGTAAAGCAAACACTTCGCTATCGGACGCGTTAGGCACGCCGAAAGCAAAGGCTGTCGTCGATGAGCTCATTGATATTTGGCATGCAACTTCGATAACAGCAGGCGAACTGGCCTCAATGCTGCTCGCAGCCAGTCACACGTTCGACAGCGTCTCGAAGCGTCACTCAATTGAACTCGTTTGGACGGGACCCACTACACCGTTCGTGTCAACTCGTAGAACAGAACAGGCGTTGCTGCAAGTCATCAATGCGGCTGTGTCAACCCTATTCATAACCAGCTTTGTCGCATATGACGTCACGAAGATCGTGAATGGGCTGAACAAAGCTAGCGATCGCGGCGTGGAAATCTCCATGCTACTTGAATCGTCGCAACAGCATGGCGGAAGCATCTCCTTTGACGTGATTGCAAAGATGCGGACACTTGTTCCAACCGCGAAAATCTACGCATGGGTTCATAGAGAGTCGCCATTCTTCAACGGACGCGTTCATGCCAAAGTCGCGGTCGCAGATGGCAGCGTTTGCTTCATTACAAGTGCAAACCTGACAGGCCACGCAATGGAACAAAACATGGAGGCTGGCGTACTAATTTCGCACGGCTTCATACCGGACCTTCTTCACAAACACCTACAGTCGTTAATCGACATGGCTGTAGTAGTCAAAGTTTAAACTTTTACAAATTTGTATAACCAGGGGATAACAATGCCGGCCCGTGAACCAAAATCGACACAGATCACAAGTATCCAAATTGTTGGACGAAACGGCACCCGGAAAGGTCGGCTGGAGATGACCTCTGGCAACGTAGAATATTTCCGAAGTAATGGAAAAGATGTTGCTTTGAAACTGACCTATCAGCAGCTAATTAGCCTGCTTGAGCGTGAGTTGGAGTATCGCTCCGTTGACATTGACGGACCGATGCCCAAAGGGCTTGGCAAGGGCGAAGACTGCAACTTTCTTGCATTGTCCAAAGAGCATGTAGATGACGAACTCTTCCCCATTGCTCAGGGCCGATTCTCCCTAGCAAATTTAGATCCGCGGCGCGTTGATGACGGTCGCTATCACCTTGACGCAGGATTGGCTGATGGACGTCAATCAGAAAAGAAGTGGTGGCACATTCAGATTTCGGTTCCATTTGCACTCACCATTGTCGGACTCTATATCGACAAGTGGCTTATTGGAACGCGCAAATCGAAGAGTCGCGATAAGAGCATAGTGGTGACCAAATCCAAGATGAGAGAGACACTGATACGCCTGCTTAAGAAGTTGGACGACTAGTATGCACGCGCCAAATTTTCAGTTCACCGAGTAACCTGGACGAACTGTAATGTTGACGCTTCGCTGGAATTGACTCCTCTTTTGCCGCTATGCGGCGTAGATGCCGATAACAGGACACAAGCATGGCGCGCATCGAAAACCACCAATACAGTATTGAGGAAGCCTTCAGAGAGTGCTTCTATATCGTGCCTGACTATCAGCGCGAATACGTCTGGACGGACAAGGAAGTGCAACAGTTGCTCGAAGATATCGACGAGCAGATTGATGTGGGATCGACGCGGATATATTTCATCGGCACTGTACTGGTATCGCCAACCGACCAGAAGAGTCACTACGAGGTGATCGATGGTCAGCAAAGATTGACCACGTTCTACTTGCTTCTTTGTGCCCTGAAGCATTTGTTCCAGGGAGAACCGCTGCGGCAGACCCTGAGTAGTCTGATCTCTACTAGCTACACGGATGCCAATGGGGAGGCACAAACCAGCCTGAAACTGGAGCCACGTTACGAAAGTGCTGGCGAAGTTATCGCCAAAGTGGTTGAACTTGATGCCGATCCACAAGTCGTACGGGCAGGCGTCCAAGCGGCAGGCATCACCAGCTTCGGGGCCTTGGAAAACTTGGTCAATGCCTATGGCACGCTGTACCGTTATCTGAAGGACAACTACGACGACATACCCAAGCTGAAGAAGTATTGGGGCTATGTGGCTAACAACGTGGTGTTCATCCAAATCTCGACGGACGTGAGTAGCGCACTGAAGATTTTTGAGACAATCAATGAGCGCGGCGTTGGACTGAATCCAATGGACTTGCTCAAGAACCTCTTGTTCACTCAGGTGAAGCAAGCGCAATTCACCCAGCTCAAGGATGAGTGGAAGAAGATCACCAAACCGCTGGAGAAGGGGAAGGAAAAGCCGCTGCGGTTTCTGCGCTACTTCCTAATGGCGAACTATGTCATAAAAAACGACCGAGGCGATTCCGTGGTGCGTGAGGATGAAATCTACGACTGGTTCATGGACAAGCAGAACGCCGCGCTGTGCGATTACGCGAACAAGCCTTTTGAATTCGTCCGAAAAGTCATTCGGAACGTTGAGCATTACCTTGCATTCTCCAACGGACTTGGTAATGACGGTAAGACTAGCCTCGCAATGGACAGCCTCAAGAGGTTGGCGGGAGGTGCTTTCAGCTTGCACTACGTCTTGCTCTTGGCAGCAGCAAATTTACCGAAGCCGCTGTTCGATCATTTCGTGACCCAGTTGGAGAGCTTCCTCTTCTACTATATTTTTACCAAGACGCCCACCAAGGATTTGGAGCGCAGCTTCTCCCAATGGGCAGACGAATTGCGTGCGATTGCCGAAGTAGCCGACCCCTTGCAGCAGAAGGCACAGATCAACGCATTTGTGGCCGATCGCTTCGATAAGAACATGGCCGGGAAGTCACAGGAACTCGACGACGCGCTTAAACGCTTCACGCTGTATTCGATGCAGCAGTACCGGACGCGCTATTTGCTGGCACGTCTTACACAACATGTCGAAATGGCTTTCAGCGGCATGAAAGGGCCGGGAAGCTTGGAACCATTCAGTAAGCTGGAAATCGAACACATCCTCCCAGATAACCCCACATCGGAACTACGCGCCAATTGGGCCGATGAAAATCCAGATACCGTTTACGACGATTACAAGAACCGACTCGGCAACTTGACCTTGCTTGAGAAGCCCATCAACATCGTCGCGGGCAATGATTTCTACGCGGCGAAGCAAGTCGAGTACCGTAAAAGCGGAAACTACCTTACCCGCAGCTTAGTTGAACTGACGAGTGTCGGTCAGAACACATCCATCTCCAGAATAAACGAAAAACTGGAGGCATTCCCTGCTTGGAATACAGAGGCCATTGAAGCTCGTCACAGGCTACTGATAGCCCTGGTTAAGGATATTTGGAAGACGTCGCCTATCGATGCTTGAGGTGTAACCATCCCCGAGGGGATCAATAGGGGCCACAAATTACGCCTGTTCGACGCATGCGCGTCCTGATTCTTGCGGAAACTTAGCTTCCGCCGAGTTGCTCTTGCTGCCGTACGTATTTTAATTGCGGGCGCCACACTCAACGACACCCTACAAGACGGCGTCAGAAACGACAGCGACCGGCATTCCCTAATACGTCACATGGACATATTGGTCCACGTGCCTTACATCACTTGTGGCTTTTCTATTCCTTCGTGCGCCAGCCGGATAATCTCATTTAGCCGTTGGCTAGCCTTATGCCTAGCCCTCTCTTGCAGCGATAAACCTTTCACCCTTCGTAGCTGCTGAATGCTCTTTCGTATCGCCCTGTAGACAGCCTTCATGATGATGTCTCCCTGTGGTGTCACATCATTTGCATTCGATGTCATGTTTACCTAGTGCAGTAATTTCTTACTGGAGCGTGCCTAACTATATGGTCAGGACTAAGTTGCTTAGATAGATGCCTAGTGATGGGTAACTGATATCTGAAAGATTGGCTTACTCGTAGCCATAAAAGCAGACGTCAACTATACGTTTCTCATCGAAGTCGATGAGGTTTTCGCCCTTTGACCACCTTGGCAGCCAGCAGGGATTAATCCTTGCGGGCCTTTTTGCAACCCTTATAAGGGGCACCCATTATGGATCAGATGCACTTCGGCATTTCATCGTTGAAGCGTGGTACGACGGCCGATCACCTTCGATACATCCTGCGCAGGGGCGCCTACTCTGAGCGTGATGATTTCGTTGGATGGGGATACGACAACCTACCGGGTTGGGCTAGGGATGATCCGGAGGAGTTCTTCCTGGCGTCGGACAAGTACGAACGTGCAAACAGTCCAGCCTGTATATCGGTGGTGATTGGCCTACCCAATTGCTTGACTCGCGATCAGAACAGACATTTGGCATGGCAGGTCATGGATGCCATTGCTGCAGGGCGTCCCTACCTGTTCGCCTTCCACGAGAACATCTCATCTGTTTCAGGCGTTCCATACCCGCATATTCACGGAATGTTCTCCGGGCGAGTGGATGACGGTATCGGACGATCGCCGGAGCAAACCTTTCAGCGGTTCAATGCCACGCATCCTGAGTTAGGTGGAAACCGGAAGATTGGTTCTGGGCTGAGGCCATCAGAGATCAAGAATTCCACCATTGAGATGCGACGCATTATTGCTGAGTCGATCAACAACGCACTTCGGTATCACGGGTTCTATGATCATCAGGTCGATCACCGCACGTTACGCGAGCAAGGTGTACACCGTGAGCCGGCTCCATACTTGGGGCCAGGTCAACTTCGCAGGCTGAGACAGCAAGGGAACGAATTACCGCGATAGGCGGGTCGGCCGGACAACATCGTGTCGCAGGCACCTTAGATCAGCGATTGCCTTGGAACTAGCAGGCGCGTGAGCACTTGGTATATCCGTAGGGCGTGTCTTGGCCGCGCGAATATAGAGGGGTAGTCGCATTAGTCGCATGGTTTTGAGGGGGTATGGTCAAAATTCCATGCGGGAACGAGCAGCAGCTGTACACAAAAAAGCCGGCCAGCTCGAGGCTGGCCGGCTTGTGGTTATCGACTAAACCGGAAAGGTATTCCGGGCTGTGGTATATGCACGATCCGCTGCCCTCTCCCTGGACCTGGAAGGATCTGTATCCTCGACATCAATCGCAGCAGATCAAGAGCATCGTCAAGATTGGGTACATCACGAAGATCATCCTTGGCGTTGCGCTCTATGAATCCCTTGGGCACGGATCGATGACCTCTTGACCAAAGGCGGTGAAGGTACTTGTCGAGGGCATACGCCTGCAGGACAACGGTGGGTACCGCATGGAAGAGCGAGTAGCGGTCCTGGAACTCCGCGAGGTGAAATCGAACCACCTCGATGGCACCTTTAATCGTCTCCAAGGAGATCTTCTTCTCTCCAAGAACGACAGTCCAAATGGTGGCTAATCGCCCGGCGTGCTCAGCCGCACGAGAAGCGAAATCGGCGACATCTGCCAGATCACCGGCCTCGCGAATGTCTCCGTCGCTATTCATGCGGCGGAGCATTTCGTTTTCAAAGTCGCGCCAGAGTCTAAGGGCTTCATCATCAAGCTCAATCTCGTCGATCATTGTGATGCCTTGGCACCTCCGACGATCAATCTCTGCGATCAAGCGGCCAAGCGTGGCGTGATATGCATCCAGCGCTTGAGAGGAAACGACGACGTCAGCGAGATAGTGCTCATCAACGACCTTGGCAGCCGTACCGAACAGGTTTCGCCCCCAGAAACCAATCGACCGTATCTTCTTGCCATGCGCGCGTTCGAAATCATCAATGATCTCGTTCTGAGCCATGAGCAATACGCTGATGCGTGGATCGTGACAAATGACGCTTTCGCCGCCCGCACGATCGAGCGTGATGAAGCTCCCGTCAAAGCCTCGATTCAGATGACGGCACAAACGAGGGAGATTTTCATAAACGATGTCCGCTTCATCGCTTACCAAGCCAATCGAACGACCAGATCCGTTGAGCTGGTCGATAAAGCGGCGGGTCGTGATGTCACTAACCAGAAGCCGCATTTCGACTGGAGCAATGGGTTCTTCCTTGTCCAGCTCGTCGAGTGCGGCTTGAAGATGCTGCCAAGGCTTGTTGTTGACGCGAAGCTTTTTAAGTTCCTTACGCAAGACTTTACGAGCATCAGCCCAATCGCCATGCGCGAGATCGAACTTGTGCGCAGCTTGCTCGTGCAAGGCAATCATCGCCTTGTCATAGGCCTCAACCGTTGGGATGAACGCCTGTATAGCCCTGGTCTTCCCTGCACCAGAGGGAGCGATGACGTGAGAATAGGTCGACGCAGGCCGTGTCTCAGCTTTATCACCTGGCATCTTAAAGCGTGCCAGGTTCATCGTTAACAGACTCGGCACACTGCTCGCAGTCATGCCCGCGATGGTGGTGCTGATCCGCTTGTTCTTTGCGACATAGATCGCTGCCCGCCACAAAGGGGCGGGCAGCGACTCAATCGGAAAGCGGCGGGCGATGGGGGTGAGGTCAGGGAGCACATGCCTCTGATGCGTTCCCGCATTAAAGCCCAGGTTCATTGTGCAACCTGCTGGTCAGACACGTGGTCGCACTGATCAACCTGTTCATGCTGCTTACTGACGAGCTTAGTTGCCGCGTCAAGGAGTGCATCCACTTTGGTGTAATGGAGCTTTGGAATGATGGACTTGATCTTCTTCTTGATCTTGTCCTGGGATTCGCCGCGAGCGATCGCCATGCGGATCGAGGGTATCAGCTTGGCAAGTTGCTCGGCTTCCAGCTCTTCCGGTGTCGGCTCGGTCGACTCGATGGCCATGATGGCCTGGTTGATCAAGTCATCGCCGATAGCGACGACTTCCTTATTGATGGTCTTGTTAGCCATGTTGAATTTCTCCGCGCTTGATCAGCGCGCCTGGGTTGTTGATGTTGGCATCGTCAAATTGACGCGAGCGATCGCGAATGACCCTCAGCCAGGAACGAATCTCTTCGGCGATGAAAAGCTTTTTGCCGTTACGATTACGCACCAATGAATGCGGCATGCGAGTCCACGGGAAAGGAGGAGACTTACCCGTGTCGATCAGTTGCCCGTCGTCGTTGTATTCCGGCACGATGCCGTATTTGTATGCAGTAGCTTTGGAAAGACCGGCGAAAGCCAGAGCCTGCTTTAACGCAACATTGCCGCTATGAGGAAAATCCTGTGCAGTCGCTACCCTGTCGTGATCACGACGAGTGGTCTCGCCGCCTTCTATCTCGGCGGCACAAAAGGCACGGGAGATCATGATCAGCCAGCACTATTGGTTGCGTCGACGTAGGCATCAATTTGCCACTGCCAGAAGCATTGATGACCGCATTCATTCAGATGCGGCTCGGGCAGATGCGCGTCATCGATAACCTCGCCACGCTTGATCTTTGCGAGCTGGTCTTCGTACTTCTTTTTGAAGATCAAACGGGTGAGCTTCAGGAGCTCACAGCCATCACGCAGAGAAACCTCGTAGTTAGGATCATGATGTGGTTGCGCATCCTGCGGCTGCAAGATTGCGTTGAACGCGGCGCGCATGCGCGCTACGTCGCCATCGGAAATGTTGTTGTTTTTCATCTGGGCGCTCCACGAAAGCAATCGAGGATCAACAAGCTGCGCCAGCCGACCCACGTTAGACCACGCAGGTACGCGAAAGTAGTACAGGTTTACCTGTAACGGCCGGTAAGCTCGCTGGGTTGGTGCGACGAAACGCCTTCATCGCAGCCGGACGTCAAAAAACGCGTCCGGACTTACCGGTCGGAACCTTCACGGGGTGAAGGAGGTGATCGACTGCAAGGTGCAATAGGCCCCTTTTCGCAGTCCACGCCCATGCGTGCTGGGCGAACGTACCTACGTATCCTTAAGAGACCATCGTGGTGCCGTCGACGCCAAATCTATCGTCGCGAGTGCCTTTATTCAAGTCGGCGCTGTAGGCTGTCGTGACATTCAGTTCGCTCCGTACCGAAGTAGACCGGAAAAGACAGATACGAGTGCTTTTCGGAACGTGAGTCAGATCGTGAGTCACATCCGCGCCGACATGAGCAGAAATTTAGATATATCAGATGGATATGCCAACTATTCGAATGATGGTGGGCACCAAATCAGCATTGCTTTCTATGTTCGTTGGTAATACCAGCGATTACTGTCAGTTTTGACACTTTTCACTGGTAATGACAGTGACAGTTTCCGCTGGTAACAGCTTCTGTTCGCGAACAGCATAGTTTGGCCACTTTTGTCAAACTATGTTTCGATGGAAGATGCGCCAAGGTATCCACCTTCAGTCGATATCGAGTTTTCTGCGTAGTTGCTTTGGTAGCATTTTGTCGAGCTCTTCATCGGTGAAGAACAACTCTTCGGCATTTTTGAGTGCCTTCTGCGCGGCCTGATACGCCTTGCTATTGGTACGGGGAGCAGCCTCGTAGATCGCTTCGAGGGAGGCATTTATGCGATCACGTATTGAGGGGATCTGCTCGACCTTTCTTTCATCGCCCATATCAACTAGTAGCGAGAGAAGTGCTTCACGAATTCCCCATAGTTTTGAAGCAACTTCAGCGTGCAGCCGTGCCTTTTCGGTAAGACCTGCTTCTTTGAAGTAAAGCGTTAAACCCAGCAGGATGGCTGAGAAAATCGCCCCCACGACGGCTCCGATGTGTTCGTCGCCAAATACCGCTATCAAAAAGCTGCTTGATGCCACTGCCGACAGGACAATCTCTATTGTCTTGATGAGTTTGTAACGGGCGATGTACTGGTCAGCCATCTTTTCATGCGTCTTATGCGTGTACGCAGCACGCCCGTACATCTCGCGCAGTTGACTTTTTAGTGTCGTCGCTTGCACGGTCGAATCCGGGTCAATCTGGGAATAATGTTCCATAAATTTCTCGGTATTTCTGCCGTGCAGTCCAATTATAGCTTTGCGCCTGGCTAGCAATAGCTTCTTGCGCACGCAGCTCAGCGGAGCGGGCTTTGTGCTGAAAGGCTGCGCCGCGGTAGACATAGGAGCCACTGCCTGGTGCCAGCCAATGAGCTTGGCTGGCACTTAATCCCGCGAGGTATCTGAAAAAATCCCTCGTGAGGTAGTCATAGTAGCCATAGGATTTATCACGGTGCTCCCAAGTCGCTATGAACTGGTACGCACGAAGCTGCGGATCGTCCGACTTGGCGAGCACCTCCAGAGCCAGGCGTGACTGCTCAGTGGCGATACGAGACAGGGCATAGGCACATTTGCGTTGGAAGGCAGCGAGGTTTCCCCATTCAACAAGGCTTTCGAAAGGGATGGAGGCCGCGCTACGAATCGTATCCACTGCGATTGGGTCGCCAATCAATCCAAGCTCGAAAACTATGTCTTCGTGCAGATCGTGCCAATGTCGCAATAGAAGATCACAGAGAACTGGCACTGGAACCTTTGCATAGTCGGTTAAGGTCCGCCATAGGTGGCGGATTCAGCCGGTCGATGCAACGAATTGATAAAAACGTTCCGCCGGTGTTTCGTAGTCTAAGGTTTTTCTTGGTCGTTCGTTTAATCGCCTTGCCACGGCATTGAGCCGAGCTTGCGTAAACCCGGATACATCCATCGCCTTACCTACTGCGCGACGGTACTGGTGCCAGTTCTCTTCATTATCCTTGTCTCGTACATATGCGGCGGTTTCGTTGAGCCGACCAACGATTTGCAAGAACGCAATGTTTAACCGCTCCGCGTCATCCCTCGTCACAGCATGCCTCCTCGAAATAGGCGAAAAAAACAGGGGCTTTTCTTTCAAATACCCGCTACAGGTCGAATGCGGCTACGCATAGTCAGCCGCTGTTGCGAATCCGTAGCGCATCCAGAACAAGCGAAAATGCCGGTGACGGGTGCCGGCGGCTCGGGTAGTAGAGATGGAAGCCGGGAAACGGCGGGCACCAATCCTCCAGCACCCGTACCAGCCGCCCCTCTTCGAGGTGGGGCGCGAATTCCTCTTCGGGCAGGAAGGCGATGCCCATGCCATCAAGTGCCGCAGCAACAATGTGCGGCGACGTGTTGACGATGACCTGCCCCTCGACGCGCACCTCCAGTT
>Ga0209677_100170_pt1 | contig 55896 bp, 59 predicted proteins | sample AraplaCvi_mCL_r2_2_FD_184285 | JGI IMG/M metagenome (GOLD analysis project Ga0209677, IMG submission 184285) | Arabidopsis root microbial communities from North Carolina, USA - plate scrape CL_Cvi_mCL_r2 (SPAdes) (version 2) | ecosystem: Host-associated > Plants > Roots > Endosphere | place: USA... | reverse complement strand
GCGCGCCCCAGGTCAGCGCCTCGCGCTCGTTCGCCTTGAAGCCGTAACCGAGGTCCCAGACGAAGTGGCGGATGCCGGAGAGCAGATGGTGCATCAGCGCCCAGGTGTAGCCGAAAACGATCAGCCGGCCGATGATGCTGGAGGTGAAGGACTGCACATTGGCGTAGGCGCTGGGACCGGAGGCGGCGGCGATCAGCCACCAGGCAAGCAGCAGAGTCCCGAAATAAAGGGCAATTCCGGTGGCGCGGTGGACGATCGACAAGATCATCGTCAGCGTCCAGCGGTAGGTTTGAATGTGCGGAGAAAGGGGGCGTTCGATCCTGACGGTCATTGGCTGTTTTGACATATTCTTGGGGCTGGAGCCCGTTTCAGGCTTGCAGCACGTGGATCGCGAGAAGCGCCCCTATTTACGGAGAAGGAACAGGCAGCGCAACGATCAAATGGGCCAAAAGCGAATGTCGGTTCAGTCCTAGCGGTTCAATCGCAAAAGAACCAATGCTTGTCGTGGTATACCAGACGGGATCCCGGTGCCTACAAGCGAATTAATATTCGGTTCTTGCCGCGCCAGCTACGAAACAGCTAACGCGCGCAGCGGGTTATTGCTCCTCCAGCGCATGCTCAGAAAATCGACGAAGGCGCGCGTTCGCGGCGATCCGAGCCGTGCGGGCGGCATGATCAGATGGACCGCACTGGCCGGCAATTCGTAACCCGCAAGAACGCGTGTCAGCGTTCCGGCCTTGATATCATCTGCGACCTGCCAAGACGGCACGCGCGCGAGGCCTGCGCCATCGCGAGCCGCAGCGACCAGCGCATCCAGGCTGTTGATCCAAAGCCGCCCGTCGAAGCGGATCGTCGAGCTCGTGCCGTCCGGCATGCGAAAACGCCATTCGCCGCCGCCGGCGACATCCGAGAAAACCAGGCAATCGTGATCTGCAAGATCGGCAGGCGTCACGGGCGTGCCGCGCCGCTGCAGATAGCCTGGCGCGGCGCAGACGATCATGGTGAGTTCGGCAAGTTTTCGCGCGATGATCTGTGAATCCGGCAGCCGTCCGATGCGCAGCGCGGCGTGGATGTCTTCCTCGACCAGATTGACCGGCCGGTCGACCAGCAGCAGGTCAACCGACACGGCTGGATGCAGCCGCAGGAACTCCGGCAACAATGGCGCGATCAGCAGGCGTCCCATCAGGCGCGGCGCGCTGATGCGAAGGCGTCCCGATGGTCGTGACTCACGTGAGGTGAGCGCAAGCTCGACATCCCTGAGCTCGGCGATGACAGCCCTGGCGCGGTCGTAGAGCAGCCGTCCCGCATCGGTCAGCGCCAGCTGCCGCGTCGTCCGCAATAACAGCGTCGTGCCGTAATGCGCTTCGAGCGCGCTGATCTGCCGGCTCACCGCGGTGAGCGAGGCCGGAATGGCGCGTGCAGCCGCCGACAGGCTGCCGGCCTCCACGACCCGGATGAATGTTGCGAAGGCGGCAACCTGATCCACGTGCGGCACCCTTCCGCGATGTGCAAGAGAGCTGACCGGAAACGTCGCATACTCCCCGGAGCGTAACCAGTCTACATTGCGCGGCAGCTCGACATCATCTGGCGCTGACAGCGGGGGCGCGCGTCCAACCATGTTCAACGGCATCGACATGACCGAGCTCGTCGAGCTCATGGCTCTGCTCGTCCTGGTCGGCGCGGTCGCCGGCTTCCTCGCCGGCATTTTCGGCATCGGCGGCGGCGCCATCCTGGTGCCGGTGCTCTATGAGTGCTTTGGCCTGGCCGGCGTGCCGCTGGAGGTGCGGATGCCACTCTGCGTCGGCACCTCGCTTGCCATCATCATCCCGACCTCGATCCGCTCGTTCCGGGCGCATTACGCCCGCGGCGCCGTCGACATGAGCGTGATCCGCGCTTGGTGGCTGACGATCCTGATTGGCGTGATCGCGGGCAGCGCAATTGCGCGCGTCGCGCCGGAGCGGCTGTTCAAATATATCTTCGTCGCGGTGGCCTGGTCGGCCGCGTTTCGTCTGATCTTCGGCCGCGCCAGCTGGAAACTCGGCGACGAGCTGCCGAAGGGGCCGTTGATGAAGGCCTATGGAATCGTGGTCGGGCTGCTCTCGACCTTGATGGGAATCGGCGGCGGGCTGTTCTCCAACCTGCTGATGACCTTCTACGGCCGGCCGATCCACCAGGCGGTGGCGACATCCTCGGCGCTCGCGGTGCTGATCTCGATTCCCGGCGCACTCGGCTACATCTATGCCGGCTGGCCGGCGGCCGCGCGCTATCCTGATGTCGCCGCGCTGCAGCTTCCGTTCGCGCTCGGCTATGTCTCGCTGATCGGGGCGGTGCTGGTGATGCCGCTCAGCCTCGTCACCGCGCCGCTCGGCGTGCGTGCCGCGCATGCGTTGTCGAAGCGCCAGCTCGAAACCGCGTTCGGCTGCTATCTTTTCATCGTCGGCAGCCGCTTCGTGATCAGCCTGGCGTCAGGGCAGTAACCGCGCCTCGCTGAAGCGCCATATCCGCAGATCGCCCTGGTGGTCGATCCGGTCATCGTCGGCCAGCGCCAGTATGCGCGCGGCGATAATCTCCGCTTCGATCTGCCAGGTTCGTTTCTCGCAATGCTCGAGGGCGAGGACGAGGATCATGGCCATCTTCTGCCAACGCGGCTTCATCACTGAAAAGATGATCTCGTCCAGGCCGGCCTCTGTGATGCCTGCGGGCAGGAGGACCTCGTCCCAGTACAACTCGCTGTTGATGGCCAGCTCTTCGTCAGGCGGCGGCTTGAGATCGGGAAAGCGCTGGTAGATCGCGTAAAGCAATCCCGTATGCAGGCTCTTGCCCACATCGCGGAGATGGCCGCCGCAATGCCTCGCGGGCATCCGAGCCCGCTTCGGCGATCGCATGCTCGGCGCGCGCCATCGCGGCCGCCGCGTCGAGCAGATGAAGTTGGATGCTCTCAGCCTGATCGCGCGTCATCGGCTCCCCGAACTATTTCTTCGCGTAGAGATCCTTGTACTGCTCCCGCAGCACGTTCTTCTGCACCTTGCCCATGGTGTTGCGTGGCAGCTCGTTCACGACGAACACGCGCTTGGGCATCTTGAACTTGGCGAGACGGCCGTCGAGGCCCTTGAGCACGCTGGCCTCGCTGACATCGGCGCCCGGATGACAGACGACGACCGCGGTGACGCCTTCGCCGAAATCGGCATGCGGCACGCCGATCACGGCCGATTCAACCACGCCCGGCATGGCGTCGATCTCGCTCTCGATCTCTTTCGGGTAGACGTTGAAGCCGCCGGATATCACGAGGTCCTTGCCGCGGCCGAGGATGTGGACATAGCCCTTGTGGTCGATCTTGCCGAGGTCGCCGGTGATGAAAAAGCCGTCGTCACGGAATTCGGACTTGGTCTTCTCCGGCATCCGCCAATAGCCCTTGAACACGTTCGGGCCCTTGACCTCGATCATGCCGATCTCCTCGCGCGGCAGCACCTCTGCGGTCTCGGGATCGGTGACCCGCGCGGAGACGCCGGGCAGCGGGAAGCCGACCGCGCCGGGCACGCGCTCGCCGTCATAGGGGTTCGACGTGTTCATGTTGGTCTCGGTCATGCCGTAGCGCTCGAGCACGGCGTGGTCGGTACGCGCCGCCCATTCGCGGTGGGTGTCGGCGAGCAGCGGCGCCGAGCCAGAGATGAAGAGACGCATATGCTTGGTGGTCTCCTTGCTGAGCTGCGGGTTCGCCAGCAGGCGGGTGTAGAAGGTCGGCACGCCCATCAGCACGGTGGCGCGCGCCATCAGCTTGATGATCAGGTCCGGATCGAGCTTCGGCAGGAAGATCATCGCAGCGCGCGCGAACAGCGTCACGTTGCTCGCCACGAACAGGCCGTGGGTGTGATAGATCGGCAGCGCGTGGATCAGCACATCGTCCTTGGTGAAGCGCCAGTAGTCGACCAGGGTCAGCGAGTTCGATGCGAGGTTGTCGTGAGACAGCATCGCGCCCTTGGAGCGGCCGGTGGTGCCCGATGTGTAGAGGATCGCGGCGAGATCATCGCGGCTGCGCGGCACGGTTGCGAAGGAGGTCGCGGCCTTGTCGGCAGCCTCGCTCAGCGAGCCCTTGCCGCTAGCATCCAGCGTCTCGACCTTGGCGCCGACCTTGGCCGCGATCGCGGCGATGCCGTCCGCTTTCGCGGGATCGCAGACCACCACGATCGGCTCGGCGTCGGTGATGAAATAATCGAGCTCGTTGAGCGTATAGGCGGTGTTGAGCGGCAAATACACGCCGCCCGCGCGCACGGTCGCGAGATAGAGCACAAGGTTCTCGACCGATTTCTCGACCTGCACCGCGACGCGGTCGCCCGGCTTGACGCCGCGGGCCACCAGCACGTTCGCGATCTGGCCCGCGCGCGCGATCAGATCGCCATAGCTGATGCGCTTGCCGTCATGGGTCTCGATCGCGAGCCGGTTCGGATCATCGAGGCCGTCGAACAGGCGGGAAAACAAATTGGCGTTGGCGACGTTTGTCATGCAAGAGTCCCCATGCAGCATGATCAGGAACTGCGGCTGCGGCCGCCTCAAGCCATCATGCGCGACGATATCGGAGTGGGCAGACGGATAACCCGAGGGGCTCGCCGTCGGGACAACGCTGCAATAGCAAAAACGACCTTTCAAAGGCAACGGGAGAGAACGGATGGCAAGAAGCGGAAAGCGCGTGGCCTGGGTGACCGGTGGTGGCAGCGGGATCGGCGAAGCCGGCGCTCTGGCGCTAGCGGCGGACGGCTGGGCGGTGGTGGTGTCGGGACGCCGCAAGGACGCGCTGGATGGCGTGGTGGCGGCGATCGCTGGGAATGGCGGAACTGCCGAGGCCGTCGTCCTCGATGTCGCCAAGGCCGATGCCGTGCAAAAGGCCGCCGACGAGATCGTGGCGCGGCACGGCCGCATCGATCTGCTCGTCAACTCCGCGGGCATCAACGTGCCGAAGCGCCGCTGGGACGACATGACGCTGGAGGGTTGGAACCAGCTGGTCGAGATCAACCTCAACGGCGTGCTCTACTGCATGCGCGCGGTGCTGCCGACGATGCGGGCACAGCAGGACGGCTGCATCATCAATGTATCGTCGTGGGCCGGCCGTCACGTCGCGAAGATGCCGGGGCCGGCCTACACCACCACCAAGCACGCGGTGCTGGCGCTGACCCATTCCTTCAACATGGACGAAGGCGTCAACGGCCTGCGCGCCTGCTGCCTGATGCCGGGCGAGGTGGCGACGCCGATCCTGCAGCTGCGGCCGGTGGTGCCGAGCGCGGAGGAGCAGGCCAAGATGCTGCAAGCTGAGGATCTCGGCCGCACCATCGCCTTCGTGGCGAACCTGCCGCCGCGGGTCTGCGTCAACGAGATCCTGATCAGCCCGACCTGGAATCGCGGCTTCATCCAGACGTCGGCGAGCTAACCAACTCTTGCCATCGTCACTCCGGGCGGCGCTCAGGCGGCCTCGAATTTCATCGTCATGCTCCGCGCAGGCGGAGCATCCAGTACGCCGCGGCGGCTGCGATGGGATCGAAGTGTCACGGCGTATTGGATCGTCCGCTGGAGCTTGTCATCCCGCCGGCCGGAGGCCGGACCGGGCGGCGGACGATGACGGCGGTGAGCTACATTTTACAGCGCGATAGTTCACCCCGCGCAGGGCGGCGCGAGATCGGCCGACACCAGAAAGCGCGCGATCGGGTCGAGCTGCCGGCACGATTTCATGTCAGCGGCCTTGATCGGCTTGCCGGCGGTCGCGTGCGGCTTCGTCGCTGCTGCTCTTATTGGTGCATGCCTATGCATGATGTCTGACGGCCTGTACTCGGCGCGTGCCGAACGCACTGCATCCGACTCGACCGGCAGCAGCGCCGTGTCGTCTGCCTCGGGCGCGACCACGCTGCGGTCGGCCTCGGTCAGCGTGTTTTCGCCCGGAATGATCTGCGTCAGCGCCGAAGTGGCGTCGTCCTGCGTGTCATCGGACGCGGCCGTGGCGGTCGAGACCATCTTGACGGCGAGCAGGCCGAGCAAAAGCAGGAGAAGAATTCCGGCAAACCAGACTGTCCTGACCACGATCGCAAGCCCCCGCTTTGCGCGCGTCACATTGCCGAAAATCCCCATCCGGCAACGCCGCGTAGCCATCTATCAACCTTAAGAGAGTGTTAACTGCAACGATTGCGTGAACGTCTTGCACCTCCGCCTGCGATCGTAGTTAACACGCGCCATTCGAGCGCACGATGGCGTGCGCAAGTCGTGCAATGAACGACCGATCGCGCCGCCGTCATTGCGAGGAGCCGAAGGCGACGAAGCAATCCGGAGTCTCTCGCACAATTTTGGATTGCTTCGCGGAGCCTGTCATCGGGCGGCGCTCCGCGCCGACCCGTTGGCTCGCAATGGCCTCGCAGGCACTGCTTGCCTCACGCTCCAACGCCAACACACGATCACCCCACCGATTAGTTTCGCGGATCACGTTAAATTATCCAACGAAACCGCCGACAAAACCCTGCCGTAGCTCCGCCCGACACGATGCGAGGACGATCGAAGAAAGATCGCGCATCGCGACGTGTCTCACCTTCCAATGTCGGTCGTGTCCGGCCGCTCAATCAAAATCGGGAGCACTTCATGTCCAAGCGCATTGCCCTTCTCTCCGCCGTTGCGTTCAGCGCGCTCGCACTCACCTCGACCTTCGTTGCGCCGGCACGCGCGGAGGAGAAGACCGTGATGGTCGGAGGCGCCGCGATGTATCCGTCCAAGAACATCGTTCAGAACGCGGTCAATTCGAAGGATCACACCACGCTGGTCGCGGCGGTGAAGGCCGCGGGCCTGGTGGATACGCTGCAAGGCAGGGGCCCGTTCACGGTGTTCGCGCCGACCAACACTGCCTTCGGCAAGCTGCCGGCAGGGACCGTCGACACTCTGGTCAAGCCCGAGAACAAGGCGACGCTGACCAAGATCCTCACCTATCACGTGGTCCCCGGCCGGTACGACGCTTCCGACCTCACCGACGGCAAGATGCTGAAGACCGCCGAGGGCGAGCAGCTCACGGTCAAGCACAAGGATGGCAAGATCTGGATCGTCGACGCCAAGGGCGACACCGCGATGGTCTCGATCTCCAACGTCCATCAGTCCAACGGCGTCATCCACGTCGTCGACACCGTGCTGATGCCGGCATCGTAACACCACGTCGACCGGTTTCATCCCCGGTGGATGCATGATCAGCGAGCCGGGTCAGGCCCGGCTCGCATTTTTGTGACCGCCGTTCCGTCACCCGGACGGAAGTCGATATCGAATTGTTCGTCCCACTGTAACGAACGCCTCGATGTCGGCGTATACTGCTCAGGACGACGCAAATCGCGAACCAGTGGGAGCCGCCATGTCCAGTCTCGTCGCCGCAGACCACCATGCCGGTGCAGCACCGGCGCAAGCCGGTGAACGGAAAGTGATCCAGCCGGCCTGGGTGCGGATCATGCATTGGACCAACGCGCTCGCGATGATCCTGATGATCATGTCCGGCTGGCAGATCTACAATGCGTCGCCCTTGTTCGATTTCCGCTTCGACCACACCTTCACGCTCGGCGGCTGGCTCGGCGGCGCGCTACTGTGGCATTTCGCGGCGATGTGGCTGCTGATGGTCAATGGCCTCGCCTACCTGGCCACCGGGCTCGCCACCGGCCGCTTCCGCAGCAAGCTGCTGCCGATTACGCCGGAGGGCGTCGCGGGCGATCTCAAGGCGGCGCTGACCTTCAAGCTCGGCCATGACGACCTCTCCAAGTACAATTATGTCCAGAAGGTGCTCTATGCCGGGATCATCGTGGTCGGCATCGTGATCGTGCTGTCGGGGCTCTCGATCTGGAAGCCGGTGCAGCTGCATTGGCTGGTCTCGCTGTTCGGCGACTATGACAGGGCCCGCTATGTGCACTTCTTCTGCATGTCGGCGATCGTCGCCTTCCTGGTGATTCACGTCGCATTGGCGCTGCTGGTGCCCAAAAGCCTGCGCGCCATGATCACCGGCCGCTGACCTCAATTCTAAGGAGACCTGCCATGGGTCGTTTGCGCTCGCTGCTGATTCCCGGCGTCGACAAGAAGCTGCTGGTCAAGGACGCCGCCAGGCTGCTGCCCGATCCGGCGCGCCGCCGCTTCATTGCCGGCGGTGCCAGCCTCGGCGCACTGACCCTGCTGACCGGCTGCGACGTGCTCGACAGCGATTCGGCCGACGCGATGCTGGCACGGATCTCCAAGTTCAACGACGCGGTGCAGGCCTGGCTGTTCAATCCGGATGCGCTGGCGCCGACCTTTCCGGAGAGCATGATCACAAAGCCGTTCCCGTTCAACGCCTATTATGATCTCGATGACGCGCCAGAGGTCGATGGCGAAGACTGGAAACTCGAGGTCCGTGGCCTGGTCGACAACAAGAAATCCTGGACCTTGCCGGAGCTCTACGCGCTGCCGCAGGTCAAGCAGGTGACGCGCCACATCTGCGTCGAGGGCTGGAGCGCGATCGGCTCGTGGACCGGCACGCCGTTGCGCGATTTTCTCAAGCTGATCGGGGCCGATACGCGGGCCAAATATGTCTGGTTCCAGTGTGCCGACAAGGACGGCTACAACTCGCCGCTGGACATGCGCAGCGCGCTGCATCCGCAGACGCAGATGACCTTCAAGTTCGGCGACGAGATCCTGCCGCGCGCCTATGGCTTTCCGATGAAGATCCGCGTGCCCACCAAGCTCGGCTTCAAGAATCCGAAATACGTGGTCTCGATGGAAGTCACCAACGACTACAAGGGCGGCTACTGGGAAGACCAGGGCTATAATTCGTTCAGTGGGAGTTGATGTAATCGGCTCGGCATTTGATCCAGGTATCGGCCACAACCACCGCTGTCGTCCCGGTCAGGCGCGCGATTGCGCGCCGAGAACGCCGGGACCCATTACCACAGGCTTGAGTTGTCGGGCGTGGTATTAGCCACGTACCCGTTTCGAACATCACGCGGTATGGGTCCCGGCTCGCGCTGCGCTTGGCCGGGACGACACCGAGCCTCTTGCTCCAGCTTTGTGCTACAATTGCTCCTTCAACTTCCCCTGCATCACTGATGCGACCGCGCCGAGCAGCAGGGTCGCGGCGGATATGTTTAATGCGTAGCTGAGGCTGCCCATTGCATCGGTGATCGCACCCACCAGGAACGGCCCTAATGTCTGGCCGATGCCGAATGCGATGGTCATCGCCGCGATGGCGGCCGGCCACGCCGATGGCGGGTAGTTCAGGCGCACGAACGCAGTCGTCGATCCGGCCACGGCGAAAAAGGAAACGCCGAACACGACCGCCGAGATCGCGAGCATGGTCGTGGAATGTCCGAGGATCGGCAGTGCCGCACCGACCGCGTTGACAGCAAGGACGATTGCGGTCGCGAGCCCACCGCGATCCAGCGCCAATGTACTGCGCCAGACCCATGGCGTTGCAAAGCCGGCGAGTCCGATCAGGCACCAGAATGCGGCCTGCGCAATTGCGCCGCCGCCGAGATCGCGGACATAGGCGATCATGAAAGTCATGTAGGCGATGTAGCCGGCGCCAAAAAGAAAATAGCCGAACAGGTAAACCGCGACCGGCCAGACAGAGAACGCCTCACCCGCACCAGCAACAAGGCCGGCTTTGCTCTGGATCGGCGTGATCAACAGCGGAATGGTGAGGAGCGTCGACAGCGCCGTCAGCGCCCACCACACGATCCACCAGGATCCGGGTCCAAAACCCTGCAGAACGAACGGCGCGACCAGGCCCGACGTCAGAATGCCGAGCCCAGGCCCGGCATAAAACAGGCTGAGCAGGAAACTCGCCCGCTCAGGGCGAGACTGCGCGATTTCGGCGGCGAGCGCACCGCCGGCCACGAACGTGGCGGCGGCGGCAAAGCCGCCGACCAGGCGCGCGGAGCTCAGCGCGACAAAATTGCCTGTCATTGCGCACACCGCGAGCGCGGCGAGATTGACCAGCGTTCCCCCGCGCAGCGCGGCCGACCAGCCTACGCGCCTCACCAGCCGTGAGGCCAACAACGCACCGCCGAGATAGCCTGCCGCGTTGATCGTGTTCATGAAGCCGGCTGCCGAATACGACCAATGCAGCGAATCCCGCATGTCCGGCAGCACGAGTGCATAGGCAAAGCGGCCGATGCCGAGGCTGACCGTGGCACTCAGCGAGAGCGTCAGGATCAGTCGCGCCAGATGGACGGTCGACGGGGGGTGCGGGCTGTGCAAGACCATTCTCCGCGCGCGGATCGCGCAACCACTGCAGGCGGCGACGATGCCCTAGCCCATTATAGCCGGCGCCGTCTGCTTCTGAAGGCCGGCTGCCACAATGGTGTCTTGCTCGCGGCGCAACAGCGTTAACCGCATTGCCGCCTCACGCGCGCAGCTTTCGTTGCGTCAGCGTCGACAGCGCGGCGGCGACCAGCACGCCGGCCGAGATGTTGAGGGCATAAGCGAGATTGCCGAGCGCGTCGGTCGCATAGCCGACGACGATCGGCCCCAGCGTCTGGCCGACGCCGAAGCAGGTGGTCATGGCGGCGATCGCGGTCGGCCAGGCGGATGGCGGATAGTTGAGCCGCACGAAAGCCGTGGTCGATCCCACCACGGCGAAGAAGGCGACGCCGAACACCACCGCGGAGGCGGCGAGCAGCGCCGCGGAATGGCCGAACATCGGCATCATTGCGCCGGCTGCGCTGACCGCGATGATGATCGTGGTGGAGAGCCCGCCGCGGTCCAGCGCCAGCACGCCGCGCCAGAGCCACGGCGCCAGGAAGGCGCTGATACCGATCAGGCCCCAGAAGCCGGCCTGCGCCGCGGCGCCGCCGCCGAGATCGCGCACATAGGCGATCATGAAGGTCATGTAGGCAATGTAGCCGGCGCCGTAGAGCAGATAGCCGGCGAGATAGCTCGCGATCGGTGCGATCTCGAAGCCCGCAGCACCGGTGTGACCGGTGCCGGTCTTGAGCTCGAACCGGACCAGCAGCACCGGCAGTGACATGAAGGCGGCCAGTGCCGCCATCGTCCACCAGACGATCCACCACGAACCAGGGCCGAAGGCCTGCAGCGTGAATGGTGCGAGCAGGCCGGAGGCGAAGATGCCGAGTCCGGGTCCGGCGTAGTACAGGCCCAGCAAAAAGCTCGCGCGTGCTGGTTGGGACTGCGCGATGTTCGCGGCCAGGCCGCCGCCGGCGATGAAGGCCGCCGCAGCGCCGAGCCCGGCGATCAGCCGCGCCACGCTGAGCAGGACGAAATTGCCGGACAGCGCGCACAATGCGAGCGAGGCCAGGCAAGCCATCGTTCCGCCGTGAACCGCGGCGGTCCAGCCGAATCTCCGAAGCAGCCGTGCGGCCATCAGCGCGCCGGCGAGATAGCCGGCCGCGTTCACGGTGCCCATGAAGCCCGCGGCGGAGTAGGACCAGCCGAGACTCTCACGCATGTCCGGCAGCACCAGCGCATAGCCGAAGCGGGCGATGCCGATTCCGATGGTGGCTACCAGTGACAGAGTGAGGATCGATCTGGCGGGATGAGAGGGGACTGTCACAGGGGCTCCGAAAGGGAACCACATTGTGACAGCTCGAACTGGTGATGCGGAGTCATCAGGACGGTAGCCGTGTGACGCATGCTTGCGGAAGTTGTGCCGCGTCCGGCCTGCTGGCGGAGGTATAATTGCGACCGGTGTCGCTGACGGCCGACCACCCGCGCGTCCGCGCCGACGGCTTGCCAATCCGCATGCGGCGCTTTAGCACTCCCGCCCATCGGTCATTCCGGGCGCGCGAGGTCCGGAAGCCAATGCAATTCTTGTCTTGCCCTCGATTCTTGGCCTCGATGGATTCCGGATCGCGTCGCGTGATCAGGCGTCCGGAATGAGGAACGAAACACCCGGAAGGATTCTCTCCATGGCGACACACAAGCTGCTCCTGCTGCCTGGCGACGGCATCGGCCCCGAAGTGATGGCGGAGGTGAAGCGCCTGATCGGCTGGCTCAATGCACGCGGGCTGGCCTCGTTCGAGACCGAGGAGGGGCTGGTCGGCGGCGCCGCCTATGATGCGCACAAGATGTCGATCTCGGAAGGCGACTTGGCGAAGGCGAAAGCCGCCGACGCCGTGATCTTCGGCGCGGTTGGCGGGCCGAAATGGGACGGCGTGCCCTACGAGGTGCGCCCCGAGGCTGGCCTCTTGCGGCTGCGCAAGGATCTCGGCCTGTTTGCCAATCTGCGCCCCGCGGTGTGCTATCCGGCGTTGGCCGATGCCTCGAGCCTGAAGCGCGACATCGTCGAAGGCCTCGACATCATGATCGTGCGCGAGCTCACCGGCGGCGTCTATTTCGGCGAGCCGAAGACCATCACCGACCTCGGCAACGGCCAGAAACGTGCCATCGACACGCAAGTGTACGACACCTATGAGATCGAGCGCATCGCGCGCGTCGCCTTCGACCTGGCGCGCAAGCGCCGCAACAAGGTGACCTCGATGGAGAAGCGCAACGTCATGAAGTCGGGCGTGCTCTGGAACGAGGTGGTGACCCAGGTGCACGGCCGCGAATACAAGGACGTCACGCTGGAGCACCAGCTTGCCGATTCCGGCGGCATGAACCTGGTCAAGTCGCCGAAGCAGTTCGACGTCATCGTCACCGACAACCTGTTCGGCGACATGCTCTCCGACATTGCGGCGATGCTGACCGGCTCGCTCGGCATGCTGCCCTCGGCCTCGCTCGGCGAGGTCGATGCGCGCAGCAAGACCCGCAAGGCGCTGTATGAGCCGGTGCACGGCTCGGCGCCTGATATCGCGGGCAGGGGCCTCGCCAACCCGATCGCGATGCTGTCGTCGTTCGGCATGGCGCTGCGTTACTCCTTCGATATGGGCGCGCTCGCCGACAAGCTGGAAGCCGCCATCGCCGCGGTGCTGGCCAGCGGCCTGCGCACCGCCGACATCAAGTCGGAGGGCTCGACGGCGGCTTCGACCACGCAGATGGGCGAGGCTGTCATCAAGGAGCTGGAGAAGCTGCACGCTTAGTTCGTGCACCTGTTAGCCGGCGCCAGTGTCGCAGCAAAAACGGTGTCGTCCCGGGCAAGCGCGTAGCGCGCCGACCCGGGACCCATACTCCGAGGCGTTCGTTTTACGAAAGCTGGAGCGGCAGCTCGGTTCAGCAATTTAGCCGTTGGTTATGGGTCCCGGCTCAAGGCCGGGACGACATTGTTGATGTGGCTGCTTATTCGCCAGTCAACTACTCATTATGTGACGTCATATGTGACTGCCCGTCGTGCCAGTTTGTCGCACGCAACTAAGCCTTGCGCCGTCGGGCAAATCAGGTTCACATTTCCGCGCGTCTAGGCTCGGCCAAGAGGGGCGCTTCGCGATCGTCACGAACGTTGAGCCTGAGATGCGGTGGACGCGGCCTGTCGCAGCGAGCTAACAACTCGCCGACGAACGACACGGTTGCGGACGGCGAAGTCGTGTGGTCCTGGCCTCCCGGTGCTGAGGTCAAGTCTGCGGCGCTTTGACGAGCGCGCGGGCGACAGGGGCAAGAACGCCGGTCCCTGAGGAGAGCGCGTATAAGCCCGTAAACCATCGCGCAGGGAAGGCCGGGTCATCTCGGCTGAGCCTGTGGTTCCTGCCCCGTGCATTTTTTCCGCACGGGGGCCGCGGGTGCCAGCCAGCACCCGGTCTTCCCTGCGCCCTCGTTCTTTCGAGGGCAAACATTTGGATGACGACTCGGACATGTTGTGTCGCGAGAACGTCGCTGCATGTCCGTCTGTCATGCTCCGCGAAGGCGGAGCATCCAGTGCGCCGCGGCTTATCGGTTCGACAACTACCATCTCTGGGGTACTGGATCGTCCGCCTTCGCGGACGATGACAGCGGTGCAATCAACGAGAGCGCCCATGACAGAGGCAGCTCTTTGACACCCTTCCCAAACAAAAAAGGCCGGGCAAAACCCGGCCTTCGCAATCAGGCTTCTTCGCCGATCTCAGTACGGAATCGGGGGAAGCGGAAATGCCCGCGGAAAGCCGCCGAGATCGGTCGGCGTCATCAGCGGTTGACGATCGATCGGCCGGTTATTGTTCTCGCGACCGAACGAGGGATAGCCGTATTCCGACGGGAGGGCATAATCGGTGAACTTGCGGTCGCCCGGCAGCACCTCGGTGCCGCCATCGAGCCAGGAGCGCCTCGAGATGAAGATGCGGGTATGCGGACCCTGCTGATACGACACGTTGGGGCCGTTGCTGCCGGTGGCGACGTAAGTGCCGTCTTGCCGGCGCTTGGTCGCGGCGTCAGCGGACGTGGCGGCCAGACCGGTCACGGCAATCACCGCCAGCATCACGAGCCGGCTCGTGGCAGAAAATGTCGTCATCACGTCCTCTTCCTCGCGCCAAGAAGTGGCGGGCGCCCGCCAATGCGCATGCGTTGCTCGCCACAATATCTGCGGCGGATGTGGCGTCACAAGGTCATTGTTGCCACACCAGATCAGATAAATGTCCGCTGTGGCGGGAAAGTTGCATCAAATCCGCGACTTGAGCGGCCGACAGCGATCGTGCCGGCCCCGCTACAATGCGCCGCGGAGCCGCGGATCGTCGGCGGAGGTGACCCAGTCGGCCGCGGCGTTCGCCGGGATGCCGGGGCCGCAGGCCGCGTGCTTGCGCTCGGCGCGGGCAAACAAGGCGACGAGATCGGTTTCGCGATCGGCCGACAGCAGGGTCAGCCGGTTCAGCATGCAGCCGACGGCGGCGCGCCGCACTGGGTCGCTCACGCCCTGGCAGGACCAGCCGGAGATGCGCAGGCCCGGGGTGTGGATGCCCTTGAAGAAACCCAGGCAGCCGCCGGGACCATCCGGGGCGCCGGTCAAGCGCAACAGCCCGACGGTACCGAACTTGCTGTCGATCACCCCAGCGGTCTCAAAGACGGCGGGGCCATCGACGGCCATCCGCCGGGCCAGGTCGGCGGCCGGATCGGCGGTCGCCTCGCGCTCTCCGCCGAAACGATAGACCTCGAGTTCCGTCAACGCCCGGTCGGACGGTTCGCCCCAGCGGATCACGTCCTTGCGGCCGCCCTCGACGTGATGAAGCACGGTATAGGTGGCGGATTTGTCGAGTTGATCGGAAAGGCGCAGCGCATAGGCCGGCACGGCGCCGTCGGCGATGGTCCAGCCGGGTCGGACACCCGGTTCCGTGGGTTCGAGGCCGCCGATCTGCTGCCAGAGGGCGAGGGTGAGGATGCCGATCAGCACCAGCGCCCCCACATAGGCGAACAGGCGCGCCAAGGTGGCGCAGACCTCGTCGGCGACGCTTTCGAGCGCCAACAGGAAGCTGGCCGTGCGGGGCGGTGAGGGGGGAGAGGCCGAAACGGGATGCATCAAGTTCGAATGGTCGTGCTAACGTTGTGTCAGGGACGTTTCTCGCATAGAAGCGCTGCCGCCTCGGTTTCCGCGCGGTGCGGCGGTTGGCCATTTTTCGTCGGAGAGTGAACGATGGGTTACAAAGTCGCAGTCGTCGGCGCGACCGGTAATGTGGGACGGGAGATGCTCGCGATTCTCGACGAGCGTAAATTCCCCGCCGACGAAGTCGTCGCGCTCGCGTCGCGCAGCAGCGTCGGTATCGAGGTCTCCTACGGCGATCGCACGTTGAAGGTGAAGGCGCTCGATCACTACGATTTTGCCGATGTCGACATCTGCCTGATGTCGGCCGGTGGTACGGTGTCGAAGGAATGGTCGCCGAAGATCGGCGCGGCCGGCGCGGTCGTGATCGACAATTCCTCGGCCTGGCGCATGGATCCGGATGTGCCGCTGATCGTGCCGGAGGTGAATGCCGATGCCGCCGCGGGCTACGCGAAGAAGAACATCATCGCCAATCCGAACTGCTCGACCGCGCAACTGGTCGTCGCGCTGAAGCCGCTGCACGACAAGGCGACCATCAAGCGCGTCGTGGTCTCGACCTATCAGTCGGTGTCGGGGGCCGGCAAGGATGCGATGGACGAATTGTTCTCGCAGACCAAGGCCGTCTACACCAATGACGAACTGATCAACAAGAAATTCCCCAAGCGTATCGCCTTCAACGTCATCCCCGAGATCGACGTGTTCATGGAGGACGGCTACACCAAGGAAGAGTGGAAGATGATGGCGGAGACCAAGAAGATTCTTGATCCGAAGATCAAGCTTTCCGCCACCTGCGTGCGCGTGCCGGTATTCGTCGGCCATTCGGAAGCCGTCAACATCGAGTTCGAGAATCCGATCACGGCGGACGAAGCCCGCAATATCCTGCGTAACGCGCCCGGCTGCCTCGTGATCGACAAGCACGAGCCGGGCGGCTACGTCACGCCCTATGAAGCGGCCGGCGAGGACGCGACCTATATCAGCCGCATCCGCGAGGATGCGACGGTCGAGAATGGTCTCGTGCTATGGTGCGTCTCGGACAATCTGCGCAAGGGCGCGGCGCTGAATGCGGTGCAGATCGCGGAAAACCTGATCAACCGCAAGCTGATCACGCCTAAGAAGAAGGCCGCGTAGGCAGCGGCCCCGGGGGATCGGCAAGGGCACTGATCATCATGAGTGAGCAGGGGGCACCGGAGGCCGATAGGCACGCGCCGAATGCGGTCGAGCGCGGGATCGAAGGCCTGATCTTCAACAGCCGCTGGCTGATGGCGCCGTTCTATCTCGGCCTGGTCGTCAGCCTCGCCGTGCTGCTGCTGAAGTTCTGCATGATACTCTGGGAGTTCATCGTGCATGCGCCGGGCTCGAAGGAGTCCGACATCATTCTCGGTGTGCTCTCGCTGATCGACGTCTCGCTGACCGGCAATTTGATCCTGATCGTGGTGTTTTCCGGCTACGAGAACTTTGTCTCGAAAATCGACCCGGGTGGCCATCCCGACTGGCCGGACTGGATGACCAAGATCCAGTTCGGCGGACTGAAGCAGAAGCTGCTCGCATCGATCGTCGCGATCTCGGCGATCCAGGTGCTGAAGGCCTTCATGAACATCGACACCGTGTTCGAGCCCAATAAGCTCGCCTGGCTGGTCGGCGTGCATCTGGTGTTTGTGGTCTCGGCCTTCATGCTCGCGATCTCCGATCGCTGGAGCGGCGATCATGGTGGCGAGTAGTGAGTTGCGAATGGCGAATAGGGGTCGAACTATTCGCTACTCCCCATTCGCTATTCGCTGATGTCGCGTGCGCTCTTGAATTGCTTGGTCTCCCGGTCGAGCACGAACAGCGAGCCCTCGGCGACGCCGAAATAGGCGCCATGCAGCTGCAGCTCGCCGCTCTCGACCCGCGTGCGCACGAACGGGAACGTCATCAGGTTCTCGATGCTGCGGAACACCGCGGCCTTCTCGATCCGGGTGACGAAGTCGGCCATGCTCTCGTGCGCGCGCTGCTCGACCACCTCGCCGGGCTTGATGAACATCGACATCCAGCGGCCGATGAAGTCGCCCGGCGACAGCGGCGCGATCTTGTCGACGAAGGCGCGGATGCCACCGCACTGGGCGTGGCCCAGGATGACGATGTGCTTCACGCGCAGCACGGTGACCGCATATTCCAGCGCCGCCGAGACGCCGTGCGCATTTTCGTCGGGCTGGTAGATCGGCACCAGGTTGGCGATGTTGCGGAGCACGAACAATTCGCCCGGCCCGACATCGAAGATCACTTCCGGCGAGACGCGGGAGTCGCAGCAGCCGATCACCATGACCTCGGGCGATTGGCCGCGTTCGGACAATTCCCGGTACCGGCTCTGTTCGGTGGGAAGACGCTGGGTGGTGAAGGCGCGATAGCCTTCGAGCAGACGTTGCGGAAACAATTTCATGAGACCTGCCTAATCACATGCAACAGGCGGGAACAAGGCTTTCAGACCCGGCGCCGAAATGGTATCGCGGGCGCTTCCGAGACGCTAAGGAAAACGCCGAGGAAGATGCCAGAGGAAAATCCGAGATGATCCGTCCGCGCCGCAGCCTCCTGTTCATGCCCGGCTCGAATGCGCGGGCGCTGGAGAAAGGCCGCATCCTGCCCGCCGACGGCCTCATCCTGGATCTCGAGGATTCCGTGGCGCCGGACGCCAAGGGAACCGCGCGCGAGCAGATCGCCAAGGCGGTCGCGGCGGACGGTTATGGCGGCCGCGAGCTGCTGATCCGCATCAATGCCCTGGACTCGCCCTGGTGGAGCGATGACGCCGCGATGGCTGGCCAAGCGGCGCCGGACGGCATCCTGGTTCCCAAGGTGTCCACGGTCGAGGATCTACGCACCATTACCGATCGCCTCGCCGAGGTCGGCGCCGACCCGTCGCTCAAGGTCTGGGCGATGATCGAGACCGCGCGCGCCGTGCTCGATGCCGACAAGCTCGCCGCGACAGCGCATGAGAAAGGCTCGCGGCTCGCCGGCTTCGTGTTCGGCCCCAACGACATCTCGCGGGAGACGCGGATCCGGATGCTGCCCGGCCGTGCCGCGATGCTGCCGATGATCACCCATTGCATCCTTGCCGCGCATGCGCATGGGCTGGAGATGCTCGACGGCCCCTATAGCGACTTCTCCAATGCCGACGGCTTCGCGCAGGAGTGCCTGCAGGCGCGCGATCTCGGCTTCGACGGCAAGACGCTGATTCATCCCGGCCAGATCGATGCCTGCAACACGATCTTCACGCCACCGGCGGAGGAGGTTGCCGAGGCGCGCAAGATCATCGCGGCCTTCGATCTGCCGGAGAATGCCGCGCGCGGCGCGATCCAGATCAACGGGCGCATGGTGGAACGGCTGCATGCCGAGATGGCGCGGCGGACCATCGCGATCGCCGATGCCATCGCGGGAACGGGGAAGTAGCGCGGCGCTATCTGCGCTTGAGGCTGAGGATGTAATTGACGACGTCGCCGGACTGCTCCGGCGTCAGCATCAGGTTCGGCATGTTGGGGTGGCTCGACTGCAGAAACACCTTCAGCGACAGCTCGGTCGTCGACGGCAGGTTGGCGACGGCGACGAAATCCGGCGCGGCGCCCTCGGCCCTGGCTCCGTTCGCATCGATCGCGTGGCAGGACCTGCACCAGGCCTCCGCGAGCCTGTGGCCGGCCGTGACGCTGTCGGTAGCCGGGGTTGCTCCGCCGGCATTGTGCAGGCGGATCAGGATCAATGCCACCAGGGCAACGAGCAGTGCCGCGCCGACATGAAGCCAGTAATTACGAGGTATGTCCCGTAAGCTCATGGGGATGCTCCGGACATTGACATGATCGCGGCCGGGGCGCGCCGATCCGCTCAGGTATGCTTGGCGATATCCTCGCCGAGATGATCGATCGTCGGTGCGTTGAGACAATACTCTTCATAGTGCTTGTCGGCGGTGCCGGCGGCGAGGTCGTCCCTGCAGCGTGCCTTGTCCTGGCACAGCGAGCAGACCCGCGCCATGTCGCGCAGCACCAGCGGCTCGGCGCGTGCGAGCCCGGCCTCGTCGATGCCGAGCACCTTCAGCATGCGCGGCAATTCGTCGGCCGCGTGCGGGCCATGACGGACAAGTTCGTCGAGATCACCGGGCGAGATCCGCAGATCTCCGGCGATCCGCTGCATCGATTCGCGGTCCAGTTGCCCGAACTCGCTGAGCTCGCGGTGGCGTTTGAGCCAGCCGACGAAAGCATCGATCAGGAGCTGAACACGGGGGTAGGCATCGGCTTGGTCGGTCATGGGCACCTCCGAGGCGGACGAGCCAATTTCAACCACCGCATCGGTCGGAATGCGTTGCGTTAAATCAAATGCAGAGGCCGTCAGGCCAGGGTGCCGTAGTGCTCCGCGGCCCAGTGAAACAGGCTACCCGGCGCTGGCGGCAGCTTGGCGCGTCCCTTGGGCGAGATGTGCAGGCCGATGATGGCGGGATCGCGCAGAAGGGCCGAGAAATCGGCCGGCTCGAAGAACGCCTTCGGCTCCGAATGCACCGTATAGAACGAGCGCTTCGGCAGGGCATGGCGCAATGTGCCGTGGCGGCGCGCCAGCGCGGTCAGCGCCGCCGGCCCATAGACCGCAACGCGGATATCGGAGAGCCGCTTGGAGCCGCCGCGCAGGCGCTGCAGCGCAAAGGTCAGGCGGTGCGACAGCGACAGCCAGTTCGGCGTCAGCTCGTCCTGCCCGATCAGCTGCTCGAACTCGCGCACGATCGGATCGTCGGGCGGCAGATAGATCACGGAATTGCCGAGCTGGCGGCCGCGCTCCCAGGCGAAATAAGGCTTCGTCCGATCGATCTCGACCGGCTTCAGCAGCAGCACGTCGGCATCGAGCCAGATACCCGCATTCAAGGCCATCAGGCGGATGCGGAAGAAGTCGCTGTACTGCAGGGTGGTCCAGTCGCGCCAGCTGCCGTCCGGCTGCGGGGGACGCAGGCGCTCTGAGAACGAATAGGGCAGCACCGCCTCGGCGGCGGCATTGACCACGCCGTCCGGCAATCCGGGCAGCGGATCGAAGCTGTAGACGATGACCTTATGGCCGGCTGCTACCTGCGAGCGCAAGCAGGTCTGCCGCAACCGATCCAGGGGGCCGCGCCAAAAGGTGACGATGTCGGGCAGTGAGTGCGTCACCTGACGGGACCTGTCCTCATAGCAAGGCCCCGGACGAGCCATCCGGGGCCAATCTAACCTGTCGAGAGATGCAGTGGCTCAAGCCCAGGCGCGCTCGGTCTTCAGCTTGGCTTCGTAGCTGTCGATCGACGCCTTCTTCTCCATGGTGAGGCCGATGTCGTCGAGGCCGTTGAGCAGGCAGTGCTTGCGGAACGGATCGATCTCGAACTTGACCTTGCCGCCGTCGGGGCCGCGAATCTCCTGATTCGGGAGGTCGATCGTCAGCGTGGCGTTCGAACCGCGCTCGGCATCGTCGAACAGCTTGTCGAGATCGTCCTGCGAGACGCGGATCGGCAGGATGCCGTTCTTGAAGCAATTGTTGTAGAAGATGTCGCCGAACGAGGTCGAGATCACGCAGCGGATGCCGAAATCGAGCAGGGCCCAGGGGGCATGCTCGCGGCTCGAGCCGCAGCCGAAATTGTCGCCGGCAACCAGCACCTTGGCGTTGCGATAGGCCGGCTGGTTGAGCACGAAGTCCGGGTTCTCGCTGCCGTCGTCCTTGTAGCGCTGCTCGGAGAAAAGCCCCTTGCCAAGGCCGGTGCGCTTGATGGTCTTCAGGTACTGCTTGGGGATGATCATGTCGGTGTCGACATTGATGATCTTCAAGGGCGCGGCGACGCCTTCCAGCGTGGTGAACTTGTCCATCGGTTGCACCTTCCAGTATGGGGCAGGGCGGCAGGTTTATCCTGAATGTAGTGCCGGATAAAGCTGAATATATCAGGAAATAAAGGCCTCAGTCAGCGCCGGCTTCGATGGCTGCCATGTCGCCGTCCGACAGCCCGAAATGGTGCCCGATCTCGTGGATCAGGACATGGCGGACGATGTGGCCCAGTGGCTCCTCGTGCTCGGCCCAGTAGTCCAGGATCGGGCGCCGATACAGCCAGATCATGTTGGGCATGCGCGCCACGTCGCTGTGGCTCTGGAATGGCAGGCCGGTGCCCTGAAAGAGACCGAGCAGGTCGAACTCGCTTTCCGCCTCCAGCTCGTCCAGGACCTCGTCAGTCGGGAAGTCATCGACACGGATGACCACGCCCTCACACATGGTGCGGAAGTGCTCCGGCAGCCGCTCGAACACCTCATGCGCCATGGCCTCGAGCTCGACCAGGGACGGCGCTTTCAACTCTGTCCACATTGCCGCCTTGTAGCGCGGGTTCTATGACGCTGCATCTTCCAATTTATGGCGGTTGACGCGGTTTGCGAAAACAGTGACCGTCAGCAAGTGATCTCTGGGGTTTGGGTGGGCGCGATGACGCGGACGACGATGGCTTTGCTCGGGACGGCGCTGGTGGGGACGATGCTCGCATCCACGGCGGCGCAGGCGGAACCGGTTATCTCGGCGGCGCAGGCGCGCAGCGAATCGACCACGGACTTGTCGGCGCAGCGCCGGCTGAAGCGCATCCCGATCTATCCGCGCTATGAAGGGCACTGGCAGCCCGATGTCGTGCCGCGCTACAACCCGGGGCCGAATGCAGTGCGTGTCTGCAACGCGCATTATGTGCAGGAAGCGCGCCCGAGCGGCACCGTCATCGTCCCACGCATGAGCTGCTACTGGCGCGGCTGAGCGCGCGGCTTGCGGCACAGCCCGTGAGCCGCTGTGGCGGTCACGACACGGTCGGCAAATCTCGTGTTCAGCCCGGAACCTCTCTGCATCAGTGCGCATTCTCGTGCCGGCGCAGGTCCTTCATCCCTATTCACGTCGCCCATTGAGACTCCGATCTGCGCCGCGTCGGATCAGGCTGGGAGATCAGCCCGCACGACGTTCGGCGTGAGACTTCAAGCGATCGGAGGAGTTCATGACTGTGACCAAGCTTCTGGGCGTCGCAGCGGTTGGTGCAATGCTCGCAATGGCTGCGCCTGCCGCGCAGGCGATGTCGCTGGCGAGCCCCGGCGCGGCGACTACCATCGGGCAGAACGTTGCCGCGCAACCGACGACCGAGGTGCGCTGGCATCACCACTGGCGTCGGCATTGGCACCCGCACCCCCATCGCTGGCACCGCTGGCATCGCCGCCACTGGTGATCGGTCGCACGCTTCTCTCGAAGCAATGATTGCAGGCAGGCCCGCGTAGCGGGCCTGTCGTTTGTCGCCGCCCTGACGCTGCTTCGCCGGTCGCAGGCAGCGCAATCGAACTTATTAGTTAGGCGCACGACGATGTCGGCTGCCTGTTGTCGACATGCGTCGCCAAGACGCAGGTGATGTCTCGGCACAATATTATTCATGCCGCATTCACATCGTTATCAGTACGTTCATGCTCGGGGCGATCGCTGTTTGTCGGATGGCCAGCCGGCTTGGCCGTGCGCTTTTCGACGTCTGCATTCACAGGAGAAACGACGATGATCGGAACGAAGGATCCGAGGCGTGGTCCTATCCGTCGCCTCGGGGTCGCGGCGGCCGCGCTATTCGCGCTTGCAACAGTATCGGGGCGTCCTGCGCAAGCGATGTCGCCTGTCGCGCCCGGCGCGATGCCGGCGGCGCAATCAGCCTCTGACGTCATCACGGTCCAGATGCACGGTGGTCGCGGCGGCGGCGGCGGCGGCGGAGGTGGCGGTGGCGGAGGCGGAGGTGGTGGCTTTCATGGCGGAGGCGGTGGGGGTTTCCACGGCGGCGGTGGCTTTCATGGCGGCGGAGGTGGCGGCTTCCACGGTGGTGGCGGCGGGGGCTTCCATGGTGGAGGCGGCGGCGCAGCAGTCCACGTTGGTGGAGGAGGCTTCCATGGCGGAGGATTCCGCGGCGGCGGGGGCGGAGGTTTTCATGGTGGTGGATTGCGCGGCGGCGGCTTCCACGCAGCGCCAGTCTTCCATGGCGGTGGCTTCCGTGCCGGCCCTGCATTCCACCATGGTGGCGGCATCCGCTACGGCGGCTATCATCGCCACTTCGCCCATCGGCCGTACTTCTATCATCACCATCGCCGCTTCTACGGCGCGTACTACTATCCGGCCTACAGCTCCTATTATTATCCCTATCGCCGCTGCCGCGTGATCTGGACCTATCATGGCCCACGCCGCATCTGTCACTATCGCCACTGGCATCGGTGGCATCACTGGCACCGGCATCACCATCGCTATTGGTGAGACGGCTCGAACAACCGGCCCAAACGACAAAGGGCGCCAACTCGGCGCCCTTTTCACGCGGAGCCCGCGTGGGTCACTCAGTTCCCGACCAGCTCTTGAACTGCCAAGCCTTCTGCATCAGCTTCCATGGCACCAAGGTTTCCAGCCGCCATTTTGCGAAGCGGCCCGGCGGCCAGTTCGAGAGCCGTCGCTCCTCCTTCACGGGTTCGCGCTTGGCGATGATCCTGCGCGGCGGCGATTTCCGGCGCTGTGGCGTGGCGTCGCGGATCAGGTCGACGTATTGCGGCTTGTTGGCCATGACGGACTCCTCGGCGCTCCCGGCGGATGCGATCGGCATCCGGAGGTAGAATTGTGCGGCCAGTTGTTTAAGGAGTTCTTGTCGAAGTGTGGCAGACCTGCGGTAATATCTGATGCGCGATGTCTCGAAAGACATCGCGCATCCGTCGTGTCATCCAACCAGTGCTGGACTTGCGGACCGCGGGCCGATCAGCGCCACTCCCGCACGTCGACGAAGTGGCCGGCGATCGCAGCAGCTGCGGCCATCGCGGGCGACACCAGATGGGTGCGGCCCTTGAAGCCCTGGCGGCCCTCGAAATTGCGGTTCGAGGTCGAGGCGCAGCGCTCCTCCGGCTTGAGCTTATCCGGGTTCATCGCCAGGCACATCGAGCAGCCCGGCTCGCGCCATTCGAAGCCGGCCTTGATGAAGATCTTGTCCAGGCCTTCCGCCTCGGCCTGCTCCTTGACGATGCCGGAGCCCGGCACGACCATCGCGTTGACATGCGCTGCAACGGTCTTGCCTTCAGCAATCTTCGCCGCCGCACGCAGATCCTCGATGCGGCCATTGGTGCAGGAGCCGATGAAGATACGGTCGAGCTTGATGTCGGTGATCTTCGTTCCCGCCGTCAGGCCCATATACTTCAGAGCGCGATGTTTGGAGATGCGCTTGGCCTCGTCTGCGATCTTGTCCGGATCGGGCACCAGGCCGGTCACCGAGATCACGTCCTCGGGCGAGGTACCCCAGGTCACGATCGGCGGCAGCTTGGCTGCATCCAGCCGGATCTCGTGGTCGAAATGCGCGCCGTCATCGGAGCGCAGCTTCTCCCAATAGCGCATAGCTGCATCCCAGGCCGCGCCCTTCGGCGACTTCGGCCGGTCACGCAGGAAGTCATAGGCCTTCTCGTCCGGCGCGACGAGCCCCGCGCGGGCGCCACCCTCGATCGACATGTTGCAGACCGTCATGCGGCCTTCCATCGACAGGGCGCGGATCGCGTCGCCGGCATATTCCAGCACGTAGCCAGTGCCGCCGGCGGTGCCGATCTCGCCGATGATGGCCAGGATGATGTCCTTGCCCGTCACGCCCTCCGGCAGCTTGCCGTCGACGGTGACGCGCATGTTCTTGGCCTTCTTCTGGATCAGCGTCTGCGTCGCCAGCACGTGCTCGACCTCTGAGGTGCCGATGCCGTGGGCGAGCGCGCCGAACGCGCCGTGCGTCGAGGTGTGGCTGTCACCGCAGACGATGGTGGTGCCGGGCAGCGTAAAGCCCTGCTCGGGGCCGATGACGTGGACGATGCCCTGGCGCTTGTCGAACTCGTTGTAATATTCGATGCCGAATTCCTTGGCATTCTCCGCCAGCGTCTTGATCTGCTCGATGCTCTCCGGATCGGGATTGGGCTTGGTGCGATCGGTGGTCGGCACGTTGTGATCGACGACCGCGAGCGTCTTCTCCGGCGCATGCACCTTGCGCCCGGTGGCGCGCAGGCCTTCGAACGCCTGCGGCGAGGTCACCTCGTGCACCAGATGGCGGTCGATATAGATCAGGCAGGTGCCGTCTTCGGCTTCGTGCACCAGATGGTCGTTCCAGATCTTGTCGTACAGCGTGGTCGGTTTGGACATGAGCGAAAGCTCCCGGGATATAGCGATGGCTGAAGGAAACGCGTGGGACGCGCGAAAGGGGAGAAGAGCGTGGCGAGCGCTGCGGTTACAGCGCGGGCCTAAGCTCAGACATCGCCGAGGTCGCGAACCGGCCGAAGAAGCGTCCGGGCAGCCGGCTGCGATCGTCGATCACGACGCGCCGACGGGCCATGCTGGTGCGATTTAGAACCATTTGAGGGCGATATATAGCACGCACGCAGCCAAGTGCGAGATGCGTTTGCGCAGGCGAGGCGAGCGCTCTCTCGCCATCGTCATTCCGGGGCGGCTCGCAGAGCCGAACCCCGAAACTCGAAATGATCAAGCCATGTCGTCATTCCGGGTTCGACGCTGCGCATCGCCCCGGAATGACGACCAGGAGGAACAAAAAAAGCGCGGGACCTGCCCGCGCCTTTTCAAATCCGATTGTTCCAGCGCTTACTCGCCGACGGCCGTCTGGCGGTCCTGCTTCTCGACGATGCGGGCCGACTTGCCGCGCAGCTGACGCAGGTAATACAGCTTGGCGCGACGCACCTTGCCGCGGCGGACCACCTTGATCGAGTCGATCATCGGCGACAGAATTGGGAACACGCGCTCCACGCCCTCGCCATAGGAGATCTTGCGCACGGTGAAGCTCTCGTTGATGCCGCCGCCGGAACGGCCGATGCAGACGCCCTCATAGGCCTGCACACGGGTGCGGTCGCCTTCGACCACCTTCACGTTGACGATCACGGTGTCGCCGGGGCCGAACTCGGGAATCGTCTTGTTGGCGGACAGCTTGTCGAACTGCTCTTTTTCGAGCTGCTGAATCAGGTTCACGGGTAAATCTCCATCGGCCGCGCGCCCAGCCGATACCCGCGGGCTGCGCTTGTTCCTGCCGTCACTTGCGGAATTGGCCGCTCGTATAAGGCAAAGTGATCCGCTTGTCACCCGTCTGTCTTGATTTTTGGCGTTTTTCGGTCGGTCCCGTTTTGTTCGGTCCAGCGGGCCCAGAGGTCAGGCCGCCGCGCCTGCGTCAGGGCCACGGCCCGTGCGTGCCGCCAGGCCGCCACCTTGGCGTGATCGCCGGAGAGCAGGATCTCCGGAATAGGCCGGCCCTCGAAGGTCTGGGGCCGGGTGTATTGCGGATATTCGAGCAGCCCGTGCGAAAAGCTCTCGTCGGAGCCGGATTCGAGCTTGCCCATGACGCCCGGCAGCAGCCGGACGCAGGCATCGACCAGCGCAAGGGCCGCGATCTCGCCGCCCGAGAGCACGTAATCGCCGATCGAGACCTCCTGGAGCTGGCGGGCGTCGATCACGCGCTGGTCGACACCCTCGAACCGGCCGCAGACGATCAGGGGGCCGGGGCCGGCGGCAAGCTCGGCGACCAGTCCTTGCGTCAATGGCCGACCACGCGGGCTCATCAGCAGCCGCGGCCGCTCGGGCGCGATCTCGGCGGCATCGATGGCGGCCGCCAGCACGTCGGCGCGCAGCACCATGCCCGGGCCGCCGCCGGCCGGGGTGTCGTCGACGCTGCGGTGCTTATCGGTGGCAGAGGCCCTGATGTCGCGCGCCTCCAACGCCCACAGGCCGGAGGCGAGCGCCCGACCGGCGAGGCTGACGCCGAGCGGCCCGGGAAACATCTCGGGGAACAACGTGAGGACCGTCGCCTGCCAGGGCAGGCGGTCGTCCTCCGATGAGGGGGAAGCCGATGAGAGTGAAGCCATGATGGCGGCAAACTGGCGCGTCGCGCGTCGGTCGTCAAACCCGTCAGACGTCGTTCATTCAGGCCCTGCGCTCGGCCCCGGAGCGAGGCGTGATGGTGTCGGCGGACAGATAGGGCGCGAGCGCCAGGGCCAGCGGGCAAATTGCCAGCGCCGTGGCGGCGGTCGCGATGGTCGCCATGGCCGGGCCGACGGCATCGCCGAGCAAGCCATAGAGCACGGGGGCAATCGCGCCCGATCCGATCGTCCCGGTGTAGAACAGCGCGAAGGCGCGCTCGATGCCGTGAGGTGGCGTGAGCTCCGGAACCGTTCCGTAGAGCACGGACGAGGTGCCGTTGAGCATCACGCCGAGCAGCGGCAGCAGGGCGATGGCGGGCGCGAGCGGCAGCGCCAGCACGGCGAGGATGCAGGCCGCCGTGCCGCTCTCGGTGAGCAGCACGGTGCGCAAGGTGCCGACGCGTTGGCCGAGCCAGCCGCAGGTGAATTTTCCGGCGGCCCCGCCGATGAAAACCGTGGACAGCGCCAAGCCGCTGGTCGGCAGCGATGCCCCTTTGTCCCGCAGCAGAAACGGCAGGAAGGTGAGAAAGCCCATCCGCACGGCGGTATCGAGGATTCCGATCCAGAGCAGCCACCGGAAACCGCCGCGGCCGGCGCCGGCATTGCGGGCGGCGGTGGTCGCCTTGCTTGCGTGCCCTCCGCCGACCGGCGGCATCAGCAATACCAAACAGACGGCCATGAGCAGGCCGATGGATGCCAGCAGCAGCATGGCATGCCGCCAGGACATGATCACCAGCAGCAGCGAGAGCAGCGCGGGGATGGCGGCTTTTCCGACATCGCCGGTGAAATTGTAGATGCCGAGCGGTCCTCTCGCAGCAGTGCCATAGGCCCGCGACACCGCAGCGGACGCGATCGGGTGCTGGGTGCTCGAGCCGGCGCCCGACAACGCCAACGCCAGGCCGAGTTGAACAGCGCCGCTCGACAACCCAGCGAAGACATAGCCGAGCGCCGACAGCACGGTGCCGAGCACCAGAATGACCTTGCCGTCGATCCGTTCGGCGCTGCGGCCCACCGGAATTTGCAGCCCCGCCATCGCTGCCGCGTAGAGTCCGCGCAGCAATGTCAGCAGCCCGTAGCTCAGCGCGAATTCGGTCTGCCAGATCGGCAGCAGCACGTAGATCAGGTCGGTGTAGCCATCGTGGAGGGCGTGGTTGAAGCCCGTGGCTGTCAGCGTGCGCGTGGCCCGAGGCGACCCGGCGGGGTCTGTCGCGGCGTCATGCATGGCTCGGCGCCCGCTGGTCACCGAAGGATTGTGACAGGTACAGAAAATCTGAGAAGATGATTGGCAAGGTTTCGGACCGGAGCTGACAAAAGCGAAGCCATATGAGTGGCTTATGATGCAGTATGAGATGCTTTCCGGTCCTGTCACAAACGAGTAATAATCGCATCCAGCGTTAGAAAATCTTACTGATCAACAATGTTCGTTCGACGCCGCAGCTTGCCGCCCCTGAATGCGGTCCGTGCCTTCGAGGCCGCGGCCCGGCTTGGCAGTTTCAAGGAGGCGGCCACCGAGCTCGGCGTGACCCACGGCGCGGTGAGCCAGCAGATCCGCCTGCTGGAGACGTGGCTGGGCCGGCCGTCCCTGTTTCGGCGGTCGGTTCGGCGCGTGGTGCTGACGCCGGCCGGCGCAGCGCTGTTGGCGGAGGTCGGTCCTGCGCTCGACCGCATCTCGGCGGCCGTGCAGCAGCATCGCGAGCGGCGCGGCGATTCGCCGGCTGCCATGCTGCGGGTCAATGCGCTGGCGACCTTCAGCCTGCGCTGGCTGCTGCCGCGCATGAACCGGTTTCGCGCCGAGCATCCCGACATCGAAGTGCGGCTGAGCACGTCCAACGATCCGGTGGACGCGCTGCCCGAGCCGTTCGATGTGGTGATCCGCGGCGGGCCGGACAGCTTTCACGGCTTTGCATCGCGCTTCTTGCTGTCGGAACACCGGCTGCCGGTCTTGAGCCCGGCTCTGCTGGCGCAGCTGCCGCTGGCGGAGGTTGCGGATCTCGCGCGGCATACGCTGCTGCACGTCACATCGATGCCGCGGCTATGGCGCGACTGGCTCGCGGAAGCGGGGCATTCCGGCCTGGATCCGGCGGCCTCGCTGACGTTCGACCATTTCTATCTGACCATCCAGGCCGCGCTCGATGGTCTCGGCGTCGCGATGGGGCCGACCGCCCTGATCGCGGACGATCTCGCGGCCGGGCGCCTGGTGACTCCATTTCCAAAAATCATGCTGCCGGCCCGCAGCTACTTCGCCTATCTCCCCGAAGCCCGCCGCAACGATCCGCACGTCGCGGTGTTCTGCGACTGGCTCGAGCAGCAGGGCCGCCGGACGGGCTGAAGGCGTAGCTCACGGAATCAGCGCGGTGAGATCGAGGCCCTGCATCAACGCTGCAGCCTCGACCGCACGCGGGAAATCGGCAAGCTTGAATGCCGTGACCACGATCTTGCCGAGGTCGAGCAGGTTCTCGCGCGCAAGCGAAGCGAGCTGGCCGGGCGCGGTGCGGTCATACATGAACTGGCCGACTACCTCCCAATCATTGGCCAGCATCTCGCCGAACGACAATTCGAGCGGCGCGGTGGCGCTGCCCATCAGCACCAGCCGCCCGCCGCGCCGGAGCGCACGCAAAGTCGACAGCGTTGTCGAGGTGCTCCTGGCCTGGCCAAGCAGGTCGAGCGCGACGTCGGCCGCACCACCTGCGGCGTGGCGGATGGTGGCGAGATCCTTCGCCGGATCGTCGCCGGTGACGACGGCGGGAATGACACGACCAAAGGCCTCAGCCAGACCCTCGAGCGCCTCACGCTTGCGTCCCACGGCAACGACACGGCCGGCGCCCATCGCGACCGCCAGCAGCACCGCACCCGAGCCGAAATAACCGGAGGCACCGTTGATGATCACGGTCTGGCCGCCCCTGAGATCGAGCCGCTGCAGGCCGCCGAACGGCACGATCAGTTTTGCCAATCCGATCAGCTCGGTTGCCGGACGATCGTCGAGGCCGTTGAGCGGCGTGGCGCAGGCGGCGGGCCAATGCGCCACGTCCGCGAACACGCCGTCGCGCCAGCGCGCCTGCAGGTTCAGTGCGGCTTCGGTTGGCGCCATGCTGGTGAGGCCGATCAGGATCTGGGCAGGCTCACGATCGGGCACGTCGGCGCGCAGATGCGGGCTGAGGAAGACGCGATCGCCTTCCCGGATGTGACCGACATTCGCGCCGGTCGCGACCACGCGGCCGATCGCGTTGGTGCCGGGCACGAACGGCATCGGCGGCAGCGCGTAAGGCACGGCGCCCGACAGCACCTTGTTGGTATAGGACAGCACCATCGCCGCTTCGATGCGCACGAGGACGCCGTCGGGCGCCACGGCCGGCGTCTCGACCTCGTCGAAACGCAGATCATTGTGGGCGTGCAGGCGCCAGGCATTGTGGGTTGTCATGTTCGCGCTCCGGTTGGCCATGAGCGCGATTATAGGCCCGATGTCGTCCCGGCCAAGCGAAGCGCGAGCCGGGACCCATGATCCCAGGCGCCTGTAGTGAAACATGCTGTGGCCACAGCTTCGGCCAATGACGTGCGGCTGTGGTTATGGGTCCCCGCTTTCGCGGGGACGACGAGAGGAGGGCGCGGATGCAGCGTCGCTCCCCTCAACTTCACCATCATCATCGCGCTCGTCGCCCTCGATCTCCGCAGGGACCTCGATCACCACGCGGCCGCCCTTGATGTCGACGGTCGGCACCACGGCGTTGGAGAAGGGCAGCAGCAACGTGCTGCCGGAGGGCGGCGCGATCTCGATGATGTCGCCGGCGCCGAAATTATGGATGGCGATGACACGCCCAAGCGGTTCGCCGGCCGTGGTCTCGGCAGCGAGCCCGATCAGGTCGGCATGATAATATTCGTCGTCCTCGGGCTGAGGCAGTTGGTCGCGTGCGACATAGAGCTCGAGGCCGTTGAGCTTCTCGGCCGCGTTGCGGTCGGTGATGCCCTCGATGGTCGCGACCAGATGATCCCTGGCCTCGCGCGCCTTCGCCACTTCGAATCGGCGCGCGCCATCCTTGGTCGTCAGCGGCCCGTATCGCAGGACCGCGAGCGGGTCCTCGGTGAAGGTCCACAAGCGAACCTCGCCGCGCACGCCATGCGCGGCGCCGATTCGGGCGACGCAGATCTTTTGCGACATCAGCAGGCCTCGCCCTTCGAGATGCGCGCAACGGCGCGCTCCTCAGGACGAGGAACCAGCGCCTCATGCCGAGGAGCAGGGCACAAGCCGTGCGTCTCCACGCATGAGGCCGCGCTCGTCAAGGTGTCTTAGCCCTTGGCGGCGGCTTCGGCCTGCGCCTTGCGCTCCTTGCGCGGCACGGCCTTCTCGGGGTTGTTGCGCGTTTCGCGCTTCTTGACCCCGGCGGCGTCGAGGAAACGGGCGACGCGGTCGGACGGCTGGGCGCCTTTGGCGAGCCAGGCCTTCATCTTTTCCATGTCGACCTTCAGCCGTGCCTCGTTGTCCTTGGGCATCAGCGGATTGAAATGGCCGAGGCGCTCGATGAAGCGGCCGTCGCGGGGAAAGCGCGAGTCGGCGACGACGACGTGATAGACCGGGCGCTTCTTGGTGCCGGCGCGGGCGAGGCGGATGACGACTGACATGAGGTTCTCCTGAGTGTCGATTGATTTAAGCTTGAAGTGAAACCGTCATTCCGGGGCACCGCGGAGCGGTGAGCCCGGAAACCATGAGCACGATCGGGCGTATGGATTCCGGGCCCGCGCCCTGCGGCGCGTCCCGGAATGACGAATGGAGAGAGGAGCGACGCGTCCTCATTTCTTCTTCCCCGGGGGGAGGCCCAGTCCTGGCAGCATCGGCTTGCCGGAGAGACCAGTGAGGCCCGGCAGATTGGGCAGGCCGCCACGCAGACCTGCGGGCAGGTCCTTCGGCAAATTCGGCAAGCCTCCGGGCAGGCCGCCGGCGCCGCCCGGCATCTTCTCGGCCATCGCCTTCATCTGCTCGGGCGAGGGCATGCCGCCGCCCCCGCCAAAACCCATCGCCTGCGCGATGCCGGCGAGCGGGCCACGCTTGCCGGAGCTCATCGCCTTCATGACGTCGGACATGTTCCGGTGCATCTTGAGCAGCTTGTTGACCTGCTCGACGTTCTGGCCGGAGCCGGCGGCGATGCGCTTCTTGCGGCTCGCCTTCAGAAGGTCCGGATGCTTGCGCTCCTCGCGCGTCATCGAATCGATGATCGCGACCTGGCGCTTGATGATCTTGTCGTCGATGCCGGCGGCCGCGATCTGGTTCTTCATCTTGGCGATGCCGGGCATCATGCCCATCAGGCCGCTGATGCCGCCCATCTGCGACATCTGCTGCAGCTGCTCGCGCATGTCGTTGAGGTCGAACTGACCCTTGCGCATCTTCTCGGCGGCGCGCGCGGCCTTCTCGGCGTCGATGTTCGCCGCGGCCTTCTCGACCAGCGAGACGATGTCGCCCATGCCGAGGATGCGGCCTGCGATCCGCGAGGGATGGAAGTCTTCCAGCGCATCGGTCTTTTCGCCGGTGCCGATCAGCTTGATCGGCTTGCCGGTGACGGCGCGCATCGACAGTGCGGCGCCGCCGCGACCGTCGCCGTCGACGCGCGTCAGCACGATGCCGGTGAGGCCGACGCGCTGATCGAAGGCGCGCGCCAGATTGACCGCGTCCTGGCCGGTCAGGGAGTCCGCGACCAGCAGCACTTCATGCGGATTGGCGACCGTTTTGATCTCGGCCGCCTCGCTCATCATCTCTTCGTCGAGCGTGGTGCGGCCGGCGGTGTCGAGTAGCACGACGTCGTAGCCGCCGAGCTTGCCGGCCTCCAGCGCGCGGCGCGCGATCTGCGCCGGCTTCTGGCCTTCGACGATCGGGAGCGTCGCGATGTCGAGGTCGCGGCCGAGCACCGCGAGCTGCTCCATGGCGGCCGGACGGTAGACGTCGAGCGAGGCCATCAGCACCTTGCGCTTGTCGCGCTGGGTCAGGCGGCGGGCGAGCTTTGCGGTGGTGGTGGTCTTACCGGAGCCTTGCAGGCCGACCATCATGATCGGCACCGGGGGAACGGAATTGAGGTCGATGGTCTGGCCGTCGGCGCCGAGCGTGTTGACCAGCTCGTCATGGACGATCTTGACCACCATCTGGCCGGGGGTGACCGACTTGACGACCGTGGCGCCGATCGCCTGCTCGCGCACGCGCTCGGTGAAGCTTCTGACGACCTCGAGCGCGACGTCGGCCTCGAGCAGCGCCCGGCGCACCTCGCGCATCGCGGCGTCGACGTCGGCCTCCGACAGGGAGCCACGCCCCGTCAGCCGATCGAGAATACCGCCAAGCCTTTCCGACAGATTGTCGAACAATGCCGTTGTCCTTTGCCTGTTCAGGCGCCCGCTTCATTTCTTTCTCGTCATGCCCCGCGCAAGGCGGGGCATCCAGTACGCCGCAGCGTCTCGGACCTTGCCGAGCTGCTCTGGGATACTGGATCACCCGCCTTCGCGGGTGATGACGACCATGTAAGTATCGGCATACTCGCCGAAACCGATCGTCCAAACACGTTTGCGCCCGAGGGCGCACAGCGCTGTCGGGCGTTGACCTCCGGTCTCGAAGGGCCGGTCGGTGGCTCGAAAAGATCACACTTTCCGATAAATCGGGGCTGCTTAAACCCCGCTGGCTGCCAAAAGTCAAGGAAACTTGGATCGGCGGCGCCCGTTGCCGGACCGCCGCCGCCCTCCTACCTGTCTGCAGCACCTCATCTTTTCCGCTTTTCCCCGAGGACTCCATTGGCACGCCGTTCCAAGACCTATGCCGGTCCCGTCACCGATCACTTCGACGGCCGGTACTTTTTCGATCCCGATGGCGTCCCGCCCAAATCTTTTCGCCACATCCTGCGCTGGCAGTTCGGGGGCGGCCGGAAACGTTCGGTGTGGCCCGACTGGGTGCCGAGCCCGCATGCCGATACGCCGCCGGAGCGGGTCGATGGCAGCCGCGCGCGGCTGTCGTTCGTCGGCCATGCCAGCTGGCTGATCCAGACCGGCGGGCTCAACATCCTGGTCGATCCGGTCTGGTCGGAGCGGGTGTCGCCGTTCACCTTTGCCGGACCGAAGCGCCACAACGATCCCGGCATCGCCTTCGAGGCGCTGCCCAAGATCGACGTCGTGCTGGTGTCGCACGGCCATTACGACCATCTCGACGTCAGGACGCTGTCGAAGCTGACCGCGCGGTTCGCGCCGCGCGTGGTCACGCCGCTCGGCAACGACCTGACGATGCTGGACAGGAATCCGAAAATCCGCGTCGAGGCGTTCGACTGGCACGAGCGGGTCGAGTTGAACAATGAACTCGCGGTGACCTTGGTGCCGACCCGGCACTGGTCGGCACGCGGCCTGTTCGATCGCAACATGGCGCTGTGGGCGAGCTTCGTGCTGGAGACCCCAGTGGGCAAGATCTACATCGTCTGCGATTCCGGCTACGGCACGGGTGCGCATTTCCGCCGCGTCGCCGAGGCGCATGGTCCGCTCAGGCTCGCGATCCTGCCGATCGGCGCCTATGAGCCGCGCTGGTTCATGCGCGATCAGCACATGAATCCGGAGGATGCAGTGCAGGCGCTGGCCGATTGCGGGGCCGAGATGGCGCTGGCGCATCACCACGGCACGTTCCAGCTCACCGACGAAGCGATCGACGCGCCCGCGCTCGCGCTCGGCGAGGCGCTCGATGCGGCTGGTGTTGCGCGCGAGAAGTTTGCCGTGCTGAAGCCGGGGCAGGTGGTGGAGATTTAGCGGCCAAACATCCGCCGTCGTCCCGGGCAAGCGCGTGGCGCGCGACCCGGGACCGATAACCACCGTCCTTAGTTGTTATGCAGGCTGGAGCTCCAGCTCGCTTACCAATTCCCGCTCGTGGTTATGGGTCCCGCTCAAGGCCGGGACGACACTGAATATGTAGCGGCAGTCGCGAGTCCCATCAGGGACGAATACGAACGTTGTTGAAGCCTACTGCCCCGACTTGATCCCCCAGATGACGCTGACCGTGATGGACAGCGTCTCCTCGCCTTGCGCGACGGGCGTCGGTGCGGCTGCCGCCATCGGTGCCGCCAGCGTCTTGACCCGGAACATCGGGGTCGGGGTGCCGTCCTCGGCAATGCTTAAGGGAGAGCCGAGCGTGACGCCGGCCGCCTTGGCATAGATCTCGGCCTTGCGGCGGGCATCAGCGACGGCCTTCTCGCGGGCCTGGTCGAGCAGCTTCGATGGCTCCGCCACCGTGAAATAGACGTTGCCGATGTCGTTGGCGCCGGCGCCCACCAGCGTGTCGATCACACCGGCCACCTTGCTGACGTCGTGAAGCTTGATGGTGACGCGGTTGCTGGCGCGATAGCCGACCACGGTCTGCTGCCCCGGACGATTCGGCGCGTATTGCGGCTGCAGCGACAGCCGCGAAGTCTGATAGTCCTTGTCGTCGATCGCTGCGTTCTTCAGCGCCTGCAGCACCTTGGCCATCGCCGCGTTGTTGGCTTCCGCCGCCTCGCGCGCGGTCTTGGCATCTGAGGCGACGCCGGCATCGATCATGGCAAGATCGGGCGGCGCCGAGACGCTGGCCTCGCCTGAGACCGAGATCGCCGGGGGCAGTTCGGGCTGCGACGTCTGCGCCAGGACAGGCGCTGCCGCCAGCGATGTGGCGGCAAGCGCGATGCCGAATCGGATGCTGCGCATCAGGGCCTCACTTCAGCGGCACATAGACGTTGATGACGAGCTTGTCCTCGGCGGTCTTCAACGGGTCGGTCAGGTACTCCTCGATGAAGGTATCCTTGGCCTCGAGCTTTTGTTCGTCGAGATGGTTGGTGATCGCCTCATAGGTATTGTCCATGTTGTCGTAGGAGCCGCGATGGACGAACTTCAATGCCTTGCCCTCCGGCGACTGCCCGATGCTCATGCCCTTGCCGAGGGTCTTCGGCTCCTGGTCGACCGGGATCTCAGCCATGAAGGTGAAGCCGGTGTCATCGGTCGAGGTGTAGACGATCATGCCGTTGCCGGCCGGCTTGACGCCCTGCTTGTCGAGCAGGGTGGAGAGTGCCTTGAACGAATCGACCAGCGTGTCGAAGGCATTGTCCCAATTGGCACTGCCCTTGACGATGATGACCTTCTTGGGCGTGAGCGTGATCTCTTCGCCGAAGGCATCCGCGCTCTGCACGCTGGGCGACGGGGCCGGTGCCTGCGCCGCGGCGGGCGGAGATGGTGTGGCTGACGGCGCAGGGGTGGCGCTGGCGGCGGGAGCAGGGCTCGCGGCCGGCGCCGGCGTGCTCGATGTCTCCGGTGCGGGCGTTGCGCTCGGCGCGGGCGCAGGGGAAGCAGAAGGCGTGGCGGCAGGAGCCGGCGATGCCGACGGCGATTGCGCCTGGACGGCGGCAATGCCGAGCCACAGCGCGGCCGAAGTCGCAGCCAAAAGGCGGAAAGTGCAGGATTTCATGCAATTATTCTCCAGGGCCGTGCGTCGTTGCCCGGTTCGTGCCGGCGAATGCCCGGTTCCTAACACGCCCCGCCGCCCGGCGTCCCATGACAGATGTGTCATGTCGCTCTGCAGTGCAGGCTAGTCAATGCATCGCCGTTCGCCATATAAAGCGGACACAATTTGGATATTTTCATGAGCGCGCTCGCCAACCACGCCTTCGCCAAGATGAACGGCATCGGCAACGAAATCGTCGTCCTCGACCTGCGTGATTCCAGGCACGTCGTGACTGCCGATGAGGCGCGCGCAGTGGCATCCCAGGTGCCTTACGACCAGCTCATGGTGCTGCAGCCGCCACGATATGACGGCACCGAAGCATTCATCCGCATCTACAACAACGACGGCTCGGAGGCCGGCGCTTGCGGCAACGGCATGCGCTGCGTGGTGCGCCGCCTGTTCGAGCAGACCGGGCAGCAGACGGCGACGTTCGAGACTCGCGCGGGACTGCTGAACTGCTGGCAGGGACCGGCGCCCGACCTCTACACCGTCGACATGGGCGCGCCGAAATTCGGCTGGCAGGACATCCCGTTGGCGGAGGAGTTCCGGGACACCCGCTATATCGAGCTGCAGATCGGGCCGATCGACAAGCCGATCCTGCATTCGCCCTCGGTCGTCAGCATGGGCAATCCGCATGCGGTGTTCTGGGTCGACGACGACGTCAATGGCTATGATCTCGAGCGGTTCGGGCCGCTCCTGGAAAACCATCCGATTTTCCCAGAGCGCGCCAACATCACGCTCGCCCATATCGTCGATCGTGATCACATCATCATCCGGACCTGGGAGCGCGGCGCCGGGCTGACCAAGGCTTGCGGCTCGGCCGCCTGCGCCACCGCGGTCGCCGCGGCGCGGCTGAAGCGCGCCAATCGGACCGTGCGAATCACGTTGCCGGGCGGCGATCTCATGATCGAATGGCGCGAGCGCGACGACCACGTGCTGATGACGGGCACCGCGAGCTTCGAATACGAAGGCAACTTCGATCCCGCGTTGTTTGCCAGTGTCGCATGAGCGTCGAGGTCGTCACCTTCGGCTGCCGCCTCAACGCCTTCGAATCCGAGCTGATCGCGCGCGAGGCGGGCGCCGCCGGGCTTTCTGATACGATCGTCATCAATAGCTGCGCCGTCACCAACGAGGCGGTGGCGCAGGCGCGGCAATCGATCCGCAAGCTGAGGCGCGAGCGCCCCGACGCGCGCATCGTCGTCACCGGCTGCGCCGCGCAGACGCAAGTCGACATGTTCGCTGCGATGCCCGAGGTCGATCGTATCATTGGCAATGATGACAAGCTGCAGGCCCCGGCATGGCGCGCAACGCGTGCTGCCTTCGATCTCGATGCGTCCGAGAAGGTTGCGGTCTCCGACATCATGGCGGTCACCGAGATGGCGCCGCATCTCGTCGATGGCTTTCAGCGCGGCCTGCCGCGCGTGTTCGTCCAGGTGCAGAACGGCTGCGACCATCGCTGCACGTTCTGCATCATTCCGTTCGGCCGCGGCAATTCGCGCTCGGTGCCGATGGGCGCGGTGGTCGATCAGGTTCGTGCCCTCGCTGAACGCGGCCATGCCGAGATCGTGCTGACCGGCGTCGATCTGACGAGCTATGGCGGTGATCTGCCGGGAACGCCGAAACTCGGAAAGCTGGTGAAGCAGATCTTGCGCCACGTGCCGGAGCTGCAACGCCTGCGCATCTCCTCGATCGATTCGATCGAGGCGGATGCCGATCTGCTCGATGCGATCGCGGACGATGCGCGGCTGATGCCGCATCTGCATCTGTCGCTGCAATCGGGCGATGATCTGATCTTGAAGCGCATGAGGCGGCGGCATCTGCGACAGCATGCGATCGACTTCTGCGCGCAGGTGCGGCGGCTGCGGCCGGACATCGCGCTCGGCGCCGATCTGATCGCGGGCTTCCCGACCGAGCGTGAGGAGATGTTCGCGCGCTCGCTCGATCTGGTCGAGGAATGCGGGCTCACTTTCCTGCACGTGTTTCCCTATTCGCCGCGGCCCGGCACGCCGGCGGCGCGAATGCCGCAGGTGGATGGTGCCGTGATCCGCGAAAGGGCGCGGCGCTTGCGTGCAGCCGGCGAATTAGCTTTACGCAAGCGGCTGGACACGGAGGCCGGGGCGGAGCGTGACGTGCTGATCGAAAGCGACACGCAGGGGCGCACGGAGCACTATCTGCCGGTGGCGGTGCGCGGCGAGGCGACGGGCGCGGTGCGGCGGCTCGCCGTCACGGGGCACGATGGTGCGAGGCTGTTAGTCTAGCTCTTGCTGTCATCGCCCGCGCAGGCGGGCGATCCAGTAAGCCGCGGCGTCTCGGTCCATCGCTGACGTCTCTGGAATACTGGATCATCCGCCTTTGCGGATGATGACGGCTGAGTGTGGAGTAACGCGCGCATCGCGTCTCATTTGCCGCCTTGGTGTCCCGCTCACTCCCCGTTCCACCCGCACGCGCGCAACCGTTCATGCATGTGCAATGGCGCCGGCGCCACGACCCGCACCGGCGGCTTGTTCTTCGATAGCGGGATCACGATCTCGCGTGCATGCAGATGCAGCCGCGGCTCGCCGAAGCGTGGGCCGTTGCCGTAAATATTGTCGCCGACGATCGGCCAGCCCATCGCCGACGCGTGCACGCGCAATTGGTGGGTGCGGCCGGTGACCGGTTCCATGGCGAGCCACGTGAGCCGCGTCGTTGCGCTGCCTTTGGTGGTTTCGACGGTGCCCAGCGGAATGTGCGCTCCCTCCCCCGTTGTGGGTCGAGACGAGCTGCGCTCGCTCTGAGAGGGCCGGGGAGGGGGGTAACCCAAAGTGAGACTGTCGTTGTATATCCCCACCCCTACCTCCAGCCCCTCAGAGCGAACTTCGCTCGTCTCGCCCCCGGAAGGGGGAGGGGTGTTGCTCCGCCCCATCACCCGCCATTTCGTGATCGCGGGCTGTCCTTCCGGGTCCGGCTTCTGCCACCAGCCGCGCTCGGCGTTAAGGCGGCCGAGCGGCAGCTCGATGATGCCTTCGTCGGCTTCGGGGCCGCCCTCGACAACGGCCCAATAGGTCTTCGAAATCTTGCCGTGCTTGAACAACAGCCCGAGCGAGGCGGTGGCCTTGCGATGGCGGCCGAGCACCAGGCAGCCGGAGGTTTCCTTGTCCAGCCGGTGAGCCAGCACCGGCGGCCGCGGCAGCCCGAAACGCAACGCGTCGAACGAGGCCTCCAGGTTCGGGCCGCCCTTGGGCCCCTTGTGCACGGGAATCCCGGCGGGCTTGTCGATCACCAGCATCAACCCGTCGCGATGGAGCACGCGCGCCAGGATCTCGTCGTCGGTTGGCTGGTTGATATCCATATTGCTGGTCAAGGCTTTCGCTTGGGGGATGAAACGGCTAACACCGCCAGATGGATGATACCACCTCGGAAACACCGAAGCTGAGCTGGTGGCGCCGGCTGTCGGCCGGGCTGAAGCGCACCTCCGGCGCGCTCGGCACGGCCGTCGCCGATCTCGTCACCAAGCGCAAGCTCGACCGCGCGATGCTCGACGATATCGAGGATGTGCTGCTGCGCGCCGATCTCGGAACCAGCGTGGCTGCTAGAATCGCGGATGCCGTCGGCGCCGGCCGCTACGACAAGGCGATCAGTGCCGATGAGGTCAAGGACGTGGTCGCGACCGAGGTCGAGAAGGTGCTGGCGCCGGTGGCGAAGCCGCTCGAGATCGACACGGCTCACAAGCCGTTCGTCATTCTGGTGGTCGGCGTCAATGGTTCCGGCAAGACCACGACCATCGGCAAGCTCGCGGCGAGCCTCAGCGCCGAAGGGCGCAAGGTGATGCTGGCGGCCGGCGACACGTTCCGCGCCGCCGCCATCGAGCAGCTCAAGGTGTGGGGCGAGCGCACCAAGGCGCCCGTCATCGCTGGCGCGCAGGGCTCGGACGCTGCAAGCCTTGCCTTCACCGCGATGACCTCGGCCAAGGAGCAGGGCCGCGACGTCCTTCTGATCGATACCGCCGGCCGGCTGCAGAACAAGGCCGAGCTGATGAACGAGCTGGAGAAGGTGGTGCGCGTCATCCGCAAGGTCGATGCCACGGCGCCGCATGCGGTGCTGCTCGTGCTCGACGCCACGGTGGGACAAAATGCGCTGTCGCAGGTCGAGGCGTTTCATCGTACGGCTGGCGTGACGGGCCTGGTGATGACCAAGCTCGACGGCACCGCGCGCGGCGGCATCCTGGTGGCGTTGGCGGAGAAGTTCAAGCTGCCGGTGCACTTCATCGGCGTCGGCGAGGGCGTCGATGATCTCTCTCCGTTCGCGGCAAAGGACTTTGCCAAGGCGATCGCGGGAATCGAGAGTTAAATTCCGCTTGTCACCGCGTGCGCCGGCAGGCATCCAAGGCGCCGCAGGCATCCAAGGCGCCTCGTGCAGCAGACGCGAATCTGAGACGAGTGGATGACTCGTCTTACCGGTGATGACGGAACAGGACACCACATGGACAAGACCCAGCCGCATCCGCTGTTCAAGCTTGCGACCGAGCTCGGTCCGCTGCTGGTGTTCTTCGTGGTGAACGCCAAGGTTAACCTGTTCGCGGCGACCGGCGCCTTCATGGTCGCGATCGTCGCGGCGCTGATCGCGTCCTATGTCGTGACGCGACACGTGCCGCTGATGGCGCTGGTCACCTGTGTCATCGTGCTGGTGTTCGGCACGCTGACGCTGGTGCTGCATGACGAGACCTTCATCAAGATCAAGCCGACCATCATCTACGCCCTGTTCGCGGGCGTGCTCGGCGGCGGGCTGCTGTTCGGCCGATCGTTCATCGCGATCATGTTCGATCAGATGTTCAATCTGACGCCGACCGGCTGGCGCATCCTCACCCTTCGCTGGGCGCTGTTCTTTGCCGGCATGGCGGTGCTGAACGAGATCGTCTGGCGGACACAGAGCACGAATTTCTGGGTCGGCTTCAAGGCGATCGGCGTGACCTCACTGACCGCGCTGTTTGCTATCGCGCAGATGCCGCTGATCAAGCGCTATCACATCGAGCCGGTGTCGCTGGAGGAGAGCGAGGCCGAAGCGGGCGATGTAAGCAAGGGCTAATTTATCGTCGTCATTCCGGGGGGGCTCGCAGAGCCGAACCCGGAATCTCGAGGTTCCCCCGGCGCGCAATTGCCCGCCTGAGGTTCGACGCTACGCGTCGCCCCGGAGCGACAGCGACTTACGAGCCCGCCTTCAGCGCCTTGTCGATCTCCGGTTTCAGCACGCCGTTGATGTTCTCCGACGTGATCGGGCCGACCAGCTTGTAGGCGATGGTGCCGTCGCGCCCGACGACGAAGGTCTCCGGCACGCCGTAGACGCCCCATTCGATGCCGGCGCGGCCGTTGCCGTCGACGCCGACGATGTCATAGGGATTGCCGTACCGGCCGAGGAAGCGCCGCGCATTATCAGCGGCGTCCTTGTAGTTGATGCCGACGATCTGGAAGCGCTTGTCCTTACCGAGTTCGACGAGCAGCGGAGCCTCGTCATGGCAGGGCACGCACCACGATGCCCAGACATTGACGATGCTGACCTTGCCCTTGAGCGCCGTCGGATCGAGCCCCGGAACCGGCGCACCATTGTTGGCGAGGCCGTCGAGCGGCGGCAGCTGTGTCTGCGGCGCGGGATGGCCGATCAGCGCGGAGGGGATCCGCGACGGATCGCCGCTGCCGAGCCGAAACCAGAACAGCACCGCCAGCCCCATGAACACGACCAGCGGCAGCAGCATCAGGAGAGGGCGGCGGCGCGACACTGCGGCTGGTTCAGAGATGCCGCTCATCGGATGTCCGCGGCGGAACGGCCCGAGCGCCTGCTGATGCCGCTCTGTTCGAGCGTGCGCAGCCGTGCTTTCTGGGCGCGATAGTCGAGCGCGATCCAGCCGATCAGGAGCACGACCACCAGCAGCACGGCGAGGTAGGACGTCGCAATGAAGGAAGTGTAGGGGCCGAGATCCATGATGCTTACGCGGCTCCGATAATTTGGGTCGGCGCACTGGTGCCGGCGGAGACCTCGCTGACAAAGGCACGTGCCTGCTGCATCTGCAGGCTGCGCACGCGCCGGCGCAGGATCTCGTTGCGCATCGCCGCGACATGCAGCGTCACGAACAGGAACGAAAATGCGATCGCCATCGCCAGCAGCGGGATCAGGAAAGCCTTGTCGAGAGTCGAGCCACCCATCCGCATCACCGAGGCCGGCTGGTGCAGCGTGTTCCACCAGTCGACCGAGAACTTGATGATCGGCAGGTTGATGGCGCCGACCAAAGTGAGCACGGCAGCGGCCCGGGCGGCGCGGGAGGGATCCTCGACTGCGCGCCACAGCGCGATCAGGCCGAGATACATCAGGAACAGGATCAGCACCGAGGTCAGCCGGGCATCCCATTCCCAATAGGTTCCCCACATCGGCCGGCCCCACAGCGAGCCGGTGACCAGGGCGAGAAAGGTGAAGGAGGCGCCGATCGGGGCGGCGGCCTTGGCCGCAACATCAGCGAGCGGATGCCGCCATACGAGCGTCCCGAGGGAGGCCACGCTCATGATCCCCCAGACGAACATCGACAGCCAGGCGTTCGGAACATGGATGAACATGATCTTGACAGTGGCGCCCTGCTGGTAATCGTCGGGTGCGGTCGCCGAGAGATAGAGCCCGGCCGCGAGCAGAACGATCGTCACCGCCGCCAGCCACGGCAACAGCCGGGCCGCCAGGGTAAGGAACCGTGAGGGATTGGCAAGGTCGAGAAGGGCCATTGGCACCTAGTTAGAGGTGGAAAGGGTTGCACGCAATCAACATGGAAACACTCTAGAAGAGTTGATCGTGATCAAACCGTGAAACCCCGGGGCTAATCGAGGCCATGCCGCAGGCTCGCGGCAGCTGCGAAGGGGCCGATCACCAGGCTGACCAGCGAGAGCGCGCACAGGATCGAGAACGGCCCGCCGAACGAGAGCGGGCCGGAGATCGCGGCCTGCGACGCGGCGACGCCGAAGATCAGCACGGGAATCGACAGGGGCAGCACCAGTACGGCGAGCAGCAGGCCGCCGCGATGCAATGTCACCGCGAGTCCGGCGCCGATCATGCCGATGAAAGTCAGCGCAGGGGTGCCCGCGAGCAGGGTCAGTGCCACCGCGCCGGTCGCGGTGACGTCGAGATTGAGCAGCAGGCCGAGCACCGGCGTTGCGATCACCAGCGGCAGCCCCGCGGCGAGCCAGTGTGCAAACGCCTTGGCGGCGCAAGCGAGCTCGAGCGGGGTGCGGCTCATCACGATCAGGTCGAGCGACCCGTCGTCATGATCGGCGGTGAACAGGCGATCAAGCGTGAGCAGGCTGGCGAGCAGGGCGCCGAGCCAGAGGATGGCGGGGCCGAGCCGGGTCAAGAGCGCGAGGTCAGGGCCGACCGCGAACGGCATCAGCACCACGACGGTGAGGAAGAACAACACCCCGATCAGTGCGCCGCCGCCAACGCGCAGCGCGATCCTGATGTCGCGGCGGATCAGGGCACCAAGCGCGGTCATGCGGGGAGGGCCTTGCTAACCATCGCCTTGCTCGCTTTGCAGGCGCGAGCGTGGAGGCTGCGCCCTCGCGGCAGGCTCAGTTTGCTCCCTCCCTCCTTGTGGGGGAGGCTTGGGGAGGGGGGTAACCCAGGAAGAGGTGCGTCTTGGATTAGTTGGATCTTTATCAAGCGGATATGGCGTGCCGTGTGGCACCCCCCTCCCTTGCCCTCCCCCAGCAATGAATGCAACGCCATCATCCCGCTCCCCCGATTCGCAGCTCGCGCGCGTCGATGCCGAGCGGGCCGTGGGTGGCGGCGACGACGAGCCCGCCAGATCCGAGGTGATCGCGCATCAGCCCAGCGAACATCGCCTGTCCAGCGACGTCGAGCGCGGTGGTCGGCTCATCCAGAAGCCAGAGCGGCCGGGGCACCGCGAGCAGCCGGGCGATCGACAGCCGGCGGCGCTGGCCGGCCGAGAGCGTGGCGGCGGGCAGCTCGATGGCATGGCTGAGCCCGACCGCGGCCAGACAGTCGGCGAGCGCGCGCCCAGTGCCGCCGCCGAGGAAATCAGTCCAGAACGAAAGGTTCTCGGCGACGCTGAGCGCCGGCTTGAGCGCGTCGCGATGGCCGAGATAATGCGCCTGCTCCGCCACTGTCAGCTCGGCGTCGCCGCCGTCCAGCGAGATCGCGCCGCCGGCCGGCATCAGCAGGCCGGCGATCAGCCGCAGCAGCGAGGTCTTGCCGGCGCCGTTGCGTCCCGTCACCGCCAGCGCCGCGCCGGCGTCGGCCTGGAAGTTCAGGCCGGCGAACACCTCTCGCTCGCCGCGCACGCATCTGACATCGATTCCTGAGAGCTTCATGCGCGCCGCATCGTCTGTCGCCACAGCCCTTCGAAAATGATGGCTACCGCGTGAGAATTTGTGGGTGATGCCACGCTGCTGCTTGCTTGTCGCTGTGGCGGGCTGGTTAGAAAGCTTCTATAAGCCGGAGCTTGATGCAGCACACAATGCCCCGCTGCAAGCCAAACCGGCGCTTTGCGCTGACGGTCCTTAAGTACCCCCTCAGGGTATAACGATCAATTGGGATTTCCACGCATGACCTCGCTCGACAGCTTCAAGAGCCGCAAGACCCTCAAGGTCGGTACCAAGAGTTACATCTATTACAGCCTCGCCGCCGCTGAGAAGAACGGTCTGAAGGACATCTCCAAGCTGCCGTACTCGATGAAGGTGCTGCTCGAGAACCTGTTGCGCAATGAGGACGGCCGCAGCGTCAAGAAGGAAGACATCCTCGCCGTCGCTAAATGGCTCAAGAAGAAGACGCTGGAGCACGAGATCGCCTTTCGCCCGGCGCGCGTGCTGATGCAGGATTTCACCGGCGTGCCGGCGGTGGTCGACCTCGCCGCCATGCGCAACGCGATGCAGAAGCTCGGCGGCGATGCCGAGAAGATCAACCCGCTGGTGCCGGTCGACCTCGTCATCGACCACAGCGTGATCGTCAACTTCTTCGGCGACAACAAGGCGTTCTCCAAGAACGTCGCCGAGGAATACAAGCAGAACCAGGAACGGTACGAATTCCTGAAATGGGGCCAGAAGGCGTTCTCGAACTTCTCCGTGGTGCCGCCCGGCACCGGCATCTGCCACCAGGTCAATCTCGAATACCTGGCGCAGACGGTGTGGACCAAGAAGGAGAAGATGACGATCGGCCGCACCAAGGGCACCTTCGAGGTCGCCTATCCGGACTCGCTGGTCGGCACCGACTCGCACACCACCATGGTCAACGGCCTCGCCGTGCTGGGCTGGGGCGTCGGCGGTATCGAAGCCGAAGCCTGCATGCTCGGCCAGCCGCTGTCGATGCTGCTGCCCGACGTGGTCGGCTTCAAGCTGACCGGCAAGCTCAAGGAGGGCGTCACCGCCACCGACCTCGTGCTCACCGTCACCCAGATGCTGCGCAAGCTCGGGGTGGTCGGCAAGTTCGTCGAGTTCTTCGGCCCCGGCCTCGACTACCTCTCGGTCGCCGACAAGGCGACCATCGGCAACATGGCGCCCGAATATGGCGCGACCTGCGGCTTCTTCCCGGTCGATGCCGCGACCATCGATTACCTCAAGGTCTCTGGCCGCAAGGCGGCGCGCGTTGCGCTGGTGGAGGCCTATGCCAAGGCGCAGGGCCTGTTCCGCACCGCCAAGTCGCCCGATCCGGTGTTCACGCAGACCTTGAACCTCGATCTCGGTGACGTGGTGCCGTCGATGGCCGGTCCGAAGCGCCCCGAAGGGCGTATCGCGCTGCCGTCGGTCGCCGAAGGCTTCTCGACCGCGCTGGCCGGCGAGTACAAGAAGTCCGACGCCGAGCAGCGCTTCCCGGTCGAGAACCACAAGTTCGACCTCGGTCATGGCGACGTGGTGATCGCCGCGATCACCTCCTGCACCAACACCTCCAATCCGAGCGTCCTGATCGGCGCCGGCCTGTTGGCCCGCAACGCGGCTGCCAAGGGCCTCAAGGCTAAGCCCTGGGTGAAGACCTCGCTCGCGCCGGGCAGCCAGGTGGTTGCCGAATATCTCGACAATTCCGGTCTGCAGAAGGATCTAGACAAGGTCGGCTTCAACCTGGTCGGCTTCGGCTGCACCACCTGCATCGGCAATTCCGGCCCGCTGCAGGAGGACATCTCGAAGTCGATCAACGATAACGGCGTCGTCGCCGCCGCCGTGCTGTCGGGCAACCGCAACTTCGAAGGCCGCGTCTCGCCGGATGTGCAGGCGAACTATCTCGCTTCGCCGCCGCTGGTAGTGGCCTATGCGCTTGCCGGCACGGTGACCAAGGATCTCGCGGTCGAGCCGATCGGGACGGCCAAGGACGGCAAGCCGGTGTACCTGAAGGACATCTGGCCGACCACCAAGGAGATCAACGACTTCATGAAGAAGTACGTGAAGGCGTCGATCTTCAAGAAGCGCTATGGCGACGTGTTCAAGGGCGACACCAACTGGCGCAAGATCAAGACGGTCGAGAGCGAGACCTACCGCTGGAACATGAGCTCGACCTATGTGCAGAACCCGCCTTATTTCGACGGCATGAAGAAGGAGCCGGAGCCGATCACGGACATCGTCGATGCCCGCGTGCTGGCGCTGTTCGGCGACAAGATCACCACCGACCACATCTCGCCGGCCGGCTCGATCAAGCTGACCTCGCCGGCCGGCAAATTCCTGAGCGAGCACCAGGTCCGTCCCGCCGACTTCAACCAGTACGGTACACGGCGCGGTAACCATGAAATCATGATGCGCGGCACCTTCGCCAACATCCGCATCAAGAACTTCATGCTCAAGGGCGCCGACGGCAATATCCCCGAGGGCGGTCTCACCAAGCACTGGCCCGACGGCGAGCAGATGTCGATCTACGACGCCGCGATGAAGTACCAGGAAGAGAAGGTGCCGCTGGTGGTGTTCGCCGGCGCCGAATACGGCAACGGCTCCTCGCGCGACTGGGCCGCGAAGGGTACCCGGCTGCTCGGCGTCCGTGCGGTGATCTGCCAGAGCTTCGAGCGTATCCACCGCTCCAACCTGGTCGGCATGGGCGTGCTGCCGCTCACCTTCGAGCAGGGCACCTCATGGTCGTCGCTCGGGCTCAAGGGCGATGAGAAGGTCACGATCCGTGGCTTGCAGGGTGACCTCAAGCCGCGGCAGCAGCTTACCGCCGAGGTCGTCTCGTCTGATGGTGCGGTGCAGCGGGTGCCATTGCTCTGCCGCATCGATACCCTCGATGAGCTCGACTACTACCGAAACGGCGGCATCCTCCACTACGTGCTGCGCAAGCTCGCGGCCTGACGGTTGCTGCGACAGATTAACTCACCTCGAAGTGAGTAGCGGGTGATGAAGAAGGCGGCCTATGACAAGGCCGCCTTCTTTGCGTTCTGTGCGGGATCGGACGCACGGGCAATTACGGAAATCGGTAACGCGGCACGGTTCGACGCCCAGTAGCTCAGGTATGATGGTGATGATGGCAATTACCAGGATTGCGCGATGGTCAGGTGCGGCTCTGGGTGCTTGTGCGATTATTGCCGTCATACGTCCTGCTTACGCCGATCCGAAGGCCGTGGTCGAGCTCTTCACGTCGCAGGGCTGCTCGTCCTGCCCGCCGGCCGACAAGCTGCTCGGTGATCTCGCCAAGGACCCGTCGGTAATCGCGCTCTCGATGCCGATCGACTATTGGGACTATCTGGGGTGGAAGGACACGTTGGCCGACTCGCGCTTCTCGGCGCGACAGCGTGCCTATTCACGGATGCGCGGGGATCGCGAGGTCTATACGCCTCAGGCCGTGGTCAATGGCGAGGTGCATGTGATCGGCAGCGACCGCGAGGCGATCGAGACTGCGATCGAGAACACCGGACACGGCCCGGGCGTAATGTCGGTACCCGTGCACATGGCGGTCGATGACCGCCAACTGACCGTCTCTGTTGCCGCCGCCGACGAGCATACGCCGCGCAAGCGCGGCGAGGTCTGGCTCTGCTCGATCTCTCACGCCGTGCCGATCTCGGTCGGCCGCGGCGAGAACCAGGGCCGCGAGCTCACCTACTATAATGTGGTGCGCAACCTGACCAAGATCGGCGACTGGAACGGCGCCTCCGGAAGCTGGACGGTGCCACTCGACAACATCGCCCGCGAGGGGATCGACGCCGCCGCGGTCTATGTCCAGGACGGCAGTCGCGATCGGCCCGGACCGATGCTGGGCGCGGCCTATACGTCACTGCACTGATTCTTTCTTTCGGCTAAGTCTCAGATCTGCCGGGCTGCCGCGAGCGGACATTGCTGGCGTGCATGAGCGCCTGCGGCCGATCACAGGCTGATGCAAACCCCAAAAGCGCGGCTGAAAAAGCAAAAGGACCAACTTTCGTTGGCCCTTCGTCTTAGAGGTTTGTGAATAGGCCCGATCCCGACTGCCCCGGGGGGCTGGGGGCTGAGGAATCCGGAGCTGAAAGGACCGGGCCAACGCACTATGGTCTTATGGTCGGGTACAGGGGCACGCGCTGGGCGGAAGTGGGGCGTCATTATGATCCGGCTAACGATCCCGTGACGTCACTGAGTGGCTGACGACCGGTGACGCTGCGGCGGGAGTGGCCGATATTGCCGTGCGCCCTCTTGCGGGGATTGCCGGATGGCGCGATCATGTCACGGTGATGACAGGAGATGCGCGATGAACCTTGTAACGGAGGATGCCGATCCCAGCGAGAACCGCGCGGCGGCCCGAAGCGCCGCCGCCGCAAGTGTACCGAACCGCGTGACGTTCAATCGCATCGAGCTCAACCGCATCCTGAATCTCTACGGTCGCATGGTCGCTGACGGCGAGTGGCGCGACTATTCGATCGATTTCCTGCGCGACCGCGCGGTGTTCTCGGTGTTCCGCAGGGCCTCAGAGGTCCCGCTTTATCGTATCGAAAAGGACCCGCGGCTTGCGCGCAAGCAGGGCATGTACAGCGTCATCTCCGCGACCGGGCTGATCCTGCGCCGCGGCCATGAACTGGAGCGCGTGTTGCTGGTGCTCGCGCCCAAGCCGGCGCTGGTGTAGCTCTTGCTGTCATTCCGGAGCGACGCGATTGGCGTCGAACCCGGAATCTCGAGCTGATAAGACCTCCGTCCATCATCTCGGGATTCCGGATCAAGCGCTGCGCGCTTGTCCGGAATGACGTCGCGGGATGACCGTGCGTCGCGCCACCGCCCCGGCGTAACCATCGTTATTTCGCGGGCACCGTGGTCGCGCCCTCGCCGAGCGGAAGCTGCATCATCACGGTGTCGAGCCAGCGGCCGAATTTGAGGCCGACGCTCGGATGGGTGCCGATCATCTGGAAGCCGCATCTGGTGTGCAGGCCGACCGAGGCCGCATTGGCGGAGTCGCCGATGACAGCGATCATCTGGCGGAAGCCGCGCGCCGTGCAGGCATCGATCAGCTCCTGCATCAGCCTCAATCCGATGCCGCGACGGTGGCTGATGGGGTCGAGATAGACCGAGTTCTCCACCGTGAAGCGATAGGCCGGCCGCGGCCGGTACGGTCCGGCGTAGGCATAGCCGGCGATGCGGCCATCGAGCAGGGCGACGAAATAGGGGAAACCGCCGTCGCTTAAGCTACGGAAACGCCGCGTCATCTCGGCAAGGTCGGGCGGCTCGAGCTCGAAGGTCGCGGTGCCCTCGCGCACCGCCTGCGCATAGATCGCGGTGATGGCGGGGAGGTCGGGCTCTTGTGTGGTGCGGATTTCAACTGCGGACATGGCTGAGAGAGTATTTTCGAGGGCTGCAAAAGAAAAGCCCCGGCCGCGAGGCCGGGGCTCGATATCTGAAAGCCTATTGCTCGATCAGTCGCGCTGGCCGAGCAACTGCAGCAGCAGCGTGAACAGGTTGATGAAGTTCAGGTACAGTGACAGCGCACCGGTGATGGCCGCACGCTCGGCGATATCACCGCCGGCGGAGGCGTAGCCGTAGATGTACTCGCTCTTCAGCCGCTGCGTATCCCAGGCGGTGAGGCCGGCGAACACGAACACACCGATGATGGAGACCGCGAACTGCAGCGCCGAGCTCCCAATGAACAGGTTCACGAAGCTCGCGATCACGATGCCGATCAGGCCCATGAACAGGAACGAGCCGAACCCGGTCATGTCACGCTTGGTGGTGTAGCCGTAGAGGCTGAGCGCACCGAAGGTCGCCGCGGTGATGAAGAACACGCGCACGATCGAGGTGTGGGTGTACACCAGGAAGATCGACGACAGTGACACGCCCATCAGCGCCGAGAACACCCAGAACAGCATCTGCGCGGTCGAGGGCGCCAGCCGGTTGATGCCGGCCGAGATCGCGAACACCATGATCAGCGGTGCCAGGATGAACAGCCACTTCAGCGGGCTCACGAACATCGCGTAGCCGAACGGCGTCAGGAACGCGTTGCCGATCTTGGCCGCGGCGCCGGAGGGATCGTTGGTCACCGCGGCCATGTAGACGCCGAGCGCCGCAAAGCCGGTGATGGCGAGGCCGATGCTCATGTAATTGTAGATGCGCAGCATGTAGGCGCGCAGGCCGGCATCGACGGTCGCGGCATCCACCCGACCGGCGGCCCGGCCGAACGGAGAAGCATAATTGCGGTTGAGGTCCGACATGGCCGAATTCCCGTTTGGTTGTCCGGCGATCCACCCGTGAGGGACGTCCCGCCGGCTCTCGAAAAACCCTATCTCAGATGCCACGCGCAGCCGACATTAAATTTGCGTCATCAATGTCCATGACGGGGCTCTGATCCATCCATAAGTGGGAAACTAGCATATTCGACGCAAGCTTCCACGCGCGGCTGAATGTCGCTCCGCGCGCATCCGCCCCACAAATGCGCGTTAACCGTGCGGGATGCACGGGTAAAAAACCTCATAAATTCCGTAACACCGTGGCCGGCTTCTGGTTGAGCGCCAGCAGGGTACCGATCAGACCGAGGCTGACCGTGACGATTAGCGCGGCCGCGACCACGATTGCGGCGCTGCCGGCCTGCCAGACGAAGCTCAGCGTCATCAGCCGGGTCACGATCAGCCAGGCGGCCACCGAGCCCGCGAAGACGCCGAACGCCGCGGTGGCGAGCCCGATCAGCAGATATTCCAGCGCATAGGCTCCGAGCAGGCGCAGCCGGGTGGCGCCGAGCGTCTTCAGGATCACGGCATCGTAAACACGGTGGCGATGGCCGGCCGCAAGGGCCCCGCCGAGCACCAGGATCGCCGAAATCAGGGTCACGGCGCTCGCGCCGCGGATCGCGAGCACCAGGTTCGAGACCATCGTGCCGACCGTCTCCATCACCTCGCGCACGCGAACGCTGGTGACCATCGGGAAGGCGTCGGCCACCTTGCGGATGATCTGGGCGTCGCTGTCGGCACTCGCGGTCGGCTGCGTCAACGTCGCGACATGGGTGTGCGGCGCGCCCTTGAAGGCGCCCGGCGAATAGACCAGCACGAAATTGATGCCGAGCGCCTGCCAGTCGATGTTGCGCATATTGCCGATATGCGCCGGAATGTCGCGTCCGAGCACGTTGATCACGATCTCGTCGCCGAGCTTCAAGCCCATGCCGTCGGCGATCTTCTTCTCGATCGAGACCAGCGGCGGGCCGCTGTAATTGGGTCCCCACCACTCGCCCTCGACAATCGTGGAGCCCTTCGGAATCTCGCCGGTATAGGTCAGGCCGCGGTCGCTCTGCAGCACCCATTCGGCATCCGGCGTCGCCTTGATGTCCTCGGCGCGGACGCCGCGTGCGGAGACGATGCGCCCGCGCAGCATCGGCACGTCCTCCACGGTCGATTGCGGCGAGATCTGCTTCAGGACATCGGCGAAATGATCGGCCTCCGTGGCGGGAATGTCGACGAAGAAGAAGGACGGCGCGTGCTCCGGCAGCGACGCCAGGAACTGGCGGCGGAGGTTGCCGTCGATCTGCGTGATCGTCACCAGCACGGCGAGCCCAAGACCGAGCGACAGCACCACCGACGGCGTCAATGCACCCGGACGGTGGATGTTGGCGATTGCGAGCCGGACCATGGGGAAGCGGGAGCGGGGCAGGCGACGCGCCGCGCTCATCACGAGTCCCGCAATGCCGCGGAGCAGCGCGAACACCAGGACCGACGCCACGACGAAGGTCGCGGCGATCCGCTTGTCATAGGCGAGCCCGACTACCACCGCGATCAGAAGCGCGACGACGGCCGCCATCAGCGCCAGATAGCGCCAGCGCGGCCGGTGCCATTCGGCAATCACCGCCTCCCGAAACAGCGCGGCGACCGGCACGTCCCGGACGCGGCCAAGCGGCCACAGGCCGAAGGCGAGCGCGGTCAGAAGCCCGTAGACGAACGACAGTGCAAGCTCGTCCGGATGCACCGCTGGGATCACCGGCAGCGGCAGCAGCTTACCGAACAGGCCGACGATCACGAAGGGTAACGCCGCGCCGGCGGCAAGTCCGATCACCGAGCCGATGCCGGCCAGCATCATCACCTGGGTGAGGTAGATGCCGAACACGTCGCGGCTGGTGGCGCCGAGCGCCTTGAAGGCCGCGATCACCTCGGTGCGGCGGTCGACATGGCTCTTGACCGCATTGGCGACTCCGACGCCGCCGACCAGCAGCGCCGCAAGCCCGACCAGCGTCAGGAATTGCGTGAACCGGCTGATATTGCGTTCGAGCTGCGGCGACGCATTGCGGCGGCTGCGGACTTCCCAACCGGCCGAAAGCTTGCGGGCGTCGTCGATCAGCGCGGTCATTGCGCGGTCGTCGGCTGCATTGTCCGGCAGGCGCACGCGATAGATCCAGCGCACCAGGCTGCCGGGCTGCAGCAGCTGGGTGGCGCGTAGTCCGGCTTCGCTGATCAGGAAGCGGGGACCGAGGCCAACGCCGCCGGACAGCTTGTCCGGCTCGATCTCGACCGCGCTGCGGATCTGAAAGCGAGTGTTGTCGAGGGTGACGACGTCGCCGATCTTCAAATCGAGCCGGGCGAGCAAAGCGGGATCAGCCGCCGCGCCGAGCACGCCGTCGCGCTCGGCGAACAGGTCGGTGGTCGTCATTGCCGGCTTGAGATCGAGCTGACCGAGCAGGGGATAGGCCTGGTCCACCGCCTTCAGCTCGACCAGCGCCAGCCGCCCGTCTGCAGCGCGGACCATGCCGCGCGTCGTGGCCGCCACCGAGACGTGGCCGCGCCCGCGCAGCAAGGCGAGCTCGTCCGGCTTTGCCTCGCGTTGAAACAGCGAGAAGGCGACGTCGCCGCCGAGCAGCGTGCGGCCCTCACGCATCAGCCCGTCGCTCAGGCTCGCTGCGACCGAGCCGACGCCGGCGATCGCCATCACGCCGAGCGCGATGCAGGCGATGAAGACATAGAAGCCGCGCAGGCCGCCGCGCAGCTCGCGCAAGGCATAGCGGAGCGGCAGCGAGCCCGTGCGTTTACCAGGCGTCGGCTGCAAGATCGTGGGCTCGGAGATCGTGCTCATACGTCAGATTGTTCTTGCGCTTTGTTGTCGCATTCGATCCGCCCCGAGCGCAGCCGCACCACGCGGTCGCAGCGATGCGCGAGCGCGCTGTCATGGGTGACCAGCACCAGCGTCATGCCGCGTTCGGCGTGCTTGGTGAACAGCAGGTCAACGATCTGCTTGCCGGTCGTGTCGTCGAGATTGCCGGTCGGCTCGTCGGCGACCAGGATCGCAGGGTCCGGCGCGAGTGCACGCGCCAGCGCCACCCGCTGCTGCTCGCCGCCGGAGAGCTGGCTCGGATAATGATGCAGGCGGTGGCCGAGCCCGACCGATTCCAGCTCCTGCGCCGCGCGCGTGGCCGCGTCGTCATTGCCGGCGAGCTCGAGCGGCACCGCGACGTTCTCCAGCGCCGTCATGGTCGGGATCAGGTGAAAGGACTGGAACACAATGCCGACCTGGCGGCCGCGGAACCGCGCCAGGGCATCCTCGTCCAAGGCATTGAAAGGCGTGCCGCCCACCACCACCTCACCGCTATCAGGACGCTCCAACCCCGCCATCACCATCAGCAGCGTAGACTTTCCCGATCCGGAAGGGCCGATCAGCCCGATCGTCTCGCCCTGGCCGACGCTAAGGCTGATATCTTTCAGGATATGAACGCGCGCGGCACCGGTGCCGAGCGAGAGGTTGACGTTGGAGATGGTAATCGTGTCCGGCGCCAGGCCGGCAAGCGGAGAGGATTCGATGAGGCTGTCCATGGCTCGGTCATATGGCACTTCGGCAAGCCGGGTCGAGGGGAGGGTATCGAGTCTCGTGCACATACTCGTGTTGATGCTCGGCCTGATGACGGCGGGTCTGATGACGGCAAGTCCGGGCTTCGCGGCCGAGGCGGCGACGCCGATCAAGCTGGTCGTGCTCGGGGATTCCTTGAGCGCGGGCCTTGGCCTGCCGGCCAATGAGGCGTTCCCGGCGAAGCTGCAGAAGGCGTTGAAGGACAAGGGCCTGGACGTCGACATGACCAATGCCGGGGTGTCCGGGGATACCGCCTCGGGCGGACGCGACCGACTGGACTGGTCGGTGGCTGAGGGAACCGAGGCCGTGATCGTCGAGCTCGGTGCCAATGACGCGCTGCGCGGCATCGATCCCGCCGTCACCCGCGGCGCCTTGACCGAGATCGTGACGCGGCTGAAGGCGCGCGGCATTGCCGTGATGCTCTGCGGCATGCTGGCGCCGCCGAACTATGGCAGTGACTATGCGGCGAAATTCAACGTGATCTACCCCGATCTCGCCAAGCAGTTCGGCGTCGCACTCTATCCGTTCTACCTCGACGGCGTTGCCGCCGACGCCAAGCTCAACCAGGCCGATGGCATTCATCCGACCGCCGCCGGCGTCGACATCATCGTTGGGAAAATGCTGCCCACGGTGGAGGCATTCCTGCGTCCACTTCGTGGGCAATAACCTTTGAAAAGGTGGTCAGCGTCACAACAAAATAACCTTAAGTGTCAGGCTTTTCCGCAACTTTCTGGGCCGTTAACGCCCGCAGCGTCGCGGAGTCATATAACTTCGGTAGAAAGTTGACACCGGCGATTCGTAGCCGGAATTTTCGAGGCATGATCTCGTCAAACTTCGGGGTCAGCCTCAAGCATCGGGAGCCCTCAACGATGCCGCGTTTGTTTACTGGACTGGAAATCCCGACCGAGGTCGGCCAGACGCTTTCCACCTTGC
>Ga0209677_100169_pt1 | contig 55922 bp, 56 predicted proteins | sample AraplaCvi_mCL_r2_2_FD_184285 | JGI IMG/M metagenome (GOLD analysis project Ga0209677, IMG submission 184285) | Arabidopsis root microbial communities from North Carolina, USA - plate scrape CL_Cvi_mCL_r2 (SPAdes) (version 2) | ecosystem: Host-associated > Plants > Roots > Endosphere | place: USA... | reverse complement strand
GTCCGGGATCTCGGCGATGTTCTGGATGTCGCCCTGCGACCGCAGGATCGCCTCACGCACGTCCTGCCAGAGCCCGCGCTCCTGCAGCGTCTCGACGAGGTTGCGGTTGACCTCGAGGAACTTGCCCGACGAGGTCGACCGGCTGAAGATCTGCGAGAACTGCGGGTCGAAGCCGGGCGTCGTGCCCGCGACGAGACCGATGGATGCGGTGGGCGCGATCGCCATGAGCGTCGCGTTGCGCATCCCGCCCTTGACCTTCTCGCGCAGGCGGTCCCAGTCGAGGCGAATGGTGCGGTCGACCGTGATCGGCAGGCCGCGGTCGGCCTCCGTCAGGGCGATCGAGTCGTAGGGCACGAGGCCCTTCGACCAGCGCGATCCCTCGAAGTTCGGGTACGCACCGCGCTCCTGCGCCAGGTCGGCGCTCTCGTCGATGGCGGCGTACGAGACGTGCTCCATGATCTCGTCGATCAGGTCGTACGCCTCCTCGCTCTCGTAGCTGAGGCCGAGCTTCTCGACGAGGTCGGTGAAGCCCATGACGCCCAGGCCGATGGCGCGGTTCTGCTGGTTGGAGAAGTCCGCCTCCGGCACGCTCGAGAGCGTGATGTCGATCAGGTTGTCCAGCTGGCGGACCGCCTGGCGTGCGCTCTCCTCGATGCGGACCCAGTCCATCTTCCCGTCGACCAGGTGGCGCGCCAGGTTGATCGAGGCCAGGTTGCAGACCGAGACGTTGTCGCGGTCCTGCGGCAGCGTGATCTCGGTGCACAGGTTGGAGAGGTGGATGGTGCCCGTGTTGTTGTTGAGGGCGCGGTTGTTGATCGTGTCCTTCCAGGTCAGCCACGGGTGGCTGGTGGTCTGCAGGCTCATCAGGATGTCCTTGAACTGCGCGCGGGCGCTGATCTTCTTGAACATCCGCAGGTTGCCGGCCTCGGCCTCGGCGACGTAGTGGGCGTAGCGCTCGGAGAACGCCTTGCCGTACAGCTCGTTGAGGTCGCCGACCTCCAGCGGGTCGAAGAGGTACCAGTCCTCGTCGTTCTGGACGCGCTTCATGAACTCGTCGCTGATCCAGACCGCCGTGTTCGCGGTGCGGGTGCGGCGGTACGGGTCGCCGGAGTTCTGGCGGAGGTCGAGGAACTCGGGGAAGTCGAGGTGCCAGTTCTCCATGTAGAAGCAGAGCGCGCCGAACTTCTTGCCGCCGCGGCTGACCGCACGCAGGACCGAGTCGATCGTGTGCATGAATGGGATGGGACCGGTCGACGTCGTGTTGTTGGAGCGGATCGGCGAACCCTGGGCGCGCAGCTTGGTGACGGAGAGGCCGATGCCGCCGGTGCCCTTGGTCAGCCACATCACGTCGCGGACGCTCTTGGCGATGTGCTCGATGTCGTCCTGCATCTCCATGACGAAGCAGTTGGAGAGCTGCGGGTAGGCCGTCCCGGCGTTGACCAGGGTGGATCCGGCGGCCAGGTACTCGAGCTTCGACATCTTGTCGTAGAACGCGATCGCGTGGCTCGTGGGGTCGGCCTCGTTGAGGGAGAGGCCCATCGCGATGCGCATCCAGAAGAACTGCGGCACCTCGAGGGAGTCGCCGTTGCGCGCCTTGATGCCGTAGCGGTTGTTGAGGGTCACGACGCCGATGTACTTGAGCAGCTCGTCGCGGGAGGGGTCGAGGTAGCCGGCCAGGCGGTCCAGGTCGAAGGCGGTGGTGAACCGGCCGTCGAGGAGCGTCTCGGCGACGCCGCGCTCGATGTACGGGCGGAAGCGCTCGTGGTGCAGCTCGGTCAGCGCGTCCTGGCTCTCGTAGTCGCCGAGCACGCGCTTGTAGATCGTCTTCAGGAGGAGGCGGGCGGCGACGGTGTCGAACGCGGGGTCGTCTTTGACGTTCTGGAGGGCGACCTGGATGACCGCCTCATCCAGCTGCTGCGTCGTGATGCCGTCGAACAGCGTGAGCTCGAGCTCGCTGGCGATCTGGGTGACCCAGGTGATGTTCTCGTCCAGGCCCTGGGCCGCGTTCTCGATGGCCAGATTGATCTTGTTGGCGTCGTACGGCTCGCGCTCGCCGTTTCGCTTCACGACTGTGATTGCCACTGTCTCTCCCTCTTCGATGTGCCGCGTGAGCGGCCCTGTGCAGCTGAGCTGCGTCCCCGTGGAACCGTGCCGTCGAACGTCCGGACGGCCCTCCGGCTCTCTGTGCTCGACCACTATATAGCGGGGGTCGGACATTTCCATCCCCCCACATCTAGTGGGCGTGTCGTCCACAGGTGGGGACAACTTATGCACAGTTTCCACACCCCGCGAAGGGGGGACGGAACGCTGTGGACAGCCCCTGGACGCCCCGGTCCGGACCGCTAGTGTGGAGCGTTGTGAGCACCTATTCGAGCCTCCTGAAGACGCCGGGCGTGTCCCGCATCATCGCGGCTCAGCTCACGGCGCGCTTCCCGTTCGGGATGCTGTCGCTCGCGTTCCTGCTCCACATCGAGCGCATCCACCACTCCTACGGTGCAGCCGGACTCGTGCTGGGCGCGATGAGCATCGGCCAGGCGATCGCCGGCCCCATGACGAGCCGTCTGATGGGCGTGCTCGGGATGCGCGTGGTGCTGTGGACGACGCTGGCGTTCTGCTCGGTGGCCGTCGCTGCGATCGGGATCTTCGTGATGCCGATCCCGGTGACTATGGGGGTCGCGTTCTTCGCCGGCCTCAGCATGCCGCCCATCCAGCCCGCCGTCCGCACGATCTACCCGAAGATGGTGAACTCGCGGCAGCTCACTCCCCTGTTCTCCCTCGACGCCTCCGCGCAGGAGATCATCTGGATCGCCGGGCCCGTCGCCATCACCTTCGTCTCGACCCAGATCGGCACGGTCGAAGGCATCCTCATGTCGGTCGCGATCATGCTGGCCGGCGGATGCTGGTTCATCTCCTCGCCCGAGGTCGGGCGGGTGCGCATCCCGCGCAGCAAGCGGAGGTTCGGGACGGTGCTGGCGCGGCCGCCCGTGCTGCTCGCGACGGTGGTGGGCTTCCTGCTCATCGGCTCCTGCGCCGCGGTCGAAGCCGGAGTCGTCGCGACGTTCGGCGAGGGATCACCGCTGGCCGGGATCGTCCTGGCCATCTGGTCCCTCGGATCCCTGGTGGGCGGCCTGGCGTTCGGGCACATCCCGATCGGGCCGTGGGCGACGGCGCGCCGCATGTTCCTCGTCTTCGTCGGCGTCGTGCTCTCGACCTTCATGCTGTGGTCGTGGTGGGGGCTCTCGCTCACCCTCCTGATCGCCGGCGTCGGCATCGCGCCCGCGCTCGCCGTGCTGTTCGCCATCGTCTCGGCGAGCGTCAAGTTCTCGGACACGGCGGAGGCCTACGGCTGGGTCGGCACCGGCCAGCTCATCGGCGCGGCCCTCGGGTCCGCCGGCGCGGGCTTCCTCATCGACGGCGTGGGCGCCGTCGGCGCCTTCTGGGTGGCCGGAGTCCTCGCCCTCGTCGGCTTCGCCGTCCCGGCGCTCGCCCACCGCGTCCACCCCGACCTGCGCGGCCGCGACGCGTCCCCCATCCCCGACACGGAGCCCGTCGCCGTCCAGCCCTCCTGACGCGCGCCGCGCACTCGGGCGACCCGTGCGCAGCGCGCGGCGGGTGCGCTCCGGCGCCTCGGCACGCGGTGCGGAACTCCCGCGCCTCCGCACGCGCGGCCGGGTGCTCCGTCACCCCGCTCGTGCGCCCTCCGTTTCCTCCCTCCCTCCCTCCCCCCTCCGCGCCTCCTGAGCGCCTCCCGCGCGCCTCCCGCGCGCCTCCCTTTCCGCCGAAGTGCTCGTTGTTGCATCCGACACGCCGTCGGCGGCTGCAACAACGAGCACTTCGGCAAAGGGGCTGTGGATAACGCGCACTATTTCGCGGCGAAACCTGGCACCGTGTGCGGATGGAACAGCAACTCGACCGTCCGATCGCCTCGTCCGCACGCCTCCCCCACGGCATCTCGGTGGGTCGGTCGCGCTCGGCCAGGCTCGTCAAGCCCTTCCGCGGCATGCGGATCGAGCGCGATGTCGACAGCACCACCGCGCGCCTCCATGCGTTCGCTGTCCATCGTCGGACCGATTTCGCGTTCAGCCATTCGACCGCCGCCGCGATCTATGGCCTGCCGCTGCCATCCTGGTCGAGCGAGAGCATCCACGTCACGGTTCCCGCCGGCTGCCGACCGCCTGTCGTCCGCGGATTCGTCGGTCACAAGCTCGCCCACTGGAATACGGTCGAGGTCGAAGGACTCCCGGTGACCACTCCCGAACAGACCTGGTTGGATCTGGCGACAATGCTCCGCCACGATGACCTCGTCGTCGTGGGCGATCATCTTGTCGGCGGCCCCCATGCCCTCACTGACCGCGAACGTCTCCGGAGGGCGATCTCAGAATCTGCAGGACGCCGTGGAACCGGCCACGCCCGCCTGGCTCTCGAAAGCGTCAGGACCGGCTCCGAGTCGCCCGGTGAAACGCGCCTCCGCCTGATGCTGGTCCACGCCGGGCTGCCCGAACCGTCCCTCAACTACCGGATCCTCGACACCCGCGGTGCCTCCGTCGCACGGGCCGACCTCGTCTATCCGGTGGCGAAGCTTGCACTGGAGTACGAGGGGGATGTGCACCGCGTCGATCGCGACGTGTGGCGGAAGGACATCGCTCGCAGGGAGCGCGTCGAGGACCTCGGCTGGCGCATGGTGCGCGTGACTGCCGACGATCTGCACCACCCCGCCGCACTCGTCGACCGTATCCGCCGTCTTCTCCGTACGCGCTGACCGCCGAAGTGCTCGAAGTTGCACCCGACACGCCGCGCGGAGGTGCAACAACGAGCACCTCGGCGGAGGGGCGGAGTGGCCGGAGAGGGCGGACTCCCAGCGCGGAGGGGACAGAGGGGAGGCGCGGGGCGCCCAGAGGGGCGCTACCAGCGGGGGTGGACGGTGGCGCGGAAGTGCGCGTCGTAGATGCGGTGGACGGCGTCGTCGAAGCCGTCCGGGAGGCGGATGGATGCGGCGGCCGCGTTCGCGCGCGCCTGCCCGGCCGAGCGGGCGCCAGGGATGACCGTGGTCACGCCGTCCTGGGCGATCAGCCACGCGATCGCGGCCTGGGCCGGCGTCGCGCCCTCGGGCACGAGCGACGCGAACTCGCGCGCGGCCTTCACGCCCTCCGCGAAGTCGACGCCCGAGAACGTCTCGCCGACATCGAACGCCTCGCCATGGCGGTTGTAGGTGCGGTGATCGTCCGCGGCGAACGTGGTCTCCTCGGAGTAGCGGCCGCTGAGGAGGCCGGACGCCAGCGGCACCCGCGCAATGATCCCCACGCCCGCATAGCGGGCGGCCGGGACGACCCGGTCGAGCGGCTTCAGACGGAACGCGTTCAGGATGATCTGCACCGTGGCCGTGCCGGGGTGCGCGATCGCCGCGAGGGCCTCATCCACGGTCTCGACGCTCACGCCGTAGCTCTCGATGGCGCCCTCCGCGACGAGAGTGTCGAGCGCGTCGTAGACCGCGTCGCTGGAGAAGACCGGTGTCGGCGGGCAGTGGAGTTGCACCAGATCGAGACGGTCGACCCCGAGATTGCGGCGGGAGCGATCCGTCCACTCGCGGAACTTCGCCAGCGTGAAGTTGGCCGGATCCTGCGCCTCGCGGCGGCCTATCTTGGTGGCGACGGTCAGCGGCAGTTCCGGATGCTCGCTCACGAACCGGCCGATGATCTGCTCGCTGCGCCCATCCCCGTACACGTCCGCCGTGTCGAAGAATGTCACGCCCGATTCCGCCGCCGCTTCCAGCACGCCGAGCGCGTCGTCGTCGGAGACGTCGCCCCAGTCGGCGCCGAGCTGCCAGGTGCCGAGTCCGACGACCGAGACGTCCCGACCGGTTCCACCGAGGATGCGCTGTTCCATGCCGCCAAGCCTATGCCGCTCGCCGCGGCGCCCAGCCGGGGAGCGGATCCGGGCAACGTACGCGACGAGATAACTCTCCACAGACACCGGTTCTCCACAGTTCTCAGCGATCCCTGCCGAGCCGGGTCGCGCTCCCTTAGTGTGAGGAACGTGACAGAGCACCAGCACCTCCCCTCGACGAGCGATCCCCTCCCCGACGACCTCCTTTCCCGCATCCACGAGCGTGCTGCGGGCTACGACCGCGACAACCGCTTCTTCACCGAAGACTTCGCGGAGCTGGCCGATGGCGGCTATCTGAAGGCGCTGGTCCCGGCCGAATTCGGTGGCCTCGGACTCAGCCTGGAGCAGACCGCTCGTCTGCAATCCCGTCTGGCTGCGGCCGCACCCGCGACCGCCCTCGCGGTCAACATGCACCTGGTCTGGACGGGGATCGCGAAAACGCTCCGGGACCGCGGCGACGATTCCCTGGAGTTCGTCCTGCGCGAGGCGGGCGCCGGCGAGGTGTTCGGCTTCGGGCTGAGCGAGGCCGGCAACGACCTCGTCCTGTTCGGCTCGACGACCGAGGCGCGCCCGGAGCCCGACGGCTCCTACCGCTTCCATGGCCGCAAGATCTTCACGTCCCTCTCTCCGTCATGGACGCGCCTGGGAACGATGGGACTCGACAGCACGAGCCCGGATGCTCCCAAGATCGTCTACGGTTTCATCGAGCGCACGGGCGGCGGATTCGAGATCCGGGAGGACTGGGACACGCTCGGGATGCGCGCGACGCAGAGCAACACGACAATCCTCGACGGAGCGCGGGCTCCCGCCGATCGCGTGGTCCGCCGTCTCGATCCGGGTCCCAACCCCGACCCGCTGGTGTTCGCCATCTTTGCGAACTTCGAGATCCTCCTCGCTGCCGTTTACACGGGGATCGGTGCGCGGGCGCTGGAACTCGCCGTCGAGGCGGCGCACCGGCGGACCAGCCTGAAGAACGACGGCCGCACGTATGCGAACGACCCCGACATCCGCTGGCGCGTGGCGGAAGCGGCGATCGAGCAGGACGCACTCCTCCCCCAACTGGATGCGCTGGCCCGGGATGTGGACAGCCTCGCCGACCATGGCGGGATGTGGTTCCCGAAGCTCGTCGGACTGAAGGTCCGAGCTACCGAGACGGCCCGGCGCGTCGTCGACCAGGCCATCCGCGTATCGGGCGGCTCGACCTTCTTCGCCGGCAGCGAGCTCGGCCGGCTGTACCGGGATGTGCTGGCCGGGATCTTCCATCCGTCCGACGCCGAGTCGGCGCACAACACCGTGGCCAACGCCTGGCTGGGGCCGGTCGAGGAGTAGGGCCCGCGAAGGGCACCCGAAGCGCACGCATAGCGCACCCCAAAGGCTCGCGAAGCGCACCGAAGAGCACGCCAAGGCCACACGCAAGCAGGAGCCGATACGCAGGCAGGAGCCGAGATGCAGGAGATCACCACCCGTCACTTCGCCGAGCGGCTGCAGCGCGGAGCGCAGCACGCGCGCGCGGCGGGCCTCGACGGCCTCATCATCGCGCCGGGTCCCGATCTCGGGTACTTCGCCGACTACCTTCCGGCGGCGACGACGGAACGCATCACGCTGCTCGTGATCCCGGCGGACGGCGAACCGACCATGCTCGTTCCGGCGCTCGAGCACGGCGACGCGGCCGCAACACGGGCCGCCGACGTCATCAGACTGGTCGACTGGCGGGACGGCGAGGACGAATACGTCCCGGCCGCGGCGCTGTTGCGCCCGGACGGCCGTTACGGCATCTCCGACGCCACCTGGGCGATGCATCTCCTCGGCCTGCAGGAGAAGCTTCCATCCGTGCGGTTCAGGTCCCTCTCGCGCATCCTTCCGATGCTGCGCGCAGCGAAGACCACCGGCGAGATCGACCGTCTCGCAGCCGCGGGAGCGGCCGCCGACGCGACGTTCGAGGACGTGCTCTCTCTTGCCTTCGCCGGCCGGACCGAGCTCGAGCTGGCGGCAGACCTCGACCGGCTACTGCGTGCGCACGGCCATACCCAGGTCGACTTCACCATCGTGGCCGCCGGCCCGAACGGTGCGGACCCTCATCACTCGCCGGGTGGCCGCACCATCCGGGAGGGCGACATGGTCGTGCTCGACTTCGGCGGTCTCCTGGATGGATTCGGTTCGGACACCACCCGCACCGTGCATGTCGGCGAGCCGACGGATGAGGAGCACGAGGTCTACGACGTGGTGAAACGGGCCCAACAGGAGGCGTTCGAGGCGGTCGCCGTTGGCGTCCAGTGCCAGGAGATCGACCGGGTCGCGCGGCGCGTGATCGCGGACGCCGGCTACGGCGAGTACTTCATCCACCGCGTCGGACATGGGATCGGCGTGACGACGCACGAGCCGCCGTACCTGGTGGAGGGCGAGGAGCATCCGATCGAGGCGGGGATGTGCTTCTCGATCGAGCCGGGCATCTACCTGCCGGACCGTTTCGGCGTGCGCATCGAGGACATCGTGGTCGCTGAGGAGGACGGAGGACACCGGCTCAACAACACCAGCCACGAGCTCCACCTGGTGCGGTGACGCCGCGCGGCACCAGCTAGACGATCTGCGGGTGTCGGCCGGCGCGAGGTGACGCTCAGCGGCCCCAGCTAGCGAGCGACCTCGTCGACCGCGTCGACCGCGAAGCGCGCATCTGCGGCGCTCCGCCTCCGCCGCGCTATCGGTAGCGCGACGAGTCGCCAGCCCACCACGAACACACCGAGCACCACCGCCGCAACGGCGATGAAGGTCGGCTGGACGCCCTGCCCCGCAGAAGTGCGGATCAGCATCCCGAGCGCCACCGTCATCAGCCAGACCGGGATGCCCGCCCACACGATCGCCAGCGGCCGCCGCCAGGCCCAGGTGACGAGCCAGCCGACGACGAGCGCGACCAGGAACGGCCAGAGCGTGTCCACGATGCCGCCGGCGTTGTCCGCCTCGCCATGACTGCGCCGCCCGATGAGCACGAAAACCGTCACGAGGGCCGCATCGATGACAAAAGCGATAAGGGCGGTCCTCCAAGGTTTCACGGGCCCCACCGTACGTGGAGCCGCCGAACGTTCCCTGGGCGGAAACCGTGCCGATCCCGGACGTTATCCACAATCGGCAGCCTGTCCACAGATTGCATCCAGGGTCGACACGGCGTCGGACACCCCTCAATAGACTGACCGCAGATTCGAACCGATCCGCCTCTGGCGAGTCTTGGAGCCCCGTTGCCGAATTCCGACTTCCTCACCCAGCCTGCGCTCCCGCGCCCAGCGGTGGAGCCGGAGCACGCTGCCGCCATCGCCGCGACGCATTTCGGCCTCGAGGGCCGCATCACCGAGCTCGGCAGCCATCAGGACCGCAACTTCCTCGTCGACACCGGCGCCGACCGCTATGTGCTCAAACTCGCGAATCCCGTGTTCTCCGCCGACGAACTGCGCGCGCAGAATGCGGCGCTCGCCGCGCTAGCCGGATCAGGTGTCCGCATCCCCGAGGTCGTCCGCTCGCTCGAGGGCGACGAGCTCGTCAGCGTCGACGTGAGCGGGGTGGCGCTCCTCGCCCGAGTCCTCCGCTACCTCGACGGCGAACCCCTCACGGGCGTCGGACGCCCATCCCGCGAGCAGCTGCGGACTCTGGGGACGCTGTCCGGCCGCGTTGCGGGCGGACTGTCCGAGCTCCGGCATCCCGGCCTCGACCGCACCACCCAGTGGGATGCGCGCATCAGCGGGGAGGTGGTGGACCTCCTCCTCGAGCACGTCGCGCAGCCGGCGAAACGCCGCGTGGTCCGTGAGGCGACGGATGCGGCGCTCGCGCGCCTCGAGCCGCTGCGCGAGAGCCTGCGGGTGCAGGCGGTCCACGGCGACGTCACCGACGACAACATCGTGCTCGGCGAGGGCGGCCCGGGGGTCATCGACTTCGGCGATGTCTCCGACGGCTGGCTCGTCGCCGAGCTGGCGGCCACCGTCGCGAGCGCGCTGCACCACCTCCCCGACGAACCCCTCGCCGTGCTGGAGGTGGTGGATGCGTTCAACGCGGAAACCCCGCTGGACGCCGCCGACATCTCCGCCCTCTGGCCGCTCGTCGTCCTGCGCGGAGCGGTGCTGGTGGTCAGCGGCGAGCAGCAGGTCGCTCTCGAGGCGGACAACGCCTACGCCGACGAGAACCGGGCCCACGAGTGGATCGCCTTCGACGTCGCCCGGCGACTGGATGCGGACGAGCTGGAGGCGGCCATCCGAGCGCGGCTCCGGGGCGTGGGCGGCGAGGGGCGCATCTCCACCCAGCCCGCGTTCGGTCGTCTCGTCTCAGTCCCCAGCACGCCATCCCACCTGACCGATCTGTCCGTCCTCGCTCGCGGACTCGACGCCGGAGCCTGGTTGCATCCCGACGCCGAGGATGCGGTGCTCGCCCGCACCTCGCGCGAGCAGGGACACGCCCTCACCCGGTACGGGGAGGCCCGCCTGACACGCGCCCGCATCGACCGCGACCGCGCATCCGCCTCCGTGGCGCTCGCGGTCACCCTCGACGCGCCGTCCGGCGTGGAGGTCACCGCTCCGTTCGCCGGCGACCTCTCCTGGACCGGCGCCGCGTGGCTGCTGGCCGGTGAGGGAATCGACCTCTGGCTGGACGGGCTGGATCGGCCGCACATCGACACCGCCAGCGCGACCGCCGGCACCAGCACCAGCACCGCCACCGGCACCAGCACCACCACCAGCACCAGTACCAGCCTCGGCGCCACGACCAGCGCCGGCCCCCCGAACACCACCGTCGCACCCGGCGAACCCATCGGCACGGCCACCCGCCTGACGGCTCAGTTGAGCACCCTCCAGGGCCACCGCCCGCCCGCGTTCGTCACACCGACCCTGCCCTTCGCCGTCTGGGCCGCCATCTCACCCGATCCGTCCGACCTCTTCGGCGTCGAGCTCGCAGCCGCCACCGCAGACCCGGAAGCGTCCCTCGCCCGCCGGGACGCCACCTTCGCCGCTGTGCAGGAGCACTACTTCGCGCATCCACCGCTCCTCGAGCGCGGCTGGCGTCAGCACCTCGTCGATATCAGCGCCCAGACCTACGTCGACATGGTGAACAACGTCACCCAGATCGGGCACGGGCATCCACGCCTGGTGGAGGCGGTCCGCGATCAGTGGGCGCGTCTCAACACGAATTCGCGATTCCACTACGACGAGCTGTCGCGCTTCACGGAGCGCCTCGTCGAGCTCGCCCCCGACGGCCTCGACACCGTGTTCCTGGTGAACAGCGGCAGCGAGGCGGTGGATCTGGCGCTGCGGCTCGCGCAGGTCCACACGGGACGGCGGACGATCCTCGCCGTGACCGAGGCCTATCACGGCTGGACCATGGCCGCGGACGCGGTCTCGTCATCACTCGGCGACAACCCGCGCGCTCTCGAGACCCGACCGGACTGGGTGAAGCTCGTCGCCGCACCGAACTCGCTCCGCGGCACGCATCGCGGCCCCGACTCGGCCGCCGCCTATCTCGCCGATCTGGATGCCGACCTCGCCGCGCTGGAAGCGTCCGGCACCGAAGTCGCCGGTTACATCGCGGAACCCGTCTTCGGCAACGCGGGCGGCCTCATGCTCCCCGACGGGTACCTGGCCGGCGTCTACGAGAGGATCCGTGCACGCGGCGGTGTCTGCATCGCCGACGAAGTCCAGGTCGGCTACGGGCGGCTCGGCCACTACTTCTGGGGCTCGGAGCAACAGGGAGTCGTTCCGGACGTCATCACCATCGCCAAGGCCATGGGCAACGGCCATCCGCTCGGCGCCGTCATCACCCGCCGGGAGATCGCCGAGTCGTTCGCGGCCGAGGGCAACTTCTTCTCCTCCGCCGGCGGCAGCCCGGTGTCGGCGGTGGTCGGCCTGACCGTGCTCGACGTCATGCGCGACGAGGGACTCCAGCAGAACGCCGCCGTCGTAGGCGATCACCTCGCGGCTCGCCTGCGCGAGCTGGGCGAACGGCATCCACTGGTCGGTGCGGTCCACGGCATGGGCCTCTACCTCGGGATGGAGTTGGTGCTCGACCGCGAGACGCTCGAACCCGCCACGGCGAAGACGGCACTGGTGTGCGACCGGATGCTGGCGGAGGGCTGCATCGTCCTGCCCACCGGCGACTATCGGAACGTGCTCAAGATCAAACCGCCGCTCGGCATCACGCGGGAGAGCGCTGACCGGTTCGTGGACGCGCTCGACCTGGTGCTGGCGACGCTGTAGGCCGGGTCCGGCCTGCGGCAGCGCCCTGCGTTCCGTCGGCGGCAGCGCCCGGCGTCCGCCCAGCCGGAGGGCGCAACGTCCGGGCGGCCTCCTCCGCAATCGCTGCCGCAACAGCGTCGAGCGCGGTCGACCGTAGCGACCACTGGTGCCAGTACAGCGGCACCTCCGCGACGCGGGTGTCGTCCAGCACGACGAGGCGACCCTCCGCGACGAGGGCGTCGGCCTGGAGGTCGGGCAGCATCCCCCATCCCAGTCCCAGGACGGCCGCGTCGACGAACTGCGTGGAGGCGGGGATGAAGTGACGCGGGGGGCGCGCGCCCGGCGCGAAGGTGTCGAGGTAGCGGTCCTGCAGCGCATCCTTGCGGTCGAACACCAGCATCGGAGCGACGGCTGCCGCGTGCGGCGTCCATCCCTCCGGGCACCACCGGGAGACGAAGGCAGGACTGGCGGCCGCGCGGTAGACCATGGACCCGAGTGGATGCGCGACGCAGCCCTGGACAGGTTCCGGGTCGGAGCCGATCGCCGCCATCGCCGTCCCGTCGCGGAGGCGGTCGAGGGTGTGCTCCTGGTCGTCCACGACGAGCTCGAAGGCGATGCCGTCGAGTCGTGCGAGCGCCGGCAGGACCCACGTCGCGAGCGAATCGGCGTTCACGACGAGCGGGACGGGCGTGCTCGCCGCGGACGTGTCGTCGGCGAGGGCGGCCGTCGCCTCCGCCTCCAAGAGGGTCAGCTGCCGCGCCAGCCGCAGGAGGACGGTGCCCGCCTCGGTCGGCTCCACGGGCTTGCTGCGGCGGACGAGGACGCGACCGCTCTGCTGCTCCAGCGCCTTGATCCGCTGGCTGACCGCGGACGGCGTGATGTGGAGGGACGCGGCCGCGACCTCGAACGTTCCGCCGTCGACGACTGCCGCGAGAGTTCGCAGGTGCTCGACGTTCGCGGCCATGAAGCAATGCTAACGCACGCTAAGAAACCTGAGCTGTACTAAACGGCGAGCCGCCCATAGCGTCGACACCGTGCTCGCAACGTTCTTCACCGGCCTCGGCTCGGCCGCATCCCTCATCGTCGCCATCGGCGCGCAGAATGCGTTCGTCCTCCGTCAGGGTCTCCGCCGCGCGCATGTGCTGCCGATCGTGATCATCTGCGTCGTGAGCGACGCCGCGTTGATCGCCGCGGGCGTCGCCGGGATCGGTGTGCTGGTGAAGAACGCACCCGTCGCGCTCGGGATCGTCCGCTGGGCCGGTTTCGCCTTCCTGCTCGGGTATGCCGTGTTCGCCGCCCGCCGCGCGCTGCGGCCGGAATCGTTGGCCGCCACCGGGGCCGTCGCCGGCTCGCTCGCGGCAGCCGTCGCGACCTGCCTCGCGATCACCTGGCTCAACCCGCACGTGTACCTCGACACGGTGCTCCTGCTCGGCTCCCTGTCCGCGTCGCACGGCGACCCCGGACGCTGGGTCTTCGGCGCGGGCGCGGCGACGGCGAGCCTGCTCTGGTTCGGGCTGCTGGGCTTCGGCGCGCGCTTCGCCGCGCCCGTCTTCGCGAAGCCGGTCGCCTGGCGCACCCTCGACGGCGGGATCGCCGTGCTCATGCTGGTCCTGGCGATCCTGCTCATCGTCTGACCGCGCCGAGCGCGTGCCCGCCGCATCGACGCGGTCGCGGGTGGCCGGCGGACGCGGTGGAGGAACGCCGACGCGGTGGATGGACGTGCACGCGACGGGACGGACGCAGACGCGGGACGCACCCAGCGGAGGCGACGCGGAGGAAAGCAGAAAGGCCGCCCGATCGGGCGGCCCTTCCGGTGGTGGTGGAGCTAAGGAGATTCGAACTCCTGACCTCTTCGATGCGAACGAAGCGCGCTACCAACTGCGCCATAGCCCCGGGGAACTGCTTAGAAAGACTAGCACCCTCGACCGGTCGAGTCGAAATCCGCGAGGGCCGCTGAGGGCGCCTCCGACGGCGCCCGGGAACCGCCTCAGCTCGCGGCCCGGCGGCGACGCAGGACGGCGTCCAGGTCCAGGCTGCCGGTGTCGACGTCGTCCAGGACGCCCATGCTGGCGTAGCGGCTCGGAGTGGATGCTGCCGCGGAAACCGCAGTCCCGCTTCCCGCGATCCCCAGCGCCTCCCCCACGCGTCCGACCGCCCTGAGCGGAACCGGCACCGGCGCAGCCGCGCGCTCCGCAGCCTCCGCCGCGGCCGCCTTCCGCTCAAGCTCCGCGCGTGCCGCGGCGCGGCGCAGCTCGGCGGCCGCATCCACCGACGCCATCGCGGCCGCGGCGACCGTTCCCGGCGACAGGTGCAACGGCTTCGGCAGCGGACGCGGCGTCCAGCTCTGCCGCAGCCGCTCCTGCACAGGCACATCGTGCTGCGCGTCGTCGTACAGTTCCGGCGCGACCTGCGACGTGCGCACCAGCGGCTGCGGACGCGCGGCAGCCCGCTGCGGGCGCGCGAGGCGTCCGAGCATCCACCCGGCGACCGACACGGCGCCGACGGAGGCGGCGACGAGCAGCCACGCACCGGTCTCGAACAGCAGGACGGCGCCGGCGACGAGTCCCATCAGTCCGGCCACGAGCACGAGCGTCGACACCGCACGCGCCCGGCGCAGCCGGCGACGCCGTTGCGGCGACAGGGCATGGGCGACGGCATCGGTCGTGATTCTGGCGGTCGCGAGCACGCGTGCCCGCTGGGCCGCTGCCGCACGCGAAGCCCGCTCGATGGCGATCGCCTCGGCAGCCGCCTGTTCCGCCTCCTCGGCGGCCCGGCGGCGCTCCTCTGCGAGCGCCTGCTCCCGGCGGGCGTGGGCGGCGGCCTCGGCACGGGCGGTGGCAAGAGTCCGCTGCTCGGCCTTGCGGAGGATGCGCTGCTGCTCCGCGACCGTGCGCGCCGTCGCCTCCATCCGCACTTCGTCGGGGAGTTCGCTGGTCTCGGCGAGGATCCGCAGCGTCTGCTGCAGGCGCACGGCGTTCCGCTCGGTCGCCAGGTACTCCCGGCGACGCAGCCACACCGGGACAAGGTAGGCCAGCCACAGCGCGGCAGCTACGGCGACGACGACCCCACCGCCCATCACATCCCCAGTCATGCCTCTACGGTAGGGGCGGCAGGGACCGCGGCCCGGTCAGTCGTGGGGGTGTGTCACCTGATCCAGAGTTCTTTCAGGAGGCTCCGGGTTGGAGGCTCGCTGCACGCAGCCCCGTGCCGGAGGTCGCACGCGCCTACGCCAACGGCGCGATGCGCGTCCCTCAGTGCTGGCGAGCGATCGGCAGCGGGACCGCCGCCGCCGCGCGATCCTCGGCAGGTATCACAGCGGCATCGTCCGGGACGTTGTGGTCCAGCCAACGCCGCAACACGCCCTGGCTGAGCTCCTCGGACACCAGACCGAAGCAGAAGTGGTCGCGCCAATCCCCGTTGATGTGGATGTAGCGCCGGCGCAGGCCCTCGTAGCGGAAGCCGAGCTTCTCGACCACGCGCAGGCTGGGCGCGTTCTCGGGGCGGATGCAGATCTCCATCCGGTGCAGGCCCAGCTGGTAGAAGCAGTAGTCGGTCGCCAGCGCGACCGCCGTCGGCGTGATGTTGCGGCCCGCGAACTCCTCCGCGATCCAGTACCCGATCGTCGCACTCGACAGCGACCCGTAGGCGATGGAGGAGACGTTCAGCTGGCCGGCGAGCTTGCCGTCCCACTCCACGACGAACGGGAGGCCGTGCCCGGCACGCGCGTTGCCGAGCAGCGACCGGATGCTGGCCCGCGTGTCGAACGACCCGGGCGCGTAGGGGCTCGTCGCCTCCCACTGCCGCAGCCAGCGGCGGTTCTCGAGCAGGGACCGCTCCAGGGCGCGGGCATCCCGCAAGCGGATGGGACGTAACCCGACGCGGCCCTCGGTGAGGGTGGGGACCACGAACGCCACAGACTCCTCCTTCGGCCGGCTGTCAGCGGATGCGGTCGGAGAGCGTCTGGATGGGGCCGGTCGGCATCTCCTCGACGAAGTCGATCGGTTCGTCCTCCAGCTCCGCCGCGAACTCGCGCAGCCACGGCCGCAGTTCGGGGCCGAGGTCCTCGCGGTCGACCGCCAGACGGACGATCGCCTTGATGTAGTCGAGCCGGTCGCCGGTGTCGTAGCGCCGGCCGCGGAAAACGATGCCGTACACGCCGCCGGTCCAGTCCGGCGCCTGTGCCATCGACTGCAGCGCATCCGTGAGCTGGATCTCGCCGCCGCGTCCCGGTGGGGTCTGCTCGAGGACGTCGAAGACCTCCGGGCGCAGGACGTAGCGACCGATGACGGCGTAGTTCGAGGGCGCGTGCTCGCGGTCCGGCTTCTCGACAAGGCCCGTGATCCGGACCACGTCCTCCTCGTCCGTCGGCTCGACGGCCGCAGCGCCGTACAGGTGGATGGATTCGGGGTCGACCTCCAGCAGGGCCACGACCGTGGCGTTGCGCTGCGCCTGGACGTCCAGCATCCGCTTCAGCAGCACATCCCGCGAGTCGATGATGTCGTCACCGAGGAGCACGGCGAACGGCTCGCGTCCGACGTGCATCTTCGCGCGGAGGACCGCGTGGCCGAGCCCCTTCGGGTCGCCCTGGCGCACGTAATGCATGTCGGCCAGGGCGGTGGAGTAGTTGACCTTCTCGAGCCGGTCGGTGTCGCCCTTCCTGGTGAGGGTCTCCTCCAGCTCGGCGTTGCGGTCGAAGTGGTTCTCGAGGGCGTTCTTGTTGCGTCCGGTGATCATGAGGACGTCGTGGAGGCCGGCATCCACCGCTTCCTCGACGACATACTGGATGGCCGGCTTGTCCACGACCGGAAGCATCTCCTTGGGCATCGCCTTCGTCGCAGGGAGGAAGCGGGTTCCGAGGCCGGCGGCGGGGATCACTGCTTTCGTGACGCGGTCGTGATTAGCCATGCCGCCTACAGTATCCGCATTTCATCTGCGCACAGGATGGCATCTCCTAGGATTGCGGTATGGACCCGGACACTGCCGCTCATCGCAAGCGCGCCCTGCGTGCGGAGCTCCGCGAGCGCCGGCAGAACCAGACCACGACCGAGCGGGAGACCGCGACAGCGGGAATCACCCGCAACCTCGTCGACCTCGCGACCGACCTCTCCGCCCGCAGCCTCTCGGCCTACCTCTCCACCCCGACGGAGCCGGACACCCGACCCTTCCTGAACTGGGCCCACGAGCAGGGGATGCGCGTGCTGCTCCCCGTGTCGCGCGAGGACGGCCTCCTCGACTGGACCACCGGCGACGGCGAGAGCGAGACGGAGGGGCTGTTCGGACTCCCCGAGGCGGTCGGCGACCTGCTCGGACCGATCGCGATCAACGACGTCGACCTCATCCTGGTGCCTGCGGCAGCCGTGGATGCGACCGGGATGCGCATGGGCTGGGGTCGCGGCTACTTCGACAAGACACTCGGCAGCATGGAAAAATGTCCCCCGGTGTACGCCGTCGTCTTCGACGGCGAGCTCGTGGACGAGGTGCCGCGCGAGCGTCACGACCAGCCGGTGGATGGCGCGGTCACCCCCACCCGGATCGTCCAGTTCACCTGAGCCCCGCACCACCTGACCCACGCAGCGGAAAGACAATGCCCACTTACTCGTACTCGTGCCGTGACTGCGGCACCTCCTTCGACATCCAGCAGGCCTTCACCGACGACGCTCTGACGGTGTGCCCGAACTGCGGCGGTTCGCTGCGCAAGGTGTTCGGCACGGTCGGCGTGACCTTCAACGGGTCCGGGTTCTACCGGACGGACTCGCGCGGGGGGACGAAGAAGGCCGGGGCGGAGTCGGGGTCCGGCTCGTCGTCGGGGTCGGGGTCGGGATCGTCCTCGTCCGGCTCGGGGTCGGGGTCGGGATCGTCCTCGTCCGGCTCGGGGTCGTCGTCGTCCGGCTCATCGTCTTCGTCCGGCTCGTCCTCCTCCTCGGGCTCGTCATCGTCCTCCGGCTCGTCCGGCTCGTCCGGATCGAGCTCGTCCTCCGGTTCCGCCGCCTAGCGGATCCGCGACCACCCCTCCTCCTCGAAAGGATCGGTCTTGCTCAAAGGATTCCGGGAGTTCATCCTCCGCGGTAACGTGATCGATTTGGCTGTCGCGGTCGTGATCGGTGCCGCGTTCACCGCGGTCGTCACCTCGATCGTGACCAACCTCATCAACCCGCTGATCGGCGCCATCGCCAGCACGCAGGGTCTCGACAGTGCGCTCACTCTCCCCATCGGCCACGCGGAGATCAAGTTCGGCGCCGTCCTCGCGGCGATCATCAACTTCCTGATCATCGCCGTGGTCGTCTACTTCGTCTTCGTCTACCCGATCAACCACCTGAAGTCGCGCATCGACCGCCTCCGCAAGAAGGGTGCCGTGGAGCCCGACGCGCCGATCACCGAGCTCGACCTCCTCACCGAGATCCGCGACCTCCTCCGCACGCAGCAGGCGCCGCCCCAGGCCGCGGGCAAGCACGCAGACCCCCTCCCCTAGTCCGGCGCCCCCACCCTCCAGCCCGGCGCCCCACCCCACTCCCCACTCCCCACTCCCACTCCGGCGTCCGCCTTCGCGCGCCCGCCTCCCCCTCGTAAGTCCGCCTCCACTCCGCCGGCTCTCGCCGAGGTGCTCGTTGGTGCACCCTCACACGGCGTGTCGCCTGCAACAACGAGCACCTCGGCGGAATGCGGACGGCGACGCGCGCCGTCATGCTGGAGGGTGCGAGCGCGAGAGGCGAGAAGCCGAGGGCATGAGGACCGAGGCCTCGCACCCCCCGGCAGTTCTCGCCGAAGTGCTCGTTGTTGCACCCTCACACGGCGTGTCGCCTGCAACAACGAGCACCTCGGCGGAGTAGGACAGGGATGCGCGCGGCGCGGGAGGGAGCGAGCGCGAGGGCGCGAGGGCGCGTGGCGCGCGGCGCGCGGGCGCGTGTCCCGCTCTGCAGATCTTGCCGAAGTGCTCGTTGTTGCGCGCCAGCACGGCGTGTCGCGTGCGACAACGAGCACCTCGGCGGAGGGCGGAGGGGCGAGGGACGGCTACCAGTGCGGGGGGACGTCGCGGCGCAGCCGCTCGTCGTTCGACGACCAGGCGGGCGCGTTGTCCGTGTCGGAGGGGTGCGCCTCCTCCTCCGCCGGCTCGACGCGCGGCTCCGGGTCGGCGCCGGGCGCGCCCGGGCGCTGCACGCGGCGGTGCCGACGCGTCCCGGGTGTCTCGCTCATCCGTCCAGTTTAAAGCGACACGAGGCGCCGAACCGGCACCCGGTCACGCCAGGGTGGGCAGCGTGATGGGGGCCGTGTCCGCGTCGGTGGTGGGCTCGGTCCTGCCGATCAGCTTGGCGATGCGGCCGGCGACGGCGTCCGGGTCGGCGAACAGCTCGAAGCTGTGGACGCGGAGATAGTGCCAGCCGAGGCGGCGCAGCACGTCCGGGCGCAGACGAAGCGACTCGCGCAGGCTGCCCTTGAACACGTCCCGGTCGGTCTCCACGACGACCGCGCGGCCCTCGTGCGAGGCGACCAGGGTCAGCTTGCCGCGGTACCCGAGGTGCACCTCCAGGCCGCGCCGGGCCAGGCGCCGTGCAAGGTCGAGCACCATGGGGTCCGCGTCCGGGCTGAGGTACTCGGGAGTGGCGCTCTGCAGCTGGTCGGCCTCCCCCAGCACCTGGGCGAGCGCGGCGATTCCGTGGCGCATGCGCGTCTCGTCGATGTCCTCCGGGCGGAAGCAGGAGACGATGTCCATGCCGCGACGTCCGCGCGTCATGCCGACGGCGAGCAGGCGGTCGCCGCCCGGCTCCGCCAGTGCGCCGAAGTTCGAGAGCAGCCGGCCGTGCGGCGTGCGGCCGTAGCCGATCGAGAAGATGACGCGGTCGCGGCTCTGGCCGACGGACTGGTCCAGCGTGACCACGGTGAACGGCTCGGCGCGGTCGCCGAGGATGAAGTCGGCCAGCTCCGACCGCTTCGAGAACGCCGCGAGCACGGCCTGGTTGACGCGCACCGCGTGCCGCTCGCTGGCGGTGATGACCATGAGGGATTCGCGCGGCCGCTCGGTCGCGTGTTGCAGTACCAGCTCGACCACCTTGGCGACTTCGGCATCCGTGGACTCGACGGCTCCCGTGTCGGTGTCGGGCATCCCCTGGCCGCCGGTGACGTAGTGGAGGGCGAGGCTGCCGTGCCCGAGGTAGGTTCCGGCCCACGGGAGGGAGTCGATCATGCCGCCGTAGAAGCGGCGGTTGACGAGCTCCGCGAGGTCCTCGCCGCCGGCGCGGTAGCTGCGGCTGAGCGTGTAGGCGGGCAGGAGCTCGGAGAGCCGGGCGAGCGCCGAGTCGGCGTGCAGCGCATCCACGTCGACCGTCTCGACCGTCGTCCCGTACTCGTGCGCGCCGATGTCGAAGCGGGAGGGGGTCTGCGTGACCGGGTCGCCGAAGGCGACGACCTGCTTGGCGCGGCGGATGACGGGGACGTTCTCGGCGAGGCTCGAGGCGCCCGCATCCACGAGCATCACGGCGTCGAAGCCGAACTCGCGGCCGATCTCCGGCACCTCGTAGGGCGAGATCAGCCAGACCGGCGCGAGCGGACGGGCCAGGTGCGGCGCCGCCTCGTTCAGCGAGGTCGCGGTCGGCGTTCCGTTCTTCAGGAGGCGCTTGAGTGCTGCGGCCTCATCCGGCCAGTCGACGATGCCGATCTTCCAGGTCTCGGCGAGCATCCACGCCAGCTGCTTCCCGGTCGCGGAGGCGTGCGCTTCATCCACCAGCCGGAAGTCGGCCTCGAGACGGTCGAGCACGCCGGTGTTCGCGTTCAGGAGGGCGCGGTCGGATGCGAGCAGGGACTCCAGCACCGACTGCCACCAGGCGAGCTCCAGCTCGGCGCTCACCTGCGTGTCGGGCACGTGCCGGACGGACAGGTCCGAGATCAGGGGGTCGAGCTCCAGATCGCGCAGCTGCGTGAGCAGGGCGGTGCGCTCGCGGAGGTTGGCGAGCACCTCGGACTCGGCGGCGAGGCCGGCGATCTGACGGGCCAGCTCCTCGACGGGCAGCGCTGCGAGCGACTGCGGCGTGCCGGTGCGCCCGAGCGGGATGTCGAGCCGCGCCAGGTCTTCGGCCACGCGCTGGTAGGCGACCTGCACGTCCGCGATGCCGACCGGCACCTCGGGCACGACGCCCGCGACTGCGAAGCGGTTCCAGAGGATGCGCTGCTGCTGGATCCGCCGCAGGCTCTCGTTGAGATCGGTGACGTGCACGCCGGGGCGGACGTACTCGAGCGCATGCTTGCGCAGCCGGCGGCGGTTCGCGTTCGACATCGACAGCGATTCGCGACGGGATGCGGTGGCCGCGATCAGCTCGGTGAGCGAGCGGTCGAAGACCGACGGAGTGAACTTGTCGAGCGTCTCGCGGATGTCGAGCAGCAGCCGCAGGTAGACGCCGAGCTCGGCGATCGTGGCGAAGGGCCGCATCCGCGTCTGGCCGATCAGGGCGTTCGCGCGGTCGATCAGGCGCGGCAGTTCGGCGCGGCTGAGCTTCTTGGCCAGTTCGTGCGCGGCCTTGCCCTCCTCGGTGGTCGAGAAGGAGGCGCCGTACCAGGGCGAGTCGTTGGGCCCGTAGCGGAACTCGCCGAGACGCGCGGCGCGGATGAGCGCATCGGCCGAGGTCGCGCGGTCGTGCGCGAGGGCCTCGATCGTGCGGCGGCCGAGGCGCGCCGTGGTCGACGGCGGGGACGGCAGCAGCGACAGCCGGGACAGCTCGCGCAGAGCATCCAGCACCGAGACGCCGAGCACGGGGTCGCGACGGGTCAGCGCACCGCGGTAGTCGACCAGCACCTTGCGCAGGCGGACCAGCGCCTCGTCGACGTCGGTGACCTTCGGCTGAGTCGCCTTCTCGTTGCGTGCGATCGACTGGATGAGGTCGCGGCGCAGTGTGCGCGGGGTGACGGCGAGCCCCGGCAGCCCGGCCTTGGCCAGCCGCTGGGCGATGTCGTCGAGGCTGGAGCGGCGCGGACTGACCACGAGCACGCGCTTGTGCTGGGCGACCAGGGCTCCGATCGCGTTGACGATCGTCTGCGTCCCCCCGGTGCCGGGCAACGTCTTCACGACGACGGAGTTGCCGGCCGCGATCTGGGCGACCACGGTCTCCTGCGTCTCGTCGGCGTCGAGCAGGAGGGTGTCGGTCGCGGGCGGGCGCTCGTCCTGCCGGATGGGCTCCACCGGGTTGAAGGCGCTCTCGATCGTCGTGCGGGCGCGCGGGTTGCCGGCGAGCGCATCCAGGAGGACCCTGTCGAGGTCCCGCGCCTCTTCGGTCAGCGCGGGCGCGACGTCGGCGAACGAGGAGGCAACCAGCCGCGGCTGCACGTTGAACCACGGCAGGTGCGAGGTGAGCCCGCGCAGCCGGTCGATCACGGGCTGCGGCTTGAAGACGCCGTTCGACACGGCGAGCGCGACGAACGCGTCCGCATCCAGCGTGATCTGGAACTGCTCGTTGAGCGCGCGGGCGAGCTCCGGGTTGAGGTACGTGCGGCCCTTGAGCTTCAGCTCGAAGTCGCGGCCGTAGCGGCGGATGGCGAGGGGACGCAGCAGGATGGGCGCCAGGTACTCGTCCGCGCCGTTGCGCCACTGCGCGAGCCCGATCGCGAGGTGCACCGACTCGATCCCGCGCACCGAGCGCAGCTCGATGCCCTTCTGCGTGATCGCGTTCGCGGCCGCGCGCGCGGTGCGCAGCGCCAGCTCGTCGCGGATCAGGCTCGACAGCAGGGTGCTCTGACCGGTGATGAACTGCGGGAGCCCGCCCGGATGCGTCGTGCTCAGCTCGATGCGCGTGCGCGGGCTGTCCTCGAAATGCAGGAGCGGAGAGTCGCCGCCGATGGCCGCGATCTCGTCCCGCCAGCGCTTCCACACCGGCTCGGCGATGTTGCCGGCCACCAGGGCCGGGTCGCCCAGACTGAGGGTGTGGGGAGCCGTCGTCGTGCGCGGGTTCAGGGCGTCGTCTTCTCCGATGTCCGACGTCCTGTCGTCATCGTCGGTCTTCCTGTCCAGTCGCCACACACCGATACCCTACGTTCCCATCCGCAGAAACTCCGGCAACCCGGGCGGGTTTTCCGCCAATATCATGTGGGAACGAGGTCGCGCATCCCGCCTCCGGGCGAGTGGATGCGGCGGTGCGGTCAGCGGGACGGGGTCGGCGACGGAGTCGGGGTTCCCGTCGGAGCGGCGGTCGAGCCGCTCGTCTGGCCACCCTTCTGGCCGCTCTTCTGCGCCGACGGCGTCGGGGACGGAGCGGGCGACGGAGTCAGCGTGCCGTACGGCGGCAGCGCCCGGCTGACGACCGGGACCTTCAGGCCGACCGTCTGACCCGCGCTGGTGACCGTCACCGTCGTCAGGGCGCCGGGCGTCGCATCCAGCCCGGTGACGAGGCTCTCGTCGGTCGGCGGGTCGCCGAGCCGGCGCATCCCTCGCGGCTTCAGCGAGACGGTGATGTGGTGCCCGGCGGCCGGGACGATCTCGAGCTCCTGCGCGTCGGTCGCCTCGTTCACGAGCGTGACCACGAGGTTGGCGGTGTGGTGTCCTCCGCTGACGAGCACCGCGTTGCCGACGAACACCTGCCCGACCCGCGCGCTCGCCCCGACGCTGGCCTCCACGATGTGCTTGGTGTCCTGCGGCGCGAACAGGTCGCAGGCGGTGAGTCCGGTGAGGGCGGCTACTGCGACCGCGCTCAAGGCGAGAGCCCGGCGCAGTGAGGCGCGGCGCAGCAGCGGGCCGCGGTGCAGCAGCGGGCGGGATCGGTGCGTGGTGCGAAGCGTCATCATCCACCTCCGGGGAGCACGCCAGCACCCTATGCCCGCCGTCGGCGTTAGGGAAGACTGCTCGTGCGGCGGAAGGCCAGCATCCCGATCACGCCGCAGAGGAGATAGAGGGATGCTTGGACGTCGAGCACCGGGACGATGTCGCCCGAGTCCGCCAGCAGACCGCCGAGCAGCAGGCCGACCGCCTGCGCGGCGCCGTCGAGCGTGGTGATCGCCGCGATCACCCGGCCGAGGGCGCGCGGCGGCACGGCCGTCTGGACGAGCGTGATCTCTCCCGTCGCCGTGGTCACGCCGGGGATGCCCATCGCGATGAACAGTCCCGCGTAGACCCAGAGCGCTGTCGTGAAGGGCGCGAGGTTCCAGGTGAGCAGGGACAGCATCCCGAACACCACATAGCCGCCGCCGATGAGCGAACGCGGCCCGAGGCGGCGCGCGAGCACGCCGGTCACCAGGCCGCCGAGGACGCCGCCGATCGCCTGCACGCCGCGGATGATGCCGGCGCCCGTGTCGCCGGCGCCGAGGTTCTCGGTGACGTAGACGAGGAAGAGGACGAGGAAGAGGCCCTGCGCGATCCCGCCGAGAGCGGCGAGGAGCGCGATCGTGCGGAGGGTCGCCGAGCGGGCGATCAAGGCGAGGCCGTCCCTCCACTCGCCGAGGATGCGACGCTCGGCGGCGACCGGCGGTTCGGGAGGCCGCTGTGCGGCATCCTCGTCCGGCTCGGCTCCGAGGTGCGCCGGCTGCGCCGACTGCGCCTGCTCGGGCGGAAGGGGATGCGGCCGCATGAGCGCGACGAGACCCGCGGTCACCAGATACGACGCCGCATCCGCGATCACGACCCCGGGCAGCCCCCAGAGGGCGAAGGAGAGACCGCCGAGCGGCGATCCCACGAGTCGCGCCAGGTTGTCGCTCACCGCGACTAGCGCGTTGCCGCGGGCCAGCTGGTCGGCGCCCACCAGTTGCGGGATCATCGCCTGCCGCGCCGGGTTGTTGATCGCGCCGAGCACCGCCTCCACCGCGGCGACGGCGTAGACGATGCCCATCCGGTCCGCGCTCGCCGCGAGCAGCGGCAGGAGCAGGACGCCCTGCAGGAGCGCCACCACGACGATCGTCCGCCGGTGATCCCAGCGGTCCACGAGGACTCCGAGGAAGCTGCCGACGAGGAGCATCGGGATGAGCTCCACGAGGAACACCGTGGACGCGCCGAGCGCCGACCCGGTCGCCGACAGCGCGAACAGCGGGAGGGCGATCATCAGGAGCCAGTCGCCGGTGTCCGAGACGAGTCCGGCGGTCCAGACGAGGGCGAAGTCGCGCCGGAGGAGCGGCGAGCGCGTGCGCCCGGCACGCGTGGTCGTCGTCATGGACGGTCCTCCAGCTCGGAGGCCGCTGCGGCCCAGGCGGCGACGACGGCATCGGGATGCCGGAACGCGTTGAGGTGCAGCGCCACGACGTCGCTGCCCTCCGGTGGGTCGGCTCGGGTGAGGGCGATGTACGGGCGGATGAGCGCATCCAGCCGCTCCCCCAGTTCGCGCAGTTCTTGAGGCGTGAGCTTGAGCGCGTACCCGTTGAGCATGTTCGCCTCGCGCCACTCGACCGGCTGCTCGTCGCGCTGGGCGATCGCGCGGTGGACGAGCGCCGCCTCGTCGTCGACCTGCCGGTCCGCGAGCGCACGCTCGACGGTGTCCGACCCGATGGCGAACCCAGGGTCGTCCGAGCGGCCGAAGGAGAGGCCGGTGGATGCCGACCGCCACGGGCGCTCACGTCCGTCGTGCGCCTCCACCGGCTCCACCAGACCCACACGCCCGAGGGCGCGCAGGTGGTAGCTGCAGTTGGAGGGCGTCGAGCCGACCACGGCCGCGCACTCGCTCGCGGTGCGCGGGCCGAACGACATGAGGTGGTCGAGCAGCGCCAGGCGGAGGGGATGCGCGAGGGCGCGCAGCGCGCGCGGGTCGGTGACGGTGGTGCGGCGCTCGGGGCGGGCGGAGGCGGAGGGTGCTGGGGCCGCGTCTGCCGCCGATGCGGGCGCCGATCCCGTCGCCGATGCCGATATGAAAGACATGTTTCAGATTGTCGCTCTCGTCTTCTTTCACGTCAAGCCGGGAATTCGGCCGGCCCTCGTGCGTTGTCCACCCGTATGAGCGAACCCACCCGAGCGAGCGTCGGCTTCCGGTCGGAGCGGGGACCCATCCTGATCGCCCTGATGCTGACGACAGGGCTGGTGGCCATCGACTCCACGATCCTGGCGACCGCCGTGCCCTCGATCGTTCAGGACCTGGGCGGATTCGCGCAGTTCCCGTGGCTGTTCTCGGTGTACCTGCTGGCGCAGGCCGTCTCCGTCCCGGTCTACGCGAAGCTGTCGGACACCGTCGGGCGCAAGCCGATCGTGCTCGTCGGCATCGCGCTCTTCCTCGTCGGATCGGTGCTCTGCGGGTTCGCCTGGAGCATGCCGGCGCTGATCGCATTCCGCGCACTGCAGGGACTCGGCGCCGGTGCCATCCAGCCGATGTCGATGACCATCGCCGGGGACATCTACACGGTCGCCGAGCGCGCAAAGACGCAGGCGTACCTGGCGAGCGTGTGGGCGATCTCCTCCGTCGTCGGACCGACTCTCGGCGGCGTGTTCTCGCAGTTCTTGTCGTGGCGGTGGATCTTCTTCGTCAACGTGCCGCTGTGCATCCTGGCCGCGTGGATGCTGATCCGCACGTTCCAGGAGACGATCGAGCGCCGTCACCACCGCATCGACTACGCGGGTGCAGCGCTGCTGACGGGCGGGATGACGCTGCTCATCCTCGCCGTGCTCGAGGGCGGGCAGGCATGGGCCTGGAACTCCGTCTGGAGCGTCGGCGCGTTCGCCGTGGGCGGCCTGCTGCTCGTCGTGTTCGTGCTCGTGGAGTTGCGTGCGGAGGAGCCGGTGCTCCCGCTGCGGCTGTTCTCGCGGCGGCTGCTGGTCACGACGACGCTCATCTCGCTCGGCGTGGGCGCCATCCTCATCGGACTGACGTCGTACGTCCCCACCTACCTGGAGGGCACCATCGGCGTCGTGCCCATCGTGTCGGGACTCGCGGTCGCGGCTCTCACGCTCGGCTGGCCGATCGCGGCCAGCCTGTCCGGGCGGTTCTACCTGCGGATCGGCTTCCGCAACACGGCCCTCCTGGGCGCGGGCATCGCGATCGTCGGGGCGGCATCCCTGGCGGCGACCTCGGTCGCGCCTTCCGTGCTGTTCGTCGCGGTCAGCTGTTTCGTGGTCGGACTCGGGATGGGACTCATCGCGACCCCCACGCTCATCGCCGCGCAGTCGAGCGTCCCGTGGAACGAGCGCGGCGTGGTCACGGGCAGCAACATGTTCGCGCGGTCGATCGGCAGCGCGGTCGGGGTCGCCGTGTTCGGCGCGATCGCCAACGCGATCATCGGCACGACCGCGACGGGCGGCGGGGTGGCGGCCGGTGCCGGCGGCACGCACGCGCCGGCGACCATCCAATCGGCATCGACCGCCGTCTTCGTCGCCGTGGCGATCGCGGCCGTGCTGACCATCCTCGCGGGACTCGCGATGCCCCGCTCGCGCGTCGAGGACGTCGAGCTCGCCCGCACCTCCCCGGCCCCCGCCGACTAGCCGGGGGAAGCGGGCACGGGGGGCGTCAGCCCGGGATGCGCGTGAGCACCACGAACTCGTTGTACGTGAACGCCTTGCCCGCGAACCGCGGCAGCGGGAAGGAGTACTCCCGCTCGACCGTCAGGCCCAGGCGGTCCGCGAGCCGGTGCAGGCCCGCGAAGTCGGTGAACGCGATGTGCGTCGGGTCGCTGGCGTAGCCGCGCTCCTGCGGCGTGATGAAGAGGACGTGGCCTCCCGGCTTCACGTACGGCAGGTAGGTCCGCACGAGCTCCACCGCGAAGTCCGGGTCGACGTGCTCCACGACATGCGCGAGGAGGAGGGAGTCGAACGCACCGGGGACCGCGTACTCGGTCGACGGGAACTCCGCACTCGTGAACGCGGTCAGCCCGCGGGCGCGCGAGATCGCGACCGACTCGGGGTTGTGGTCGACTCCCACGCCGTTGTTGCCGAGATGGGCGAGGTTGCGGCCCAGGCCGCTGCCGACGTCCAGCACCCGTCCGAGGTGGAGCCGGCGGATGTTCCAGCGGTACGGCGCCTGCACGTTCAAGGTCCGCCGCCACCAGGAGGTGTCCAGCCGGCGCAGGCGCTCGGCGTAGTCGGCGCCGGCCGTGTCGCTGCCGTTCGGCTGAGCGCGGCCGCGCAGGCGGTCGTCGCGGTCGTCGCCGTGGCCGCTCTCGTCTCCGCCTGTCGGCCCCGACATCAGCTCGCTCGGTCCGTAAAGTGCATACGCCCACGGTAGGGCACGCGGTACAGCGCCTTCAAAGCAAAGTCCCCCTACGATTCATCTGAGAACTGTCCACTGTTCGATGGGATGAAGCTGAATGGCAACTGGCAGGGGACCGGCCGGTCCGACGAAACGCGACCGACGTGAGGAAGCCCGCGAGACCGCCAGGCGGATGCGCGAAGAAGCGGCTAAGAAGGCCAAGCGCCGCAAGGTCGTCATCCAGAGTTCCGTCATCGGCGGAGTCATCGCGGTGCTCGCCATCATCGGCGTCATCGTCTTCACCACCGTCGGAGCGGGCGGCGGCGGTGCCGCCAACCCGAAGAACATGCTGAGCGGCGGCATCCTGCTGCAGTCCCCGACCTCGGCGGTCACGACGGCGGCCATCAAGAGCGGCGCGAAGCCCACGCCGACGACGACGACGCTCGACGGCAAGACCGCTCACATCCAGATCTGGCTCGACTACCAGTGCCCGTTCTGCGACCAGTTCGAGACCACGAACGACGACCAGATCAAGCAGTGGCTGACCGATGGATCGGCGACCCTCGAGATCCACCCGGTCGCCATCCTCGACAGCACGGCGAACAAGCAGTACTCGACGCGCGCCGGCGCGGCCGTCTCCTGTGTCGCGAACTCGAAGCCCGAGAAGTTCTGGGATGTCAACTCGGCGCTGTTCGCCAAGCAGCCCGACGAGCAGACCGGCGGCGGCCTGAGCAACGCGCAGATCCTGTCGATCTTCAAGGATGCGGGGGTCAGCTCCAAGGCGATCACGGACTGCGTGAACAACCAGACCTTCGCCTCCTTCATCGGCGACATGACGCAGGGCGCGACCACGAACTCGCAGCTGAAGAACCCGACCTCGGGCGGCTTCGGCACCCCGACCGTGTTCGTCAACGGCGAGCGCTACCAGGGCGGTTTCACCGACGCGGCCCAGTTCGCGGCGTTCAAGGACACCGCGGTGAAGGACGCCGGCTCCGGCAAGACCATCTCCTTCCCGACCTCGAAGTAGTCCCCCCGACTCTCGAGCCGATCCGTCCCACCACCCACCGCCCCACCATCGAGTACACGAAGACTGCACGCGACACGCCGACGCAGCGTGCAGTCTGTGCGTACTCGATGGTGGGGCGGTCGCGTTCGGGGGTGTACGGTCCGAGGCGACGGGATACGGATGCGGAGAGCCGAGGAGGGGTTGCGGATGGAGCGGGTACCGGAAGACGGCGTGGACGATGTCGAGGTCGGCGAGACGGATGCCGGTGAGACGCCCGGCTGGTCGGACCCTGCCGACGGCGGCACGGACTACGCGCTGAACGACCGCGAGGCCGAAGCCGACTTCGCGGACGAACTGGTCACGAACGACGCGGTCGCCGGCGAGACGGTGTGGCCGGGTCCCGGCGACGGCAACTACGGACCCACAGGCGGCCAGGCCCGCGAGGCCGAGCCCGTCTACGACGAGCACGGCGACGACGACGCGGATGCCGGAGTGCTGACCGAGGACGACGTCGAGGACGAGGGCATCTAGTCCGGCGCTACCAGCGCCTCCACCACTCCCCGCGCGCTGCGCTCGAGGAATCCGACGATCTCCTCCGACGGCAGGTCGGTGCCGATGGCGCTCTCGACGAGCGCCTCCTCGGCGAACGCGATCCACGACCGCAGGGCGATGCGGAGCATCCGCGTGTCCGGGACTCCGAGCTCCAGGAAGACCGCGATCACGCGCTCCGCCTGCTCGCCGCGCGCCTCCTCGACGACCTGGCGCACCTCCGTGTCCCCGGAGGCGACACCGCGCACGAGCGAGTAGAACGTGCCGCTGTGCTCGCGGACGAACGCCACGATCCGGGCGAGCGTGTCGTGGAGCCGGTCCAGCGGGGCCAGCCCGGCGACGGGCTCCGTGGCATGCAGCATGCTGTCGCGGGCGGTGCGCACCACATCCCGGTGCAGTCCCTGCTTCGAGCCGAAGTAGTGGAATAGGAGTCCGCGCGAGACGCCCGCTCGCGCCGACAGCTCCTCGATCGACAGGTCCTCCAGCGGATTGTCCGCGAGGAACGCCACACCGAGCGCGACGAGCTGCGCCCGGCGCTCGTCGGGCGTGAGCCGAGTGCGCCGGTCGGTCTCCATGCATCGAGCCTAACCGCCGCCTCTGCGAACAGGATGCGCCATCCACCTATTGACAGGCGGTCAATAACGTCTAAGCTCACTCCTGGACTGATTGCGCTGTGGCTGTCAAGTCCCCCGAACAGGAGGATCGATGAAGTTCCGAAAGCTCGCCGGCTCGCACGCCGGGCGGATCGTGCTCGCCGCCGTCCCCGTCGCCGTCGTCTCCACCCTGCTCATGGCCGGAGTCGCGCAGGGCGCCGTGCCCGTCTCGTTCGCCGTGTCCGGCAGCCAGTTCCAGATCAGCGCATCCAAGCTCGACGGCACCGGCTTCTCGCAGTACGCCGGCGTCGCCCCGGACACCGCGGGCAAGAACCACCAGGTCGCCATCGCGAACATCAAGTCCGCGACGCTCGCCGACCTCTGCCAGTCGGTCGTCACCGACACCCCGATGGGCAAGGTCGGGATGCTGATCACCGCGGGCGGCGGCGGCAACCCCGCCTCCGCGTCCGACCTGCAGATCGGGATGACGGACCTCAAGGGCGACTCCGAGTTCCACAACATCCGCATCGGTGTGGACGCGTCGACCGTGAACACGACGGCGAAGGGATCGGCGGGCGACTTCGCGCAGGACTCCGACACGGTGACGATCACGAACCTCCAGCAGACCGCGTGGAGCACGCAGGCCTCGGTCTTCACCCTCACCGGCATGCACGTCCAGCTGACCGACGGCTCGAAGGGATGCTTCTGATCGTGGCCGCCGCGCATGCGATCGGCGGGGAGCCGGCCCGCGAACCAGGACCGGATTCGGTGAGAACCCGTTTCCGCGCCTGGCGCCGCGGACGCCCGTTCGTCGGCGGGCTGCTGACGGCCCTCGGCGGCGTCGAGCTGTTCTTCTCCGGCCAGCTCGACATCGGCAAGATCCACGTGCAGCTCGGCATCGAGGGGCTGCAGGCGACGATCATCCCGGTCCTGCTCGTGCTGCTCGGGATCCTCGTGATCGCGATGCCGGCGCACCGCATCTTCTACGGCGTGATCGCGCTCGCGGTCGCGGTCTACTCACTCGTTGGCGTGAACCTCGGCGGCTTCTTCGTCGGGATGCTGCTGAGCACCGTCGGCGGCATCCTCACCGTGGCGTGGATGCCGAAGAAAGTTTCCGCGGGCGCGGATGCGGATGTCAATACTGATGCGGCCGCCGACGCGGATGTGGAATCCGACGCGGATGTGGAATCCGACGCGGATGTGGATACGCACGCGGGGGTCGACGCGGACGCGGATGGGGATGCGGGCCTGGACGCTGCCGGCGGCTCGCCCGCAGCCCGCGCGGACGGGACCGTCGCATGAAGCGGTCGGGCTCCGGCGTCGTTGCAGGCGCGCTGATCGCGTGCATCGCCGCCGGGATCGCCGGCCTCGGCGCCGCCCGGGTACCGACCACCGCCCCTGCCGCCCTGTGCATCCCGCTCCTCATGAGCTGCGGTTCGCCGAGCCCGACTCCGTCGCCCACTCCCAGCGGGACCCTCCCGGGTGTCCCCGGCCTCCCGCCGCTTCCCGGCGCCCCCGGCGTGCCGGGCACGCCCGGCTCCTCCACCCCCACTCCCGGCACGACCGCCCCCGCCGCGCCCGCCCTGCCGCTCGGAGCGGACGCCGGCGCACCCGTCTTCACCCAGCCCGCCGCGCAGCTCGGCAGCCAGTCCCTGTCGTTCTCGGGCCTGAAGAGCATCACCGTCGTGACGGTCCCGCTCGCCGACGGCAGCCGCATCCCGGTGCTCAAGATCTCGGCGGACAGCATCACCATCGACGGCTTCAGCCTGACCGTGCGGAAGGCGACCGGACCGAAGCTGGCGACGACCGCCGACCAGATGGCGCTGCGCGGCAACGTGCAGGTCTACCTCGACTCGGCGACGGCCACGGGATCGGACGGGAAGTCCTACACCCTCGGTGCGGCCACTCCTCCCCCGGCCGACGGCCTCCCGACGCAGCTGCTGCGCGTCACCTTAGGCCTCGTCGGAGTCACGGCCGACAGCATCCACTTCACGAACCCCCACCAGCACCTGACCGATTAGCCCGCTTTCGGAGACGGGAGCGAGTGGAGCGAGCGATCCTCGGTGGGCCGAGCACCCCGCCAGTGGATGTGGCGTGCAATAATTGAGCGCAGTCAGTTTTCAGCGCGAGGAGTTCCCATGACGTCGACATCCGTCTCGCCCGGCCGCCGCGAGCGCAACAAACAGGCCAAGCTCGAACGGATCACGCAGGCGGCGTCCGAGCTATTCGCGCGGCACGGCGTCGACGAGGTCACCACCCAGCAGATCGCGGAGGCCGCCGACGTCGGCGCCGGCACGCTCTTCCTCTACGCGAAGACGAAGGGCGAGCTGTTGCTGCTCGTCCAGAACGTGAACTACGCGCACAGTCTCGAGATCGGCATCCGTGCGGCCCGCGCGGCGACGGACGCCGTCGACGGCGTCATCGCCATCGTCACGCCGATCGTGGAGTGCAACCGCGTCCAGGTCGAGAACGGGCGAACCTATCTGCGCGAGCTCGCCTTCGGCGATGCGAGCGAACCCCACCATGCCGAGGCGCTCTCGATCGTCGCCCGGACCGAGGAGGCCATCGCCCACGTGCTGACGGAGCTCGCCGGACGGACGGAGGCCGACGCGGCCCTGCTCGCGCACGTGGTCACGGCGGTCATGCTCCTCGCGATGGCCCTCGCCGCCGACGAGTCCGTGGAGGTGGCGGAGGTCGTCGAGGGGATCCGCGCCCAGCTCGAGACCATCCTGGCGCGCTGACCCGCGCAGCAGCGCGGGTCACCGCAGCCCGCGCTGATCCGCCGCGGCCGCGCTGATCGTCGTGACCGCGCGGGTCACGGCGAGTCAGCCGGCGGGTCAGGCGGCGAGGAACGCCGCTGCGACGGGCGCGAACTTCTCCCAGTACTGGAAGATGGCGCCGTGGCCCGAGTTCGGGTAGATGATCAGCTCGGATCCGGCGATCCGCCGGTGCAGGTCGTGCGAGAGCACGGAGGGGACCATCCGGTCGTTGTCGCCGTTGGCGATCAGGGTCGGCTGGGTGATGGTGGACAGGTCGGATGGCGCCGAGCGTCCGAACCGCTGGATCGCCTTCAGCTGCGTGCCGAGTGTGCTGACCTTGAAGGGCCGGTCGCGGTCAGCGGTGCGCTCGCGCAGCCGGGCCACGAACGCCTTGCCTGCCGCCTTGCCGATCCGGTCGCGGTTGAAGAAGAGGAACTCCTTGGGGTCGGAGCGCGCGATGGCCGAACGGAGGATGTCCCCGTACGTCACGCGGGTGACCTTGTCCATGTCCTTGCCGCCGCGCGGACCGGTGCCCGTCAGCACGAGCTTGCGCACCAGTTCGGAATGCGCGAGGACGAGATCCTGGGCGATCATGCCGCCCATCGAGAACCCGAACGCGTCGATCCGGTCGTGGCCGAGAGCGCGGATGAACGCGTACGCGTCGTCAGCCGCCTCCTCGATCGTGGCCGGCACCCGCCCGGAGGACGCGCCGACTCCCTGCTGGTCGAAGGTGATCACGTGGCGGTTCGCGGCGATCGCGTCGACGATCCGCGGGTCCCAGTTGTCGAGCGTGCCCGAGAGGTGCACGAAGAAGACGACCGGGATGCCGCCCTTCGGCCCCAGCTCGCGGTAGGCGAAACGGACGCCGCCGGCGGTGATCGTCTTCGCCGGGGCCAGCGCATACGACCGGATAACGGATTCTTCGACGCTCATGGTCGTCTTCTTTCTGTGGTTTTCGGGTTCTGAGTGGGGTTGGAGCGGGCGTCGGTGCGGGAGGTCAGGGAAGCGTGGCGACGGTTTTGCCGCGGATGCGGGTCGTGCCGAGCGAGGCGACAGCATCCGGTGCGTCGGCGAACGGGACGGTGGCGCCGACCACGGGCCGGATCACACCCGCATCCACCAGGTCCGCGATTTCTCGCAGCTGTGCGCCGTCGGCATGCATCAAGAGGAACTCGTAGCGGACGCCGAGCTTCTTGGCCTCGCGGCGGATCGAGCGGCTGAGGCCGGCGATCGCGAGGCGCAGGAGGGGACTCAGACCGGCCGCCTCCGCGAACGCGGGGTCGAGCGGGCCCGCGATGCCGACGGCGAGGCCGCCCGGGCGGAGGACACGAAGGGATGTGGCGAGGTTCTCGCCGCCCACGCTGTCCAGGACGAAGTCGTAGCCGGACAGCTCCGCCTCGAAATCCTGGCTGCGGTAGTCGATGACGACGTCTGCTCCGAGCTCGCGCACGAAGTCCGCGTTCGCGGCAGACACGGTCGTGGCGACGTGTGCGCCGAGGTGCTTCGCGAGCTGGATCGCGATGGTGCCGACGCCTCCCGCCCCCGCGTGGATGAGCACCTTCTGCCCGGGGCGGACGTTCCCGCGCTCGACCAGGGCCTGCCAGGCGGTCAGAGCCACCAAGGGCAGCGAGGCCGCCTCGATCGCGCTGACCGTGGATGGCGCCAGGGCGACATCCGACTCGTCCACGGCGATGCGTTCGGCCAACGTGCCGATGCGAAGGTCGCGCGGGCGAGCGTAGACGAAGGCGCCGGGCTTCAGACCACGGACGCCCCCGCCGACCTCGATCACCGTGCCGGCCACGTCGTGACCGAGGACGAGGGGCAGCGCGTACGGGAGGACCCGCTTGAACACGCCCTCGCCGATCTTCACGTCGAGCTGGTTCAGCCCGGCCGCTGCGACCTGGATGAGGACGTCGTGGTCACCGACCGTCGGCTCCGGAACGTCCGCCTCACGCGGCGGCTGCTTGTAGGCGTCGAGCACGATCGCTCGCATGATGGCTCTCCTCACGGCTCGCGTCGGCGTCCGTTCTGGAATGCGAGTCGACTCAATTATGAGTGCGCTCAGTTAAATTGTCAAGCCATCGTCCGTTGCGCTCAGCCGCCGGACTCCCGTCGGCGCCTCCGCCGCTCGCGCCAGGACAGTCCCGCCTCGGCCTCCCGCTCGGCGCGGCGCCGCTCCTCCGACTGCCGCAGGCGTTCGTCCCGCCGCTGCCCCCAGCGCTGGACCTCCGCATCCACATCGCGTGTCGCGGTGACGACCGGCGGGCCGCCCTGCAGCTGGCGGCGCGCCTCGATCACGCGGCGGTTGAAGTCGTGGAGGTGCTCCCGGACACTGCTCTCCGACGCCAGCCGGTCGAGTTTGGCGTCGAGCTCGCTGTCCTCGGTGCGCAGCGTGAGCGCCGGCGGTCCCAATCCCGTCAACTGCTCGCGCTCGATCTTGCGCCGGATCCACCAGTCCGGATCGTGCGTTCCCGTCAGCCCCGGCAGCGGCTTGCCGGCGCCCGGCAGGTTGTCGAAATCGCCGCGACGGATCGCCTGCTGGATGCTCGTCTCGACGATCTGCGCGCGCTGCTCCATGCTCGGCTGGCCGGCGTTCGCCTCCTCCACCTGCTCGCCGCGGGCCTCGGCATCACGTCGCACGCGGTACCGCGCGGCCTCGACGAGCGGGTCGGACTCGCCAGCCGCGCGACGGGATTCGTCACGGTCGCGCGCCATGAAAACAGGGTACGCCCGACCTCCGACGCCGCCGGAGTCGCCCCAGCGCCTGGAGCGACGTCCGAGCGCGCGCCGCTGGATGCGCGCGGTTAACCAGAGGTGAACATCCGGAACCGATGCCGGGAGACGGGTTGACTTTCCCCGAAAGCGCTTTAGTGTGTGCACTAAGCAACCGGATGGCAGGCTGAACCGCAGGGGTCGGGCAGCTGTACTGCGTTCCCGGTGCGCGGCGGTCGGCTTTTCGGGTGAGCCGACCGCCGCAACGTTTTTCCCCGTCCTTCGCGTCGCGGTCCGCCGACCGCTGTCTGCCGCTTCGCGCGCGCCGCATCCCTCGGGTTACGCTGGCGAACGTGAGCGATGACGAACATCTGAGGATGGTGCGCGAGCGTTTCGACGACCGCGCCGCGACGTACGACGACAGCTCCATGCACACCGGCCTCGCCAGGGCCGTCGCCGCCTTCGCCGACCTCTCCCCCGTGGATGCGGTGCTCGACGTGGCGACGGGCACCGGCCTCGTTCTGCGCGCGATCCGGGACCGCGGCTTCGGAGGCGACGTCGCCGGCGTGGACCTGTCGCCGCTCATGGTGGAGGAGGCGCGCCGCCATCTCCCCGACGCGAACCTCTCGGTCGGGGACGCGACCCGGCTCCCGTTCCCCAACGACTCCTTCGATCTCGTGACCTGCGTGACCGGCCTGCAGCTGTTCGCGCATCCCGAGATCGCGATCGCGGAGTGGGCGCGCGTGCTGCGTCCGGACGGTCGAGCGATCACGGCGACCTTCCTGTCGGTCGACCGGTCACGCCACGGCGGCGCTGCGCAGCCCGGCCTCAGCGACCACATCCCCTTCGACTCGGTCGAGCACCTCGGTGCGACGGTCGCGCCCGCCGGCTTCACGATCGCGCGCACGGAGACGTGGATGGACGGCGACGACGAGGTGCTGATCGCCGAGTTGCGCCAGGCCGAGCCGACGCCGGAAGGTTGAAGCGCCCTTACTCCGCCCCGAACCACCTCCCGAGCGCCTGCTCCAGCCCCTGCTGCTCCTCCCCGATCCACGCGACATGCCCGTCCGGTCGCAGGAGCACGGCCGGCGCATCCACCTCGGCGCTGAGCTCCGGGAGGTCGCTGAGCTCCGGAACGCCGTCGCGCTCCGAGACGCCGTCGCCGAGTTCGTCGCTGCGATCCGACACATTGTCGACGCGATCCGCCCATCCCCCCACCGACAGCGCGCCGGTCCGGTCCACCACCAGTCCGCGGCCATCGCGGGTCAGCTCGTACAGCCGTCCGCGCGCGACTCGGACGTCGCGGAGCCTCCGGCCAAGCAGCTCCGGCCCGTCCCCGAAGTCGTACTTGATCCCGATCCCGGCGACGCGTTCCGCGAGGTACCGGCCGACGTCCGCGAACCCCATCAGCTCCGTCAGCAGCCGCCGCACCGCTTGCGCCCCGGGCTCGGCCGAGATCAGCACGCTCTGCGCGCGTGTGAGGGTGAGCACCTCATCCGCCACCGGCCGCCGCTCCGCGAAGTAGCTGTCGAGCAGCCCGTCCGGCGCCCACCCGCGGACGGCGGCGGCCAGCTTCCAGCCGAGGTTGAACGCATCCTGGATGCCCAGATTCAGCCCCTGCCCACCGAGCGGCGGGTGGATGTGCGCGGCATCCCCCGCGAGTAGCACCCGCCCCTCCCGGTAGCGCTCCGCCAGTCGGGTCGCATCGGTGAAGCGCGACAGCGAGCGGAGCGAGTGGATGCCGAAGTCGGTCCCCGCATAGGCGCGCAACTGCGTCCGGAACTCGTCCAGCGTCGGCGGGGTCGACCGGTCCTCCGAGACGGAGGCGGCCGGCACGACCGCGCGGTACAGGCCGTCGCCACTCGGCCCGATCCCGAAGCCGCGGTGCGTCTTGCGCACCTCCTCCGACACCGCAGCCACCTCGTCCGCCCCAGCCGTCGCCGCGCCCTCGCCGAGGATCCACTCGTTCGTCGCCGCCTCGCCCGGGAACCCGATCCCGAGCAGCCGCCGCACCAGGCTGCGGCCGCCGTCGCAGCCCACCAGCCAGCGCGAGCGCAGCGTGCTGCCGTCGGCGAGCTCCACGGTCACGCCGTCTTCGTCCTGCTGGAAGCCGATCAGTTCGGTGCCGCGCCGGAGCTGCGCGCCCAACTCGGCGGCGTGCTCCTCGAGCAGCCGGTCGGTGACCGGCTGCGGCATGCCCAGGATGTAGTCGTGCGCCGTATCGAGGGCCACCGGCTGCGGGCTCGCGATCCCGGCGAACCGCCCACCGCCCGGATACTGCGTGCCGTTCGCGAGGAACCGCTCCAGCAACCCGCGCTGGTCCAGGATCTCGATGCTGCGCTGGTGCAGCCCGAGCGACCGGACCAGGCGCGTCGGTTCCGCATCCCGCTCGACCACCACCACATCCACACCGTGCAGCCGCAGCTCGGCCGCCAGCATGGTCCCCGTCGGACCGCCCCCGCTGATGATCACGTCGAACACGTCAGAACCCATCGCCTACCCGCTCTCCCCGTCGGACTCGCGCGCGATTCCACGCGCGACCAGCCATTCTGCCGGAGCGGAGGGCCCTTGCCGCAAGCCCCGTCCCGGACGGTATCCTGGAAATGCAGGAGGCGCGCGGGCGCGACGGCTTCCGCCGCCCAGTTCGTCGGCGCCCAGCTCGTCGGAGCGCGCGATGACGCTCACCGCGCCGTCGGCGTCAGCGTCAGCTCTTCGAGCGCTCCCGCCACTCGTCGGCGAGCATCCCGAGCAGCACCTCGTCCAGGAACTCGCCGAGCACCCACGCCGACGACCGCAGCACGCCCTCGCGCACGAACCCGTTCCGCTCGGCGGCCGCCAGCATCGCGTGGTTGTCCGCCAGCGTCTCGACCTGCAGCCGCTGCATCCCGCGCACGTCGAACCCGTAGTGGCAGAGCACGGCGACAGCATCCGTGCCGTATCCCTTGCCGCGCGCCGCCGGCAGCAGTCCGAGCCCCAGGTGCGCAAACCGGTTGTGCGTGTCGATCCCCCACAGATCAGCGCTGCCGATGAGGCTCCCGCCCTCCAGCTCGATCACCGAGAACGTGACGGAGGTCAGCTTGGATTCGTCCACGACCAGGCGTGGATCGTTCGACTCGGGCCGGATCGGCCTCCACGGCCCGCCCTCCGCCCGCGACGAGTTCACCACGTCGTCGTACAGCTCGGTGCGAAGGATGGGGATGTCGTCTTCGTGCCGGGCGCGCAGCCCGACGGTGGTTCCGGTCAGCATGCTTCGTTCCTAGCGGAGGCGGGGCCTCCGCGGGAAGGGCTGATCCGTGTGCGGTTGGGCGCGTGCCTCGCGCGACAGCCGCCGGAACGTCATGAAGCATCCCAGCGCGGCGAACGCGACCGCCATCAGGATCTGCGTCGCGTACGCGCCCCACATGTCCGGATTGTTGAAGATGTTGTCCGCGTAGAGCCGCCAGAAATCCGCACGTGTCAGCGCCTCGCCGAGCGGGACGCCGACCACCTTCACGATGTCGGTGAAGATCCCGGCGAGGAAGCTCAGCACCACCGTGACGGCCACGATCGCGATGAGGCCCCAATAGGCGGCGGGAGTCACGCGCGCCTTCGACCCCAGGCGGTAGAGGAAGATCGCGCCGGCAGCCACTCCCCACGAGACGATGGACGCGACGAAGCCGAGGTTCCAGACGATCGTCCACACGACGATGCCCGCCGGGATGACGAGCAGCGCCAGCGCAAGCCCGCGACCGACGCGCTCCTGCTGCGTGAAGGGCGGGGTGACCGGAACGGAGGCGGCGGGATCGTATGCGGCGGGCGCCTGTGCGGCCGGTGGGGTCGCGGCCGGCGCGGTCGCGGCCTGCTCAGTCGCGGCCGGCGCGGTCGTGGCCGGCTCCGTCACAGCCGGCTCCCACCCTTCGGTCTCGAACTGCGTCCATCCATCGGATTCCGGCACAACACGGCCTTCTGTCGCGTCGCTCACGCGTGTCCCCCATCTCCGCCCCTCCGTGAGGTGCGGTGGACAGCCTGCCAGATCGGACGGCCCCGCGTCATGTCCCCCTGTGCCCCAGTTCGGGGCAGAATCCGTGGTGACTGCTGCGGTTCGGAACGTTTGCCGGCGCTCGCCCCGCCGCATACGTTCCGTACGCCCGCAGACACGGCTTCGCACGCCCCGAACCACAGCTGGAGCCCCGGAGTCGGCGGCACGATCCGGCACGCATCGCGAGCGTGCCGCTAGGGTGACGTTCAGAGGAGGCTGCCCATGGACCCGTCGGAACGTTTCGAAACGCTCGTCGCCGAGTTCGCGGACCTCCCCGGAGTGATCCCGCCCGGCGCCACGAAGGGATTCGGTTCCGGCGCCCTCCGCATCCAGGGCAAGATCTTCGCCATGCTCGTGCGCGGGCGCCTGGTCGTGAAGCTGCCTGCCGAACGCGTCGCGATACTCGTCGGGGCCGGCGAGGGCACCTTCTTCGACGCCAACAAGGGCACCCCGATGAAGAACTGGCTGTCCCTGGGCGAGGATTCGACCCTGGACTGGTCCCAGCTCACCCACGAGGCGCTGTCCTTCGTGGGCGCGGACCGCAGCCCGCAGCCCTAGCGACGCGCACCCCGCAATGGGGATGTGAACCGCTCGGAGGAACCCCCAGACTTGAGGGGCTCATGAGGAGGGGCTCAATGAATCCTGTTGCCGGCTGGTACGCCGATCCCGTCACACCCACGATCGCCCGGTATTGGGACGGCGCGTCCTGGACGGAGCACACGGCTCCGCTGCAGTCGCCGCAACCCGAGGCCCAGACGAACATTCACACTGCGGTGGCCGAGGCCCCGCTGTCCCTGGCGGACGACCAGTACGGATGGTCGGACGGAGGTCACGCACCCGCGAACACGTTCCGGCCGGCATATACGCCGATGCAGTCGCCCGTGCTGTATCCCCCAGCGCCGCCCCAGCCGCACTACGTCGTTGCCGTGCCCCGGAAGAACGAGAAGGCGACCCGCGCGCTGGTCTGGGGCATCATCGGCCTCGTCATCAACCCGTTGGCACTGCCCTCGCTCATGGCGATCGTGTTCGGCATCCAGGCGCGCAGCATCGCGGACGACATGGAGCACGCAGGACTCCCCGACGGCCGCCGCGGGCGGGCGACAGCCGCGATCGTCGTCGGATCCGTGGGCGCTGCCCTCTTCCTCTTCTGGGTCGTGATCTACCTGAGTCGCCATTAGCCAGTGAAGGAGATTCGAACGACTATCGTTCGAATCTCCTTCACTTCTGCCATTCGAAGGAGATTCGACACCCGATCTCCTTCGATTCCGACCGGCGAAAAGGCCTCACCGATCCAGCGTCGGCTCGTACGGCTCGAGCACCTCCACCACCCGGGGGTCGCCCTCGTCCGCGCCGTAGTCCGAGTGCGTCGTGCGGTCCCACCCGTCGGGGACCTTGGCCGCCCGGAAGATGACCGTCAGGATGATGGACACGAGCGCGTTGATGACGAACGCGGTGACGGCGATGTAGACCGGCACGTTCGTGAACGGGATGGGCGCGATCGAGCCGCCGAAGTGCGCGTGCGTCACCGGGTTCACCACGTTGTACGCGGCGACGGTGCCGTACAGGATCCCGGCCGCCCATCCGATGAGCAGCGCCCAGCGATGGAACCACCGTGTGTAGAGTCCCGCGACGATCGCCGGGAACGTCTGCAGAATCCACACGCCTCCGAGCAGCTGCATGTTGATCGCCGCCGACTGGTCCATCAGGATCACGAACAGCAGGGCGCCGAACTTGACCACGAGGGACACGAACTTCGACACCTTCGCCTGGTCCCCCTCGGTCGCGTTCGGCTTGAACAGGTCGCGGTAGATGTTGCGCGTGAACAGATTGGATGCGGCGATCGACATGATCGCGGCCGGCACCAGGGCGCCGACGGCGATAGCGGCGAGCGCCACACCGGCGAACCACGACGGGAAGTTGTCGATGAACAGCTGCGGGACCACCAGCTGCGGGTTGACGACACCGTCGAATCCGATCGGCTTGGTGCCCGCCTTGATGGCGACGTACCCGAGGAGCGCGAGGAACCCGAGCATCAGCGAGTAGATCGGCAGCACCACCGCGTTGCGGCGGATGGTGTTGCGGCTCTTCGTCGACAGCACGCCGGTCACCGAGTGCGGGTACATGAACAGCGCCATCGCGGATCCGAGGGCGAGCGTCCAGTAGGCGTTGAAGCTCGCCGCCCCGGGGATCACGGAACCGACCGGGAGGTTCGTCGCCGGGTTCGTAGCCGTCATCTTCGTGGTCGCCGCCTTGAAGATCCCATCCCATCCGCCGAACTGCGTGGGCAGCCAGATGATCGCGACGATCACGGCGATGTAGATCAGCAGGTCCTTCACCACCGCGATCGCCGCCGGCGCACGCAGCCCGGCGGTGTAGGTGTACGCGGCGAGGACGACGAAGGCGATGATCAGCGGCAGGTCCTGCGTGAACACGTTGGCGCCGCTGCCCAGGCCGAGAACCGTCAGGACCGCCTTGATCCCGACGAGCTGGAGGGCGATGTACGGCATCGTCGCGACGATCCCGGTCACGGCGATCGCGGTCGAGAGCGTCTTGCTTCCGTACCGTCCTCCCACGAAGTCCGCCGGTGTCACGTAGCCGTGGCGGTGCGACACCGACCACAGCCGCGCCATCAGGAGGAAGACGATGGGATAGAGGATCACCGTGTACGGGACGGCGAAGAAGCCGCTGACCGCGCCCGTGCTCCACATCGCCGCCGGAACCGCGATGAAGGTGTACGCCGTGTACAGGTCGCCGCCGAGCAGGAACCAGGTGATCCAGCTCCCGAAGCCGCGGCCGCCGAGACCCCACTGGTCGAGGGTCCGCATCCCGCGCTCCTCCGGCGTGATCCGCCAGCGAGCCGCGACGAACCCCATGATCGCGACGATCACGAAGATGATGATGACGACGGTGAGCGCGACGCCGTTCACAGGTCGCGCGCCGGAGGCTGCTGCGGCGATCATTCGTCCACCTCCGGTCCCCTCACGGCGGCCCGGCGCCGCCGGTCCTCGCGACTGATCAGTCCGTAGCAGATCCAGAGCAGCCCGGCGTCGATCAGCACCCACAGCATCTGATACCAGTAGAAGAACGGGATGCCGGCCAGGGTCGGCTCGCTCCGCGCGTAGATCGGAACGATCAGGGGAACCACGATCGCGATCACGAGCAGGATGCCGGAGATCACGTAGGGCAGGGGGCGCGCCGGCCCCCGTGTCGGAACTTCAGGCGATGACATCAGTGTCCCTTCACCTCGAACCCGCCGTCCTCCCGCTGCCCGCTGGGCCACCGGGAGACCGGGGAAACCGGTCTATTGCCCGCAACGGTACACCGGTCTTTGCGTTGACGCAGGCGTTTGCCGCGCGCGTCTAGCGTGAGCGCTCCGGGTGTACCGAAGGAGATCGGGTGTCGAATCTCCTTCGAATGGCAGTACTGAAGGAGATTCGAACGGTTTCGGTTCGAATCTCCTTCAGTTGCGGGCGCAGGCGACGCAGCGGGGAATCTTCTGAGAAACAACTATTTGACCGGGCGGTCAATCAACTTATAATGGAGTCGACCCCCAGACCGGGAGCCAACTGACGAAGGGATGTTGGTTTCGATGAATAAGTGGACTCGCTGGCAGGACTGGGTGGCTGTCGCCGCCGGTCTCTACGCGGCACTGTCGACGCTCTGGACGCACCAGATGGGCGCATCCATGCCGATCATGATCGTCCTCGGTGTGCTGCTGATCGCATCGGGAGTGTGGAGCCTGGCGATGCCGGGACTCGTCGCGATGGAATGGATCCACGCCGTTCTCGGCGTCCTGCTCATCATCTCCCCCTGGGTGGGCGGCTATGCCACGGCGACGGGAGCCGCCTGGACATCGTGGATAACGGGTGTCGTCGCGCTGGTCGTCGGCCTCCTGGCCCTCCAGCCGGCAATGCACACGCATCACCCGCAGGCAACGCACTAGAACACCCCCAGCGCGAGGGGCCGGCCTCCGGCCCCTCGCCCCTATTCGAAGCGGCGGCAGCAGACCGTGGACACCGCAGTTGAAGCGCGCACGCGCATCCTCGACGCAGCCGAAACCCTGTTCGCCGAACGTGGCTTCGACGCGACGGCGACCTCGGCCATCGCCACCGCAGCAGCAGTCCCCAAGGGGCTGCTGTTCTATTACTTCCCGTCGAAGAAGGACATCCTCGCCGCTCTGGTCGGCGAAAGGCTGGGGCCGGGCAAGATCGATCCCGACCCGCTCATCGAACCGGGCGAGCCCGTCCGGTCTCTGCTGAATCTGAGCCAGAAGCTCTTCCTGGTGCAGGCCGACTCCGACGTGATCCGCGTGATCGTGTGGCGCGAGCAGCACTCGCATCCGGAGGTCAAGGCCAAGCTGGCCGCCCACCGGCGGGCCCTGTACGCGACGATCGAGAAGGTGCTGGCCGGCAGCCTCCACATCCCGGTCGGCAGCAAGCGGCTCCGTGCCGCCGCGCTGGCGTGGGGAGCGATCGTCACGACTCCCCCGCTGACCGACGAGTCGGTCGATGGCGAGCCGCACGGACAGGTGGATGACCCCCTCGAGGATCTGACCACGCTGGCCGAGCTGCTGTGCGCCGGACTCCAGCACGGGTCGGACTGAAGGGCCCGCAACGTATGTCCGCGGTTCCTGCGACGATTCCACTGGACGCAGGGACGAACGGAGGCCGGCATGCGGGACGAGGCGACCGTACTGCACGCTGACCTCGACGCGTTCTACGCCTCGGTCGAGCAGCGCGACGCGCCCGCGCTGCGCGGCCGGCCGGTCATCGTCGGCGGTGGCGTGGTGCTGGCGGCGAGTTACGAGGCCAAGGCGCGCGGAGTGCGCACCGCGATGGGCGGCCGGCAGGCGCGCGACCTCTGCCCGGAGGCCGTCATCGTCCCGCCGCGCATGGACGCCTACTCCGCGGCGAGCAAGGAGGTGTTCGCGATCTTCCGGGATACGACCCCACTCGTCGAGGGACTGTCGATCGACGAAGCCTTTCTGGAGGTCGGAGGGCTCCGGCGCATCGCCGGCACGCCCGAGCAGATCGCCACACGACTGCGGCAGCGGGTTCGCGCCGAGGTCGGCCTCGCCATCTCGGTCGGGATCGCGCGGACCAAGTTCCTCGCCAAGGTCGCCAGCGCCGTGAGCAAACCGGACGGGCTGCTCCTGGTCGAACCCGACCGGGAACAGGATTTCCTCCTCCCCCTCCCGGTGGAACGGCTGTGGGGCGTCGGCGCAGTCACAGCGGAGAAGCTGCACCGGCTCGGTATCCGCACGGTCGGTCAGCTCGCCGAGCTCGAAGAGGCGACGACCGAGAGGCTGCTCGGCAGGGCGGCCGGCGCGCACCTGCACGCACTGGCCCGGCTGCGGGATCCGCGCCCGGTCGACACCACGAAGCGGCGCGGATCCATCGGCTCGCAGCGAGCGCTCGGCAGCCGCCCGCGCACGGCGGACGAACTCGACCTCATCCTGACCCAGATCGTCGATCGACTCGCTCGCCGGCTCCGGGATGGCGACCGCACCTGCCGCACGATCGTTCTCCGGCTCCGGTACGGCGACTTCGCCAAAGCCACCCGGTCGCGCACCCTCGGCTTCCCGTCAGACCGGACGTCGGCGCTGCTCGCCGTCGCCCGCACCCTCCTTGCCGCCGCTCAGCCCGAGATCGCCGAACGAGGCATCACCCTCATCGGCATCTCGCTGTCGCAGCTGGGACGCGCCGACAGCTTCCAGCCCGAGCTCCCGATCGACTGGGACGACGGCGCGCGACTGGACACCGTCCTCGACGCCGTTCGCGATCGCTTCGGTGCGACCTCGGTCGCTCGTGCAACGCAGCTCGGCCGCGATCCCGGCTGGTCGACGCCGCTCCTCCCCGAGCACCAATGACGCGCACATCTGGATGCGGAGGCTAACGCCCCTGACGCTTCTTGTACGGTTTCGGCTGCCCCTTCACCGCCGGGGCGCGTCCCTTGCCCTTCGAGGCTTTAGCTTTTCCGCCAGCGGGAACGACCGGCTTCTGGGCCGGAGCAGGGGCCGCAGCGATCTCGTCCCGGGCCGTGGCAAGAAAGAGGGCTCCGGCCGCGGTCAGCCGGGTTCCCGTCGAGCTTCGGTCGAAGAGGGGCGATCCCACTTCTTCTTCGAGCTTCGCGATCGACGAGTAGAGAGAAGCGAGAGGGATGTTCAGTGCATTCGCCGCACGCGGAAAGTGCAGTTCTTCGGCCACGGCGACGAACCGGACGAGCAGGGTGATGTTCACAATCGGTCCTCAAACGGGGATGAGCGGAGAGTGCTCCCCCGACGGGAGCTCGACTCGAATGCGGTCGCCGCGGCGGACGATTCCTCCAGCGACGACAACGGCCATGACTCCACCCTTTCGTTCGATCGAACCGTCCTCGGCCCGGCCGAGCACCTGGCGGAGCAGTCCCGGTTCGAAGCCGTTGATCTGTTCGCACGGGTTCCGCAATCCGGTCACCCGCACGCATGCGTCATCGCCGAGGTGCAGCAGCGTGTCGGTCGGCAGGCGAAGCAGATCGACTCCGCGAGTCGTCACGTTCTCGCCCAGCTGTCCCGGCGCGACCGGGAACCCTGCGTCGGCGACCTCGTCGAAAAGCTCCGCGTGCATCAGGTGCACCTGCCGCAGATTCGGCTGCGACGGGTCGCGGGCGACGCGGGACCGGTGCTGGACGGTCGTGCCAGCATGCGCGTCGCCTTCCACGCCCCACCCTTCGATGAGGACGACCTGGTCGACGACCGGCTTACTGAAGCGATGGTCGCCATCCCTGCTCACAGCGACGACGTAGGGCTGCTTTTCCTGATTCGCGCTCACGGTTAGAGTCTCTCGCGAAGCGACCCGCCGTGGAGGACATCGACAAGCGGAACATCCCGGCCGACATGATCCTCACGGGCAGACGCGGACGCTGCGTCCCTCGAAGGTGACGACGTCGCCGAGCTGCAGCTGCCGCCCGCGGCGGCGGTCGACCTCGCCGTTCACGGTCACGTAGCCGTCGATGATGGCCTCTTTCACGTTTCCACCGGAGTCGAGGAGCCCGGCGAACTTGAGGAACTGCCCGAGGCGGATGGCGTCGCCACCGATCGACACATCGTCGATCCGAGCCGGGTTGGTCATTCCGAAATGCTAGCCCACCCTGTCCCGAGCCCAGACATGGTGGGTGAGCGCGGATGCCCGGCCCGCCCGCGCATCCCGGGCCTCAGAGGATGATGGACCCATGCCCGCAGCTCACCGCCCCGGCCTCCGCGTCGACGCCGGACTCACGATCCCCGAGTCCGAGCTCTCGTGGCGGTTCTCGCGGTCGTCCGGCCCGGGCGGGCAAGGGGTGAACACTGCCGACTCCCGCGTGGAACTCGTGTGGGATGTGGCGGGCTCCGCCGTCCTCTCACCGGTTCAGCGGGAGCGGCTCCTCGAGCGTCTGAGCAGTCGGCTGGTCGACGGGAGGCTGACGATCGCGGCATCCGAGTATCGCGCGCAATTGCGCAACCGGGAGGCCGCGCTCACCCGGCTCGCCGACCTGGTGGCCGACGCCCTCCTGCCGCCGGCGCCTGCACGCAGACCGACGCGGCCCAGTCGCGGCGCCAAGCAACGGCGATTGGATGCGAAGAAGCGCCGCACAGACGTCAAACGACTGCGCCGTCCCCCTCAGGACTGACCGCCGGAAAAATCCAGACCGACAGTACCCAGCCGCCTCCTCGTACGGCACACTGGCAGCGTGACGACGACCGACCGCATCCTCATCCTGCTGCGCCACGCCAAGTCCGACTGGTCCGGATCCGTGCCGGACATCGACCGGCCGCTCGCCGACCGCGGAAAGGCCCAGGCTCCGCTCGCCGGCCAGTGGCTCGCGGACCACGCGGGCCGGATCGACCTGGCACTGGTATCGCCCGCGCGGCGCGCCCGCGAGACCTGGGAGCTGGCGTCCGCCCACCTCGAACCGCTCCCTCCCGCGCGTTTCGAGGACGATGTGTATGCGGCATCCGCCGACCGACTCCTCGACATCGTCCATGACGTGCCGGACACCGTGCAGACGGTGCTCATCGTCGGCCACAATCCCGGCATGGAGCAGCTGGCGTCACTCCTCGCCGGCGAGGAGGTGGTCCTGCGGACGTCCGGCATCGCCGTCTTCGACGGTGAGGGACCGTGGTCCGAACTCGACGCCGCATCCGCGGCGCTCCGTGTTTCAGGACGGTCGGACGGTCACGACCTGCGCTGAGGCGCCCGACTACTCACAGCCGGTCTGGATGCCGTGATCCGTCTGGCGCACCACGAAGGCCTGGCTGCTCCCATCGCAGATCGCAGACACTCCCAGCAGCGAGACGGTCTTCCCGTTGGTGAAGTTCCCGTTGCTCCCCGGGGCGTTCAGCAGGATCGAGTCTTCGGTTCCCGGAGTGATCTTGCCCCAGAAGGGCGGGAAGTCGCCGGCTCCGAAAACGGACGTGAGGCTCGGGAGCCATACCCACCCTCCCTGGACCAGCGGCGCCTGGTAGGTCGTCGCAGGTGTCCATCCTTGCGGCGCGGGACGGCTCACGTTCGCGCAGGAATCGGCCAGCGCCGGCGAGGCGGCGACTCCCACGAGCGCCACGGTCGCTGCCATCGCGACGAGAACGCGACGGCCGAGGCCCATTCCTTCCTTCTTCTTCCACATCGTTACTTCGCGCATGATGACTCCTTTGACATCCACAGTTCGATCGCGCTCGACGCACGGATTAATGAGCAAATCTCAGGTTACGCTGCGCGGTGGCGGTGTCAAGAGAAATTCCGGGGGGCGAGAACAGCTTCGGACAGGCGGCGAGATGGGAGGGAGGCCCCGCGACGCAGGACCTCCCGGTGTGGCGGGCGGGGTCAGAAGCCCCAGTATCCCCAGAGTCCCCAGAACGCGAAGCTGCTGACGAGTCCGATCGTCTTCAGGACGCCGATCGCGATCGCCCAGGCGGCCAGACCGCGACGGCGATCTTGTTCCACGTCGAGCCGGCTTGGTGGAAGGTCTTCTGGTCGTTCTCAACTGCTGTCATGAAAATCCCTTTGTGGTGTTGGATTGGTGCGGGAATGCGGACGCCGATTCTGTCCGCAGATGGTCAGCGGGCGCGCGTGCTGTTGTCGATGCCGTCGACGTGGCCGATGGTGGTGATCTTGCCGTAGGTGACCTCGTTGCTGAGGCCGGCGACCGACAGGGTCTCTGCCGAGTCCACATCGACCGTGTTGCTCGCACCCTCCAGCGTGATGTCCTGGACCGCGCCGAGGTTCACGGTGGCGCCGAAGCCGGAGATGTTCACCACGTTGCACGCGCCGGAGACGCTGACGGTGCCGCCGAGTCCCTGGATGTCGATCTCAGAGGTCGAGTCGTCACAGATCACGTTCGCGTTCGCCTTGTTCAGCGTCAGAGCCACCGGGGCATTCGCCTTGGCGTGGACGGTCGCACCCGAGTCGACGATCTCGGAAGCCGCACCCTTGGTCTTCACCGTCGCCTTGCCTTCCGGAATGGACACCCCGTCGACAGTGAACGCAGTGACGGTTCCGCAACCCGCGAGTGTTCCGATGGTGAGTGCGCAGAGAACCGCGGCAGCCGACAGGGACAGAGCTTTGTTTCGCATTGAATGTTTTCCTTTTTATGGAGGTATTGGGCCGAGGCGGCCCGTGTGGCTCAGTGCAAGGCCAAGGCCGAACGCTGCACCCGTGTACCTAGACGCCTTTCTCTCCAATTGCTGACGCCTGTCATCGCAAGACGCGTCGTCAGGACCGGCCGACGGTCAGCGGCTGGTGAGGAAGCCGATGGCGATGGCGAGGGCCGCGGTGTTGTAGGCGAATGAGAGGACGGCGTGGCCAGTGACGATGTGCCGGGCTCGCGGAGTGAGAACGTTGACATCCGAGGTCGCGAATGACGTTCCGACGGTGAAGGCGAAGTACGCGAATGACACGCGCGACGCACTGGCGTCACCGGGGAACGCGAAACTCGGCGAGCCTGCCCTGGCGATCTCTTTGTCGTTGAGGTGCTGATAGCGGTCTGCGTAGCCGAGGTGCATCACCGCCCACCCCGCGAAGATGCCGAACACTGCGACCGTCTGGGCGACAGGGACAGCTCTGAGGTTCTCGCTGACCTCGGCGGGCGCGATCATTCCGGTGACGATCAAGAATCCGGACATGACGCCCACTACCGCGACTGCCGGACTGACGATCGCATTCAGCAGCCGGAGCACCGCCCACTTCCGGGGCCGGGGTCGCGCACCTCGTCGCGCCTCGCGTCCCAGCACCGTCCACCGCGCAGCGACGTACAGGAACGCCAAGAGCACCCAGGCCGCTTGGATCGCGATGCTCGCCTCGAGAGTCGGGCTGAGAAGCCATCCGATCCCTCCCCCGATCAGCGCCGCCTCGACGCACGCTCCCACGACCAGACCGATCATCCGACCCTCCTCTCGACCACGGCGCCTGGCGACGCGCCAGCATGAGGGCAGCGCGTTCGACAGCTACGTTTCGTAGACGGACGACGGCCCAAGATCTGACGCACGGCCGCCCGATTGCGTGATCGAACGACAACGATCCGGCGGGTCGACGCCGGATCGCTTGCCGAACTACTTCTTCTTCTCCGGCTCCTTCTGGGCCAGGTCTCCTGCCGCGACGCTCTTCTGCGCCGGGCTCGATTTCGGATTCGGCTGGCTAGTTCGTCCCGCTGCAGTTCACCGACGCGAGGCTCCCGGAGCTGGTCTGGCTCGAGATCGTCTTGCCATCCACAGAGAGCGTGCAGGAGATGGTGCCGGTGTCGTCGATTCCGTTCATCGCGGTCAAGTCGAACGAGTTGAAGGAGAGACTGTCCTTCGATCCTTTGACGGTGATGGTCTTGGTGAACGGCAGCGGCGTGCTGCTGGACTGCTCGGTGCCCGCCGTGCCGTTGGTGAACGTCGAGTAGGTCACATCCGCATCCTGGGCGGCTCCGGCGACGCTGTAGACGACGGTGTGGGAGGTGGCTGCCGCCTTCTTCGTGTCGTCGACCGCTTTGGAGATCCCGAAGAAGACGGCGGCGTACAGAGTCGTCATCACGATGGCGAGCACCAGCCCGATCACCCCCGTGATCAAGCCGGCGACGGACGTTCCGCGAGCGCGGAACTTCCGGGTGAGGCCGATGACGGCGAGGAGTACGGCGATCGCACCGGCGACGATCGCCGCATAGCTCACGAACGGTATGAAGGCGAAGACCAGAGAGAAGATGCCGAGGATCAAGGCAGCGACCCCGAATCCGTTGCCTCTCCTGACAGTGGCGACGCCGCCGGCCTGGACGTCCTCGGATGGTACGACGGGCTGTGTGTTGGACATGTGAACCTCTTCTCGGTCTGGCGAGTGACGATCTGCGAGTGGGATGTGATCGGCTCGATTCATGACAGCAGGGCCGACTCCCGCTGGGCCACGTCGATCCGGTCCGGTCAGACCGACCGAAAGTACGGGCAGCTGCCGACGACTCCTGTCCGAAAGGTGGTGGTCGGTGAAACCGGGCCGCCCTACGATCAACTCATGACCGTCGCGCCCCCACCGCCCGCCAGCGGTTGGGATGCCCCCACGATTCCGGGGCCGGTCCCAACCCAACGGTCGCGTGCACGGAGGGCCTGGGCACTCACGGGCTCGATTACGCTCGCAGTGCTCTGTTCCCTTCTGGCGATGGCGGTCGCGGGCAATGATGGAACCGACGGGACGACCTTTCCACCGATCATTCGTGTCATCGCCACTGTGGGCGCGTTCCCGATGATCGGAGTCTCGGTCCTCCTCGTGTGGCGGCACCGCATGCCTGTACTCGTCTCGGTGCTCGCAACGGCGGTCACGCTCGTCGTGCCGACCACTCCCCTGCCCGCTCTGATCGCTCTCGCCGCCCTCGCTGCTGTGCGTCGCGGGTGGCTCCTCTGGACGATGATCGCAGCGACCTATCTCGCGACCGCCGCAGCATTCTGCTGGGACATCGGCTCCCCTACGTCCTCCATATCCAACTTCGTCGGCTCCCCCGCTGCGGGGTCGGCGGCTCGGCTCGACCTCTTCTGGTCGGTACCGGTTCTGGCGGCCTTCGCCATCGCACCCTTCGCAGCGTTCGGGATAGCGCGACGCGTGCGCCTCGAGCGCGATGCGGCACGTCGTGGGAGCGCCACCGCGACACGGACCGTGGCAGCCTTGCATCAGGAGGTCTCGCTGGAGCGCGAGCGGCAGGAACTCGCGCGAGAGATCCACGACACCCTCGCAGCTCGCCTCAGCGCAGTGTCGTTGCAGGCCGGCGCTCTCGAGCTCACCGTGGGAACTGAGAACGCTCCAGCCGCCGAAGCGGCCCGCGCGGTCCGCCAGTCGGCACAGACATCGTTGGAGGATCTCCGGCACGTCGTGCGTGTGCTCCGCAATCCGACGGCCGCCAATCCCGCGTCGGCCACCGGACTCAACGACCTGGGCCAGCTCATCGACAGCTCGCTCCGCGAGGGCACCGATGTCCGCGCCCAGATCCTGGTCACCGACCCCGCCTCGTGCGACCCGGATGTCGCACACGTCTGCTACCGCCTGGTGCAGGAGTCGATCTCCAATGTGCGTCGGCATGCTCCGGGTGCGGCGCTGTTCGTCGACGTCCGCGGGGGCCCGGAAACAGGGCTGACGATGCGAGCCGTGAACTGGCTCATCCCTGGAGCGGTCAGCGCATCCCCACCCGGAGGACATGGACTCACCGGGATGAGCGAAAGAGCCTCGCTCGTCGGCGGCACGTTCCAAGCCGGCCCGACGCCGGAGGGGTCATTCGCAGTCGTCGCGTGGCTGCCCTGGTCCCCTCGCTAGACTGACCGGGTGACCGACCTCCACCATCCGATCCGGGTGCTCGTGGTCGACGACGATCCCCTGGTGGTGACGGGGATCAGCACCATCCTCTCCTCTTCGCCGGAGCTCGAAGTAGTGGGTCGCTGCTCGGACGGTGACGAGGTTCGCAGTGCGGTCGCCTCCGTGACACCGGACGTCGTCCTCTGCGACGTGAAGATGAAGCGAGTCGGCGGGATCGCGGTCGCAGCAGCGCTTTCGGCGATGCCGAACGGCCCGAGGGTGCTCATGATGACCGCGCTCGACGATGACGGCCTCGTCCTGGACGCCATCGCCGCCGGCGCCGCCGGTTTCCTCCTCAAAGAAGAAGACCCGCAGCGCTTCATCGAAGCCGTCCGCCAAGTGGCCAACGGCGAGGTCATCTTCTCACCACGGGCAGCACGCCAGCTGACCGACTGGGTGCGCGACTCCCCGAATGCCGAGGTGCGTCGTGCCGCCATCCAGAAGCTCGCGATGCTCACCGACCGCGAGAGAGAATTTGCGGTCGCGCTCCTCGACGGAGCTTCCGACGCGGAGCTCGCAGCGAAGTTCTTCGTCGCAGAGACGACAGTCAAATCCGCGTTGTCATCGATCAAGACGAAGTGGGGCATCCGGAACAGAACCCAGCTCGCTGTCATCGTGGCGCAAGCCGGCGTCGTCTGATCCCCCGGGCCGAGCGCTGGATCGACCCGCGCTCGGCCAGTCCGGCTACTTCGTCGCCACGAACACCTGGTCGGCGATCACTCCGGGCTCCACGCGAAGCACGCCGTCCGCTGCCGCGGGGATCTGGATCACAACGTTTCCGGTCGTCGATGCGCCGGTGTAGAGCTCATCGGCTCCGAGCTGAGGATCCGGAGCAACCACGGCCTTATCAAACGACTTGTAGACCTTACCGTCAGCGCCCACGTACGAGATCTGCACCTCGGCGGCGTACGCCGAGTCCTTGCCCGTGTAGGTGACAGTGGCGTTGACAAGCGCGTACGTCATGCCAGCATCCGGTGCGTCGTTGAATTCGTTCGCAGCGTGCACAGCGTCGGTCGCGTTCAGGTTCACCGAGTTGATCTTCACGGTGAAGTCCTTGCCGACAACCGAACTCCCCAGCGGCGCAGGGTTCTCGCGGGTGCCCGTCTTCGCCTTATCGGCACTCGCCTGGCTGGGGGCCGCGGAAGCCGTACCGGCCGGAGCCTTCACGGTCGTGTCGGTCCCGCCGAATGCGTTGGTGAACGATGCCGAGACCACCGCGAAGAAGACCACGAAGCCCACCACGGTGCCGACGATCGCGGTGATCAGCGCTGCGATCGCAAGGCCTTTTCCCTTCCCCTTGAGAAACAGCGCAACCAGCGCCAGGACGAAGGCGATCGGCAAGAGGACCCAGCCGACGATCAGCGCGCCAGGAATGCATGCAAAGACGAAACCGAGGACGGCAACGGCGAGCGCGACGATCCCGAGCACATTGGTCTGCTTCGGAGCCGCAACGACAGGCGCAGCGGCCGGAAGGGGCTGCGCCGCACCGCTCAGCGCGGGATCGACGGGTACGGGAGGCATAGGCGGCTGAGGGGCGGCGGGCTGCGGTGCCGCGGGCTGCGTGGCGTCCGTCCAGCTCTGACCATCCCAGTAACGCTGGGTTCCTTTGCCTGAGCCGTCGTCGTACCAACCAGCAGGCGCGGTCGCAGGGTTCGTGGGATTTGTCATACCGCCACACTGACAGAATCTGAAGAATCCCTCACCTACTTCGGCCGCCCCAAAAGTGGGGAGACGCTTGCGCAATCGCCAGCGTTTTCGAGGCATGCCAAGAGCCATCCGTGCGTGTCGGCTTGGAAGACGTGTGCGTCATCCACACGGACTGCCTGACGAGTGAGGACACCGCAGGCCGCACTTGTCAGACAATTCGGCACAATTCCCCGCTCACCGTTGCCCCGAATCTCTACGTATTCGTAGCGTGGTGAGGCGATCACAACCGGATCGCACCCTCCAATGTCAGACAAGTTGAGCCAGCGATGCCTATCGAACTTGAGCTGCGGCTGTTCCAGCACTTCCGTGAGCTGGAACTGCTGCCCGGCGAGCCACTGCCGTCAGAACAGGAGCTCGTCCACGACCTGTCCGTGAGCAGGCCGGCATTGCGGGAGGCGCTCGCAGCGCTCCAGGCGCTCGGTCTGGTCGTGGCGAAGCAGGGCTCGCGGCGCGTGCTGGGCGAGTTCAGCATGCAGTCCGTCGTGGAGACGCTGACGCGCTTCATGGAGCCGTCGATCGAGCTCATGCAGGAGATGCTCGATGTCCGGCGCGTGCTCGAAGTGGCTTTCTTCTCCGCCGCCGTCGCCGACATGTCGCCGACGACGCTGCGCGAACTCCGGCGCCTCGCCGACCGGATGGAGTCCAAGGCCGCCCAGGGGCTTCCCTTTATCCACGAGGATGCGGCGTTCCACCAGGTCCTGTACACGCACGTCGAGAACCGGACCTTCCACGGCCTCGTGGCCGCGTTCTGGCACATGTTCGACGAGTCGTCCGAGCAGCTCCAGGTCGGAAGCGACCTCCCGGCATCCGCCTGCCACCACGCGGCGATCGTCGAAGCTCTGGAGGCCGGCGACACCCCTCTCGCGGTCCACGAGCTCAATGTCCACTTCTTCGATGTGCGCGCGCGGCTGACGGCCTCGCGAGAGACGCAGCGCGCCACGCATCCATCCGGTCCTTCCCCCCGAACGCACTGAGAACCCTTCCGAAAGGCATTGCAATGAAGCAACACAAGGTTCGCGCATCCGTCGTCATCGGCGCGATCGCGGCATCCGCGCTGGCGCTGGCCGGATGCTCCGGCACCGGCGCCGGCTCGACGACGACCACAAGCGCGTCGACGACCGGCCAGACCATCAACTACTGGCTCTGGCAGGACAACGCGACCGACACGACCTGGCAGCAGCTCGCCGACGAGTTCAATGCTCAGGGCGGTCACGGCAAGGTCACCCTCCAGGTCGTTCCCGCCGCGCAGTACCTGGACAAGCTGTCCACCGCGATCAGCAGCGGCAACGGCCCGGATGCGGCGCGCATGAAGGACTCGTGGATCGGCCAGTTCGTGGACGCCGGGGTGCTCGCGTCCCTCAACGACCGCATCGACGCGTGGAAGGGCAAGTCGTCGGTGGAGCCGAGCGCCTGGGACGCCGGCAAGGTGCCCGGTGGCGATCAGATCTACATGATGCCCCACCAGAACACCGCGCTGTACATGTACTACAACAAGAAGCTGTTCGCGGACGCGGGCCTCCAGCCGCCGACCACGCAGAGCGAGATGCTTTCCGACGCTCCAAAGCTCACCGGCAACGGACACTACGCGTTCGACGTCCGCGGTG